>Ga0302316_10003396_pt1 | contig 10880 bp, 11 predicted proteins | sample III_Palsa_N3_2_FD_200456 | JGI IMG/M metagenome (GOLD analysis project Ga0302316, IMG submission 200456) | Peat permafrost microbial communities from Stordalen Mire near Abisko, Sweden - III_Palsa_N3_2 | ecosystem: Environmental > Terrestrial > Soil > Palsa > Peat permafrost | place: Sweden... | reverse complement strand
GCATGGAACGCCGTCACCGGCCCCGACAAATCTTCCGCATCGAACCACCCACCCACATCCAGCACCGCCGCCTTCACGCCATGCATGTGCGGCGTAAGATCACGAATCTTCCAGTAATCGTCATAGGTCGTATGCACCACCTGGTCGTGAAACAGAGGGTTCGTCCCATACTTCGCGGTGTCGAGGTTCGCAATCGTTCCCATACCCATGTAGTACGCATACATGTCCTTGGTGCCGAACTTAAAATCGTTCTTCGGCTCTTCCGTCAACGGGTTCTTCTGCACTCCAAAGAACGGCGCATAGAAGGCGTGGTTCTGCGTCAGATAAAACGCGCCGCCGTGATACGAATCGTCCCCCATCCATAGGTTGATAATCGGCGCCTGCGGGCTCGCGGCCTTGATCGCCGGATGCCCGTCGACGATGCTTGCCGCCGTATAAAATCCCGGGTAGCTGATGCCCTCGATCCCTACCTTGCCGTTGTTCCCCGGGACATTCTTCAGCAACCATTCGACCGTGTCATACATATCGGTCGATTCATCCACACCCTTGCCGTCTTTCGCCGGCGTCATCTCGAACCACACGCCTTCGCTCGCCCACCGCCCCCGCACATCCTGGCACACCAGGATGTACCCGCTCCGCACCATCGTCATGTTGTCCGTCACATCCGGCTCGACGACATCATTGTCATAATTCCCGCAGCTATACGGCGTCCGCGACATCAGGAACGGATACGGCCCCGCATCCGCAAACTGCCCGGCAACCGGTGTATACACCTGCGTATACAGCTTCACCCCATCGCGCATCGCCACGCGATACTCATGCTTGGCATAGTGCGTCTTGAAGAACTCTTTGATCGCACGCGCTTCCTGTTCAGGCGACGGCTTCGCATCAGCTGCTGCCGGCGCCACTGCTGCCGGTGTCCCGGTCTGCGCTCCAGCCATAATTGTCGCCAGCATCGCTCCCACCAACACTCGTCCCCACACCATGCGCATCACATATCTCCTGTATCCGGAACTCTTCCGGGATTGTACCCGCTTGGCCCACAGTGACCCCGACAACCGATTCACAAGCCCACACTTTCCATCTGCGACTCTCTCGCCTTCCCCGCCAGCCGCATCACCAGCCGCTCCAGCACCAACCGCTTATCCGCCGGGCTCGACCGCAGCTCCAGATCGGCCTTCGCAATCAACCTCAACCCACGCGTAAGCTCGCCACGGTCGCGATACCTCCGTGCCTGCGCGATCAGCGCATCGCAAACGGCGCCACCCGAAACCCCGGCCACAACACCTGCCACATCGCGCGCTGGTCCTTCACCTGCTTCTCGTTCAGCACCAGCATCTGCCGAAACGTCTTCGCCAAAGTAAACACATGCCCAATCGCCGAATCCTCGCCGCCGTCGCTCGCATTCAGCAGCCCCTGCAACAGCGCCAACGCTCGCGGCGCATCCTTCAAACTGATCGCATCGGTCAACTCATAGAGGCTGCGCTGCTTGGCCGCCGAAACCATCGTCTCCACATCGCCAACATCGACCGCGCCATCACCCTTTGCGCTCGCATACAGCAGCAGCTTCTCGAGTTCGCTCTGCACAATCAACATCTCCGCGCCCAGCGCATCCACCAGCTCGCGGGCAGCATCTTCCTTGAACGTCACGCCTTTCGCCTCCGCCTCGCGCATCACCCACCGAACCGCATCGTCCTCGCTCACGCGCTGTAGCTCGACCACGCCGCAAGCATCGCCCAGCGTCTCGCGGATTCGCTCCGCGCGCTCCTTGTCCTGCATGTCCATCCGGCGCAGGTCCTGCGGCAGCTTCACATGGTCGGCGACAAACACCAGCAGCGCCTGCGGATTCGGCCGGCGAAAATACTCGTCGATCGCCGCAAACTCATCCTTCTTCTGCCCACGCCCATACAGCGTCTTCACGTTGCGCAGAAAAAGCACTTGAAACGGAGCCATCAACGACGGCGTCTGCGCCAAGTCGAGCGCCTCGAAGAGCGACGTCTCCGCCAAATCTAAATCATGCAGACAAAAGTCGCGCAGCTCCTCCGGAACCAGCGCCTTCAACACGCCGCGCCGGCAAACCCCATACAGAAAAGCCTCATCGCCCAGCAGCACATAGCCCGCTCGCCGCGAATCGCCGCCCACCTCCGCAACGAACCGCTCCGCCGCCGCAAAGCTCCTCAGGGCACTCATCGGAACGACTCCAGCATGTCGCTCACCAGCGCCTCGCCAAAGTCATGCGCCATTCGCCGCACCGCCGGCGTGTCCTCCTGCAACGAGCCGCTCAGGTCCTGCGTCGATTGAAACTGCTCCCGCCACCCAAACGCATCGTTTTTGTAAAGCACCGCGCCGTCATGCGCCGTCAGCACAACCTGCGCCGTCACCGTCACAAGATAGCTCGACGTTTGTCCACTCGATGCGTCATACGTTAGCGGCGCAATGGTCTGCGTCACAATCGTCCCGCTAAGCGTCGCATCCGCACCCGTTCCATCGCCGGCCGTCAGCACACGATACTTCGTACGCGTATTTAACTCCCGCACCACAGCCTCCGTGAACACCGCTTCCGTGCGAAAACCCTGCGCCTTGGATTGAAAGATTGGCACGGACAACGTACGTACATTCGCAGGCATGTGCGTCGCCGCGCCCGCCTGGTGGTAGCCACAGCCGGTCGTCATCAAAATCAGCGATAAACCTGCCCAACACGCAACCTTCGCCACCATTACTCCTTGATCACAGTCACATAGTACAAATCGGTCGCAACCTGGAACGCGTCCTGCGTTCCGGTCCACGGCATCGTTCTCCACTCCGTCGTCACCGGCTTAATCAGTGTCCAGTGCTGAGGATCGCCCACCTTGATCGGCATCGCAAAGCCACCCTCCTCCGTCTTCCAGTGGTAGCCCACCGTTCCTCCCGCCGGGTTGAAACGAAGCTCAAGTATCGGCAGCGCCGCATGGCGAAGATACTGATCGAAGAACGGCCCCAGGTCCGTGTGCGTCCTGCCGTCCCACCACTGCTCTACATTCTCCGTCATGATGTTCTGATACTGGAAATTTTGATAAAAATCGTGAATATCGTGGAACCACTTCGGGTCGTCGTCGATCACGCTGCGCAAAGTATTGATCATCAGCGCGCCTTTGAAGTACTGGTCCTCCGGCGGCTCCGCATTGATGTCATGCGGCGTAATAATAGGCATCTCATTCTTGATCTTCGGCTTTAGGCCATTCAAATACTTAATCGCATCCGCCTTGCCCCAGCGATACTCCACATACAGCGACTCCATATAAGTCGTCCAGCCCTCATGTATCCACATGTCCGACACATCTTCCGCCGTAATGGAGTTCCCAAACCACTCATGCCCGCTCTCATGAATGATGATGAAGTCGAACTTCGGACTTATCCCAACCCCCGTCCAGTCGCGCCCATTGTAGCCGTTCTCAAAGTGATTGCCGTAAGCCACCGCCGACTGGTGCTCCATCCCCGCGTAGGGCACCTCAATCAACTTATATCCGTCTTTATCGAAAGGATATTCTCCAAAATAATGCTCATAGGCATCCAACATCACCGGGACCTGCGCAAACTGTGCCTTCGCCTTGTCTAAATCTTCCGGCAGCGCATAATAATCCAGCGTCGTATCTTTATGCTTCTCCGAAAAATGTTGATATTCGCCGATAGTCAGCGCCACGTCGTAATTATTGATCGGATAATGCACCACCCACTTCCACTCCGTATACCCATCGCCTAGGTCCTTACTACCCGCGAACCGTCCATTGGATACATCCATCAGCCCATTCGGCACCGCGACATCGATCTCCATCCCGTCCTGCGGCTCGTCGCGCCACTGGTCTTTATTCGGCCACCATACGCTCGCACCCTCACCCTCGCACGCCGTTGTAATCCAGGGCTTGCCTTCCTTGTCCTTGTCGAAGGAGAAACACCCAAACCGCCCCTGCGTCACCGGCTTGCCCGAGTACGCCACCGTGACCTCGCCGGCGTCGCCCTTGTGCAGCATCCGCGGAAAGTCGATCCACAGCGTCCGCTCTTCGCGCCTGTAAGTCAGCGGCTTCTTCTCAAACGTAATACTCTCGATCGTCAACGCCGGCGTCAGCTCCAACTGGATCCGCTGGCCATCCAGCAACATCCGGAATCGCACCACGTTCGTCCCCGCAATCGACTTCGCCTCGGGATCGACCCGCAGCGTCAGGTGGTAAGACAACAAATCATTGTTGGCGCGGTAAGGCCCATAGCCGCCGCGCAGCAAATCGTCCCGCGTCGGCACTTTGACGGCATCCGGAGCATGGGCCCCATGTCCAACCGCAGTTCCCGGCGTCGTCGTCGCACTCTGCGCCGAAGGCTGCGCGGCCGTCTGCGTCGACGTCTGCGCGCACACCGCACTCACGCACCCCAAGAATCCCAATCCAAGAGCGGATACCCGCAACCTCTGCTCAAACATAACCCCAAGCTTACCCCTGCGGCCCGCAAGAAGAAAGGCAGCCCACCAGGGCTGCCTTCTTCGTTTGCTCACACAAAGCCCTACGCCGTTGTCGGCTGGCCTTCGTTGAAGCCGGTCTTACGGCCGCTCTCGTGCTTGATTACCTTCTGCGTGTCGCCGTCGCCGTCCGCATATGCCAGCGAAGACTTCACCGGCCCAAGCTCCTTGCCTGCGATCAGCAACTCGATCTCCGCCGCATCCAGCGTCTCGCGCTCCAGCAGCGCAGCCGCCATCCGATGCATCACATCGTGGTTGTCCTCGAGGATCTGGTGCGCCGACTTATAGCCTTCATCCACCAGCCGCCGAACGGCCATATCGATCTTCTGCGCCGTGTCGTCTGAGTAATCCCGCGCCTGCGCAATCTCCCGGCCCAGGAAGATCTGCTCTTCCTTCTTGCCGTAGGTCAGCGGCCCAAGCTCGCTCATGCCGTACTCGCAAACCATCTTGCGGGCCAGCTCCGTCGCGCGAACGATGTCGTTGCCCGCGCCGGTCGTCATCCGGTTCATGAAGATCTCTTCCGCACAGCGTCCGCCCATCAGTATGGCAAGCTGCGTGTTCAGATAATCCTTCGTCACCGTGTGCTTGTCTTCCTCAGGCAGATGCATCGTCACACCCAGCGCCATGCCGCGAGGAATGATCGTCACCTTATGCAGCGGGTCCGAGTGGTCGCGTTTCGCGGCCACCAGCACATGCCCAGCCTCGTGATACGCCGTATCGCGCTTGTCATCCTCAGACAACAGCATCGACTTGCGCTCAGCGCCCATCAACACCTTGTCCTTCGCCACCTCGAAGTCGTACATGTGAACGGCCTTGCGATTGAACCGGGCCGCGGTCAACGCGGCCTCGTTCACCATGTTGGCCAGGTCCGCGCCGCTGAAGCCCGGTGTCCCGCGCGCCAAAACGCTCAGGTTCACATCCTCGGACAGCGGAACCTTCTTCGAATGCACGCGAAGCACTTCCTCACGCCCGCGAATGTCAGGACGGTCCACTATCACCCGCCGGTCGAACCGTCCCGGACGCAGCAGCGCCGGATCGAGCACATCAGGCCGGTTGGTCGCGGCAATCAGGATCACGCCGTCATTGGACTCAAAGCCGTCCATCTCCACCAGCAGCTGATTCAAGGTCTGTTCGCGCTCATCGTGCCCGCCGCCTAGGCCCGCACCGCGGTGCCGTCCCACAGCGTCGATCTCATCGATAAAAATAATGCAGGGCGCGTTCTTCTTGCCCTGCTCAAACAGGTCGCGCACGCGGCTCGCGCCCACGCCTACAAACATCTCCACAAAGTCCGAGCCGGAGATCGAGAAAAACGGAACGTTCGCCTCACCCGCCACAGCCCGCGCCAGCAAAGTCTTGCCCGTTCCCGGAGGCCCGACCATCAGCACGCCCTTGGGAATACGTCCGCCCAGCCGCTGGAACTTCTGCGCCTCGCGCAGGAATTCGATAATCTCCTTCAGCTCCTCTTTCGCCTCATCCACCCCGGCGACGTCCTTGAAGGTGATCTTCTTCTGCTGCATGCTGAGCAACCGCGCACGGTTCTTGCCAAAGCTCAGCGCCTTGTTCCCGCCGCTCTGCATCTGCCGCATCATGAACAGGAACAGCGCAAAAATAACCGCGATCGGCAGGGCCTGCACCAGGATGGTCATCCACAGATTGCCCTGCGGGTCCTTCACCGACCAGCGCACATTATGGTCGCTCAGGTTCTTATACAGGTCTGGATAGTTCTGCGGAATCGTCGTGTGGAAGGTCTCTTTGCCGCCGGTGAACTCGCCCGTCACCTCGGAGCCCGAGATCGTGACGCTCGAAACCTTGCCGCTCGCAACGTCGCTCAGCAGGTCGCTCACGCTCTCCGACCTATCGTGGGCCGTGCCCATGTTCTTGGACACAACCTGCCATCCCACCAACAGGCAGGCAATGGCCAGCACCCAGATCAACAATTGCTTAACAGTCGAATTCAATCCGCTTCCTCATTTCCTCTTCACCCGCATCCCAACAGCCGCGCCGGACAAGTAGCCCGCCTGAGGCTTGCAATCTTGCCCCAATCGTCTGGCTGCAATCGTTTAGACGGCATCGCCGCAGATTGGATGCATCCTATCCGCCGTCTCGATTCCCATCTTCGCGGACTCTTCCGTAAATTCTACTCCCCCAAGCCGTTTTCGCCACCCAAATTCCTTGCACTTCCGTGTCATGTCGCAGAATAGCGCAGTCCTACCGCACCCGGCACTCAGCCCGGCATCTGCCGCCACAGCCGCAACTCCCGCGCCGACCGCTCCGCCCTCAGCCCGCCCCGCAACTCCAACCGGCTGCCAATCCTGCCCTGCACGCCGGCGTGCCCGCCAAATCCAGCTAGTGCCAGCAGCTTCGCCGTCTCCTCAAAACTCAGCCGCGACCCCATGCCCCGCGCCATCGCCCGCACCACTCTCCGCCGCGTCGCCGCGTCCATCGCTTTCAGCCGCTCCAGCTCCACCGCGCACTCCGCCTCGCCCGCTGCCGTACTCACCGCCCGCCCCCCCCCGCGCACCGGCTTTCCCGGCAACACGATCTGCGCCAAAATCTTCGCAACCTCGCTCTCCCAATGCGCCTCTTCATCCCGCGCAATCGTCGCCACATTGGCCAGCAGCTCATCCACGCCCGGATTGAACCCGCGCAGCATCGGCATCAGCTCCTGCCGCACCCGGTTACGCGTCAACGAAATGTCTTTATTGCTCGAGTCCTCTCTCCAGCCTTGCCCGCGCCCACGCAGAAACTCCTCTACCTCCGCCCGCCTCACCCCCAGCAAAGGCCTCACCACTCTGCTCCTCCCTGGACCCTGACCCCTGACCCCTGAAACCTGTACTTCCGAAATCCCCCCCAACCCCTCCGTCCAGGCCCCTCGCAGCAGCTTCATCATCACGGTCTCCGCCTGGTCGTCCAGCGTATGCGCAGTCGCAATCGCATCCACGGGCAGCCCCCGCAGCGCCGCATACCGCAGCTCCCGCGCCGCCTCTTCCAGTCCCTCACCCTCCGCCACCTGCCGCGCCGCAGTATCCACCCGAAACACCGTCAGCGACACCTTCAATCTCTCGCACAGCGAAACCACAAATGCCTCATCCCCATCGGCCTCCGCGCCCCGCAGCCCATGGTGTACATGCGCCGCGCTCAGTACCACCCCCAGCGGCTCCTTATTCTGCGGCCCGCCAACATTGGCCTCCACCAGCGCCAGCAGTAGCGCCACCGAATCCGCCCCACCCGAAACCGCCACGCAAACCTGCTCCCCAGCCCGCACCAGCGACCGGTCCAACGCCAAACTCAAACCCTTCCCCGCCATCGCTCCAATCTAGCTCACTTGTCTTCCTTCGCGAACTTCCACTCCTCGACAAACCCCTCTACTCCTTACTCCTTATCCTCTAAACTCTCCCTTATGCCGACCCTCCGCCACGCCACCGTCGACGACGCCCACCTCATCACCCTCCACCGTCACCGCATGTTCGCCGACAACAACTTCGCCACCGAAGAGCGCCTCACCGCCATGGACGCCAACTTCCAGCCCTGGCTCCTCGAACGGCTAGCGGACTCTCGCTACATCGGCCTCCTCCTCGAAGAAGACGGCCAAGTCCTCGCCTCCGCAGGCATCTACTTCCTCGACTTCCCGCCCCACTGGATGGACATCGAGCCCCGCCGCGCCTATCTGCTCAACTTCTACACGGCCCCCGAAGCCCGCGGCCACGGCCACGCCAACCAACTCCTCAAAGCCTGCATCGATCTCTGCCGCCAGCGCGGAATCGGCGTCGTCACCCTCCACGCCTCTCAGTATGGTCGCCCCATCTACGAAAAATTCGGCTTCAAACCCTCCACCGAAATGATGCTCCGCCTAACCCCCTAACCCTTTACCGCCGCGCCTTACCTCTCTACTCTCTACCCTCTACTGTCTGCTCTCTTGCTATACTCAGCTTCCCATGTCCGTCTTCGTCATTCTCCCCGCCGCCGGTATCGGTACACGCATGGCCTCCACTCCCGGGGCCGCTCCCAAGCAATTCCTCACCCTCCGCGGCCTGCCCATCCTGCAGCACTCGCTCCAGGCGTTTCTCAGCCTCCCGCGCATCACGGCGGTCTACGTCTCCGTCCGCGCCTCCGAAGAAGCCCGCGTCCTCGCCCTGGTCTCCGAGCACCGCATGGAGGACAAGGTCCACGTCGTCATCGGCGGCGACGCCCGCCAGGACTCCGTCGCCAACGCCCTCGCCGCCCTGCCCTCCACCTCGCCCAACGACATCGTCCTGGTCCATGACGCCGTCCGCCCCCTCATCGACCCCGCCACCATCAACAAGACCATCGACGCCATCGAAAAACACGGGGCGGCGATTGTAGGAACTCCTGCGGTGGACACCATCAAGCAGGTCGAGCGCACCGCCGACGGCGCCCTCATCACCGCCACCATCCCCCGCGAACTCATCGTCCACGCCCAAACCCCGCAAGGCGCCAAGGTCCCGCTCCTCCGCCGCGCCTTCGCCGAAGCCGCAGCCGACGAGTTCATCGGCACCGACGAATCCTCGCTCCTCGAACGCGCCGGCATCCCCGTCTTCGTCGTCCAGGGCAACTCCCGCAACTTCAAGGTCACCCAACCCGGCGACCTCGAAATCGCCGAGTTCTACTTGGCGGGATAAATGTTCGGTGCGCGTTTCACTCGTATCGCCGCGATAGTGAGCGTGCTCTCTTTCGTTCTTCCCTGTGCCGCTCTGCAATTCATGCCGTTTCAGGATGATGAATTCGGCGTAAACCGATGGAATTACTTCGATCCATACGTGATACCGGTTTTGCTGGCCCTGGCCGCCGTCGGAGTTGTGGCTGCCTGCCTTGCAGGAGCGAAGCGGTCTGCCTGGTGGTACATTATGGTGCCGCTCAACGCACTGCTCTTCATAGCCTGCTCGATGGGAACAGGGGGTTTCTAGGCAATGGAATTTCATCTCGATCAAGCCATAGAAGTGCTGGCCCAGACGCCCGGCGTCCTGGACGCGCTCCTGCGAGGGAAATCGGCCGCCTGGCTCCACAGTAGAAAATCTCCCGAAGCCTTCAGCCCCATAGATGTCGTCGGCCACCTGATCCTCGCCGACACCACCGACTGGCTGCCCCGCGCTCACATCATCCTGGAACGCCAGCCCACCGCCTTTGCCCCCTTTGATCGATTCGCCTTCCAACCCATCATCGCCGGCAAATCCATCGAAATCCTCCTAACGGAGTTCGCAGACCTCCGCAAGCAGAACCTCCAAACTCTCTCCAGACTCAACCTCACAGAAGACCAACTCGACCTCACCGGCATCCACCCAGAATTTGGGGGGGTCACACTGCGAAACCTTCTCGCCACCTGGGTCGTTCACGACCTCAATCACATCCAGCAAATCGTCAAAACCATGGCCAATGAATACCGGGACGCCGTCGGTCCGTGGCAAGCCTACCTAAGCATCCTGCACTAACAGGACGACACGCGTCTTTCCAACCCGTTTGCATCAAATCTCAGCTCGGCCGCACCGGCCAGCCCCAGGACATCGCCGATGTAGCCGTCTTCCCGGCCTCCGACGATGCCGGATGGCTCACCGGCCAGCTCATCAACGCCGCCGGCGGAGTGCGCTAATACGATAACGAATCGGCTGTGCCCCGCGTCTCATCCAATGTGGTAGACGCGGGGCACATCGCCTCAAAACGCAGGCTCGACCAACCAAGGAGACCTCATGATCACCGCCACCCTCACCCTCCTTCCCTTCATCGTCACCTTCGCCATCGCAGCCCTCACACCGCCCAACGACAGCCCCTGCCCCGACTCCAACCGTCCCTGCTAAATCCGCGCTTTTTCTACTCTCTACTCTCTATCCTCTACTCACTGCTTTATCATTCCAGCAATGAGCATGCGCATCGGCCTCGGTTTCGACTCCCACGCCTTCAAGGCCGGAATCCCGCTGGTTCTCGGCGGCCTCAAGATCGACCACCCCGAAGGCCTCGCCGGCCACTCCGACGGCGACCTCCTGCTCCATGCCATCACCGACGCCCTGCTCGGCGCCGTCTCCGCAGGCGATATCGGCACGTTCTTTCCCCCCACCGACCCCAAGTGGAAGGGCGCCGACTCCACCGTCTTCCTCCGCACCGCGCTCGAAGAGATCGCCCTCGTCGGCTTCAAGATCGTCAACATCGACTGCGTCCTCATCATGCACCGCCCCAAGATCGTCCCCATCGCCGGCGACCTCCGCGAGCGTGTCGCCGACCTCCTCTCGCTCGACGTTAACAACGTCAGCATCAAGGGCAAGACCCCCGAAGGCCTGCAACAGGACAACTCCGCCGTCGCCCACGTCGTCGTCCTGCTCGAGTCCATCGACCTCCCCAACGAGCACAAGCTCCTCGCCGTCCTCGCCGACGTCCCCACCGAAGCCGA
>Ga0302316_10003392_pt1 | contig 10883 bp, 8 predicted proteins | sample III_Palsa_N3_2_FD_200456 | JGI IMG/M metagenome (GOLD analysis project Ga0302316, IMG submission 200456) | Peat permafrost microbial communities from Stordalen Mire near Abisko, Sweden - III_Palsa_N3_2 | ecosystem: Environmental > Terrestrial > Soil > Palsa > Peat permafrost | place: Sweden... | reverse complement strand
ACACTGACAATCGCTTCCCCTTCAAGATGCAGCGCCGTCGCTTCGGGGGTGTATTGCGCCTTGGGTTGATATGTAACCACTGGAGGCTTGGCCAGGGTTGCAGTGCGTACAGTAGGCTGGGCAGGTGTGGCAGCGACCTGCGCTGTCTGAAGCTGAACCTGTCTGGGACCATTCACGCCTGTTCCGGTACCACCGGTAACGCCATTCGAAAGACCTTTGACGGGGACAGCGGCGACGCTTCTGCCACGCAGATCTGTACCGGCTGGTGAGCCGTTGCCGAGATTGACGGAGGTCGCGCGGGGGCCATTGCCGGTATTTCCCGGGGGCATACCATGCATGCCGCCGCCAAGGTTGACCGGGGTAGCTGCTACGGGCGTGGTGTTCAGAGCTTTGATTTCGGGATTGCCCATGCGGACAGGAGACGGGTGTGCATCGTTATTCGCGATCGACGCGGCTTTGGCCGGGGCGGAGAGATTGACGACCTTCGGAGCAGGCGGAGGGTTGACCAGCTTCGGAGCAGGCGTATTGAGTACGACCGGCTTAGGAACCGGAACCGGCATAGGCTTGATATCAGGCACTTTTTCCAACTCAGGCGGCTTGATCTTCGGCTGCTCAAGTTTTGGAACTTCCGGCAGAGGCTTGGGCGGAGGCGGCGGTATCGGCTTTGGTATCGGCTTCGGCTCGGGCGGTTTAGGCTGGAGAGTCAGCGCGATAAGCTTTTTCTGCATTTCCGGGCTGGTTTTAACCACTGCGCCCAGAATCAGCATCAAAAGTACGATCGCAATGTTGATGCTGATCGAGGTGATCGCCGCACCTCTGCTGCGTTTCCCGTCGTCAAGCACGCCGAAATGACTGAAGCGTACATCCTTCGGCGGTGTCGGGTCGGTACTGACAAGCGGCTTCACCATAATGGAGTAAATCCTCAGCGTGGTTTGGAGCTACGTGTGCTTTGACGACGGAGGCCCGACATCAGGGGGTTACGGAGAGATTACCAGAGTTCCTGCGGAAAACAGGGGCTTCGACGTTTCCCAGTATGAAAGTTAATACAACTTTTGCGCAAGGAAGCTCATGAAGATAAGCAAGTTAGCTCCCGGCGTCCTATCCAAGTTCCTCCGGCTTGTTCCGGTGAGCTTGATAGGTTCGATGGGGTGTAGTACATGCACGTTGCCCCCTGTTTGCTGTCAGCAGACTTATCTATCTGCGACTTAAGTTCGGGGAGACGGGATTCGCAAGAGATACGATGTCCCGTAACCCAAAAGCGGGCGGTGGCACTGGGGCAAGCCGGACTGATTGCCCTAAACAACTGAAGATAGGACCGTTAAGAGGAAAAGGGAGTCGCAACCATGGATAGCATCCTCCACAGTATGTTTCATATGCCATTGCCGGTGCTGGAAAAGATCCTGAGGCCGGTAATCGTCTATCTTTGCTTGATTGTATTTTTACGGTTATTCGGCAAAAGAGAGCTGGCGCAACTGAATCCGTTCGACCTGGTGGTGCTCCTGAGTCTGTCGAACACGGTGCAGAATGCGATTATTGGCGACGATAACTCGGTGAGCGGCGGGGTGATAGGGGCATTTGCGCTGCTGGCAATCAATTGGCTGCTGATGAGGGTGCTCTATAAGGCCCCGAAGATTACGACGACACTACAGGGTTCGCCAACCACGCTGATCAAAGATGGCGTGGTGCTTGAAGACGCTCTAAAAGAGGAGACGCTGACGCACGAAGAGCTGGTCTCGGTGTTAAACAAGAATGGATTCAACGATCCTTCGGATGTGTCGGAGTGCGTACTTGAGCCAAACGGGACGTTTTTTGTGAAGGGCAAGACGCCGAACCTTGAAGCGGTCCACAGCGGGGAGCTGATGCGGGCGATAGAAAAGCTGAGTCGGGAATTAGCAGAGTTGAGAGCAGAATTAAAGCAAGCCGGCGGATCGTAGAAAAGGCAGAACTCAATCCTCGACGCTTTGCTTTTTGCGGGCTGTGATGAGGCGCTCGGGTGGGGTGGGCAGTGTCGCATCGCGGACAGCGGCGCGATAGCCGCCGAGGAAGATGGAGTACATCACCGCAAGGGCGCAGCCGACGCCGAAGACGAAGCCGAGAAAAAATCCGATGACGGTGCCGAGGGTGATACTCATAGCTCCGATGATGTCATGTTCGGAGTCGACCGGTTCGGCTAGAAGGGCCGAGATTCGTGACGGATTTTGCGAGTGGCGAAGGAGACGAAGCCCAACGGAGCCAGGATCATAGCGGCGAAAAATAGGGCAACCGCAAGGGAACGCATCGTGTGAAGTTCATCGGCTGAGATGTTGAAGGCATTAGGGGAAAGTGGGGCAAGTTGCCGGACGTTGTCGCGATAACGTACCTTTTGCTCTGTGCCGTTCCCCATAAAATTGGGACATTCACGCTCCAGGAGTCTAGCAATTCATGCCCGTTGACGATCAGCCCCGCAAGGATTTGTCCAGCAAAAGCAATGTGGTGACCTCCGATCCGACCGAAAATTTCGAGTCGCTGATGCGGGAAGACCGTGTGTTTCCGCCCCCTGCGGAGTTTTCCGGCAAGGCGCGGATTGGAAGCATGGCCGAATACGAGCGCCTGTACAAGCGCAGCATCGAAGAGCCAGAGGAGTTCTGGGCTGAAGTGGCGATGGACCTGGAGTGGTTTGCGCCATGGACCAATGTGCTGGAGGGTTCGGGGCCGCATGCGAAGTGGTTTACGGGTGGGAAGCTGAATCTTTCGCATAACTGCGTGGATCGTCATGCGCTGGGCAAGCGTAAAGACAAGGTTGCGCTGTTGTGGGAAGGCGAACCGGGCGAGGTTCGGAAGCTGACGTTTGGCGAGCTGCATGTCGAGATACAGAAGTTTGCCAATGTGCTGAAGTCGCTGGGCGTGAAGAAGGGCGATCGCGTTGCGCTGTACATGGGCATGGCTCCGGAGCTGGCGATTGCGCTGCTGGCCTGTGCGCGGATTGGCGCGGTGCATTCGGTGATTTTTGGCGGGTTTGCGGCGCAGGCGATCTCTGACCGCGTGAATGACTCAGACTGCCAAGTGGTGGTGACGCAGGACATCAGCTACCGGCGTGGGGCCGAGGTAAAGCTGAAACACATCGTCGATGAAGCGATGGAGAAGTGTCCCGGCGTGCGGAAGGTTGTGGTGTTTCAGCGCGCGCCTTCGGTGACGGTGCCCATGAAGGATGGCCGCGACCTCTGGTGGCATGAGGCGATGACTTCTGTTCCTGCTGAATGCAAGTGCGAATGGCAGGATGCGGAGGATCCGCTGTACATCCTGTACACGAGCGGCACGACCGGCAAGCCGAAGGGGTTGGTGCACACGACCGGTGGCTACTCGGTGCAGACGTACCTGACGAGCAAGTACATTTTCGATCTACAGGAGCACGATGTTTATTGGTGCACAGCTGATATTGGCTGGGTGACCGGGCATAGCTATGTGGTTTACGGACCGCTACAGAATGGTGCGACCGTGATGATGTACGAAGGCGCGCCCAATTGGCCGGAGAATGACCGCTTCTGGAAGATCATCGATGACCACAAGGTGAGTGTGTTTTATACAGCGCCTACGGCGATCCGGGCGTTCATCAAGTGGGGCAATGAGTGGGTGCATAAGCACTCGCTGGCTTCATTGAGATTGTTGGGAACGGTGGGTGAGCCGATCAATCCCGAGGCGTGGATGTGGTATCACCGCGAGATTGGCAAGGAGCGCTGCCCGATTGTGGATACGTGGTGGCAGACGGAGACTGGTGCGATCCTGATTGCGCCGATTCCGGGAGCTGTGCCGACCAAGCCGGGTTCCGCGACGCGGCCGTTCTTTGGCGTGGTGCCGGATGTGGTGTCGAAGGACGGCGAACCCGTGCCGGCAGGGCAAGGCGGCCTGCTGGTGATCAAGAAGCCGTGGCCATCGATTGCACGGACGATCTGGGGCGATGCGGAGCGGTATGAGAAGGCTTACTTCTCGGAAATTCCGGGGATTTACTTTACGGGCGACGGCGCGCGGCGCGATGCCGACGGCTACTACTGGCTGATGGGCCGCGTGGATGACGTGATCAATGTGAGCGGACACCGGTTGGGCACGATGGAAATCGAGTCGGCGCTGGTGGCGCACCCGAAGGTTGCGGAAGCAGCGGTTGTGGGGCGTCCGCATGAGATGAAAGGGCAGGCGATTGCCGCGTTTGTGTCGCTCGAGAACGGGCACGAGCCGAGCGAAGAGCTGAAGCAGGAGCTACGCTCGTGGGTGGCAAAAGAAATCGGCGCCTTGGCGAGACCCGATGATCTGCGATTTACACCGACGCTGCCGAAGACGCGGTCTGGAAAGATTATGCGGCGACTCTTGAGAGAGCTCGCAACGACGGGAACCGTAACCGGCGATACGACTACGCTTGAGGACTTTGGCGTGTTGGCGAAGTTGCGGGAGAACGACGAGTAGGCGCTGTACCTTCAGAGTTTGGTTACGACAAAACGGAGTGGTCTGTCGGCGGCTTTGCTGAGACCGATACGTGGCGTGACCTCAATCGCATGCGGTTTATGGCCGTCGTCCAGTATCTGGATGCGAGAGCCGGGTAGTGTCACGTCAACGCCACTGCGCGTCTCGCCTGCGATGCCTAGCGCTTCGCAGAGACGTCCAGGGCCGCCGGTGAGCTGCTGTGGTTTCGCGGTTGGCGGAAGTCCGCGCAGCCGGGCCATGGTGGCAATGCCTTCCAGCGGCAGAAGAGCGCGAAAGAGTATGCCGCCGGGTTCGCCGTCAGGTAGGCAGGACACGTTGAGGCAGTAGTGCATGCCATAGACGAAGTAGGTGTAGGCGACGCCGGGTGGACCAAACAAAACGGCATTGAAATTGGTGCGGCCGATGAAGGCATGGGAGGCTGGGTCACTCAGGCCAAGGTAAGCCTCCACTTCGGTAATACGGCCGGTGAGCAGCTTTCCCCGATAGCGGTGGGTGAGCAGTTTGCCGAGGAGGGCCCGAGCGACGATCTCAGGCGAGCGATCGTAGAACGATCGAGGAAGGATCTGTGGATGTTCAGTTGTTTTTTTCATCGCTCCACCGCTTCCCGAAGCTCGCGATAGTGCACGACAAGCTGCTCAAGCCGAAAAGCGCAGTTCAACCCGCTTGGGTTTGGCAATACCCAGGTCTTTGCACCTCCGAAGACGGTGGACTGCCGTCCCCATGAAACATCTCGTTGATTGAATAACGCGGAGTAGGCAGCTTTTCCGAGAAAGGCAAGATACTCAGGAGCATACTGCTGAATCTTCTTTTCGAGCTTTGCGGAAGCCGCACTGAACTCGTGTCTTGCAAGCTCGCCTGCGCTTACGGTTGGACGATCAACAGCTGTTGTAAGTCCGCAGCCATACTTCAAAATGGAGCGATCATTTTCTGCCGCTATCAGCTTAGGGGTAAATCCCGATAGATACAACACACGCCAGAAGCGATTACTCCTTCCCGCAAAGTGATAGCCCACTGTGGCTGCGTGCAGGCCGGGATTGATGCCGCAAAAGATGACTCGCAACCCCTTTCGGAGAATGTCGGGAAGGGGTTGTTTAGAAACTTGTTGTCGAGGAGACACAACGCAACCTCAATCTTCTTTTCGTTCAATCTAGGTAATGTGATGCGGGCAATTTAAATCCGATGCTATCGCCTCCAGGACCATCGCACGGCTCATCATCGTCCGCAGTTGCTGATCGAGGCGGAACGACATGGTTGCGGTTGGCAAATACGTTAGCTGAGGTGGCTGCTGGGGCGTGTCGGAAGCGTGAAGTGGAAGGTTGCGCCTTCGCCCAGCGTACTGGTGGCCCAGATGTGGCCGCCGTGCTGGGAGATAATGCTGCGGCAGATGGCGAGGCCGAGGCCGGTGCCACCCATCACGCGCGAGTCGGAGGCGTCGACCTGCTTGAAGCGCTCGAAGATTTGCTGGAGCTTGTCGGCGGGGATACCGCGGCCCTGATCTTTGATTTCGATGATGGCTTCGTCGTCGCTGACGTGGTTGGCTGTGAGTTTGATCTCGCTGGGAATGGTGGAAGCCTGCGGTGAGAATTTGATCGCGTTGGCGATGAGGTTGGTCAGGGTCTGGAGGATGCGGTCGGGATCGGCCCAGACGTTGACGCCGTTGCTTTCGATAGTGAAACGGATGTTCGATTTGGCGGCCGAGTTTTGCAACAGTGAGGTGGAACGATGGAACATCTCGTCGACCGAGCACATGATGGAGTGCAGCTCGGCTTTGCCGGAGCCGATGCGTTCGAGGTCGAGGATGTCGTTGACGAGGCGGACGAGGCGGTCGGTGTTGCCGATGGCGATTTCCATCATCTGGCGCATTTTGTCGGGACGGGCGTTGAGTGCGCCTCCAGCGACGAGGCCGAGTGCGGCACGGAGCGAGGTGAGCGGTGTGCGGAGTTCGTGCGAGACGGTGGAGATGAACTCGTCCTTCATGCGGTCGAGTGCATTGCGCTCGGAGATGTCGGTGAAGGCGACAACCACACCGACCGCGCGGCCACGCTGCGACTCGGTGTTGTTATTGGATGAGCTAGAGTCATTCGCCGCAGGCTTGTCGCTGAGGTCCTGATCGGGAAACGCGATGCGGTGGGAGCCTGAAGAAGTGTGAATGACGGTCGCCGAACTTTCGCCGAGGCCCGGAAGTGCGAGCTGCGAGTCGGGCGTAGTGATGCGGCTTGTGGGCGGAGCGTCGCCAGTTGGAGATTCGATCTGGGGACGGGCGACATATTCGACAGGGAAGCTCGTGCCATCTTTGCGCCAGAAGACTTCGTTCGAGACGCGGACGGTAGTGAGGTTTGTGAGGCTGGTCTGAATGGGTGAGTCGGAACGAGGATAAGGAGTCGCGTCGGGATACGAGTGGTGGATGAGCTCGTGCATGTTGCGACCGAGGATCTCCTCGGGACGGTAGCCGAGCATCTGAGAAGCGGCAGGATTTACGACCGTGATGTTGCCTTCGAGGTCGATACCGAAGATGCCGTCGCCGACGGACTCAAGCACGGAGTTCGACTGACGGATCAGGACGCGGAGCTGCTCTTCGGCACGGATCTGCTCGGTGATGTCGATGCCAAAGGCCAGAACGTAACGGGGTTTGCCGGCCGGCTCGACGAGGCGGTTGCGGTAGGCGAAGACGCGCTCCTCGTTGGTGGTGGCGTGGCAAAGGTGGAGCAGGCCCTGGGCTTCTCCGCTGGTGAGCAGATTGTGGAGGTAGGGTTTGAAGAAAGACAGGCGCTCGGGGCGGACGTAGTCAGTGAGAGGATGGCCGACAACTTCATCTACCGTGCGACCGATGCCGTGAGCGCCATACTCGTTGATGGAGAGAATGACGCCGTCGAGGTCGTGCGTGCAGACCATGCCGAGGGAGCCTTCGATGAGCTGGCGGTAGCGGGATTCGCTCTCACGGATCTGGGTCTCAGCAACGCGCTGGACGGTGACGTCGATTCCGGTGGCGATGATGAAAGCGACCTGCGCCTGCGAGTCGACAAGTGCGGTCGCGGACCAGGAGATGCGGCGCGAAGTGCCGTCGGAGGCGAGCCAATAGTTCTCGTAGGTGGTGGGGAAGTGGCCGGAGCGGATGCGCTCGAAGCTGTCGATGTATTCGGCGACATCCTGTTCGGGGATAAGACGTTCCCAGGCGTACTTGCCGACGAGTTCGGAGGAGCTGTAACCGGAGATGATTTCGCAGGCGCGATTGAAACGCACAATGCGGCCGGCGGTGTCGAAAACGACCACGAGCGCGCCGACAGTGTCGAGAACGGCGGAGACGAAGTTGCGCTCGACAGTGAGTGCCATTTCGACGCGTCGTTGCGCACGGGCGGAGCGGTCCATTTCGCGGACACGAACAGAAAGTTCAAGGCGAGTGGTGACGGCGTGTGAAAGGCTTTCCAGCGATTCGACCTGTCCGGGCGTCAGCTTGCGGGCCGCGGTGTCAAGGACGAGGATGCAGCCGATTGGCGTGCCATCAGCTATGTAAATTGGAGCGCCGGCGTAGAAGCGGTAGCGGCGATCGCCGACCGGGATGCCTCCGGGGGCGAACTCGGGATCGCGCCGGGCGTCGGGGATCTGGTAGATGCCTTCGCCGGAGACGGTGGTTTCGCAGGGCAGGCTGCCTCGGGGAGCTGTGGTGATATCCAGGCCGTAGCGGCCCGGGAAGGTGATGCTGTCTTTGTCGAGAAGTGCTATGGCTGCGATGGGAGCATTACAGAGCTGTGCCGCAAGACGAGCGAGGTCGTCGAGGGCGGGGTCGTGGGACATGTCGGCAAGTTCATATTGCTCGAATGCCTGGAGACGCGAGAGCTCGGTAGATGGAGATATCTCAGTCATACAGCAAACTTGAGAATACGAAGGCAGTCACGGGATAAGATGTCCCACTTTCGCGCCAGTGGCCGGACGAAAGTCACCTAAAGGCGTTACCCCGGGGGCTTTCGGTTCAAGGAGTTGGGAGGCGGCAGCAGTCGCCGCCGGCGGGAGCATCTTCAGAACTGGCGTCCAGCGCGACTTTCCACGCGCCGCTCACTTTTTTCCAGAAAGTTATGTAGCGTCCGGAGAGGGTTACCGCTTGCCCATTTTGGTCCTTGGATTGGGCATCATAATGTCCCCAGGTGAAGCCGGTATCGCCGGAAGGACCCATCTGGGCGCCTTCGGCGTACCAGGAGAGATGGTAGGTTTTGGGGTCCCAGACGGCTGCGGCGGCGATGGCAGTGCGGCCGAGGACGGCGGGTTTGCCGTTGTTGAGGGTGACACCGTCGTCTGCAAACCAGGAAGCGAAGGCCTTGCCGCCACCTTTGCCGACGGCTTCGGAGAACTCGCCTTCCAGGTGGATGAGCTCGATCTGCCCTGGAGTAGGCGGCGGGACGTTGAGCTCCTCGATGTGGAATTTGCTGGTTTGCGGGTTGGAGTAGGCGGCGAGCGGCTGGGTGTTTTGGGCGAGGAGCAGCGCCGGGGAGTAAAGCAAGGCGGCAGCGAGGCCCAGGGAGATCGCGACGCGGTGGAGGGACGAGTGTGACATGAGGGAATTGTACCGAGTAGCGGGATTAGCCTGATATCCTTCGCTGAATATGGCTAAGGAATTGACGAAGCAGGACCTCGTTTTCGTAGGAGGCGGAGCTGTTGCCTTGCTGGCTGGGACGGCGGTGCAGGTCTGGTTGGGGATGCATGTTGCGGGGGTGAGCTTGCGCTGGGTTGGAGTGCTGTTGCTGGCCGTATATGCATGGCGGAAGCGGAGCCTGACTGCGTGGATTTTTCTGTCAATGGTGGCGGGGAGTGAGCTGGGGTTCGATGCGCCCGGGTTTGCGGTGCAACTGCATGTGTTTTCGGACATCTTTCTGCGGCTGATCAAGACGATTGTGGCGCCACTGGTGCTGTCGATGCTGATTGTTGGAATTGCCGGGCATGGGGACCTGAAGGGCGTCGGGCGCATGGGAGTGAAGGCGCTGGTGTACTTCGAGGTGGTGACGACGTTTGCGCTGGCGATTGGGTTGGTGGCGATCGATATCTCGAAGGCGGGGGTTGGGTTGGCGGTGAGCGTGGCGGGTCCCGATGGGCCTGCTCCTCCGCCGACGCATTGGGATGACTTTCTGCTGCATGTGTTTCCGGAAAACATCGCCAAGAGCATTGCCGAAGGGCAGATTCTGCAGGTGGTGGTGTTTGCCGTATTTTTCGGCTGCGCGGTAGCGATGATGAGCGAGGCCAGGCGAGCGCCGGTGCTGCGGCTTTGCGAAAGCATCAGCGAGGCGATGCTGCGGTTTACGAATATCGTGATGTACTTTGCGCCGGTGGCGGTGGGAGCTGCGATGGCTTATACCGTTGGGCACATGGGGCTGAGCGTGCTGGTGAACCTGGGCAAATTGCTGGTGACACTGTATGTTGCGCTGATTGCGTTTGCGGTGCTGGTGATGCTGCCGGCGGCGCTATTGTTCCGCGTGCCGGTGAGGCGGTTTCTGGTGGCCGTGGCTGAGCCGGCGACCATTGCGTTTGCAACCGGAGCCAGCGAAGCGGCGTTGCCGAGCGCGATGGAGCAAATGGAGCGGCTGGGCGTTCCGCGGCGGATTGTGGCGTTTGTGATTCCGGCGGGTTATAGCTTCAATCTCGATGGATCGACGCTTTATCTGGCAGTTGCGAGCATGTTTGTGGCGCAGGCCGGCGGCATCCATATGTCGGTTGGCCAGCAGTTGCTGATGATGGGGACGCTAATTATTACCAGCAAAGGTGTGGCTGGGGTTCCCCGGTCGGTGATGGTGGTGTTGCTGGCGACGGCTTCGACGTTTCATCTGCCGGTTGAGCCGATTATGGTGCTGCTGGCCGCGGATGCGCTGCTGGATATGGCGCGGACGGTGATCAATGTGTCCGGTAACTGCCTGGCGAGTGCGATTGTGGCGAAGTGGGAGGGCGTGTTCGATAGCGAACGGCCTACACCGGCGGTGGTGGATGCGGTGGTGTAGGGCTACCCCCTCCCCCCCCGGTACTTTTTGATGTAAAGTCTTCATGAAGCTGGGGTTAGGTCCGGACTTGTGTAAGTCCGCATTTGGTTCGGGGCGCTAATTGGTGGCGGTCGGAGGTAGTTATGAGTCGGGCCTTCAGCCCTCCGGGATTTGTGGCGTTTGTACGAGGGGCTTCGCCCCTCGCTGGTATAGGGCGCGCCGTTGGCGCTATTTCGGTGGGACGCTCTGCATCATCAGGGAAATGCTCTACATCATGAGGGGGAATGTTCTGCATCCTCAGGGGAAATGCTCTACATGATGAGGGGAAATGCTCTGAGTGAAGCTTGAAATTATCCCTAGTTCAATTTTAAGTATTTTGTGCGGTGGCTACGCCAAGTTTTTTGGAGAGAAATCGTCAGTGTTGGCGGGGTTTTCGTGTTTGGTTGTTTGTCTTGGGGCTTGACAGGATTTGTG
>Ga0302316_10003385_pt1 | contig 10898 bp, 9 predicted proteins | sample III_Palsa_N3_2_FD_200456 | JGI IMG/M metagenome (GOLD analysis project Ga0302316, IMG submission 200456) | Peat permafrost microbial communities from Stordalen Mire near Abisko, Sweden - III_Palsa_N3_2 | ecosystem: Environmental > Terrestrial > Soil > Palsa > Peat permafrost | place: Sweden... | reverse complement strand
TGGCGGTTGCCAGGGCTTCTTTGTGTCTGGGGTTTGTGCGGCTACGGGGGAGAGCCAATACGGGGATCTCTCCACTGCGCAGAATGATGAAGCCATTCTGCTTCGGTCGAGATGACAGTTCTTAGGTGGTGTGGAGGAGAGCGGTCGCGCTTTGCGCGATACCCCACCACTCCACCCCAGCAGGCAAAGAACGCCTGCCGGGAACCCCGGTCTTTGCAAAGAGCGCAAAGGATGGGCCACCCGGAGTTGTGGAGAGTTGGACGAAGAACGGGAGAGTGCCAATACTGAGGTTCTTCCCCTTCGGCTTCGCTCAGGGTCAGAATGACGGCATTTAGCGGGTTAGGGTTCCGTGGGTTATGGGGAGATCGCTTAGGCGGAGGGCGAGGGATTTTGCGCCGCCGCCGGCTTTGATGAACTCGCTTAGTTCGAGCTGGACGACGTCGAGGCCGGCGTCGAAGAGCTGGTGGGCGAGGGTTGGGCTTAGTTCTCCGGTGAAGACGGTGCGGCCAATGTTGAGGGCGCAGCAGGCCATGTGGGTGGCGTCGTGCTCGGAGACGGCGATGCGCTTGTTCGGTGCGTAGGCTGCTTCGATTGCGGCGAGGGACGGGGCGTCAAAGGCGGCTGGATAGTAGAGCAGGAAGCCGCCGTGGAGTGGGGTGAAGCAAGTGTCCAAGTGATAGAAGCGAGGGTCTACGAGGTGGAGCGAGGTTACTGGGGTGTGCCAGGCGTCGGCGATGTGGCGATGGGAGCGGCGGCAGGTGCGGACGCCGTGAGCGGCCCAGAGAGCCGTTCCCTCTTCGTTGAAGGTGATGTCTCCTTCGCCTTCAAAGGCTGTTTCGCGGGGTGTGTTCCAAAGGAGGAAGTGGTGGGCTTCGAGCCACTTGCTGAGGTGTTCGGACTCGGCGCGGCGCTGGGGGTGGGTGAAGCTGGAGACGGCGGCTACGCCGTGGTGAACGAGGGCTCCGTGGGAGAGGAAGACCATGTCCGGGCAGCCGGGCTCAGGATGGAGGAGGCGGACGTCGGCGACGCCGCGGAGGACGTTGTGGATTCCCTTCCATTGGGCGAAGGCTAGATCGCGAGAGGATCGGTGGACGTTGCCGGCCATCCAGGGATTGATGACGTAGTCGACACCGAACCACTCAGGCGGGCACATCAGGTAGGTGGGGCGGTTGTAGTGAGGGGTTGAGGCTAGATTCTGGGGCGGTGTGACAATGCTGCTCGATGCCATGATGCTCGGTTCCCTGCTTTCCGGTAAGGAGTCTCCCCCTTTCTGGTAACAGTCGTCAAGTGCTAACCGTTACCCAAAGAGGCACACTCGGTACATGGGATTGGACGCTGGGAAGTTGTGGATCGACGCCTCGGGAATTGTCAAAAAATGGCTACAAAAAGGTTAGCGGGGATGGGGGTATTTTCTTTGGTTCCAAATGAAAAGACCCGCCGGTTAGGGCGGGTCTTTTGGTTGTTGAGAAGCAGATTCCCTTTGGGAATGGAAAGCAAGTGCAACTGCAGATTCCTACGGAATGGAAAAAGGAATTAGAGCTTCTCGAAGAATTCGCAGGCCGAGCAGGAGATGTAGACTCCGCCCGGGATGCCGCGCTCGCGGTCCTTGACGCGCTTTACGATGCGGGTGGGCTTGGAGCACTTGGGGCAATCGGTGCTCTTCTGGGTATCCATGACCTTCTTGCGGTCACCGGTCTTGGCGATCTTTGCCATTGTTGAGTTCTCCCTGAAACAAAAGTGTTGCTCGACCGGTTCGCCCGAGACGCGAGGATGCTGTGCGCAGGCCGACCTTGCGTGATCTGTATCTGTGAGGCTGCTGGAAGCGGGGCCGAACAGGAGAAGTGCGAGGACGAAAACCGGATAAAGCTCAAGGTTGATTCTACACTATCGGGCTATTTGCCAACCCAGGCGGCGAGCTGTTCCGGAGTGGTGATCTTGTTCTGGATGAGGTTGTCCATCAGAGCGCGCGTGCGGACGGCCTGATAGGGCGCATCGATGCGGGCTGGAGTGGTTTGGCCGGCGAGCTTGACGATGTATCCGGGACGAGGGTCGAACTTTCCGCCGTCGGAGGCGAGCTGGTCTTCGGGGGTCCAGATGGGGGTCATGTTCCACTCGATGTTCGTGCGCCAGGAGTGATCGCCCATGATGACGATCGTTGTGTCGTCCCATGTGCCGTTGGCTTGCAGCTCCTGGCGAATATGGCCGAGGTATATGTCGGTGAGGGCAAGGTTGTCGATGTAGGATGTGCCGTCGATCGAAAATTTATTGGTGTGGCGATTGTAGATTCCCGGCGGGTGAGGGACGGGGATGTGGAGGAAGACGAAGTCCAGGGAGGGATCAAGGAGAACTTTATCGGCTTGAGGAGCGAGGATCTGATAGGAGTCCAGGTGGGTCCGTACGTTCCTGGAGCCAAACCTCCCCTGCTTTGGCGTGATGGGGAGATGAAGCTGGAGGGCGCGCAGCTCCAGAAAATTGAGAAGGAAATCTCTTGTGTTTGCCAAGAGGCCTTCGTCGTCGTGGATAACGCCTTCGACGGAGAGTGGACCGGCGTTGTTCCAATAACAGGAGGCAAGCTGATCGGGAACAAGGCGGCAGTAGGGGTTGTACCAACCGACGACTCCTGTCCGGTAGCCCTGGTCGACGGCGTCCTGAAAGACGGTGTCGCGCGGATTGAACGTCACCCAGCCTGGCATACCGACTGGGTGCAGCGCTAGCGGGCCGGCGGTATGGTAGTTCACGTCATCAAACTGCCGGCCGACGATCAGGCTGGGAAGCACTTCCTGGGTATACATGCCGGCCGGAATGGCGTTCGTGAAGACGGTGGACTGGGCAGCGAGGCGATCGAACTCGGGCAGCTGCAGGCCCGGGAAACGGTGTGCGTAGACCTGGTTGTAGGAAAGCTCGTCGAGAAGGAGCCAGAGGACCCGCTTATGGTGCGAGGTGGAGACCAGTGACGATGTGCCCATTACATGGGGGGCGTTAAGATTGCGAGCTGTCCAACCGACCTCGAGCAGCTGGACGACCATCAGACACCCGCTGATCGCGACGAAGCCAAGGACGATGATCGCGAGATTTTTCGTCTGGCGCCAAACGGGATACTCGCGAATGGAGGGCACAGTGAGCGAAAGGCAGATCAGGAGGATAAAAAGCCAAAACGCGATGTTGACCGCTTCGGATGGATATCGAAGATGGACGGTTGTGGCATGAGGATGGCTGGACGCGATGTAGGCGGCCTCCAGGAGCTCTCGCAGGATAACGATGCCGAGCAATATCCAGACGAGACGCTGCGCCTTTGGGTGGTTGCGCACAGCGATCAAAAGGAGGGAGATCAGAATCCAGACGGTCAGGATTACCAGGCAGATGGAACCGATAACGAGGTAGACTGGGCCATCCCAGTGGTAGAAAAGCCCTCTTCTAAGGGAAGAGGTGGTTAGATCAACAAACGTCATCAGAATGATGGTGGTGATCCCAAACGACGTAGTTAAGGGATGCCGCAGCAGATTCAAGCATTTCTCCAAAGCAACGCAGAATGTCAAAAGGTGCAGACTGGGCCCGGACTAGCGCTTACCTGTTGCGCGCACACAAAACAGGTAAAAGAAAACATGGCCTAAGACTGTGAGGGCTTTTCTGCCTGATCCTTACGGGTAAAGAGAGCCTTGATGCGGCGACGGAAGAAGAAGAGGACGCCAGTAATGACCGCGCCTGCGTTCTGGAGGAGCAAGAGGCCCGAGCCGGGGTCTATGTAGGCATAGGCCGGACGTTCGACGGCAAAGTTTAAGGCAACGAGGCATAGCAGTGTCACCAGATAGAACTTCACTCTTATGCTCATATGTAACCTCCAGTTGTTGGATTCGGCTACACGAGAAGTGTGTACCTGAAGTTACTATAAGGTTACTGAAGTGTGGCTGACAAGTAAATAGACGGCTAATTTGGCCGCTTATCGTTACGCGAATGTTATTTCGACGTTACTTCGGCACTGATGTTGCGCTATTCGCGCTTCGTGTCTGCGCCGGTGTTGGTGCGGATATGTTCGTCGATGGAGGGTACGGTTGAGGCTGTGGTTGCGGTGACGGCGAGGATCTGGACGAGGGGTGCCGGGGCGGCGGCGGCAGCGTTTTCCATGGCGGTGTGAGCGGCGGGTGGGGCGATGTCCATGGCGTAGCCGGCGGAGACGATGGGGGCGTGGGTGTATTGCCAGGCGTAGTCGCGTGTGAGGCGATAGAGGACGGCCATGGCGGCGAGGAGGACGACGGCGGTGAGGCCCGCGCCTTCGGGGCCGTAGGCGCCTCCGGTGAGCCAGAGGGCGCCGCTGGTGTTTGTATCTACGACGGTGTTGTAGGTTGCGATGCCGGCGATGGGGAGTCCGAGGAGGACGGCCATGGCGGCGTCCCATGCGAAGTGGAGGCCCCAGCCGAGCCAGAGAGCGTGGGTGCGGAGGTAGGCCATGGAAAACAGAAGGGCGAGAAGGAAGGCTACGAAGACGCTGAAGGTGGTGGAGTTGGGGCGGAAGCTGGAGAAGACGGCGTAGATGGCGGAGAGCAGGATGGTCGCCATGGTTGGACCGATGGCGGCGATGAGGCGGCGGTAGACGAAGCCGCGGAAGCCTACTTCGAGAGCGAGCGTGGCGAGGCAGAGGGTGAGCACGGAGAGGATGGCAGATGCCCAGGCGCGGGGCGCTAGCCAGAATTGGGGGTGGAGATCGCCGGCGAGGACCATGGGGAGGACGGCGACAAGGATCATGGCCCAGCCAAGGGCGGCGCCGGTCTGCCACTCGCGGGCAGCGGTGGGGCGCGTGGGGAGAGCGTTGGTGGTGCGGAGACTGCCGGCGCGGGTGGCGATCCAGCTAAGGGCGGCGTATCCGGCGAGGAGCAGGAAGAGGAAGAAGGCCTCTTGAAGTGGCGGTTGGACGAGAGGGAGATTGAGGCGGTCGGCGATTCCCTGCGCGGCGTGGATGGCGGCGGAGAGCGAGGCAAGGAGCCAGAGCAGGCCGGTGAGGAACAGGGCGAGTTGCATGGAGCGTGGAACGGGAACGAGTGTCGCGGGCTGGGTGGGATTGGGTTGCAACGGGGGATGACTCCTTCTGGGGCCGGTTTGAGCGCGGACTCAGACGGTTGTGTAGAACTGGGCGATGTTGCGGAACTTGGTGTAGCGGGCGGCGAGGAGGTCGTCGATGGGCAGGCGCTTGAGGTCGCCTAGGTGGCGTTCGAGGCGCTCGTTGACCAGCTCCATGGCGTAGGCGGGGTCGACCTGGGTACCGCCTTCGGGCTCGCGGATGACGTCGTCGACGCAGCCGAGGCGTTGGACGTCTGTGGCGGTGTAACGGAGGGCGGTGGCGGCCTGCTGCTTTTTACTGGGGTCTTTCCACATGATGCTGGCGCAGCCCTCAGGCGAGATGACCGAGTAAATGGCGTTTTCGAGCATGAGGACGCGGTCGGTGACGGCGAGAGCAAGAGCGCCGCCGGAGCCGCCTTCGCCGGTGATGGTGGCGATGGTGGGAACGCGGAGACGGGCCATTTCGAGGAGATTGCGGGCGATGGCTTCGCCCTGGCCGCGTTCTTCGGCACCGAGGCCGGGGTTGGCTCCGGCGAGGTCGATGAAGGTGAAGACGGGGTGGCCGAACTTTTCGGCGATCTTCATGGCGCGGAGGGCTTTGCGGTAGCCTTCGGGGTCGGGCGAGCCGAACTTGCGGGCTACGCGCTCCTTGAGGGTGCGGCCCTTGAGATTGCCGACGACGAGGACGGGCTCGCCGTGGAAGCGGGCCATGCCTGTGGTCATGGCGGCGTCGTCGGCGAAGCGCCGGTCGCCGTGGATCTCGCTGAAGTCGGTGAAGAGTGCTTCGATGTAATCCATCGGATAAGGGCGCTGAGGATGCCGGGCAAGCTCAGTCTTGATCCAGGCCTCGGAGGGTGGTGCGGGTGCGGCGACAGACTTGTGCGGAATGTTTTCGGCCATCTCTATACCTTTGCGATTGTATCGCGAGAGAGCAGACAGTAGAGGGTAGACAGGAGACAGTGAAGGGCGTAGAGGGTGCTCTATGGTGTTGAGCGGCGGAGATATGCGGGCCAGGAGAGGTCGTAGCGCTCGCGGGCGAAGAGGAGGATGGCCAGGATGAGGCCGTAGAGCATCTGCTGGCCGGCGGCGTTCCAGTCCTGCTTCATGGTGACGCCGAACATTAGGACGAACATGAGCAGGAAGGCGAAGGTGAGGGCGAATCGGGTGAAGAGGCCGAGGAGAAGAAGTGTGCCGACGATGACTTCGACGATGGGGATGGCATAGCCGGCGGCGAGGGTGAGCGACGGTGGGAGGGGTGAGGTGGACATGCCCTGCGACATGGTATGGGCGAAGCCGGAGAGGTGCGAGCCGGTAAAGATACGGGCGAAGCCGTGGCCGAAGAAGTCCAGACCGGTGAAGGCGCGGAGGAGTAGGTAGGCGTGGCGTTGTTCGCGGGTTGGCGAGGACGGGAGGAGATCGCTCATGGGAGATTGGATGCTACTCGGGGTATAGCAGGGAGACTCGGAGGCATTGGGCGGCGGGGCTGAGGGTGAGCGGGTCTTTGGCATTAGCTGGGAACCAGATTACTTCGCCGGCTTCGATGCTGCGATCGCTGGTAGAGGCTTGTAGGTGAAGGGGGTGGATCGCTATGAGAAGCGAACGGGTTGGGGTTGGAGGGATGGAGCATGGGGTGTCTGCGGTGCAGAGGATGCTATCTATGCGGAGAGATGTGTCCTGGAATTCGGTATGGATTCCGGGGGTGAGATCGGCGGCGACGTGTTTGCCGGCTTCGGGGAGGTCGGCGAGGGTGAGGTGCTTGAATTCGACGCGGAGGAAGTCGGAGGCGGTGTCGGAGTTGGACTGCACACTGTGTCGCTCGGCTATGCCGGGGGCGATGCGGAAGGCTCCAGTGTGCGTTGGCGGGCGGTGGGCCGTGACTGCGTTGGGGCCTTCGTGGATGATGTCTACTTCGCCCGCGTCGTTGAGGTAGACGTAGAGCGTGGAGACGGCGGGGTGGTCGTGCATGGGGACGAACTCGTGGGCGCCGTAGTGGACGTGCATGACGAGGAGGTCGGGGTTTTCGAAGATGGTTTTGTAGTTGGGTGGGAGCGTGGCGGAGGGGATTGTTGAGGTTTGAGAGTTGGAGGCGTGAGGGATGAGGGTGATAGCTGCGAGCGTGATTAGCCGGAGTAAGATTGAGGGTCTCATTGCTATTGGATTACCTGTACTGCGCCTTTGCCTACGAGGGATTCGACTTGCTCGATGAAGAGGACGTCGGCGGCTACGTTGAAGCCTTTGGGTTCGAGGACGGCGGAGAATTCGCCAGGCTCTTCGAGGTTTAGGAGAAGCTTGCCGGAGCCGGGGGCGTTGCGGAAGACGGTTTCGAGCTTGGAGAGAAGTTGGTCGTCGGGGCTGTGGAGTGGGATGCGGATGCGGAGGGCGTCGGGGAGTTTGATCTTTACGTCTTCGAGGGCCTGGATGCTGGAGATGGCCAGCTTGGGGGCAGCGTCTTCGTCGCCGCGCAGGGAGCCGCGGACCAGGACGGGAACGGAGATCTTCAGCTTTTCGGCTAGCTTTTCGTAGGACTGCGGGAAGGCGATGAGCTCGATCTTGCCTACTGTGTCTTCTAGCGAGGCCTGGGCGTACATCTCGCCGGAACGTTTGGATTTTGCGACCTTGAGGCCGGTGATGACGCCGGCGATTTGTATCTCATTTCCCTGCTCGGCCTGGCCACGACGGAAGACCTGCGGTTCGGGCTTCATCTCGCAGGCGGTCGCCGTGTCGACTACCTTGAGGTTGCGGAGCTTCTCGCGGTACTTGTCCATGGGATGACCGGAGACGAAGAAGCCGAGGACGTCTTTTTCGTTCTGGAGGCGGGTGTGCTCGTCCCAATCGGGTGCGGGTGGGAGTGCGTCTTCCTCTTTGGAAGATGAGGTGGGGCTGGGGTCGTCGAACATGCCGAAGAGGCCGTGCTGGCCGGCGGCGGAGTCGCGTTGGGATTTCTGGGCGCGTTCGATGCACTTGTCTAGAGCGGCCATGACCTGTGAGCGCTTGCCGAAGGCGTCCATTGCGCCTGCTTTGCAGAGCGACTCGAGGACGCGCTTGTTCATGAGACGCAGGTCGACTTTTTCGCAGAACTCCCAGAGGGTTGTGAAGCCGGACTTCCCTTCTGCCTGCAGCTCAGTACGCGCTACGATGATGGATTCGATGGCGTTGTGGCCGACGTTCTTGATGGCGGCGAGGCCGAAGAGGATGCTCTCGCCGGTGGGAGTGAAGTTGGCGGCGGAGACCTGGACGTCTGGCGGAACGACGGCGATGCCGAGCTCGCGGCACTCGCCGATGTATTTGACTACGTTTTCTGGCTTGCTGGTTTCTGAGGTGAGAAGCGCGGCCATGAACTCTACGGGAAAGTGGGTCTTGAGCCAGGCGGTGTGATACGCGAGGAGCGAGTAGGCGGCGGAGTGCGACTTGTTGAAGCCGTAGCCGGCGAACTTGGCCATCTGGTCGAAGATTTCTCCGGCCTGCGCTTTGGGGAACTTGCGTTCCGCAGCGCCTGCAAGAAAGATGGCGCGCTGCTTCTCCATTTCGGCGGCGTCTTTCTTACCCATCGCGCGGCGGAGGAGATCGGCGCCGCCGAGCGAGTAGCCGCCGATAACGTTGGAGATCTGCATAACCTGCTCTTGATAGACCATGACGCCAAGTGTTTCTTTGAGCAACGGCTCGAGCTCGGGCAGGGTGTATGCGACTTCGCTGCGTCCCCACTTGCGTTCGATAAAGTCATCGATCATGGACATGGGGCCCGGACGATAGAGGGCGTTAAGCGCGGTGAGGTGCTCGATGGAGTTGGGCTTGTAGCGGCGGAGAACGTCGCGCATGCCACCGGATTCAAACTGGAAAACCCCGCTGGTGAGCGCGCGATGGAAGACACGCTCGAAGGTTTCGGTGTCTTCGAGATCGATGAGGGCCAGGTCTACAGTTTCGCCACGGTTGGATTTGATGAGCTTGAGGCAGTCGTCGATGACGGTGAGCGTGGTGAGGCCGAGGAAGTCCATCTTCAGCAGGCCCATCTTTTCGACGGCCTTCATGTCGTAGCTGGTGACGATGGCTTCGTCCTTTGTGCGGGTGACGGGGACTAGCTCGGTGAGGGGCTGGGGCGCGATGACGACGCCCGCGGCGTGAACGCCTGCGCCGCGGACGAGGCCTTCGAGACGGAGAGCGTTGTCGATGAGCTCTTTGATCTTGGGGTCTTCGTAGGCCGTGGCTAGCAGTGGGTTGTCTTTGAGCGCTTGCTCGATGGTGATGCCGATCGTCGGTGGGATCATTTTGGCGATGCGATCGACTTCGCCGTAAGGCATGTCGAGTGCGCGGCCAACGTCCTTGATAGCGGCTTTCGCAGCCATGGTGTTGAAGGTGATGATCTGCGCGACCTGGTCGTTGCCGTACTTCTGGCGGACGTACTCGATGACTTCGCCGCGACGGTTCATGTCGAAGTCGATGTCGATATCGGGCATGGAGATACGTTCGGGGTTGAGGAAGCGCTCGAAGAGGAGATCGTTCTGGAGAGGATCGATGTCGGTGATCTCCATGACGTAGGCGACGAGCGAGCCGGCGGCTGAACCACGACCAGGGCCGACGGGTATTCCCTGTTCGCGGGCGTAGCGGATGAAGTCCCAGACGATCATGAAGTAGCCCGGGAACTTCATCTGCTTGATGGTGTTGATTTCGCGGGTGAGGCGGGCTTCGTAGTCGGCGATGGACTTGCGGAGTTTGCCGGTGTCTTCGAGATGCTTGACGGCGGTTTCGCGGCGCTTGCGCCAACCCGCGCGGCAGACTTCTTCAAAGTAGTCGTCCAACGGAATGGCGTTGGGTGTATCGAAGTGTGGGAATGGGTTTTTTACCTTGGCTAGCTCGAGAGCGCAGCGCTCCGGGAACTGCATGGTGCGTGTGCAGACATCGGGCGCTTCGGCGAAGAGACGGTGCATCTCATCGGCGGTCTTGATGTAAAACTCCTGCGTATCGAACTTGAAGCGCTTGGGGTCGTTCATGCTGGCGGCGGTTTGCACGCAGAGCAGAATCTCGTGGGCGCGAGAGTCCTTGTCCTCGATGTAGTGCGAGTCGTTGGTGGCGATGAGCGGGATGCCGAGATCTTTTTCGAGTTGGAACATTGCCTTGACGACGGCGGCGTCGGGCGCAAGTTTGTGGTCCTGTGTCTCGAGGAAGTAGTTGCCACGGCCGAACATGCTTTCGTATTCGCCTGCGGTCTTTTTAGCGGCTTCGTAGTTGCCTGCCATGAGGTTCTGCTGGAGCTCGCCGGCGAGACAGCCGGAGAGCGCGATGAGACCTTCAGTGTGTTTGGCGAGGAAGTTCTTTGAGATGCGGGGCTTTTTGTAGAAGCCGTGGAGAGCGGCTTCAGACGTGAGGCGGACCAGGTTGCGGTAGCCGGCTTCGTTTTCCGCGAGGATGAGAAGGTGGTTGTACTTGGAGTCGGGGTCGGCGTCGGCGCGGAGATGCGACTCTTCTTTGCAGACGTAGAGCTCGCAGCCGAGGATGGGCTTGAGGCTCTTCTTGTGCATGGCGTCGAAGAAGTGGACGGCGCCGTAGATGTTTCCGTGATCGGTGATGGCCGCGGAGGTCTGGCCGATCTTTGTGAGGTGCTTGGCTAGCTTGTCGACGTCGCAGGCTCCGTCGAGGAGGGAGTAATCGGTGTGGAGGTGAAGGTGGGTGAACTCTGCTGCCATAGAGCTAGTTTACTGCTTAGTAACGAGAGCCCACGCTGAGGAAAAATGGGCTTATGGTTTCTCCGAGGGAGCAAGAGGCCACTTCCAGTTTCTGATCTCCGGGTCATCGATGCCGTTTTCGTGGGCGTAGTTGACGCTTTCGATGATCTGGTTCTTCAGCCACTCCTT
>Ga0302316_10003384_pt1 | contig 10900 bp, 9 predicted proteins | sample III_Palsa_N3_2_FD_200456 | JGI IMG/M metagenome (GOLD analysis project Ga0302316, IMG submission 200456) | Peat permafrost microbial communities from Stordalen Mire near Abisko, Sweden - III_Palsa_N3_2 | ecosystem: Environmental > Terrestrial > Soil > Palsa > Peat permafrost | place: Sweden... | reverse complement strand
CAGGTATAGAAACAGCCATCAAGCAACCCCCGGTGCTCTCATTTTCTCATGTGTCAAAAATCTGACAAAGATCAGCGCAGGACCGCCTGCTCTGCCGAAACGGCTGCACCGATGACGCGGATGAGTTGCTCGTCTTCTACGACTTCGATCGAGTAGTTCTGGATGGGGCTCATCTTAACCATCTCGTGGACGTAGTGCTTGTAGAGACCGAGATCGAGAAAACGGACGTTGTAGCCGGTGATGAAGAACTTCCCTGCTCCGCGGAAGTGGATGGAGGTGGCCGTAGCGGCGGCGAGGGCCTTGTGCCAGAGGTGCTTGAACTCCAGGCAGCGCGGATCGGGATTTGCGCGGCGGTTGGCGGCTTCAAAGACCTCTTCAGGTTCCATGTCGAGGAAGCGGAGCCTCATTGCACGGTGGCCCATGATGCCTTCCAGGTGACCGCGACCGCCGCAGCCGCAGTAGTTCTCTTTGTCGTCGAGTGAGACAACCGAGTGGCCGCCCTCCCATACGCCGTCGGAGAACGGATAGACGCCGTAGCCGATGCCGGTGCCGATGGTCCAGACGCGGATGAAGTGGTCAAGCTTGCCGTGCTGCGAGGCGAGGCCCGCAGCCATAGCGTCGGCGTCGTTGAGGACATTGACGGGTACGGTGATGCCATGCGCGGCGAGGCCGGTGGTTAGCAACTCGCGAATCTTGGCGCCCTTGAGCTGCGGCAGGTTGGGCGCTTCTTCGACGACTCCGTTGCGGATGAGGCCGGGGAGGGCGACGCCTACACTGGTGAGCGAGTCTTCGGCGCCTTTGGCTGCCTTGACGATCACCTCACACATGGCGGCAATGAGAGCCTCGGTGTGCATCTCTACCAAAGAGTCATCGTCATCGGCATTTTCGGGCGCGGGGCCATCAGGGTAGCTGAATAGTTTGCCGGAGAGTTTGTGGTCGACGATGAGGCCGGCGTAGATGCGCTCCGACAGGATGACGCCGATCGTCTTTATGGAGCCCGGTGTTTTTGCGTTGCTTGAATCTGTCATCATTCGCCTGCGTTTCCCTGCTGTTCATGAGACGTTCCAATTGAAACGGGGGGCCAAGGCGGCCCAAAAGCTCTCAGACATTAGCTGGACGAGTGGTTCTTCGTCAAACGCCGCAGCGGTTAGGTGTTGGCGACGCGGTTTAGGCCGTTGAAAGCAGCCACTTTGTAACACTCGGCGAGAGTTGGGTAGTTGAATACTGTTTCGACGAAGTAATCTAGCTTGCCGCCGAGCGCCATGACGGCCTGGCCGATGTGGAGGAGCTCGCTGGCGCCTTCGCCGATGATGTGGACGCCGAGAAGGGCGTGAGATTCGCGGTGGAAGATGATCTTGAGGCGACCGGTGGTGTCGCCGCGGATCTGGCCGCGGGCGATCTCGCGGTAGTAGGCGACGCCGACCTCGTAGGGCACATCTTCGTCGGTGAGTTGCTCCTCGGTCTTGCCGATGAAGCTGATCTCGGGGATGGTGTAGATGCCGTAGGGGTAGAAGCTGGGGTTGGAGACGACGGAGTCGTCGCCGAAGGCGCGAGCGGCGGCGATGCGGCCCTGCTCCATGCTGACCGAGGCCAGCGAGGGGAAGCCGATGACGTCGCCGACGGCGAAGACTGCGGGAGCCTTGGTGCGGAAGTCTTTATCGACGGCGATGCGGCCGCGGGCGTCGGACTCGATGCCGGTGCTTGCGAGATTGAGTTCGTCAACGTTGCCCTGACGGCCTACGGCGTAGAGCAGTGCGTCGCCGGTGACCTTCTTCTTGGATTCGAGATTGGCAACGACGGTGCCGTCGGGGAGCTCTTCGACCGACTCGACTTCTTCGTTGAGGCGCATGGTGACGCGAGCGTCGCGGAGGTGGTAGCTAAGGGCCTCGACTATCTCCTGGTCCGCAAATTCGAGCAGGCGGGGACGGCGCTCGATGAGCGTGACGCGGACGCCGAGGGCGGCGAACATGCAACAGTACTCGACGCCGATGACGCCGCCGCCGACGATGATCATGGTCTTAGGCAGGTTGACGAGGTTCAGGACGAGGTCGGAGTTGATGATGGTGGTCCCGTTGATGGGAACCTTGGGCGAGCTGGCGGGCTTGGTGCCAGTGGCGATGAGGACGTTTTTGGCCTCGTAAACCGTTGAGCCCTTGGAATTGGTGACCTTGACGTGGGTGGGGTCTTCAAAGCTGGCGACGCCGACGAGCATCTCGATGTTGTTGCGGGAGAGCTGGGCTTCGGTGACGTCGATCTCAGTCTTGATGACGTGCTGAACGCGGAAGGCGAGGTCCGCCATGGTGATGCGCTCTTTGACCCGGTAGTTCATACCGTAGATGGACTTGTAGTTGTAACCGGAGAGGTGAAGCACGGCTTCGCGCATGGTCTTGGAAGGGATAGTTCCGGTGTTGATGCAGGCTCCGCCGACGACCTCGCGCATTTCAACGAGGGCTATTTTTTTGCCCATCTTGGCGCCATAAATAGCGGCACGCTGCCCTGCTGGGCCGGAGCCAATGACGATGAGGTCGTAAACAGTGCCCATAGGCGTCGATTAGGTCTCCACAAATAAGATGCCAGCGTTCCAACTGCCCGATGCCGCCGATGTCTATCCTAAACCCTTCGTGTGAATCGGCTGCCTGATGCTGTTTATCGACCATCGCGTTCTAAACTTGCGAGGTGATTCGTTGTGCTATTACCGATGGGATGCGCTTTGGTGATTCAGCCGTGGCTCGGCGGGCGGGATTGCTTGCCGATGCCGTGCGATGGGCGGAGCTGGGCGTGGATTTTGTGCAGCTCCGGGAGAAGACGCTGGACGCGGGTGAACTGGTGGAGTTGGCGCGGACGATGATCGGCGTGTTTCGCGAGCATGGCGGGACGACGAAGCTGCTTGTGAACGAGCGGGCGGATGTGGCGATTGCCACCGGGGCGGATGGGGTGCATTTGACTTCGTCGAGTTCGGAGTTGACCGCGGCTCAGGTGAGAACGCTGTTTGCGCAGGCAGGCAGCGGTGAGGCGGTGGTGGGGGTGTCTTGCCACACGCTTGCCGATGTTGTGCAGGCGCGTGAGGCTGGGGTGGATTTGATTTTGTTTGGGCCGGTGTTTGAGAAGCGGGTTGGGGGCGAGTTGGTCAGCGAGGGTGTGAGGTTGGAGGCATTGCGCGGGGCATGCGAGATTGCTGGTCCGACGCCTGTGCTGGCGCTGGGGGGTGTGGATGAGGGAAATGCCTCGATCTGTCTTGAAGCCGGGGCCGCCGGCATAGCCGGGATTCGTTGCTTCCAGTAGAACGCTTGGCCTCAGGCACGGGGCGCAACCGCTTCAAAGGGGCCGTCGACTTCGACGGCTTCCTTCTTCGTAAGAACAGACGCGGTTTGAATTCCGATGAAGAGGAAGAGCAGGGTAAACAGGCCGTGACCGAAAGAGTACGTGAGCGTCAGAAATGGCGAGATCAGCCCAATTCCAAAGAGGATAACGAGCACCTTCAGTAGTCCGCCAATTGATGGCGACGCATGTTTTGGGGATGAAGCCGTGCTGCTAGTCGATGAGCTGCCGGGTGTTTGAGGACCGTGTTGTTCTACCGCGGCCATCGCAGGTCTGTGGTTGGACAGGTCGCGTATCGCCAACGGGATAAAGGACATGGAGATAGCCGCGTAGGTGAGCAGAGCGGCGGTGATTTGGTAACGTCGTCCGCCCCGACCGCCAGAGCCGGCTTTCATGGATTTCCCGACGGCCCAGCCGACCGCGACTGCGACGTAGCCGATCATAAAGCCGGTCATCGCCATCAGCGTGTAGCCAATGCAACCCGCGATGGCTGCGCCGACGCCGAAGAGAACGGCTCGTGAGTAAGTCTTGTGCGAGTCAGGCAGCACTACGCTTTGTGCCTGCTGCGCGCAGGACTGGCAAGCCAGGTGGCCACCCACGCGGAAGTACTCGGTTGTAATGCCGCGCTGGCAGATTGCGCACTGATCGGGGGGCGGTGGATCGCCGTGGTACTCCGCGCGATCGAAGCTCGTGAGCGGGAGAGACGTAGACATATAGGGTTCGGAAAGGCTAACAGATAAAAGCCGCAAATTGGGCAAAAATATACACATCCATGGAGTACAAACGGCTGCCCAAAGCCATCTTTGCGTGCCTCGTGAGAAAATAGTACTGATGATCTCTGTGTCTAATGTCACGATGCGATATGGCTCGAAGTTGCTCTTCGAGGATGTATCAGTTACGTTCACCACCGGCCGACGGTACGGCCTTACCGGGCCTAACGGGGCTGGCAAGTCTACCTTTATGAAGGTCCTGACCGGCGAGATCGACGCCCAGAAGGGTACGGTCGTGCGCCCTAAAAAGATGGGCGTCCTGAAGCAGGACCAGTATGAGTTCGACGCCTACCGCGTGGTCGATACCGTCATTATGGGCAATAAGGGCCTGTGGGCGGCGATGGAAGAGCGCGAGATCATCTACAACAAGCCCGAGATGACCGATGAAGATGGATCCCGGCTGGGTGAGCTTGAGGGCATCGTCGGCGATGAGGACGGCTATGAGGCTGAGGCCAATGCAGCGATTCTTCTGCAAGGGCTGGATATTCCCGATGAGCTGCATGAGCGCAAGATGAGCGAGTTGCAGGGCGGCCAGAAGGTGCGCGTGCTGCTGGCGCAGGCGCTGTTCGGCAACCCGCAGGCGCTGCTGCTGGATGAGCCTACAAACTACCTTGATCTTGAGTCGATCCACTGGCTTGAAGACTTTTTGCTGCGCTACGACGGCACGGTGATCACGATCTCGCATGACCGGCACTTCTTGAACAATGTTTGTACGCACATTGCAGATATCGACTACGAGACGATCATTACCTACAACGGTGGGTATGACGACATGGTCTTCCAGAAGACTTCTGTGCGCACCCGGATTGAATCGCAGAATGAGCAGCGCGAGAAGAAGATTGCGCAGTTGAACGACTTTATTGCGCGGTTTTCGGCTGGTACGCGGTCGTCGCAGGTGAACTCGCGCAAGAAGGAGGTCGAGCGGCTGGCAACCTCCGAGCTCGCCCGGTCCAACATCGCGCGTCCGTTTATTGCGTTCAAGATGGAGCGGCCTTCGGGCAAGAATGTGCTCGAGTTTGAGGGTGTAAACAAAAGCTATACACAGCCCGATGGCAAGACCGAGCATGTGATCAACAACTTCAGTGCCAGCGTAAATCGCGGCGATAAGGTTGTGCTCATCGGCCGTAACGGTCAAGGCAAGACCACGCTGCTGAAGGCGTTGCTGGCCAATGGGCCGGGCGTGGAAGAGAAGGACGTTTCGATCGACTCAGGCAGCGTGAAGTGGGGGCACGAGGTCTCGATTGGCTACTTCGCGCAGGACCACAAAGGGTCGATCCAACTGGGAATGACGGCGCAGGATTGGCTGCACCAGTACGATCCGAAGGCGGCGAAGGAAGATATCCGCGGAATCCTGGGGCAGATGTTGTTCAAGGGCGAAGAGGGATTGAAGAAGACCGATGCGCTTTCGGGTGGCGAAGCCGCGAGGCTGCTGTTCTGCAAGATCATGCTACAGAAGCCCAATGTGCTGGTGCTCGACGAGCCGACGAACCATCTGGATCTGGAGAGCATCAACGCGCTGAACCAGGCGATCCAGAAGTATGAAGGCACCGTGTTCCTCGTTACGCACGATCAGGACTTGATTGAAGAGGCCGGCACGCGGGTTTGGCACTTTGAAGGCGGGCCGACGGACTTCCGCATTACGGACCACAAGGGGCCGTATGAGGAGTATCAGCAGCAGTTGGCGATGGTAAAGTAAACGTCAATCGTTGCAACCTGAAGGTACTTTGGCTCTTCGACACAACCGCAACAGCCTCCAAGCACTCTGAGTAAGGTGATGCCCCAGATGAAAAATAGCGGGTTTTATCGTCTTGCAATGGTGTGCGCGATGATCGTGGTCGGCCTGAATACCTGGCTGGCGACGCGGGAACTGCGTACGCTATTTACGGCGCAGGGCTGGCGGGCACATACGCTCGAAGTGATTACGCACACCAAGGCGTTGGAACTCGAAATAAGCAAAGCCGACAGCGCGGTGCGCGGATACATTCTGGTGGGTTCACCCATTTTTCAGCAGCGTTATCAACAGTCTGTGCAAAGCGCTGAAGCAGAGGTTGGCGTGATTCAGCATTTGACTGCGGATAACACCTCGCAGCAACAGCGAATCGACTACCTGCGCACCCGGATGGTAGTAAAGTTTGCGGCATTGGATACGGGATTGTCGATTCGCACAGGTTCGGGCACCTCGCTTGATATGAATGTGCTGGGACCGACAATGAGTGACTCCCCTGACGGCGGTCCAACTGTCCGCTATGTAATCAGCCAGATAGAAACGGAAGAACAACGGCTGCTTACTGATCGCACGAACGAGACAAAACATGCACAAAATGCCGTGTGGGCAAGCTTTATCGGCGCTTCCCTGCTGGATATTCTGCTCATTCTTGCGGCCTTCGAGTTCCTGATTCGCATTACGCGCGACCGCTACGCTCTGGCAGAGCGGTCCGCTGAGATCGTAACGTTGAACTCCGAGCTGACATCGCTGAATGCCGACCTTGAAGGTCGTGTCGAGCAGCGGACGCGCGAACTTGCCGTGTCCAACCAGGAGCTGGAAGCCTTTAGCTACTCGGTTTCGCATGATCTGCGTGCGCCGCTGCGGACGATCGACGGCTTTTCGCTGGCGCTGATGGAAGACTTCTCCGACAAACTGAACGACGAAGGCCGCGACTACATTGCGCGTGTTCGCAACGGCGTGCAGCGGATGGGTACATTGATCGATGCGTTGCTGCAGCTCTCGCGTGTGACTCGCACCGAGGTGCAGCGTGAGCGGATCGATCTATCGCAGCTTGCCATGCTTGTGTTCAACGAGATTCAGGCAAGTACTCCAGAGAGGGACATACTCTTTCTTTCCCAGCCGGGCCTTCTAGTGCAGGCCGATCCCCGATTGTTGCGGATCGCGCTCGAAAATCTGATCGGGAATGCGTACAAGTTCACCTCTCGCACGGAGGGTGCGAAGATCGAATTCGGCTCCATGCCGGGCCGTGACCAGCATGACGGCCAGACCGTATACTTCATTCGGGACAACGGTGCGGGTTTCGATATGCAATATGTCGACCGGCTGTTTACCGCGTTTCAGCGGCTGCACGGAGACCGCGATTTCAAGGGCTCCGGCATCGGCCTGGCAACTGTTTCGCGCATTATCCGACGCCATCATGGCAGCATCTGGGCCGAAAGTGACCTTGGCCACGGTGCGACCTTCTACTTTACCCTCACGCCCTGAAGGACGAAGGGCCAACCCTACGGTTTTGGACGAATGAACCTATGAGCGAACATATGATCCTGCTGGTTGAAGACGATCCGGACCACGAAGCACTGGCGATTCGCGCGCTGCGCAAGGCCAATGTGGTCAATGAAATCAACGTGGCGCGTGACGGCGCCGAAGCTATCGCCTTTATGGAAGGCATCGCCAGTGGTGCGAACGCGATGCCGCAACTGGTGCTGCTGGATCTGAAGCTGCCGAAGGTGGATGGGCTGGAAGTACTACGGGCTATCCGCGCGGCCGACAAGACGGCGCTTCTGCCCGTAGTGGTGCTTACGTCATCGGATGAAGAACGCGACATTGTCGCCAGTTACCGGTTGGGCGTGAACAGTTACATTCGCAAACCCGTGAACTTTACCGACTTTGCCGAAGCGACACGCCAGCTCGGCATGTACTGGTTGCTGCTGAATCAATGTCCACCGGCCCAATAGATACGGTAAAGCTGCCTTTGCGTGTCCTGCTGATTGAGGACTACGAAGAGGACGCCTTGTTGCTCGAGCGGCATCTCGCGCGGGCAGGATACGCCGTGGATGCACGCCGTGTGGAGACAGCGGAGGAGCTGCGCTCTGCGCTAGCCGACCCGATACCTTGGGACTTGGTTATCGCCGATTACACGCTGCCAAGCTTTGGAGCGCGCGATGCCTTGAAGATTATCCAAGACAGCGGTGTGGACCTGCCGTTCATCATCGTTTCGGGAACGATCGATGAGGTTTCGGCCGTGAACGCGATGCGCGCCGGGGCACACGATTATGTGCTCAAGGGGCATCTGGAGCGGCTGCTGCCGGCTATTGAACGAGAGCTCACCGATGCGCAGCGGCGGCAGGAGCGGTTGGTCACCGAGGCCGCATTGCGGCTGGCGCAGCAGCGCTTTTCGGCGACCTTCAATCAGGCGGCTGTTGGGATGGCTCATACGTCTACAGACGGTCATTTTCTCTTGCTGAATCAACGGCTTGCCGAGATGCTGGGTGCGCCAATCGACAAACTGCGATCCTTCCGGTTGCAGGACTTTTCGCTTCCGTCAGAGATGGAAGGCGACGCCACACTACATGCAGAGTTGCTGGCTGAGAGCAGAGCTGGCTATCGGGCTGAACGGACCCTTCTGCGCCTTGATGGTTCGACGTTCCCCGCGCAGGTAACGGCGTCGCTGCTGAAGCCGGATGGCGATCCACAGCCGACAGTGCTGTGGGTGGTGGAAGACATTTCTGCGCGCAAGGCGGCGGAACGCGAGACCGCTGAACTGATGACGCGGCTGATCAACTCGGAGCGGCTGGCGGCGGCCGGGCGGATGGCCAATACGCTGGCTCATGAGATCAACAATCCGCTGGAAGCGCTGACTAACATCTTCTATCTGTTGCAAACACACGAGGATCTGCCGGCGCAGTCGCGGGAGCTTATGGAGGTTGCCGCGCGTGAGATCGAGCGAGTGGGGCATATTACGCGGTCTACGCTGAGTTTCTATCGCAAGCTGCCCGGGCGCACGATCGACCTGCGCACGATGCTCGATGAGGTGATGCAGTTGTTCCAATCGCGCGCTACGCAGCATGCTGTAGAGCTCAGTAAACGCTATAGCGAGGAGATCGGCTCGATATGCTACGATCCATCGCTGCGGCAGGTGTTTGCCAACCTAGTGGGCAATGCGCTGGAGGCGATGGAGCGCGGTGGAGGGCGGATTATCGTGCGGGCGCGGAGGGTTGATGGGTTTGCAGTTGTTACTGTTTCGGATACAGGGCATGGTATTGAAAAGGAACATCTTCAGGCCATTTTTGAGCCGTTTTTTACGACCAAGGGCGAGCGTGGGACCGGGCTTGGGTTGTGGGTTACACGAGGGATTGTAGAGGAGCAGGGTGGGACGCTGCGGTTGCGTTCGCGGACCTCTGGGAAGAGTCGCGGGACTACGATTCGGGTTCAGTTACCGGCCAACTAGATCGCTGGTTGGGGCTATACAATCAAGCTCATGGTGTCCTCAAGTTCGCAGAAAAACGTGCTCGGCCAACCGCTCGAGATGTGCGGAAAAGACCCAATTACTGGCTTTTTTCGCGATGGTTGCTGCAATACAGGGCCTGATGATCTAGGGGTGCATACGGTTTGCTGCATTGTGACGGAGAGGTTTCTGGCGGCTTCGGCGAGGTTGGGGAATGATCTTTCTACGCCTATGCCACAGTATGGTTTTCCGGGGTTAAAGCCGGGGGATCGTTGGTGTGTTTGTGCTGGAAGATGGCTGGAAGTGCAGCAGGCTGGGGCGGGGTGTCCGGTGGTGCTGGAGGCTACCCATGAGGCTACGCTGGAGATAATTCCGTTTGAGATCCTGTTGCAGTTTGCGGTGATTCCGGAGACGCTGCATTAGTCGCAAAACCGCAGGTTTTTACGGTGTTTCGACGGTAAAGGGCATGGTCCGCGACGGTCCGTTTTACGGTGACTACGGTGGGTTCTACGGTGCGTTTATCGCACGGTTAAACTCAGGCTGTCTGGCCGCCTGGGACCTCTTTAGCGTCGCCTAAAGTTACTTTTATGTTGAGGCGCTGGCGGCCGCGGAAGACGGTGAGGGTGATGACGTCGCCGGCGTGGTGGGCGTTCATGGCGTTGGAGAGGTCCTGGGGGGTGGTGATCTCCTGGCCGTCGAAGGCGACGATGAGGTCGCCGCCTAACATGACCTGCTGGTTGCCGTTGTAGGCGATCTGGTTGCCCCCGCGAAGGCCGGCGTGGGCTGCGGCGCCATCGGGGAGGACGCGCTCGATGAGGATGCCGTAGTCGGCGGGGAGGCCGATCTGCTCGGCGATGTCTGGGCCGATGGGGAAGGTGACGATGTCGAGCGAGGGACGGCGGGCGTGGCCGTATTTTTCAAAGTCGTTGAGGACGCTTTTGGCGGTGTTGATGGGGATGGCGAAGCCGATGCCGGCGGATTGCTCGGCGCCTCCGTTGGGGTTGGAGGCGATGAGGGTGGTGATGCCGATGACCTCGCCGCGCGAATTGAGGAGCGGACCGCCGGAGTTGCCGGGGTTGACGGAGGCGTCGGTCTGGATTGCGTCTTCGATCTTGTTGCCGGAGGGCATGGCGACGGAGCGGATGGCCGAGACGATGCCGCGGGTCATGGTTCCGCTGAAGCCGAAGGGGTTGCCGATGGCGTAGACGCGCTGGCCGACGACGAGATTGGTGGAGTCGGAGAGGACGGCGGGCTGGAGGTCGGGAACGTCGTGGATCTGCAGGAGGGCGAGGTCGTGGTTGCGGTCGATGTTGATGACGGTTGCTTTGTACTTGCGGCGGTTGGAGAGGGTGACCTCGACAGACTGGGCGTTGTCGATGACGTGGTTGTTGGTAAGGATGTGGCCCTGCTTGTCGAGGATGAAGCCGCTTCCCTGTCCCTGCTCGGGGACGGGGCGGAAGAAGAAGTCGCAGCAGGCGAGGGCGGTGCTGGTGATGTTGACGACCGACGGCAGGGCGCGTTTGTAGACGGCGATGTTCTGCTGCTCTTCGGTGTCGAATGCGGGTGCGGCGTCGGCCTGGGTGAGGGCGAAGTCGCCGAGGGGACCCTGTGCGGTGGTGATGGTTGTGCCGCTGGGGGCCA
>Ga0302316_10003382_pt1 | contig 10902 bp, 8 predicted proteins | sample III_Palsa_N3_2_FD_200456 | JGI IMG/M metagenome (GOLD analysis project Ga0302316, IMG submission 200456) | Peat permafrost microbial communities from Stordalen Mire near Abisko, Sweden - III_Palsa_N3_2 | ecosystem: Environmental > Terrestrial > Soil > Palsa > Peat permafrost | place: Sweden... | reverse complement strand
GGTCGCACGGCAACTCAACGAACGCCCTCGGAAAACTTTGGACTTTGAAACTCCAGCGAGTAAACTCCATGCCAGTGTTGCGTCGACCCGTTGAGACCGCCCGACTTACCGGCAAGTTCACGGTAGTTGCCCATAACCCCGCTTCCCCCGGAATGAGCGGAATCGCTGACGCTAAGCCGACTTCCCGATACTGATCCGGCTGAGATTCTTTTCGTCAAGTCTAGGAGGCAGTCAGCATGGCGTAACGAGAGGGAGCCCAAGAGTGCCCTCAATCTCGCCGACCTCGACGATTCGAAATCAGCAGTTCTCAATAGTCTTCTGTCTTTGAACTCGCGAACCACGGTTAGCTCTAACGAAACGGTGCTGACTCCGTATCGCATTGCCTTGGAGCAGAGTCGGTATGTTCCGTCAACCTTCACCCAGTCTATGGCCATAGATAAAGATTTTGCATCCGAGGCGCTACCTTCCGGTCGTATGGGTGAGAGAGTGCGCAGGAATGGCCTTGGAATCGAACGAGTTTCGCAGACTGAACGTTGCCTCGCGCCAACGCGGACATCGTCTCATGCCTCTCTTTACATCAAGAAAGTCGCTTACAATATTCGCCCAGAGGCTCTATGCATGAAATCTTCTGTCGCGATTTACAAGGTTCTCTCGATCTTGCCGGCCGCGCTGCTGGTTTTGCTGTTCGCTTTCCCATCGGACGGCTGTGCGCAGACCGCTGCCGCGAAGCCGTTAGATCCGGTAGACGGCATAATCAATGCGTTCAAAACGCACGATGTCGTGGCACTCGGTGAGGGCGATCATGGCAATGAGCAGGGGGCGGCGTTCCGCGCGAAGCTCTATCGTGACCCTCGCTTTCAGGATGTCGTCAACGACATAGTCGTCGAGAGCGGCAACGGGCGCTATCAGGCGATGATGGATCGCTACATCGCCGGCGAGACCGTTCCCGAGAAGGAACTTCGCATGGCGTGGCTGGAGACGACCCAGCCCACCGATGTCTGGGACAGCGATATCTACGCCGACATGTTCCGCACCATCCGCGAGGTCAACCAGAAACTGCCTAAGGAGAAACAACTCCGTGTGCTGCTGGGCGACACGCCCTATCCGTCCGATCCCGCCAACCCCCGTGCGCCGACGCGGCGCTCGGACACTTTTCCTGCGGAGTTGATCGAGCGCGAAGTGATCGCGAAGAAGCGCAAGGCGCTGATTGTCTATGGCGACATGCATTTTTTGCGCAGGGTGCCGCCGCCGATGCCCGGCCAACCTGCCGGGACGATTGTCGGCCTGCTTGGGAAGGCCGGGGTAAAGGTCTTCTCGATCTGGACCTTTACGGGGCTCGGCGCGGAACTCCCCACCCTGCAGCCCGACATCGCAACATGGAAGAAGCCGAGCCTCACGCTGATCAAGGACACGCCGCTCGGGACGGCGCCTTTCACCTTCTACTACCCGAAGGGATCGGGCATGATGATGCGTCCCGGCCCGAACGGGCCAATCGTGGTCGATCTGGGCGAGACGATCGGCGGAGTGATGGAGGAACAGTTCGACGCGGTGCTCTATCTCGGCCCGAAAAGCGAGATCACCTACGCCGAGCTGCCCAAATCCCTGTGCGCTGACCCCGAATACGTCGAGATGCGCGCCGCCCGCCTGTCTGCGATGCGGCGGCCAGGGGCACCCACCACGGACCCTTCTCCCGCCGACGACTTTCGCCGGGCCTGCAAGGAGGCGGTGGAGGGGTCGGGCACCGCGAAGCAGTGAAGGATCCCTTGCCGGCATCCCGCTCAAAGCGGACTTGCTGCGACTGCGTAGCGTCAACGAAAGGCAAACAGAGAATGTCGTGCAGAAGATTTGCATTTTTTGGGCCAGCCGAGGCGCATATTGATGTTTCGGTCTAACCTGTGAAGTCCGATGGATAACTCCTCATAAACGCGCTCTAGTCACCTATAACCGATCTCCCGAAAAGTCGCATTTTCAGCAACTTCACATCAGCCCCCCGTCTCACCAGTCACCCACCACCCCAAACGCCAAAAAGCCCCGCAACCCAAAAGGGAATTGCAGGGCCTTCAGCTTCTACTTAGGATCTTCAACCGCCTAGCGGTTGAAATCCGCCACCAGCCCAGGCGTCAATGCGCCCTCGCTTGGTGGTTCGTCGATCGGCTGCACCTTCGTCGGATCTTCCATCCTCAGCTGAGACACCATCATCTCCGCCAGTTCGGGATCCGCAGGATTCACCTCTTCGACCCGTACCTTGGCCAATCCCGCCACGCCCAGCTTTACTGCCGCTGCGTAGCTGAGATCCACTATCCGGTTCAGCGGCACAGGGCCGCGATCGTTCACCCGCAATAGCGTTGACCTGTTGTTTTTAAGATTCGTTACCCGAATCCAGCTTCCCAGTGGCAGCGTGCGGTGCGCGCAGGTCATGGCATACATGTCGTATGTCTCACCGTCTGCCGTCTTCCGCCCATTGAACTTCTTGCCGTACCAGGAGGCTTTACCAATTTGGAACCAGTGACGTTTCGCAATGGTCTTCCCAGTCGGTGGATTGACCGGTACCCCTGCGTTCTCTCGTTTCACCGTAGGACTTGCAGCAAGGGAGGCTGTTAATCCTAGGGTTACGGCCAGCATCCCAACGCGAGTACGTTTGACGCCTTTCTTCCCCTGTAGCTCTTCCGTGCCATTCATCGTAGGATCACTCATCTAACTATTGTCGCCTTTGGGAACCTCTAAGTCAAACATTTGAAAGGTAGTTATTGTCCATTTAAGGTTGCAAATTCCCCTTACATATGATAGGGTTTTCTCACCGTCGGGTTGCCCTCCAGTGCCTCAAAATCCATCGATTTCCTCCGCCCCCACCCGCACCCTCCTCACCATCGCAGGCCACGATCCCTCCTCCGGCGCCGGCATCACCGCCGACCTCCAAACCTTCGCCGCCCATCGCCTCTACGGCACCTCTGCCGTCACCGCCCTTACCGTCCAGTCCACCCTCGGTGTCACCGAACTTAAGACGGTAGACCCAAGTTTCCTTCGCCGCGCCCTCGACAACCTGGTAGCCGACCTCCCGCCCTCCGGCATCAAGATCGGCATGCTCGGTTCGAGCGAAATCGCCGCGTCAGTCGCTGGTTTCCTCGCCACCCTCCACCCGCCGAAAGGGAACTCGCCGGCAGGGAATCAGCCCCCCCCGATCCCCATCGTCCCTCCCGTTATCCTGGATCCCATCCTCCGCGCCACCTCCGGCGCCACCCTCCTCCCACCAGACGCCCTCGAGATCCTCCACCTCCAACTCCTCCCCCATGTGACCTGGATCACACCCAACTGGTCCGAGCTCTCCGCCCTCACCGCCGAGCCCATCGAAACCCTCGCCCAGGCCGAGGCCGCCACCCACAAACTAGCCGCCCGACACCCCCACCTCCACATCGTCGCCACCGCCGGAGATCACGCCCAGCCCACCGACATCCTCCGCCTCCCCTCCGGAGATATCCACAGGTACCCCGGCGAGCACCTCGATTCCACCTCCACCCACGGCACCGGCTGCGCCTTCTCCTCCGCCCTCCTCTGCCACCTCGTCCTCCGCGACACCCCCATCGAAGCCGTCCGTAACGCCAAACACTTCGTCACCGAAGCCATCCGCCGCGCCCCAAACCTAGGTCACGGCCGAGGCCCCCTCAACCTCTTCTGGCATCTTGCATAGCTCGGCATCGGGTCCTTTTGGGAATAACCGTCTAGCCAGTCAGCTAACCCGCGGATTCGCACCCCGAAACCAGGCTCGGAACGTCGCCGCGTGCGCGAAACAGGGCTAAGACGACACGAAACGCACCGAAACCCACCCATCTGCTAGCCTGAAAGCCTATGCCGACACCCCTCACCATCCACCTCAACGGCCAGTCCCGCACCCTCGACACCCTCGAGTCGCCATCACCGTTGCTGCTTGTTATCAACGCACTAGAGCTAAAACATGATCGAATAGCTGTAGAGCGTAATGGCGAGATCGTTACCCGCACCGCCTGGCCCCAGTCCCAAATCACCACCGGAGACCGTCTGGAGATAGTCCACTTCGTAGGTGGAGGGCTTTAGGTATACCCTCTAAGCGACTGATTGCACAAGTTTTGCGCGATCAGTAGCTACCAGCAAAGCATCCACCCCATCCTCATAAGGCCGAGGCAATCCACCCTCCTGCAAAGCCTCCACCGCAGCCGGCCCACTCCGACTCAGACGATCCCGTAAGTCCCTTGATTCATATAGCCTTAGCACGGCATCCTTAATCTGTTCCACGCTAAAAGCATCGATCAAAAGGCAGTCCCGGTCCGCCACCAAAAGCTCCGAAGCCCCACAATTCCGCGTAGCCACAGAAGGCACCCCATTAGCCACCGCCTCAAACAAAGCCATCCCAAACCCATCGTCAACACTAGGCAAAATGAAGGCGTCACACTCTGCGTAAAACGTTGATATATCAGGTACATAGCTGACCAGTTCAACGTTCGGCAACTCGCTCATCAGCTGCTTGAGCAGGGGATAGCGGTACATAGCATCCCCCGTCCGGATCTTCAATTTCGCATTAGGAAGCGCCAATTCCTTCCAAGCCTGGAGCAGGTACAGGTACCCTTTGCGCAGCGGCTGCCCACCCACACACCCCAGCACAAACGTTGATCCTAAAGGCTTTGAAGACCTCGGAGAAACCTTCGATCGCCCATACAGCGGTGCCAGCACAACCTTCTTCCGCAGATGATCGGGGAAACTTCGCCGACTGTAATCCGAGGGGGAAAGGATAAAGTCTGCAGTTTCATACTCTTCCACCTGCCGCTCAATAAACCAAGGCGAATTCCGTCGAAACTCACTCCCAACTTTTTTCGCCTCTTCGGCCATAACATCCTGCTGCACACGGATATCCGGGCAAGCCCGATCCAGTACAAACGTAGCTCCTAAGCGTTGAGCAGCCTTGCCGCTAGCCAAACTTGACGTAGAAGCCCCAAGCAGCAAGTCACAATCCTTCAGTACCTTGGCCGCCCAATGATCAAAAAAAGTCGAATCCAACTCATCTAGCACCAGCGGCGTCCGCAGGTGGGTAAGGCCGCTAAACATCGCGACAGGCGCAGGAATCCACCGATTCAAGACCTTCGGATCGAAGTTGCGCATGCGGCTGCGTGGCGTCGCGGTATACAGGCAAACATCGCACCCGCGCCGCACAAACGCATTGGCAGGCAACTTATAATGCGCCTGTCTTCCGGTGGCAATCACGACCCTCACAACCGAAACCTCACTGAGTAGAAGGTTACCACCGAGGGGCCAAACGTCGCGCCAAAGTCCTGGAAACAGAAGGGTACGGGCATTGGATTCGGCATGTATACAGAATATGTGTTATCGGACGTTACTCTAAGAGTTTGAAATCGTCAGCGACCGGCAGCCCTGGATCGCTTTCGCCTGGCAAGCGCAACCACGGCGAGGCTAACGAGGACGAAGAGCATGAGCAGAATTCCCGAGTTCAGCAGCGTCCGTGGATACCCGAGGCTTCCAACGTCGACGAAGGGATATGGGTAGCGACCGTACAAGTCTCCCCGAATCAAGATCCACGCCAGATAGGTAACTGGATAGATTGTCCATGACAGTGTGTTTTTCCAGCGCAACTCGGACTTCGGTACAAAAAAGATCCAATAGGCTACATATCCTAGTGGCACAAAGTCATGCAGCAGGAAGTCCGTAAGCTTGACTAAACCCTCTGGGTTCCATGTATGGCGAAGCAACAAAAAATATGTTGCGCCGACCGTGGCAATGTAGAGGGCGGTTCCCGTGGCGACTACGGGGCTGGAAAAGAACCTACCCCAGCGAGCATTCGTGGCTAAGAGAGAGAACGTTAGAACGAGCGCGACCAGAAGGTTTGTGAGCAGGGTGAAAAAGCTGAGGTAGGTCAGGATCGCCCCCAGGATATTCATTCCATGGGCGGTGGAAGTTTGAATTGTTAGCGGAAGCTGGACTGCCAGAGCGAACCACGCGGCCGCTGCAATGCTCACCATGAGAACGTGTTTGGCGTTATTCTTTGCCACATCGGACATCGGCTGGCCCCCAAGACCGTCAGATGTGAGCATACAAGGGCGGGTCTCTTTGCATTCTCAACGGGCTGGATCGGGCCTTCGAACGCGCTTTTCGGTGAATTTCGAGCTGCAAATCGACACGTTTAGCTCCCTTTCGTGTTCCAAATTGAGGTCTTCAGCTATGACCTTCCTGAATCGTGGCTGTCGCCGCACAGTTGTCGATTCAGCACGGCAACTTGGTCTGTGAGGCGGTGAGCCACCAAAGCTTCCCTGCTACCCCATCGTGGTAAAGTTAGAGGGTTGCCCCGCGTTCAAGCGGACAGATGGCCGAGTGGCTGAAGGCGCACGCTTGGAAAGCGTGTATACCGCAAGGTATCCAGGGTTCGAATCCCTGTCTGTCCGCCATAATCCGCTGTCCCAACACCGAAATCTATCTCTCAAATCTGTCTCTCTAAAGGCAGAGGCCCTGCGGCCCATAAGGCACCCGAGCGACATGGTAAAAATACCCATGCGCGCCAGCCTTCTTTTCGCCCTGCTTCTGACGGTCGCTCCCTCGTTCGCAGAGACGCCCACCAATCCAATCCCTTCGATCGCTGCGAAGTCATCGGGTATGCAGTCCATCGGCGGGTTTTTGCCGCTTTACTGGGATGGGGCTGCCGGCAAGCTCTACCTTGAGATCGCCCATCTCGACACCGATCTTCTGTACACCAACTCCCTTCCCTACGGGACCGGGTCCAACGACCTGGGCCTGGATCGCGGCCAATTATCCGAAGGCCGTCTGGTTCGCTTCGAGAGGTCCGGGCCGAAGGTTCTGTTGATTCAACCGAACAGCAGCTTCCGGAGTTCCTCCAAGGAGGCCGCCGAGGCTCTCGCGGTCACGCAATCGTTTCCGGAGTCGGTCCTGTGGGGGTTTACGGTTGCCGCGGAAGATTCTTCCGGCAGTGTGCTCGTGGACGCCACTGATTTTTTCTTGCATGACGCTCATCGTGTGGCAGAGACCCTGGCCGCGCTTCACCAGGGCTCTTATCATGTCGACCTGACACGATCCACCATTGCGCTCGAGGACACCAAGGGGTTTCCCAAAAACATTGAGATAGAGGCTCTGCTGACGTTCACGACCGAGGGCCCGATGAACGCTCCGTATGTCGCCGATGTGACCCCTGACCCGCACGCGCTGACGCTGCGTGAGCTTCACTCGTTCATTGAACTTCCTCCGCCCGGATTTGTTCCTCGGACGTTCAATCCGCGGGCAGGCTACTTCCCTTCCTCGTTCCGCGATTTGACCGCACCGCTCGGTGACGACGTCACGCAGCGGTTTATTCTTCGCCATCGCCTCACCAAGAAGGATCCTGGGTGCGTGACCAACTGCGAGGCCGTCACGCCAATCCAGTACTATGTCGATCGCGGCGCGCCCGAACCGATTCGCTCTGCATTAGTCGAGGGAGCGCGTTGGTGGGACCGGGCCTTCCAGGCTGCCGGCTGGGCGCCTGGAACCTTCCGCGTTGATCTGCTTCCCGAGGGCGCCGACCCCATGGATATTCGCTACAACATCATCCAGTGGGTCCATCGTTACACCCGCGGATGGAGTTATGGCGACGCGCTCGCGGATCCACGGACCGGAGAGATCATCAAGGGCAACGTAACGTTGGGTTCGCTGCGCGGGCGACAGGATTACCTGATTGCCGAAGGCCTTCTGGCTCCGTACAAGGCGGGGCACATGCCGAAGGCTGACAACAATCCGATGCTGCAGATGGTGCTGGCGCGCATCCGACAACTCGCTGCCCACGAGACCGGTCACACGCTCGGGCTTGCACACAACTTTGCGGCGTCCAGCATTTCTCAATCCGACAGCGTGATGGATTACCCGCATCCCTACGTGACGCTGGACAAGGATGGCAGCGTTGATACGTCGCACGCCTACGCCGATCATATTGGCGACTGGGACAAGGTTGCGATCGACTACGGGTACCGGCAATTTGCGGCAAATGCCGATGTGGATGCGGCACTCGGAAAAATTCTGAGCGATGCCGACCAGCGCGGCCAGGTCTTCATCACCGACGAAGATGCGCGGCCGGTTGGCTCCGCTCAGCCTCATGCGCATCTTTGGGACAACGGTGCTGACCCTGCTGCGGAACTTACCCGGGTACTTCAAGTGCGGGCGGCCGCGCTAAAGAACTTCGGCCCGGAGGTGATCCAACCCGGCGAACCTATGTCCCAGCTTGAGCTCGCGCTGGTCCCGATTTATTTATTTCATCGCTACCAGACCGACGCCGCGATCAAGGAGATTGGTGGTCTCGACTACCGGTACAACGAGCGGGGCGACGGACTGGCCGATCCAACGATCGTGGCGCCAGCAGATCAGCGCAAGGCGCTCACGGCTGTGCTGCAAACGCTGAGCCCCGAGACATTGACGCTCCCGGAGCCGCTTCTGAAGATACTTCCGCCGGTGCCGCCCGGGTACCCGCGTACGCAGGAGTCCTTCCCTTCGCAAACCGGCCTCACCTTCGATCCGATTGCGGCTGCGGAGTGTGCTGCAGATCTAACGCTGCAGGTGCTTCTTGATCCATCGCGCGCTTCCCGGCTGGTCCAGTACCACATGCGCGTTCCGGAGAGTCCTTCGCTGCGTTCCGTGCTGGAGGCAATCTCCACAACGGTCGCGGAACGGCCTGAGGCAGGTCACTCGATGTCGTCTGAGGTAGAACGCGCGGTGGAGTTCCGAGCGCTTGAAGCGATGCTTGCGCTCGCAGTCAATCCGGAGGCGTCGACGCAGGCACGCGCGATCACTCGGTCGCATATTAACGACGTTCTCAAGCAGTGGAGCTCGGCCGCACCGCTAAGTGATACCGCCGAAGCCATCCACCGTGCAGCGGTGATTCAGCGCATTGAGGACTTCAATCGCGATCCGGAAAAGTTTGTGCCGGCTAAGCCGATTGCGGCGCCGCCCGGCATGCCGATTGGCGACGACGAAGTTTTCTAAGCTACTCCATGCGTCGGCGATTACGGGTGGCCCAAGCCATCGTTCTGATGGTAGTTCGGGTAGGGCGGAAGCGGCGGAGTTGCTACCGGATGCTCCTTCAATTGCTGCATGACGATTTCAACGGCACGCTCCAACTGTCGGTCGTGGCCGGCGGCTACATCCTTCGGATATTCCTCAACCTCAACATCCGGCTTAATGCCGTGACCTTCCACTTCCCACTCGCCGTTCAGCCCATAAATGGCGTACCGCGGAGCTGTCACCGAACCACCATCCATCAGCGGCGGGAAACCTCCAATGCCAACCAGGCCTCCCCATGTCTGGACGCCGACGAGTGTTCCGAGACCGGCTTTGCGGAAGTACCAAGGCATCGCGTCGCCGCCTGAGCCTGCGGATTGATTGATGATCATCACCTTTGGCCCGAAGATGGCGCCCTCCGGGTCGTGGACAGCTTTGCCATCACGTTCGATCGCAGCGCTCAATGGCTTTTGTCCGAGCACATTTACGATGTAGTCGGCGATCAACCCGCCTTCGTTATAGCGCTCGTCGAGCACCACTGCCTGCTTATCGAGCTGCGAATAGAAGTAGCGGTTGAAGTTGTCATAGCCCGCGCCGCCCGTGTTCGGCATATAGATGTAGGCCACTTTACCGCCAGAGAGTTCGTCCACCTTGCGCCGGTTGGATTCAATCCAATCCAGATTTCTGAGCCCATGTTCCGAGTCCGAGGGAACTACGGTTACGTCCCGGGCATCCGTGCCATCGGCCTTGTTGCCGACGCGCAGCACCGTCTGTTTGCCAGCCGTTCCGTCGAAGAAGCTGTTTAGGTTGTCGGTGGCATAGAGCTCGCGCCCGTTGACCGCCAACAAGTATTTGCCTTCGGTGATGTTGATGCCGGGCAAGGTGAGCGGCGCAGTCAGACCCGGGGTCCAGTTCTGGCCGTTATAGATCTTCGCGAATTTGTAGCGGTTGTTCTCGATGACATAGTCCGCGCCTAGCAGGCCCGGCTTTGGAGACTTATCAGGGTCGTCCGGGCCGTTGATAAACATGTGACCAACTTGAATCTCACCCAGCATTTCGTTGCACAGGTAGGTAAACTCCGCGCGCGAAGCAAGTCCATCCAGGTACGGTTCATACTTCGCGGAGATCTTCTGCACGTCCAGGCCATGCAGATGCGGATCGTAGAAGAAGTCTCGTTCGATGCGCCACGTCTCGCGGTACTGCTGCTTCCATTCCTGGCGCAGATCGATCGTAGCGAACATGCCGCTGTTGTTGATGGGCTTACCCTGCGGTGCTTCGGGCGAACCTGTCTTGAGCTCGGCGACTGGCGTGATGAACCAACTGGATCCGCGTGCCGCCAGCAACTGTTCTCCATTCGCGCTGACGATAAAGCCGGTCAGGTTATTGAAGATCTCTTCCGTCTTGCGCTTCTCGGTTGTGAATCTCCAGAGCGAGCGAATGGGCGCGCCGCGGTCACCGGAGGCACGGCCAACTGGACTTCCCTCCGCCAAGAAAAGCACGCCGGTTTTGCCGACTTGCAAATCGACGTAATTTCGTGCGGGAATCGGAAGCGCAAGGATGCGATTGCCAATTCCCGGCAGGTCGATGACCGTCGGCTTCACTTCGTCTTTCTTTGCGGCGTCCTTCTTTTCATCGCCCTTGGCTGCGTCTTTATCCTGGGTCTTGTCTTCGTCTTTCTTCGCCGCAGGCTTGGTGTCTTCAGTCTTTTTGTCCGCATCCGCTGCGATCTTTTCTTCATCGCTCTCAGGCGGAACGGGCGAGATGCCGTACTTTGCTAACACGATCACGTACGCACTGCTACTGGTGGCGCGATCAAGCGAGGAAAGATCGATTCCGGCATCCGAAGGTCCGTTGTTGGTCGATGCGGCGAAGTATAAAAATTTGCCGCTG
>Ga0302316_10003369_pt1 | contig 10920 bp, 6 predicted proteins | sample III_Palsa_N3_2_FD_200456 | JGI IMG/M metagenome (GOLD analysis project Ga0302316, IMG submission 200456) | Peat permafrost microbial communities from Stordalen Mire near Abisko, Sweden - III_Palsa_N3_2 | ecosystem: Environmental > Terrestrial > Soil > Palsa > Peat permafrost | place: Sweden... | reverse complement strand
CGGCCGTATCAGTATGGTGTTGACTACGCTGAAGACGGCGATGTTCGCGCCTATACCGAGGGCGAGAATCAGCACAGAGATGACGGTAAACGTCTTGTCCCGAAAGAGAGTGCGAAACGCATATCCGAGATCTTGCATGAGGATGTCGAGACTGGGTAGACCGCGGCTCTCGCGTTGCAGTTCCTTAGCTTGCATAACTCCTCCGAATCGAATCATTGCTTGTCGGCGCGCCTCGGCGGCGGATAGGCCGTGGCGAATATTCTCCTCAATCGCAAAATCGATGTGGGAAGCCAGTTCATCGTCGAGATCGCGATCCAACGGTTTCTTGTAAAAGAATGAAAGCACGCGGTTCAGTGCGCGGCGGAGCGAGCCCACGATGGATCCAGGCTGACGGTCACCTTCATCGTTTCTCACCTGTCACCGCCGTCAACTTCCATGGTGAGCACGCGGCCCATGACCTCTGAGAGCCGCTGCCAATAGGCAGTATCTTTCGCCAGTTGCTTCGTTCCGCCCCTCGTAATCGAATAGAACTTAGCTTTGCGATTGTTGTCAGAAACGCCCCACTCGGCGGAAATCCAGTCCCGCTGCTGCAGCCGGACGAGCGAGGCATAGATGGTGCCTTGATTGAGCAGCACCTTGTCGTCGCTAGTCTGCTCGATTCGACGGGCAATCCCGTAGCCATGCTGCGAGCCCATAACCGACAGGGTTTGCAGCACCATCAAGTCCAGGGTTCCTTGCAAGAGGTCGAGCTTGGATTCGCTCATACCGCGCTCCTGTGTTGTCGCCACATGAGTATGTCATACTTCATTTGCGGATACCACAGGAATTATGTGGCAACACCACAGGAGCGCATTTATTTAGAAGAACGGAGCGCCCCGTCGAGCGGGAGGCGCAGGCAGGCCTTGCATCCATGTGTATCGGTCCGATTGACAAGTTGCACAGAGCCTGAGTGAGCCAGCGCAATCTGCTGGGCCAAAACCAATCCGATGCCCGTGCCTCCAGGCTTCGTTGTGTAGAAGGGGACGAATAGATTGCCGGCGTTCGTAAGACCCGGGCCATTGTCGATGATGATGATGAAAACCTCATTCGCGCCAATCTCCCAGCCGATTTCCACACTTGGAGCCGATTGCTCAGTTGCGATCTGCGTTCCGTTCCGAGAAACCGCCACATTGCAGGCGTCCGGACTCAAGGAGGCCTCGGTGGCATTCCGTACCAGGTTGATGAGCGCCTGCGCAAGTTGATCCGCATCGGCTTGCAGTGTCACATCGGAGCTCCCGGCAATCCCTACGACTAACCGCGTCTCCAACTTCGCGACTTGCTTCACAATCGCGACCAGCGAAACAGGTTCGAGCCTGGGTGCCGGCAGTCCCATCAACTCTCGATAGGCCTGCAAGAATCGATTCAACGACTCTGCGCGATCCTCAATGACTTCAAGGCCACGGGCGAAATCGTCCTCTTCTTCTGAGGCTTCTCTGGATGCGGCCAACCGGCTTCGCAAGCTTCCTGCAATCGACTTGATAGGTGTGAGCGAGTTGTTGATCTCGTGACCAAGCACGCGAATCAGTCTTTCCCACGCAAGGCGCTCTTCTTCGCGTAGAGCCTCGCTGACATCGGAGAGGACAAATAAAGTATGAGGAATTCCACGAAGCCGGAAACTCGTGCGCTTCACAACCCAACGCGCCGACTGCTGTGTATTGCTCAATGAGAGCAAGTCATTGTCCTGAGAGCGGATCAGGCGATCCAGATCATTTTTCGTCGCGCTCGTTCGTGTTACTGGAGTGCCGGGCAAACCCCGCGGACGTAAGTTGAACGCACGCTCTGCCGCTGAGTTTAGCAATTTGAGTCTGCCGTCCGGATCGAAGGCCAGTACAGGCGACTGCATGGCCTTCATCACACGTTCGACAAGCGCCATGGCTTCCATCGCGCCGACGCGTTGTACTTGCAACATGCCGGCGAGCGCGTTGATTTCAAGTGCAAGGTCGCCCATTGCATCGTTGCGGCGACCACCACGCGCACGAAAGGAATAGTCGTCTTCGCGCAAGGCGGCAACCACATTTGCAAGTGTTTGCAGCGGACGGATGATGTTCTCAAGCAGGAGCGACACCAGAAACATCCAGGCGATCACAATGGAGGGCAATGCAATCCACTGGATAGACGGGTCGATGCGGTAGTGGTGGAACTCAACCGCGGCGAACGCAAAAGCAGGCAGCCCCATCGTATAAAGCCATAAGCGCAGCCAGCGTTCGAAGCTGAGACGTTGACGCGAACGTCCTAACGGCAGGCGCTTGCGCGGCAGAGCGGCCGAATAGTCGCTCGTGAGCAAGTCGTCGGATTCGTGGTAGGCCGTTGGATCGTTATAGGCCATATTTTTCAATGCGACGGTAAAGAGCACCCCGACTGAGTCCAAGCGCGTCTGCGGCCTGACTTACATTGCCACCGGCGCGTGCGAGAGCCTTGCGAATGAGGATCGCCTCGACTGCTTCGAGGCTCATGTCATCCATAGTAGATGCAGTCGCCGATCGTTGCGCTTGAAGAGCCAAATCGACAGCGTCGATCCGCTCGCCGCGAGCCATCAATACGGCTCGCTCGATGGTGTGGTCGAGCTCGCGAACGTTGCCGGGCCACGCGTATTGCAACATGAGCTGAAGCGCCGCCGGCTCGATGCCCTGGATCGCTCGACGATAGCGGGTTGCATGACGGGCGAGAAAAAAACCGGCCAAAGCAGGCAGATCTTCGCGACGCTCGCGCAGCGGAGGAAGATGAATCTCCACAGTGTTTAACCGAAATAACAAGTCTTCGCGAAAACGGCCTTCCGCGCAGTCCTGGCGGAGATTTGCATTCGTTGCAGAGAGAATGCGGACATCTACCTGCTGCGTTCGGGAGGAACCGACTCGCTCAAGCTCACCTGTCTCAAGGACGCGCAGAATCTTGGCTTGCTGCCGGATTGGGATGTTGGCGATTTCATCGAGAAAGAGCGTGCCTCCGTTGGCAAGTTCAAACCGCCCGATGCGATCAGTACGTGCATCCGTGAACGCTCCCTTCACGTGGCCAAAGAGTTCGCTCTCAAACGTCCCCTCCGGTAACGCCCCAGTATTAACCGCGACCAAAGTTCGCGGGGCGCGAGCAGAGAGCCTGTGAAGTAGTTGCGCGACTACCTCTTTGCCGGTGCCGTGCTCACCGGTGATGAGCACATTGGCATCCGAGGGTCCCACTCGCGACATGGTTTCGAGCACCTGCCGCATGGATTCCGCTGTAGCGATAAAATCAGGCGCGCCCGGCGCACGAAGAATACGATTCTCAGCCTCCAGCCATTGCGTCCGGCGCTGGCTGCGATGCAGCTCCATCTGCGTCCTAAGGATGCTCAGCAGACGGGGATTTTCCCAGGGCTTCTGAATGAAATCACTGGCTCCGCGACGCATCGCTTCGACCGCGAGATCGATGTTGCCCCACGCAGTCATCACAACGACCGGGAGCTGGGCATCCATCTCCTTGATGCGGCCAACGAGTTCCAACCCCTCCTGTCCAGAGGTGGTATCGCGCGTGTAGTTGAGATCGATGAGGACGCCATCGAAGCTCTCGTGGGTGAGGGCCTCAATCAGCAATGCTGGAGTGCGCACCATCTCCAACTGGTAACCCTCTGGCTTGAGCAGCAGGCGCAGGGCTTCTAGTATTTGAGGCTGGTCATCGGCAATGAGAAGCTTGTAGGGCTTCTCGATTCCGTTGTTCGATCTATTACCCGTTGTCATGTGTATCGCCAGTTTGTCAGCATGCTACTGCTGCTGTCCACTTGGGGCAGGTGCAGCCTGATTCGGAGTTGTCTGATTCGGAGCCGCCGGCGTTGATTTGCCATTTCCCGTCTTGGCCTGTTCGATCGAGATGCCATAACTCTCAAGCGTCGTTCCCGTGACATAGAGCATCTGGACGCGGGCTTTGGCGTAATCGGTCTGCGCAGTCACCAGTGCGTTCGAGGCGACCGCCAGATCGTGTTCAGCCGCGAGTGTCTGCTGATTCGAACCTGCCCCGAGCTGTTGTTCCTTCTGCGCAATATCAAGCATTTTCTGCGCAAGATCGCGAGCCTCGCGAGCCGCGTCGACTCGGCTCGTGCCCTGTTCAAGGGCAAACCGCGCGCTGCGCACTTCAATGCGAACGCTCTTTCTCTTCTCTTCCAATCCGACCTGCGACTGCCGGTATTCGAGCTCGGTGCGGTACTGATCGGCTTTGGCCACGCGATTGCGCAAAGGAATCCCGAGTTGGAAACCAACCTGGTAATCGGGAGACGAGTAATTGAAGGCGTTCTGCAGAGCTCCGCCAATGCCGTTCGATGAAGTTGTCGTGCCCGCGGCAGCAGTTGATGCCAATGGTCCCGAGTATCCCGTGCCGCTGATAAAGCCGTACACGGACAACGAAGGAAGTAGCGCATTGCGTTCGGTCTTGCGGCTAATCTCGCTGTTCTTTAAGTTCAGCTCCTGTTCCTGCACATCGGGTCGGTTCTTGAGCGCCTCGGCGATCATATCCTGGGTCGACGCAGCAGGCGCACCCGTTTCTGTCGCGATGTGGTCGACGGGCACCACAGGCATGTCCTCGAGCACCGGATTATCCAGGCTGCGCGTGATGGCGTTCTTCATGTAGAGCTCTTGCTGCTCTAGGTTCGTGCTGGCAACCGTCAAGTCCTGCTTGCGTGTCGCCAGGTCGCTTTCCGCCTTGAGCACATCGGTTTGCGGAATGGCCTGAAGCTCGAACTGCTTGCGGCTTTTTTCGAGCGTCTCATTGGCAAAGTCAACTGAGCGCTGATTCACTTGTGCGGTATCATACGCGGCAACCAAATCCCAGTAGATATTGCAGATCTGCGTGACAGTTGCGATTACCTGGGCACGGAAAGCGATGTCGGAGACCTTCTGGTTGGTGCGGGCAATTCGCAGATAGCGCAGGTTAGGGCCGAAACCGAAACCGTTTAACAACGGTTGCTGAACATAGAATTCTGCAAAGGAAAAGAACTGCGGATTGTAGGCGTAGTTGGGGCTATTAAAGGTCTGACGGTTGTTATTCCAGACGGCCTGGATACTTCCGCCGGTCGGAAACGCCTGGTTATAGGAAAAATTCGCCAGGGAGGTATTATCGTGAACGACAGGAACACCGTAAAGCACCTGGTTGTTGACCGCCTGCGTGGTGTGGTCCACGTAGGTCTGGGCGGTGATATAGGGATCGAAGTTGGAAACCGAAGAGCCGCCACCAAGGGTCGATTGCACCAACCCTCCGTTACCGGCTCCGGCACCACCAGCGCCGAGCGAGGTACCGCCGGCACCGCCGCCAAGTCCGCCTCCGCTTGTGCCCGCGCCGCCCGGCGTGCCGGAAACGACGCCGGTATTGACACCGCGTGGAAACGCGCCGGCCGCGCCACGCAGAACGTCGAGCTGTGCGATGGGCAGATTATAGCGGGCAATTACCATGTCGAGGTTGTCATCGAGCGCAAGATCGATGGCGTCGCGCAGCGTGAGGTAAATCTTACCGTCGCGAATGAAACTATCGAGGCGCGCCGAGTTAGACATATTCACCGGGGGCACCGTCTTGCCTCGATAAAAGTCGAGAGGATTAAATGACCTCTTCAGGAAAAGATCAAAGGGCACACTGACGGTCGAGGTCGTCGGCTCTTTCGATGAGGGAGGGACGACCGCAGCCTGAGAGCTGGTTGCATCGGGAACGGTGCTCTGGGAAGCCTGCGCCATCGCAGAGCTTGCAGACTGCACGAAAAGGGACGCGCAGCATAACACTGCCATTATCCGCACGAAGGAGCTGTACGTCGCGTTGTCGGCGTTGCCTTGTATAAGTTGATTCATAGCGTTGTGAACAGACTCCCTCACGATTGCACTCCTGCAGCTGCTGTGCTGGGCATACCCGCGGTATCGGAATAAAGCCATCCGTCGCGGAGTTCGATAATGCGCGAACCAAACTTGGCGTTCTCTTCCGAATGCGTGACCTGGATGATCGTCGTGCCCTCTTCATTGAGCTTCTTGAAGAGCTCCATAATCTCCTTCGCCTGTCCGGAATGCAGGTTGCCGGTCGGCTCATCGGCGAGCAGCAGGCTGGGCCGATGAATGACGGCGCGGGCGATGCCGACAAGTTGCTGCTGACCGCCTGAGAGCTGGCTGGGAAAGAGATCCTTCTTGCCGACAATATTGAATTTGTCCAGGGTATCGGCGACCAGCGCCTGGCGCTCGGCGCGTGGAATATCTTTATAAGAGAGAGGCAAGTCGATGTTCTCCGCAACACTGAGATCGTCGAGCAAGTGATAGCTCTGGAAGACCATGCCGGTGCGCTTGCGGGCCAGTTCGGCGCGCTGCTTGCGATTCATGCGATGGACTGCTTCGGTCTCGAAATAGAACTCACCGCGCCATTGATCGTCGAGCATGGCGAGCACATTGAGCAGAGAGGACTTCCCCGCTCCCGAAGGTCCCATAATCGTGACAAACTCGCCGGGGCGAATGATGAGGTTGATATGCCGAAGCACCCAGGTCTCTGTGTGGCCGGTTTTGTAACTGCGCTCGAGCTTGCTAAGTTCAATCATGATGTTGTACGACTCCAATTCTCGGGTTGCTAAAGGCTTGAGGTTATTCGGATCTGAGTGCTTCCATCGGATCTACCGATGCGGCTCTGCGTGCTGGAATGGCCGCGGCAATCGCAACCATGAATGCGCTGATCAGCACGCATGCAAGCAGCGTAAGTGGATCTCCAGGCTTGACACCATAGAGTTGGCTGACTAGCAACCGGGAGAGTACAAGGGCTGCCGGAAGCGCTACCGCGACACCGATGATGGCAGTCATCGCCATCTCGCGCATAACCAGCATAACGACGTTGCTGCGTTGTGCGCCAAGCGCCATGCGCACGCCAATCTCGCGGGTTCTCTGGCGCGTCGCAAAGGCAAGGACGCCGTAAAGACCCACGGCCGTCATCATCAGCGCCAGCGCGGAGAAACTTACCGACAGAACGGCCAACATGCGTTGGTGGGATACGCTCTGGTCAACCTGCTCTTCCATGGTGATCAAGTTGTCTGTCACCAGTTTGGGGTCTAAGCGGTGAATGCGCTCACGAATGGCGCTCTCGATGATCTTGGGATCTTGCGCCGTGAGGGCATACACGCGCAGACCGCCCGGATGCTTTTGCTGCAGATACGGCATGTAGACGGTGCCACGCGGCGTATCTTTCATGTTCTGGTGGTGTACATCGCCTACAACACCCACGACGGTGATCGTGTATTTCTCGTGATCGCCCTGTCCTTCTCCGAGAAGTCGTCCGAGGGCGTTCTGGGGCGAGCCGTAGAATCGCTTGGCAAATGCGAGATTGACGACCGCAACCGCAGGGGTTCCTTTCGCATCTGAAGCGGCAAATTCTCGTCCTGCAAGGATAGGCTGGCGCAAGGTAGTGAAGTAAGAAGACGTGATGCGCGCGATTTCAAAGTTCATGTCCTCGTCTTCCGGCGCTACATGCCCCTGTACGGAAAAGTTGGACCCGTTGGAATTGCCGGAGAGCTCAGGGTCGTCGGTGCCCGCGGCCTGTTGGATTCCAGGTAGTTCGCGAATGGCATCGAGAACACTCGTTTCGATCTGCGCCGTGCGATCGTCTCCATAGCCGGCAATGGTTGGATCGATGTCGAAACTGACAAGACTTCTCGTCTGAAAGCCGATGTCCTGGTTACGCAGATTGGTCAGTGTGCGAAGAAACAGGCCTGCGCAACCAAGCAGGAGTACAGTGAGCGATATCTGAAAGCCAACCGCAACCTTGCGGAATCTCTGAGAGGCTCGCGACGCGGTTCCACTGTTCTGTCGCAGGGCCTCGGCCAGCCTGGGACGAAGGAACTGCAAGGCGGGAGCCGCACTGAACAGGAGAGTCACCAGAATGGAGAGCCCGAGGGCAAACAGGAGAATGCGAAGATCGACGGTCGTCGAGTAGGGCGCCTGCGTCGGATCATCGCTACTGGAGTTGATCCGAACCAGTGCATTGGCAATCAGGGGCGAAAGCAGGACTCCCGCGATCGCTCCGCATGCGCCCAGCACGGTGCCTTCAATCAACAATTGCGAAATGATTCTCGATCTCGCCGCTCCCAATGCATACCGCATCGAAATCTCGCGAACCCGACCTGCGGCCCGCAGGAGTAGCAACGTCGCAACGTTTACCGCACACATGGCCGCGAGGACTCCCACCATGCCCATCAGCACATAAAGAGGCGTCTGTAAATCGGCGCGCTCGGGCATGAAGCCCGTGGAATCATCCTTGACCGATAGATGAGACTGGTTTAGAAACCTATCCTTGAAACGATCGGAAACCGAGCCGTATCCCGCGAGTTCCTCAGCGCGCAAGGCGTGCCACAGCGGAGCCATACTGGCCTCTGCCTGTTGTCGACTCACTCCGGGCTTCAGTCTCGCAATCAAAGTCAGCCAGATCGACTTGTGGTTATTCAGATCGTCGCGCGGAACGGCCCATGGCATCGCAACTTCGGCCATGCTGATGGGCAGGAACACTCCTGGTTTATATCCGTCAATGGCACTGTGAAAGCGTTGCGGAGCAACACCAAGAATGGTGAAGGGATGACCGTTGATAAGCACTGTCTTACCCAGCGCCTTAGGCGAAGCGTCGAAGTGCGTCTTCCAGTACTCGTACGCAAGCACAACGACAGGATTCGCGTTCTTGGCGGTGTCGTCGGAATCGGTGAACAAGCGGCCCAGAGCCGGCTGAAGACCCAGGAGTTCGAAGTAATTTCCACTGACGATCTCGGCGTCCTTATTCTCGGCCTGATCGTGCCAGGAAACTCCCACACCGGTTCTCACCGCGGCGAGAACGCCGCTGAAGACAGTGTTCTTGTCGCGTAAGTCTTTGTACATCGGGTACGAGAAATAGTCGAAACTGTCTCCGCCAAAAGCACTTGCCGAACCTGCGAACGCTCCAGTCCAGCGAAAGCGCACCAACTCCTTTGGATGCTGCACAGGAAGCATTCGCAGCAGCACTTGATCGAAGATGGTGAAAATAGCAGTGTTGGCCCCGATGCCTAGCGCCAACGTGACGATCACCGTTGCGGCAAAGCCGGGCGCATGCGTCAATTGCCGAAGCGCGTAGCGAACATCCTGGATCATTTTCTGCATAAACTCCCTACGTTCTCCGTTCCGTTTTCTATTCAATTCGAAGCGCCTGCATAGGTTCAATCGATGCCGCGCGGCGAGCGGGCAGCCAGCTTGCCACCATCGTTGCGATGAGGATCGTGAGGACGGCAAGCAATGTAGCTTCCGCACCATTCATGATGACGTTTGTTGCCTTATCGGACGCGTCAACTCCCGCGTCGGACAGTAGATGACTCACCGCAGGGTGCATCAATGCGCTCGCGGCCCAGCCCAGCGCAATCCCGGCGGAGGCCAACGCCAGGCCGCGCGTAAGAAAGACGCGGAGGATGCCGAGGCGGTTTGCGCCCAGCGCCATGCGCACACCGATCTCCCGCGTTCGCTGCGTGACCTGATAGCTCAACAATCCGAAGAGGCCAATGACCGTGAGCACCAACGCGAAACCGGAGAAACCGCCGGCAAGCATCGAAAAGAATCGAGGCGCCTGAATGGTGCCATCGATGACTGCCTGCATGGTGCTGAGCCGGGTCACGGGGATCTCTGGATCGGCCTGCGCAACGGCTTGCTGCGCAACCTCTGCCAGGTTCACGTGAGCAGCAGCGCGAATCGCAAACGTAGTCGGGAACCACCCGTTGATGGCGCCCATAAACTCATCGTCGAGCTGCACCATAGGGCCGTAGATCACAATTCCCTGGCTTTCAACCAGGGAGTGCTGTTGAACATCGGCCACCACGCCAACAATGCGCCATTTATGCTGGCCACCCATCCGTATCAATTCGCCGATGGGCGAGCGCCCCGGCCACCATTTCTTCGCAGCTGTTTCTCCGATAAGAGCTACGAGATCGCCGCCAGCGTGGTCACTAGAGGCAATGTCGCGACCCGCGAGCAGCGGGATGCCCATCGTCTGGAAATATCCCGGCACTATCGCGCGAAATTCTATGGTGCGTGCGAGCTCAGGTCGGTCAGATGGGTTGCCGAACATGTTGAGGCCGCGATCGAGCGGCAGTCCATTCACTGCGGCTACTCGGTCCACGCCCGGTGTTTGTCGCAACCGGTCGAGCACGGTAGCTACAAACCGGGTAGTCTGACGGGTGTTGGCGTAATGATCTCCCTTGAGCGTCACCTGGAAGATGGTGAGTTCCTTTGGTTCGACGCCTGAAGGTATCGCGCTCAGGTTGACAAATGTTCCGAGCAGGAGCGAGGCAGTGGACACCAGCACCATAGCCAGCGCTACCTGCGCCACCATCAATATCCGCGAGAGCAGCGCTTGTGAGGCAGTCTCGCCAAGCGACGAACTACCCAAACGCATTTCGCGGCTCCGGTTGCGAAGCAAGAACCAGGCCGGCAACATGGAGAAGATGCTAACGGAGCCAAGGGCAACCGCAAACACCACTGCGGACATCAGCCCGAGGCTTGGGGCGCCATTCAGCGTAGGGATCGGGAGTGGCGTAGCGTGGAGCAATATGTTCGTCGCCACGCGCGTTATCAGCAGGGCAGGTACACCACCTCCCACTGCCAACAGCAGGCCTTCGCAAGCTAACAGGCGCAAAAGTTGCGCGTAAGTTGCTCCCAACGCCGCGCGCAACGTGATCTCTCGCGACCGGCGCATGGCGCGCGCCAGCATCAGTCCTGCGAGGTTGAGGCAGGCCAAGAGTAACACGGCTACCACGGCGCCCATTACTGTCAGCAGGCTGCGGCGCACGTCGCTCACGACGACGTCCCGCATCGTCCATGCGCGGAATTCATGCAGAGCATTGTTCCCTCCCACCCACTTTTTGTAGCTGGGAAATTGCTGGAAGAAGGGCTGATTTAATGC
>Ga0302316_10003360_pt1 | contig 10935 bp, 9 predicted proteins | sample III_Palsa_N3_2_FD_200456 | JGI IMG/M metagenome (GOLD analysis project Ga0302316, IMG submission 200456) | Peat permafrost microbial communities from Stordalen Mire near Abisko, Sweden - III_Palsa_N3_2 | ecosystem: Environmental > Terrestrial > Soil > Palsa > Peat permafrost | place: Sweden... | reverse complement strand
CTGCGTGTTTCACAACGTAACCAGCGGCTCGATCTCGAGCCAGTGCTATCAGGAAACGACGGCGAACTTTTCCTTCACGACGGCGAACTGCTACTACTACGGTTCGATCTTGAACGGGGAAGTGCAGATCGGCCTCACAAGCCAGTTGTCGGCACCCACCAGCTATACGGCTACGAATAAAGCTTTCCCGGCCGCACCTGGCTGGAGCTTTGCGTCAGGCCTGGGTTCGGTCAATGCGACCAACCTGTTGATGGCCTGGCGAGCGTTTGTCAACGCACCGCCGATGGCGGCGGTGGTGTCTACGAAGTAAACCGCTGGAAAGTTCTGCGAAGACCAGGCTTCCGCGAAAAATCCCCGGCCGACACTGTCGATCGGGGATTTTTTGTTGCCGAGCGCAATATATGGGTAATATTGAGCGGTCGACGGAAATTCACGAGCGCGTTTGTCCGGTCACGGATCTGGCCAGTCTCGGTAAAAGCATTGGGGGCCAGATGACCATCGTTTCATTGCACATGCCGAAAACGGCAGGCACCAGCTTCAAGATGTCCTTGGAGGCGCACTTTGGTGAACGCTATCTGGATGATTACGGCGATTTGCCGATAAGCAGACCCCTGCAGGAAAGGCTCGCCCAAGCAGATTCCTCTGGACTTGCATTGGAGCAAACGGGTCTGGGTACCGTCGAGTGCGTACACGGACACTTTCTTCCGATCAAGTATCGGAAGCTATCCGAAAAACAGCCTCTTACGTTTGTGACGTGGCTGAGAGATCCCGCAACACGCATCTTGTCGCACTACAACTATTGGCGTGAAAGCTACGATCCTTTGAACTCAGCTCCTCATCATAGACGCGTAATCGAGGAACAGTGGAGTGTCGAAAAGTTTTGCCTCAGCAAGGAGTTCAGAAACATCTACTCCCAATACTTGTGGGAATTTCCGCTTCAGAATTTCGCCTTTGTCGGAATAAGCGAACATTACCGGGAAGACTTGCATTATTTTTCAAAAAGCTACTTGGGCACCATGATCGAACCATGCTGTGAAAATGTCACCCCAAAGGGGGGTTCCGTCAGCAGGGTCGATAAGGCACTTCTGGAAAAAATACGGAGATTCCACGCTGCAGATTGCAGCCTTTACGAAAAGGCGCTGCAATTGCGCAGTGCCAGAATGCCTCATTCTCGACGATCGGCATCTTTCGGAAGCATTGCCAAGTCGGCGGCGGCCTCCGGTTGAATCTTCAGGGTAGTCGCTTCGGTTATCGGGCCAGGTCTTTTCTCAGATTGTAGTGTCTGACCTGATCGAGCCTGAATTCGTTGAATGTTGAGGGAGCGGAATCCGCTTTGCGTTCAGCACTTCACCGAATGCCTCGGCGATCACGCGAGTACTGAATTCATGGTCAACGAACAAGCGTGCCGCGTGGCCCATGGATTCGCGTCGTTTAGGGTCAGACAGCATTGAGATCCCTCTATGCCAGGCAGCAACATCGGTTGACGCGATCAAGAGGCCGGTGACTTCTGGTCTTAGAGTTTCAGGGACCCCGCCCACGTTGCTCCCCAATACGGGAACGCCAGAGGCTTGCGCCTCGACCGCCACCCGCCCGAAGGTTTCGGGCAGCTTGGAGGGAAATGCCAGCATCGAGACTGCGTTGTAGTACCGATGCACGTCCTGCTTCCAGCCGGTGAGATGATGGCGTGCGGCCGTTTCAGCCTGCGCGGCGATGCGCTCGCGCAGAAGATTGGCGTCCGGGCCATCTCCGACCCACAAGCAATGCAACGCTGGATTGTCGCGCATGGCCGCGTTGGCGGCCTCGAGCAGGGTAAAGATTCCCTTGCCGTCGCTCATTCGGCCGAAATAGCCGACCACCACCGCGTTCGCGGGGATGCCGAGTTCGTGTCGCGTACTGTTCGCTTCCTGGATATCTGGTTTGTACACCGCCATGTTGACGGGGTTGTAGAGGATCTGCACCAGCTCGGCGGGAACGCCGTTGTCGAGGTAAGCCTGCCTCGCATATTTCGACACCGCGAAGAACCGATCGGCGAGCCTTGGCAAAAAATAATTCGAAATTCGGCTCATCGCAGGCGTGCGATGGCGGAACAACGCCACTTTCACCCCAAGCAATCGTCCACAAAGAACGAGCGGCCAGTATTCCTTGCCGAAATTGCCGATGAGCCAGTCCGGTCGCTGTTGTTTTGCCGCGGCAAATACCGCTCGGTAGCCTCGCAGGTCGAAAATATTGCGGAATCTGGCGTGGTGCAGCCGCACATTGGACTGCGAAAGCCCGTGCGAAATAATCCCGTCCGGATAAACAATCGCGCTCACATCATGGCCGGCTTCGGCCATGGCTTGCGCCAGCGCCACAAAATGAGTTGCGGCGCCGGTGTGTTCCGGGTTGGTGCCGACAAACAGGAACTTCATCGACGGCGATCCTCGTAAGCAGAAAACACTTTCATGGCGAACTGCGGCAGCAGGTGGTGTCGAGCGATCTGCATGCGCGGCAGGCGCCACAAGTCGTCGCCGGGGGTCGCGCGGCCGCGGTGAGTGGTGGTGGCAGCGCTGAAGCCGGCCTCACGGGTAACCTCGACGACGCGCTCGTTTTCATCCCCATACGGGTAGCAGAACTGGGTCACCTCGCTGCCGATGCGATCTTCCAGTTCGTCCTTGCAGCCGCGAATTTCGCTGTGCAGCTGCTGCTCGGTGCATTGGGTGAGGCGAGGATGGGTGCGCGTATGCGCGCCGACCTCCATACCGCCGTCGCGCCATGCACGAAGCTGTTCGGTGGTCATGAGTTTCTTCTGGATACCCAGGCGCTGATCGTCCCAGCTGTTGTACCGACCGATTTGTCCGCTGACGACATAGCAGGTCGCGCTGAAACCAAATTTTTGCAGCAACGGCATGGCGGACTGCACGTTGTCGGCGTACCCATCGTCCAGCGTGATGACCGCCACGCGCCCGCTTTTTTTGCCGCGTAGATAAGGCTCCGCCGCGGTCATCGACAAGCCCGTATAACCCAGTCGGTGCAGCAGCCACATCTGCCGGCCGAACGCGCCGGGGCTCACATACAAGCTGCGATAGACCGCAAGGTCGCGCGGCGCCGACGCGATGTTGTGATACATCAGGATCGGGACAGCCGTCGCGGCAGTTTTGGCGGGTGAAGTCATGGACGCGCAATCTTCCTTGAGCTGCCTGGAGTGCGCTGCCGGTCTAGCAGTGCGCCTGATCCAGGCGATGCGCGATTTTCGGGCGGGTTCCTGTCGCCAATCTGTCGTGGTTCAGTACAGCGTTGGCTGCCCTTCAGGTCGACTTTTGAAGCGTTTGTGCACCCACAGATATTGTTCGGGCGATTCACGCACCATTTGCTCGATGCAACCATTGACCGTCGCCGTATCGAGCACTGCGTCGTTACTGGGAACGTTTGTCAGCGGCGCGCCAAGGCGAAGTGCATAGCCTGCGCCATCGGGCAGGCGGTGGTGAAAAAACGGAATCACTGCGGCACCTGACAGTCGCGCCAGATGATGCGTCGCAGTGATGGTCGCAGCGGGCACGCCGAAAAACGGCACAAAGACGCTGTCCTTGCTGCGCATGTCCTGATCTGGCGCGTACCAGAGCGTGCCGCCGCTGCGCAGATACTTCACCGTGCCACGCAGGTCGTCCTTGTCGAACATCGTGGTGGCATAGCTCAGCCGGGCGCGCAGCACGACCCACTCGAAGACGGTCGAGTCCATCTTGCGGTACATGCCGGAAATGCGGATGCGCTGCGAAACCAGCCGCGCACAAAGCTCGAGATGCGAAAAGTGGCCGCCCACCAAAAGCACGCCTTGACCGCGGGCGCGAGCCCCCTCCAGATGCTCTAGCCCCTCGATGACGATGGGAATGCTGGCAATCTTCTTTTCGCTGCCCATCCAGCCCAGCGCAAACTCCACCAGCATCAGGCCGATGTCGCGCAGATTGTCATCGACCAATCGATGCCGAGCTGCGGCATCGAGCTCGGGGAAGCACAACGCGATATTGGTTTCGGCGATGTGTCGCCGTGCCGACGGCACTCGCATCACCAGTCCGCCGAGCCGACGGCCCAGCCAGAGAAGCGCAGCGTACGGAAGCTGCGCGATCAGCCAGATCACGGCCACGCCAAACCATGCCGGCCAATGGCGAGGTGCGAGCAGCGATCGGGTAAAACGGGGACGTGGCATGCCTGGCATCCCAGCCATTGTAACGGGCGCTCCCAGCGGCGGCTCGCAAAAATCGCTGCGGCTATACTTGAACGTTGATGTATCGGCTGATTGGTGGATTCTCTTGCTGCGTTTTCTGTACACCATTGCGATGTATCTGGTCACTCCACTGCTGGTCCTTCGACTGCTGGCCCGCGGCGTGCGTTCCCGACCTTATCACCGGCGCTGGCCGGAGCGATTCGGCATTTTTGAAGCACCCGGCTTCAATGGCAGCCTGTGGATTCACGCCGTTTCGGTTGGCGAAGTGAATGCGGCCGAACCGCTGATCAAGGCCCTGCAGCGCGATTATCCGAACGCACCGCTGGTCATCACCACGGTGACGCCGACCGGCACGGCGCGGGTCCATCAGCTGTTCGGCGACAGCGTGTTCCACGTCTACCTGCCGTATGATTTACCCTTTTCGGTGAACCGCTTCATGCAGCGCGTGCGGCCACAGCTCGCACTCATCGTAGAAACCGAAATCTGGCCGAACCTCTACTTCGCATGCCGCCATCGCGGCATACCGCTGATGATCGTCAATGCACGCCTGTCGGAGCGATCGCTGCGCGGTTACAAGCCGTTGCGCAGCCTGGTGCGATCGTCGCTGCGCTGTGTTCGGCAGATTGCCGCGCAGTCGCGCACCGACGCGGCGCGTTATCGATTGCTGGGTGCCGATCCAAGACAGCTCGTGGTCACCGGCAATATGAAGTTCGACATGCCGATTCCCTGCGGTGCCGTCACCGACGGCGCCGCAATGCGTGAGCACTGGGGCGCGCGGCGGCCAGTATGGATGGCCGCCAGCACGCACGAGGGCGAGGAGCTGGCCGCGCTTCAGGCGCACATCGAGGTGCTCAAGCGCCTTCCGGACGCGCTGCTGCTGCTGGCACCGCGGCACCCGGAACGGTTCCGAGTGGTGGAGCAGTCAGTACGCAGCCTGGGTTTCACCACCGCCAGCTACGGCGTCGATGGGCTGCCGCTGCCGATGCATCAGGTCTTTGTTATCGATGCGATGGGTCGCCTGATGCCGTTTTTCGCGGCATCGGAGGTTGCTTTTGTCGGTGGCAGCCTGGTGCCGATCGGCGGACATAACGTCCTGGAGCCGGCGGCGCTGTCGATACCTGTGCTGGTGGGGCCGCACACGTTCAACTTCGAGGAAATTACCGTCAGCCTGATGCAGCAGGGTGGCGCGGAGCGCGTGGCCAACAGTGAAGCGCTGGGCCCGGACGTGCTGGCGCTGCTGCTGGATCCGGCCCGGCGCGAGCGCATGGGGCAGGCGGCGCAGACGGTTTTTGACCGTGAGCGCGGCGCCGTCCATCGCATCATGCGGATGATCGACAGTCTGCTGCAGGAGTAGTCGTCGGTGGCAAAGAAAACGGGCCGCATGGCCCGTTCTCTCTATCCTGCTTTTATTGCCGCGCGCGACGTCTTGACTCCCCGTCGTGTCGGCTGCCGTTACTGCAGCAGCACGTTGGCCGCCTGGATATCCTTGTACTCGATACGTCCGGTCGAGTAGCGCAGGTTGAGCTTGTCCAGTACCAGCTGGTGACGCGCCTGCGAGTACGTGTTCTGGGCTGAAGTGAGGGTCTGGATGGCGTTGAGCACGTCGATGATGGTCTGCGTGCCGACATTGAACCCGGCGCGCGTGGCGTCGAGTGCCTTCTGTCCGGATTCCACCGCGGCCTTGCCCGACTGTACTTCTTCGATGTCAGCCAGCACCGACCGGTAGTAGTTCAGCGTAGTGCGAACGACCAGACGGCGCTCGGACTCCAGAGAGTCCTTGGCCGCATCGCGCTCGTAGATTGACTGACGCACGCGCGACTGCACCGCACCGCCGGAAAAAATCGGTACCGACAGCGTCACGCCGATCGTGTTGCCGAAGCGGCCGTTGCCGGTGTAGGCCGAAGCGCTGCCATTTTGCAGCCACTCGGTACTTTTCGCACGGCTGGCGGTGGCATTGAGGGTGGGCAGGTGGCCGGCGCGCGCCGCGCTGATATCGTGCTCGTACGCGGTGACGGTGTACTGTTGCGAAAGAATGCTGGGGTTGTACTTGATCGCATCCTGTACCCACGCATTCGGATCGGCAGGCACCGGCGGATCAAGCGGCAGATCATCGCGCAGCTTTTTCAGATCGCCAGCCGGCTGCCCGGTAATCTGCGTCAGTGCCTCGCGTGCATCGTTTAGCGTGTTCTGCGCGGTGATCGTCTGCGCCTTGGCGGCCTCGTATGCTGCCTTGGCCTGATACGCGCCCGTGATCGCGGCGGTACCCGCCTTGAACTGCGCGTCGGCCTGGTCGTACTGCTTCTTGTACGCGTCTTCGTTCGCCTTGGCGAAGGTCAGTGCATCCTCGTCGGTAAGGATGGTGAAATACGCCGTGGCAACGCGTACATACAAATCCTGCTCCGCGGATTGGTAAGTTTGCTGGCTAGCGTCTGCCGTGGCGTGCGCAGCCTGCAGGTCGGCAATCTTGCTGAAATCGAAGATCACCTGGTCGATCTCGCCGGAGAGATTGCGGGTGCGTACGTGGCCGGTGTCGGAGTTGCCTCCCGTCGTGCCGTCGGACAGCGGGCCGGAGCAGGCATAGGTACCGGTTCCCGCGGCGATGCCGTCGCACAGATAGCTGGTGCCGCCGGTACCTGACAGGCTGCTGCTGGAGGCGCTGCCGCCGCTGGCCTGAGTCAATCCGTAACTGGCAGAAATCTGCGGCAGCAGCAGTGCGCGCGCCTGCGGCACGCCTTCGCGCGTGGAAAGATTGGTCGCGTCGGCCTGCTGCAGCACAGGATCATTGGCGCGCGCCTGCCGGTAGGCATCGAGGAGGTCTTCGCTATGGCCGGGCAAGGAGATGGCGGCGAGAGCCAACGCCAGGGAGAGCAGCTTCAAACGCATGGGGTGCCTCGTGGGGGAATCGGTCGGGGGCAAACTTAAAAGACGAAACGCTTCAGCGGTTCGGCGTGAGTGAGGTAAGGCAGATCGGTTTCAAAAAGCGTTTCTTCCCGATAGCGCCCGGCGCCTTCATGGGTGAGCAACGTGGCATGCTGCACGGGCGACTGACCGCGGACAACCAGCGCGCGCGCATCCGTCTTCAGCCAGTTCAGCCAGCGCGCCGGTATGACCGATACCGCGCCGGTGACAACCAGCGCATCGAACAGTTCGCCCGGCTGCCAGGCCTCAACGGCTTCGCCGGTGACGAGACTGACGTTGTGGATGCCGGCATCCCGCAGATTCTTGGTGGCAGCTACCGTGAAGTCGGCATGGATGTCCACGCTGGTGACGTGGGCCGAGAGGCTGGCCAGGCAGGCAGTCAGAAAGCCGGAACCGGTGCCAATTTCAAGCACGCGGTCGGTCGGCTTGAGATCCAATGCCTGCAGCACGCGACCCTCGACTACCGGCTTCATCATTACTTCGCCGTGGCCAAGCGGCAGGCACAGGTCGGCAAAGGCAAGCTGACGGTGCGCGGCGGCGACGAAGTCTTCGCGATGAATTTTGCTGATGACATCTAATACGCGGCCATCGAGTACTTCCCACGGGCGGACCTGGTTTTCCACCATGTTCAGGCGCGCTTGATCGAAGTTCATTGCCATTGTTTCGTGTCCCGTGTCGATCAAATAAGGTGGAAAAGGATAATTGCAGCAGCGGGAGCCCGACAACGTCGACAAGGCGCAGTCATAGACTGCCGGTTGTCATGCGGCCTTCGAAGTGCCGGAAGTCACCGCAATCGGCTGACTGCCGTCACCTGGGGATCTGCCACATCCTGCGGCCGTCGCGTCTGAACGCTTTGAAACAAGTGTTTGGAAAATAATTGAACCGTTGCGTATAATAAAGCTCGAATCATCATTTGTGAAGGTGCGGGCATGAGTATCAGCGCGCAAATCAGACCTCAGGGGCCGGGCCGCCCGAAGGATATGGAAAAGCGCGCGGCGATTCTCGCGGCGGCGAAGGCGCTGTTTGTGCGCAATGCGTTTGCCGGAACCAGCATGGATGCGATCGCGGCCGACGCTGGCGTATCCAAACTCACCGTGTACAGTCATTTCGGTGACAAGGACAACCTTTTCCGTGAAGTCATTCGATCACGGGTGCAGGACTGGTTGCCGGAAGAAATCTATGCCTACGACCCGACCGTCGATATTGGCGAGATCCTGAAACGGATCTCCAACGCGCACATGCTGATCGATTGCCAGACCGACAGCATCGGTACGTTTCGCGCCATTCTCAGTGACTGCCGTCAGGGCAATCCCCGCTACGGCAAGCTTCTTTGGGAGGAGGGCCCAGCCAGAAACCATCGTCTGATGGAGCGGCTGTTTCAAGACGCAGTCGATGATGGCGTGTTGGACATTCCATGTGTGAAGACCGCAGCCATCCAGTTCATGTCGTTGATCAAAGGTGATTTGCTGCTTCGCCGCCTGTGTGCTTGCGACGAATGCCCGGATACGGCAGCGGCAGAAATCGAAACGATCGCAAAGGCTGGCGTCGCGACGTTTTTGCGCGCTTATCGGGCCCACTAGCTTTTTGCGTTGTCCGAGCGCGTCGGCGAGGAGTCTTTCCCCGCCGGTCGGCTCTCGTCCATTTTCGTACCGGGCGAGACGTTCGAATGGGGCAGATCGGAAAACGCAAACCGCCGAAAGAGGCAGGCTTGCCAAAAATGGCGCCAATTTCCGTAGTATGAGTCCGGCGACCTATCGTCACTCGCCGGGGCTTCCAGATGAAACTTTCCGTTCCCTTCGTCCAGCTCCCTGTCCAGTTCGATGCGGGCAGGCTGGCTGCGGAAATTCAAGCGCTGGATGCCAGCTGCTGGCGCAAACATCCGCAGAATTTCCCGGGCAACTTTGCCTTGCCACTCATTGCAGTGAACGGTGATCCGGATGTCGATGCGATCAATGGTCCGATGCGTCCAACGTCCTATCTCGAGCAGTGCCCGTATCTAACTCAGGTGCTGCATCGTCTCGGTGCCGTGTGGGGTCGTACGCGTCTGATGAAGCTCAGCGGGCATGCCGAAGTGACGCCACATGCTGACGTCAGCTACTACTGGCGCGAGCGCACGCGCGTGCACGTGCCGATCCTAACCAAGCCCACCGTGCGCTTCATCTGTGGCGACAGCGAAGTCAACATGGCGGCCGGCGAGTGCTGGATCTTCGATACCTGGCGCAATCATCGTGTCATTAACGGTGATGATGACGAACGCATTCATCTGGTGGCGGACACCGTGGGCAGCGACGATTTTTGGAGCCTGGTGAACGGCGGTCGGGCTCCTGGACACGGCAGCCATGAGGGCTGGCAAGCAGAATACGTCGCTGCTGCGGGCGACCATTTTCCCGAACTGGCGTACGAGTCGGTCAACGTGCCAGAAGTGATGACACCGTGGGAGCTGCAGAGTCATCTGGTTTTTCTGTTCGGTGAGGTGATACCCCATCCGGAGCTGGCAAAAGCCCAGGCCGTTTCGTCGCGTTTGATCGCGAAGTGGAAAACCTTGTGGGCGCAGTACGGCACCGCGCGCGCGGGCTGGTCGTTTTATCGCGAAGCGCTGGACCGTTTCGATACCGAGATGACCGCGGCCGCGCCATCGCTGCGCGCGGTCCACGGAGCCAAGGTACTGCGAATTCTCAAGCCGATGCTGCTGGATGTGGCGCTTGCCGATCAGGGTATTGATCTTGCCGCCTATGAGCCGCGCAAACCCGAGGCGCCAGCCGCAGCGCCGACGGAAAAGCCTGACGAGGTTTTCGATCGTCCGATCTTTATAATCTCGTCGCCGCGTTCGGGGTCGACCCTGTTGTTCGAAACGATGGCGCAGGCGCGCAATCTTTACACCATCGGCCAGGAAAGCCATGCCCTGATCGAGGGCGTGCCTGCATTGAACCCGGTCCTGCGTGATTTTGCATCGAACCGGCTGGAGGCAGTCGACGCCACGCCGGAACTGGGCGATCTTCTGCGTCAACGCTTCCTCGACGAGTTGCGCGACCGCGATGGCGCGGCCTCGCCGCAGCTGCCGGTACGGATGCTGGAAAAAACGCCGAAGAACGCGCTGCGTATTCCGTTCCTGGCAAAAATCTTTCCTCAGGCGCATTTCGTCTATCTGCACCGCGATGTTCGTCAGACGCTGAGCAGCATGATCGAAGCCTGGCAATCGGGTCGCTTCCGTACCTATCCGAAGCTGCCGGACTGGACGGGACCGTCGTGGTCACTGCTGCTGGTGCCGGGGTGGCGAGAGCTGAGCGGGCGGCCGCTTCAGGAAATCGTGGCGGCGCAGTGGGCAACCACCACCAACACGCTGCTGGACGATCTTTCCGCACTACCCGCAGAGCGCGTGCAGATAGTGCACTACGACAACCTGCTCGCCACTCCCAAGCGCGAAATGGAACGCCTGTGTTCCGCGCTCGGCCTGACGTGGGATCGTCCCATCGACGGGGAGCTTCCGCTGTCTCGCTTTACGGTGTCCGAGCCCGCGCCGGAAAAGTGGCGGCGCCACGAGGCCCTCATCGACGAGGTGCTGCCGGGTTTGCAGCCCACGCTCGATCGGCTGGAACGATTCATGGCGCGATGATGGATACTGCGCTGCAAGGGCTGCGCCAGTCACGCGCGGCGACGCTTCAACGACAGCTTAGGGTCTCTTGATGAAACTGCAGGTTTCCTTTGTCCAGCTGCCGCTGCAATTCGACGCTGATCGGCTGAGGCAGGAGCTCGCTGCGCTGGACAGTAGCGGCTGGCGCGAGCATCCGCAGAAATTCCCGGGAAACGTCCCCCTGCCG
>Ga0302316_10003358_pt1 | contig 10942 bp, 10 predicted proteins | sample III_Palsa_N3_2_FD_200456 | JGI IMG/M metagenome (GOLD analysis project Ga0302316, IMG submission 200456) | Peat permafrost microbial communities from Stordalen Mire near Abisko, Sweden - III_Palsa_N3_2 | ecosystem: Environmental > Terrestrial > Soil > Palsa > Peat permafrost | place: Sweden... | reverse complement strand
CGACTTATGCCTATGTTCACAACAACCCAATACAGCGAGTCGATCCGCTGGGTTTAGATGACACAGCATGCGTCATGGATCGGTCCAACTGCGGTTGGCTGCCGCAAGCCGCGCCTTTCTCTGCGGCCGGCATTGCACTAACCATCTCGACAATTAATCCAATTACGTATGGAAGTGGTGGCGTATATGGGCTTAATCTTGAATATACGGACGATGCGGGCTTGCATTTGTACTCCTTCTATACACCCGCTAAATGTGATTCCACTGGGCTTAATCCTGGGGTTTCACTTACTGCCAACTTTGCAAATGGGAGTGGCCCATGGACAGGCCCCTTCGTTCAGACGGATGCCTCTGTAGGTCCAGTAAGTGGTGGATTTTTTGAGACGCCAGATACAGGTTATTTTGGCGGGCAATTGGGGGTTTCAGCAGGCACGCCGTATGGGCTTGGGCAAACAATTGCAAACTACAAGGTGATATGGTGAATAAAGTAATAGCTATTTTGGCGCTGATGTGTGCCGCACTATTGCTGTACCGAACGTTTGTAAGTATTGCTGTGTACTCTCAGCTTACCAGTCGAAAAGAAAAGCCAATATTTAGCATGCTTTCTTTGCCGGGATATTTGTGGATTGCATATCGAAAGCGTGTTCAAGACGACAGTTATTTGCGCAAGGCACTACGCCGCCTTGTTGTCGCAGATATTTCCATGATTGTAGCGGCGTCGGCGATCGTACTTTTCTTTAAGGTTATTGAGTAATAGAAAGGGGACGAAACATCGGGGTCACCTCCTCTATTCGCTCGTCTCGCTCCCTTGAATGTTTGGCATCCGGAGGGCCGGTGACGGCATCCGGTGCTCCAAACTCAAACTTGAGACTGTCGCCATCGTTGTCTCCGCCCGACATTCGGCGAAAGCGGGATAGAACCTCGGCAGCCTATCGCTTCTTAGCTCGCGCCTTTAGCTCGTTCACCACGGTTCGCTGCTCCGCACGCGTTAGCTTCGCAAACGTAACGATCACCTCTGCGATCTCGTCTGTATCCGCATACAGCGCAGCGAGCGGCATTCCGAGTACCTCTGCGAGTTTCTTGGCGGTGCGCAGATCGCACTCGTTGACGCCGCGTTCGTAGCGGTTGATCCGCGTGCGCGCCACTTCAGCCACGATCCCGGTGGCGACGCCCAACGCTTCCTGGGTCAGGCCAGCCGCCAGTCGGGCAGCGCGCAAGCGGTTGGCAAAGATGAGGCGGGCGTCGTCCAAAGTACTGCCACAGGGATGTGAGTCGTGAAGCCAGCATGCAGTCTTGTCTCCGTTCTGTCTGTTACTATATAAGTAACATTGTGGCGTTGCTGCGGCAATCCACTTTGGCCGATTGCGGCTTTTTTTGGTCAGCGATGCCGCATCCGCCGCGTGTGCAAGCCATACGCGAGACAGATCTTGCCCGACGACCGCGCCAACGCCGGAATACGACCGGAAGGCACGCGAAAAGGGTTAACCCAGGGGAAAGCAAAGGACGCAGCCATGAAGACAAGCACGCTACGCAACGCCATTTCCATCGCCTTGCTCGTCGCCGCACCCGGCACGAGCGAGTGGGCCATGGCCCAGGACGCCACGACAAACACGACCACGCAGAGTGGGGCACCGGTGACCAAGACGCCGGCCAAGGCGCAACCGAAAAAATCGACCGACACGTCCGCAGTGCCAGCGGCAACCAACCTTCAGACCGTGACGGTCACTGGCACGCGCATCCGCGGCGGCACCACGCCATCGCCAGTCATCACGATCGGCAGCGAGCAGATCCAACAGGAAGGTTTCACGGATCTCGGCGAGGTGATCCGCAGCGTGCCGCAGAACTTCTCGGGTGGTCAGAACCCGGGAGTAGTAGGCGGGGCCGAAGGTGGTGGTATCGCCAATCAGAATATCTCTGGCGGATCGTCGCTCGACCTGCGTGGCCTGGGGCCCGACGCCACGTTGACGCTGCTCAACGGGCGGCGGCTTGCCTATAGCGGCTTTGTGCAGGCGGTAGACATCGGCGCCATTCCGGTCGAGGCAGTAGATCGCATCGAAATCATTCCGGATGGGGCGTCGGCCATCTACGGGTCCGATGCCGTGGGCGGCGTAGGCAATGTGATACTGAGGCGCGACTATGACGGCGTAACGGTCGGCACGCGTTATGGTGGCGCGACGGACGGTGGACTCACCACTCGCGAGTACACCGCCACGGCTGGCACCAGTTGGTCCAGCGGTGGCCTGATCGCGACTTGGGAGAAGGCATCCAGCGATCCGATCTATGCCGACCAGCGTGACTATACCGATTACCTGTCCAACCCCACCACGCTCTATCCGCAAAGCGACTTGCGCAGCGGGTTGTTCAGTATCCATCAGTCGTTGGGCAGTCTCGTCGAGCTGCAAGTGGATGCCTTCAGGACTGAGCGTGAGCAGCTCACGTACTACACGGCGATCCCGACCCAGTTCTACCCGGCCACGGCGGAAACGACGACTTCCTTCGTTTCGCCCAGCGTCGAGATATCGCTGCCGAACGACTGGACGATGTCCGTCGGGGGAACCTGGGGTAGGGATGATGTCATCTCGGGACTGTCGATAGGTACCCGCGTGACAGGGCTGCTGACGCCCATTGCCCGCAATCTCTATAGGAATGGGAGCCGTACCTACGAACTGGGTGCCGAAGGTCCGCTGTTTGCTCTGCCCGGTGGAGATGCGCGACTGGCAGTGGGCGCCGGATACCGGACGAACAATTTCCTGCAAAGCAGTTTGGTCAGTGGAACTGTCGGTGCCGACGGCGATGACAGCAGCCACTTTGCCTATGCTGAAATCAATCTACCGCTGATTGGCTCGGATCAGGGTATTCCCGGCGTGCAGCGCCTGGAGCTGACTGCCGCAGTTCGCGGAGAGGACTACGCCAGTTTCGGTAGCGTCACCACCCCGAAACTCGGCTTGATCTATGGGCCCAGTACCGATTTCACGCTGAAGGCGTCCTGGGGCAAATCCTTCAAGGCACCGACGCTCCTGCAGCGGTATCAAGCGCAGTCTGCCTACCTGTATCCAGCGGCCGCGGTTGGCGGTAGCGGTTACGCCAGCGACGCAACGGTACTGATTCCCTACGGCGGGAATCCCGATCTCGAAACCGAACGTGCGCGTACCTGGAGTGCCTCGATGGCGTTCCATCCCGAGGCGCTGCCGGCACTCGAGACGGAGCTGAGCTGGTTCGACATCGACTTTACTGGCCGTATTGCGCAGCCGCTCGTCTACCAGGCGCAGGCGTTGAGCAACCCCTTGTACGCCCAGTTCATCGACTATTCGCCGACGGCTAGCGAGCAGGCAAGCATTCTCGCGAACTCGCAGTTCAGCAACTTCACCGGCGCTCCCTACGATCCCGGCAAAGTTGTCGCGATTGCCTTCAATCGCTACATGAATACGGTCGCGCAACACGTCAAGGGGCTCGATCTCTCAGAATCGTACGGGGTCGATCTCGGCTCCGGTCGGTTGGCGATTCGAGGATCGCTCAGTTGGCTGGACAGCTCGCAACAGACCACAGCGGCGGATAGTTTCCACGATCTGTCAGGCACCTTGTTCTATCCAGCCAAGATCAAAGGCCGCATCGGTGCCGTCTGGAGTCAGGGCGGGTTCTCCGCTTCGACCTTCGCCAACTACGTCAGTGGCGTAACCAACACGGTGGATGGGAGCAAGTCGAGTTCATTCACCACTATCGACGCCACGCTGCACTATGCCACCGGTGAGCGCCACGATTTCTTCTCCGGCATGGACTTTGTGCTGTCGGCGACGAATCTCTTCGACCGGTCGCCCCCGTTGTACGCACCGTCGAGCAACAACCCACCCTACGACTCGACCAACTATTCGCCAATCGGTCGATTCCTGAGCGTCAGTGTGTCCAAGCATTGGTGATGTCGCCCCCCAATTCGGAGCAAATGTCATGAATAGTTTGCAAAAGGGCGACGGATCGGTCGTCCGCAGGGTGAAGCTCGCAACCATCCGTCTCCTGGCGCTGGGAGTGTTGTCAGGCGTGGTGGTGAGCTTGCACGCCGGGGAGGCGATTTCTCCCCGACGTCTTATCGAAGTCGTCGATATCAGCGGTCCGGTGGTGTCGCCGGACAGCAGCCAGGTTGCGTTTCGGACCGAGCAGGCGTCGGTGGCGCGCAATACCTACGATTCGGTGTGGTATGTCCAGAACACGGACGGCAAGACGCCACCGCGCAGGGTAGGTGAGGGAGGAGTCCCGTTGCGCAGTTCGGCAGGGCTTTCGCTGCCCGCTTTCGCGGTGTGGTCGCCGGACGGGCGTTGGATCTACTACCGGGCGCTCATGGACGGAAAAGTCGGCGTTTGGCGAGCCAGTGCCGATGGTTCTAGCGCGAAGCCGCTCACGAACGACCCGGCGGATGTGCGGAATTTTCTGCTGAGTGCGGATGGCAAGACGCTCAACTACAGCGTCGGGGCTACACGCGACGAGGTCATCGCAGCGGAGCAGTCGGAGTACGAACGCGGCATTCACGTCGACAGTTCGGTACCCATCGGGCAGGGCGATCTGTTCCGGTCCGGAAATGTTGAAGGCCGTCTTGCGACGCAGCGTCTGGATGTCCTGGGCGATGGGTTCGCTCGCGTTCCGCTGCTTTCCGGAGTTCCGGGCCGCTGGAAAGCGATTGATCTTTTGACTGGAAAAACACGCGACCTGGCGGAATCCGAGGTGCCATCGCCGCAAACCATCGCTTCGGCACTGCCGAAGGAGGAATCGAAGCCCTGGAGGTATGCACTCGATACCGTGAATCACCGAGTCGCCCTGCTGACGCGAGTGGGTGACCAAGGGGACCTGGTGCAAAAACCGGGGGTCGAGCTGTCAGTGCTGCTGGGAAAGAATTCTCCTCGGCACATCGAGTGTCAGGCTGAGCCGTGCGTCAACAAGGCGATATCGGGAGTCCAATGGAAGCCGGGTAGCGAGGAAGTGGTGTACACGGTGAGCGACCCCGCGGAGGGGATGGCCCAATCCATCTTCCGATGGAATGTGAAGAGCGGCGAAGTGAGGTTAGTTGCACGCTCCGCTGGCCTGCTCAACGGCGGACAGCGATACGGCCTTGAGGACCCAGGCTGTGGCCTGTCGTCCACGGCGTTGGTCTGTGTGGCAGCCGATGCCAACCGGCCGCCGCGGGTTGAGAAGATCGCCCTGGAGACAGGCAAGCGCCAGGTCTTGTTCGATCCGAATGCATCGCTTGCGACCGATGTCTCGGCTGACATGCCGGTGAAGCTGCTTCGCTGGAAGGATGCAAAGGGGAGGTTGTTCACCGGGCAGTTCTTTGCCGCGCGGAGAACGGGAGATCGCCCGCCCCCTCTGTTCATCGCGTACTACCTCTGCCCGGGATTCCTGCGTAGTGGGTATGGAGGCGAGTGGCCCCTGGCGACATTTGCCGAGCACGGAATTTCCGCGCTGTGCATCAACTATGGCCCCTTTAGCTTCAATGCGGTTGAGCGCTACAACCAAGGTCTTTCGGCAGTAAAGAGTGCAGTGGACCTGTTGGCATCGTCTGGAGAAATCGATCGAACCAGAGTGGGAATGGGTGAGCTGAGCTTCGGCACGGAGATAACGATGTGGACGGCATTCAATTCCGATCTTCTCGCTGCGACATCGATCACCGGCGCGTTGCTCTCGCGAAGCATGTACTTGCATGGAAGCCTGAAAGGGAAGGAGTTCATATCGCGCGCGCACAAGGTGTGGCAACTCGGATCTCCTGACGAGACGCCAGAGCAATGGAAAAGAATTGGACTGGAGTTCAATTTGGACAAGATCAGGTCGCCGGTTCTGATGCAGGTGCCTGAGCAGGAATACGTGTGGCTGCTCGACTCCGCCGTTCCGTTGATGCTGGATCACAAGGCTGATCTCTACGTGTTCCCTCAAGCGCCGCACTTCAAGTTTCAACCCAGGCAACTGCTGGCTGCGAACGAGAGGAACGTCGACTGGTTCAGATTCTGGCTGCAGGATTACGAGGATCCCGATCCGGAGAAGAAGAGCCAATATGCCGTCTGGCGTGAGATGAAGGCACATGCGTCCAATCGAGGCGAGAACCCCGCGGGTTCGCGTGGCGACTAGGCTTGGTGACGCAACCAATTCTCGACCGCGAAGAGAAAAAGTATCCGCGTGAAGGACTTGTCCCGCGGTGGAAGCTCTGCATTGAAGAAGCGTGTCAGCGCATCGGAATCCAGCAGGTGTTGATCGTGCAGGGCGCCTAATAGCAGGATCTCGTGAATCTGGCTCTTGTTGCGCTTGAATATGGCGCCAAGATAGCTGATGAATGAACCTTTGCTTCTGCGGTTGAGAATGTTTTGAGGCAGTACGTCGGCGAACGCGGCTCTGGCGACAGCCCGGTTTTGGCCACCGGTTATCGACATCCATGAGGGTACTTTGAGGCACGCCTCGACGACAGGTTGAGAAAGCAGAGGCATACGGATCCAGCAGTTCTCACCGCGATAGACGATGTCCCTGAACAACTGATTGCTGGCGAGATCGAAGATTCTTTCCCGGTCGCCAAGTAGCACGTCTGTCGGAGCATCGAACCACGGGTGAGATTCTGCCGGTCCGATGGCAATGGACGGATTCATGAACGTTCGGTCTGGTGCGCAGGCTGCTTTCGGTGCTCGCATCATTTTCCGAGCCGTCAGCTTTGCAGCCTTCCACATCGTGCACTGATGCAGGACGGAAAGATCCCTGATCGATGAAATACCCGCGACCATGCCGCGCTCACTTATCGCATCCGCAGCAGGGACCGCATTGGTCAGAAGACCGAACACCGTGTCGCCACCAGCGCCCATATACGAGCTCGAAGCTCCGTATCGCCGGGCTGCAGTTTCCATTGCGTTCGACACCGCATATTGCAGGATACCCATCCTGGGCGAAACGGCATCGGGGAACGGCGCGACGTCGCAGCACGCAATGTCGAGATCAAGTTGTTCGGTTTGTAGTTCTACGCCGAGATAGCTTGCCATCTGCCTGGCGTACTGGCGTTCGTCGGCGCCAGGTACAGGTGTTGCCAAGTTGTAGCAAGTTACCCGCGGCCGCGTATTCTTCAGGCAGGCCGCGACAATGGAAGAGTCGAGACCTCCGGACAGTTCCATAAGAATGGATTCGTCGAAGTCAGCCCAGGTCCTGACCACGGACGCTACGGTTGTCCGGATGTCGGCAGCAGCATCAGCAAGATTGGTGTGTCGGTGTCCCGGCGCGACGAAGCTCCACGGCGACCAGTTCAGATCCGTTGTGAGCTCCGTTCGACCAACGACCAGCGAGGATCCCGGTAGCAGCTCGCGGATATCGACAAGGCCGGTGCGACTTGTCTTGAGGTTGGGGTAAGTCAGGCAATGGGCGATGAAATCCCAGTCAATTCGCTTTCGGTATAGATCAAGGCGTGTCGCCATTGAAATGCCGGACGTAACAAAGCCAGCGCCGTTCCGGAGTGAATAGACACAGGGAACGCCGCCAGACGGGTCGCGGGTAATGACGGCGCCCGCGTCGCCTTCGTCGCAGGGCTGGACCAGCACGTACTCGCCCCAGAAGTTCTCCATGATGTGTTTTCGCAGACGCTTGTGACTTGAGAACGCTGGGAACTGCGCGGTTGCATCAAGTGGTGAGGGCTTGCGCGAAAACAGATGTCCGATTGCGAGTCCGCCTTCCGGCAGCGAGAGGCATGGCGTTTCCTTCGAGAGAAAGAGCCTGATCGATCCCGACGTGAGGGGCTCGCGCATGCCATCGATCTGCAATGCGGCTTCGATCTCGGGTCGGTTCACGACATCCCACCGGCGATTGATGTCTACGAGCGCAAGGTAGCGGTAGCTCATCAGATCACCCTAATCGGAGTATGGGCATTGGCGTGCCCGACCGTGTCGTTCAGAACCAAGTCTCCGGCCTGTACCCAGCAATGCGCCGAGAATGGATCGGACGTGACGCCAAAGACGATGCTTGCGTGGAGTCTTCGTCTGGCGAGGAACTTGACCATCGCGAGAGAGTCGAGCAAGCAGCGGGTTTCGACAGGTGTGTAGGCGCGTGCGAGCCTGAATTCACCGGAGGCTTCGAGCAGTAGCTGCTCGACTGCCCGGTCGGAAATGGGGGCCGGAGGTTGTTGCTTGCTTGGTCTGAAGGCCACGACCGAGTCGAGGATGGTCCTCAGCGGACGTGTTCTAAGTTGCCTCCGTATCGAGCAGACGGTGATGAATACGTCGACTAGTGAGCCGAGATGAAGTTTGGCTTGGCAGGATTGTTCAAGGGCGCTTCGGGCGGGGTATTCGATGTTCACAGCCGTCACTCGGCCTTGCGAGCCTGGGGCTTCTACCAGGATATTTCGTTCTACCAGTGAACCGACGTCGGTATCCTTATTCCCGTTGGCGTATGCAATGAAAGGGCGCTCCAGGTTGCTCGACAATCGAAAGTAGCGGTCGTTCCGAATGTCCAGGAAGATGAGGCGATCGTCTACCCGGCAGAAAGACAGATCATTGCGTAATGTGTAGGTCATGGTGTCCTCACCAACAAGAGTGAGGCGCACCTTTCGGTGCGCCTCGTTGGTTCATTCCTCGGAGATTCCCGGCATCACATTGAGCCCGGTGGGCTCGATGACTCCTCCGGGTCCCTGGGTCTCGACACTGGCGACGCCGAGCTCGACGACGTCTTCTGGGGTGTTGTTGCGGATGTTCTCGTTCGTGTTCATCTCGATCTCCTACGGTGACGTCATGGCAGTCCCATGACGCGAGCAGCGTAGGAGCCGGAAATTTTGATTTTCAAATGATTATTGCGCTGTCATCTTGTGATTATTCCGGGAGCGTGATGGTGGTCCCGCAATGCCGGACTCCGCATCGACGCTTCTTCGCACGATGACCCACGAGGGCACTGGATCGGAGGCTGCCTAGGGGAGGTAATCGTTGCGATCGCTCAGCAAGGCCACGATGCGCGGGACGAGTCGCTTCCGGCGTTCGTGATAGTCGCGCAGTGCGGACTTCAGGGCCGGCATGTCGCGTGTCTGCCAATGCCGTTTTAGCTCCGAAAGCTCTTCGAAGCTGTGCTTGAGCAAGTCTTGCTCGGCGCGACGTATCGGCGCCAGCCGGTCGTTGGCCTGCTTCACGGCGTGGTGGAGGGACCTGTGGGCTGTCGCGCGTGCGATCGCATCGAACAGTTGCCACGTCAGCTTGACTGGATCGTCGTCAGCGGACGCAAGCTCCAGCTGATCTGTCTCCCGGGCTGCGGGTGCTGCGCCGATATCGCATGCCATCAGCAACAGGCGTTCCATCCAGTCGTAGAGGTCGCGCATGGCGACTTCGGTGAGCAACGGGACGTGCAGTCCGCCGCGAGCATGATCGACGAGCAGAGCTTCGCCGACCAGGCGGTACAGGGCGAATCGAACCGGGGTGGGACTGGTTTTGAACTCTGCGGCGAGCGTGGCCGGGTCAAGCCGCTGCCCGGGTGCGTAGCGCCCCGACCGCAGGGCGCGTTTGACCTGTCCGTACACGAATACACTCTTGGAGTGGATTGCATCCATATGCTGAACTCCATGTCGGCGGATGGTTTCCTGAGTTGGTGGTACAAGGATTTTGTGTCACGCAAAGGATCGGACTTTCGCTGCCCCGGTGCCTGTCCCCATGACCAGGCCAGCTGCGATCCAAGTCTGTGCAGGGGTTCGCAATATCTTACGACCAGCTCGCTGGAAAAGGGGAAAGGTGTTGGAGCACCAAAACGGGGTCGGGTGATCACCGCGTCGATGAGTCGGCGTGGCAACTGCCGTGACGCTGCCCGCAGCGGAACGCTGTTTGTCTCCTCTAAAGTGGAGCGGCCGCGCGGCCAACCCCGAAAGGCGGCGGTCTGCGTTACATGGAATACCTCCTCTCTGTCGAGATATCCATGCAGCGCTTGACCCTGTTTTGCAAACGTCTGCTGGCCCTGTTCGTGGACTGCATCGTCCTGACGACGATGAACGGCGTGCTGCAGCCCTTGCTGATGATCGGTTATCTCATCGCCGCATCGCCCAATCCGGGCGGTGACGTGCGCAATGGCGTGCTCGTGTCGCTGCTGCTGGGCGGACAGCTGGTTCCGGCCTTTGTCTATTTCTGGCTGTTCCATGCCTGCCGCTGGCATGCGACGCCGGGCAAGCTGCTGATGGGCATCGAACTGCGCGAAGCAGGCTCGCGACCTCTCACTACTCGCGCCATCGCGAAACGCTCCCTGTATGCGCTGTTGACCCTGTTGTCCGCCGGGCTGGGTTATGTGTGGGCGCTGTTCGATCGTCGTGGTCTTGCCCTGCACGATCATCTGGGGGCCAGCGTAGTCGTGCGCCGCGGTGTCGATGCGACCTTCGCGGTGCCTGCGGCATCGTTGGCACCGTCGGCAGCGATCCTCATCGTGCTCGCCAGTTATGTGCTGTACGCCGTTGCGGTGATCCCGTGCGCGCTGGTCATCAGTCTGGTGTTGCGATGAGGACTTCCATGGTGACGACGGGCATCTTTGCGGCGCTCTTTCTGGGTGCGCTTGGCCTGAAGCAATGGGTCATGCGTATCCATCCCGCGATCCGCGCGTTCCAGGCGCACAACGACGGGTATCTTGCGCCGATGAAATGCGGGGCGTTGGTGCGCCTCCCGCCGAATCTCGCGCGCTATCCGGACGGTTCGCCCATCTACTTCGACAACGCCAGCGGAAAGGTAGTCGCACAGTGCGACAACCCCTTGGCCTGGCATTCCATCAGTCCGGCGAAGCGTGTGCGCTGTCCGCCGGCTGGGTGGACATGTGGTCCATGATGCCGGGAGAACAAATAATCGGAACACGAAGCGGTCAGAGACATTTATAAGGTGTTTGAAGCCGACAAATGATTCTGGCCCGTTTGCCTGGGGCGCGGAAAATGCCCAAGCACTATCTCATCCATCGCTATCTATCGACAACGCAATGGTCGACACTGCGC
>Ga0302316_10003347_pt1 | contig 10968 bp, 6 predicted proteins | sample III_Palsa_N3_2_FD_200456 | JGI IMG/M metagenome (GOLD analysis project Ga0302316, IMG submission 200456) | Peat permafrost microbial communities from Stordalen Mire near Abisko, Sweden - III_Palsa_N3_2 | ecosystem: Environmental > Terrestrial > Soil > Palsa > Peat permafrost | place: Sweden... | reverse complement strand
CTGCGGTGGCTCCAGTTGCAGAGCCTGCTGCTCCCTCCGCTGCGGAACCCGTTGCAACAGCTTCTGCAGCACCGGCTGCGAATGTACCGGCTCCGCGGCGCGTGGTGATGCCGCAGACTGGACCGCGACCGACGTACAGTGCGCCGCCACCGCCTGCGGGTGGACCGCCGCGCACGCCAATCTTCCAGCGGCCACGTCCTGGCTACCAGGGGAACAATCCCTCGGGTGGTCCTGGCGGTCCGGGCCAGCGTCCGGGAATGGGTCAGGGAATGGCACCTGGCGCTCGGCGACCGATGCATCCGACGAGGACATTTCCGACGGGAACGGGTGGTCCGGGAGGACCGGGATTTGCTCCGCGACCTGGCTTTGGCGCGGCACGACCTGGGTTTGGGAATCGGCCAGGAGCTGCTCCGGGTGGGTTGATGCCTGCTCCGGGCGAGGCTCCGGGACCGAGCCGTCCGGTTCGCGCAGGATCGCGTGGCCGTGGCGCACCGCGTTACGAGAAGAACAAGGAAGTCGCTCTCAAGGGTTACAGCGTGCCGCGCTTTGGCGGGCCGCAGATCCCGCAGGGCGATGTACCGATCACCAAGACCATTACGGTGACTGAAGGCATCTCGGTGAAGGACCTGGCCGTGATGCTGGATGTGCGCGGTAAGGATCTGATCGCTACCCTGCTGATGAAGGGCGTGATGGTGACGGTGAACCAGTCGCTGGATGGCGAGCTGGTGAAGGAAGTGGCGCGCCAGTTTGGTGCCGACGCTTCGGTCATCTCGGTCGAAGAGCAGTTGGAGAACGAGGCCATTGAGGGCTTGTTGGAAGATACGTCCAACATGGTTGAGGTGGTGCGTGCGCCGGTGGTTACGATCATGGGGCACGTCGATCACGGTAAGACGTCGTTGCTGGATGCTATCCGGTCAACCGATGTGGCGGCAGGTGAAGCTGGCGGAATCACGCAGCACATCGGCGCGTACAAGGTAAAGATCACGAAGCCGGATTCTCCTGCCTTCGGCAGGGAGATCGTGTTCCTGGATACTCCTGGTCACGAGGCGTTTACGCGTATGCGTGCACGTGGAGCGAAGATCACGGACATCGTTGTGATCGTGGTTGCAGCCGATGACGGTGTGATGCCGCAGACGCTGGAAGCCATTGATCACGCGCGTGCGGCGAAGGTGCCAATCATCGTTGCGGTGAACAAGATCGATAAGCCGGACGCTGATCCGAGCCGGGTGATGAACCAGCTGGCTGCGCGCGGCGTGCAGGCTACGTCGATGGGCGGAGACACGGAGTTCGTGGAAGTGTCGGCTAAGAAGCGGATCAACCTCGACCAGCTGGAAGAGATGATCTGCCTGGTCGCCGATGTGAACGAGCAGAAGGCTACGCCGGAACGTCCCGCAGTTGGTACGGTCATTGAAGCGAAGCTGGATCGTGGACGCGGTGCTGTCGCTTCCATTCTCGTGCAGAACGGTACGCTGCGTACGGGCGATAGCTATATCGTCGGCAACACGTTCGGCAAGGTGCGCGCCATGTTCAACGATCGCGGGCAGGAGATCAAGGAAGCTGGGCCGTCGACTCCCGTCGAGATTCTGGGACTTGAGTCCATTCCGGATGCAGGCGATACGTTCCTGGTGATGGCCGACCGCGACAAGGCAAAGGGCATTGCGCAGTACCGCAAGATGAAGGAGCGCGAGGCGCAGCTGGCGAAGAGCTCGCGCGTATCGCTCGAAGGGCTTGCGGAGCAGATCAAGCAGGCGGGCGTCAAGGACCTCAACCTCATTCTCAAGGGCGATGTGCAGGGTTCGGTCGAGGTGCTGGCCGATTCGATGCAGCGAATGTCGACCGAGAAGGTGCGGGTGAAGGTGCTGCACTCGGGCGTTGGCGCGATCACGGAATCGGACATTCTGCTGGCTTCGGCTTCGAATGCTGTGGTCATCGGGTTCAATGTTCGGCCGGACCGCAAGGCTACCGAAGTTGCGGAACGCGAGAACGTCGAGATCCGGCTGCACTCGATTATTTACGAGCTGCAGGACCAGATTACGAAGGCGATGTACGGATTGCTCGAGCCGGTGTTCAAGGAGAACTACGCTGGCCGCGCGACCGTGCTCAATGTTTTCAAGATCACCAAGGTTGGCCAGATTGCCGGCTGCCAGGTGACCGATGGTCTGATCAAGCGCGACAACCAGGTGCGCGTGCTGCGTGACGGCGAAGAGGTTTGGAAGGGCAAGATTTCCAGCCTCAAGCGGTTCAAGGACGATGTGTCCGAGGTGCGCTCGGGTGTTGAGTGCGGTATCGACCTGGCCGGGTTCAAGGACATCAAGGTTGGCGACGTCATTGAGGCGTTCACCACCGAGAAGATGGCCGATGAACTGGGCCGGAACTCTGCGGAGGCTAAGAAGGAGCGCGATGTTGCGGCTCTGAAGGCGGCCAAAGATGCCGAGAACGAAGTGGCCAAGGCTGAAGCGGATACCGCGAAGACTGAGGCGGAAGAAGCCGCTAACGTTTAGGGCTTGGAGCTATCAGAAAGGCCGGGAGCGATCCCGGTCTTTTTGTTTGTGTGGGAGGTACCCCCACCCCCCCCACCCCCCTGAGGTGAAATTAACGTCTAAGTTATTCTATTCAGGTTGTTTATATGGCAAAGTATCTAGGCCTTTAGGTGTAAAAATGGGGTCTAACTGATTCTATTCAGATAGCTTAGGTGGCAAAGTACTTGCTGAAAGTGGCTAACTGTTCTATTCAGGATAGTTACTGGCTAGGTATTCCCTTCGCCAGGTTTGCTGGCGGCTCGCGGTGGGTGTCTGCGAGGCGAATGGGATTGGGGGCCTACTTCTATTGTAGTTGGTGCGTGGGGGGAAGTATGCCAACGCTGGGAAATGGAAATCGGCAGTGGGGACGGGGGTTTTGTGGGGTTGTGGGGGCGGTGGGGGGTTGACATGCGGATTTTGGGTTGTTTTTTGGGGTGGTTGGGGGGATTTATTTTTTGGCGGTGGGTGCGGGGGGAAGAAGAAGCAGATTCCCGAAGGGAATGACAGAAAGAAAGGCAAAGGCAACTACCAATGAGGGATCTCTCCACTGCGCAACACAAAGACAAGAGCGTGATGCTCCGGTCGAGATGACGGGCTGGGGTGAGGAAACGGCAACGGAAGAAGAACGACAACTGCGAGGGCGGGCTAGGCGGGGAGGGGGTTGCGGGTTAGGGAGATCAGGCTGATGTCGTCTTCCTGGCCGAAGTGTTGGGCGGCGTCGGCGAGGGCGGCGGGGGAGAGGTTGTTGCGGAGGTGTTGCTGGACGCGGTCGAAGCCGTAGAGTTGGCCGGAGGGATCGGTGGCTTCGAGGATGCCGTCGGAGATGAGGACGAGGTTGTCGTTGGGGGCTAGCTGGAAGTGCATGACGGAGAAGTCGGCATCGGGGATCATGCCGAGGGGGAGGGCGCCTTCCATGTCGAGGGGGATGCCGTTGAGGTAGGGAGGGATGTGGCCGGCGTTGGCGAGGGTGGCGTGACCGTCGGCGGCGATGAGGAGGGCGACGGCGGTGGCCTGGGCGTGGCCTCGGCCAAGGAGGCGGCGGTTGAGGGTTTGGAGGACGAGGAGGGGATCGGAAGTTGTGTCGGCTGCTGTGCGGATGGCGCCTACGAGGAGGGAGACGAGCATGCCGGCTTGCAGGCCTTTGCCGGTGACGTCGCCGGCTACTACGAGGACGGTGTTGTCGGTGGGGTTGGGGATGATCTGGAAGAAGTCGCCGCCTACTTCGCGGGCGGGGCGGTACTCGGTGTGGATGGTGAGGTTGGGGGTGGAGGGAAGGTGTTCGGGGATGAGGACGTGCTGGACTTCGGCGGCCTGCTTGATGTCGAGAGCCTGTTGGCGCTGGATGCGCAGGGAGAGCAGCAGGCGGCGCAGGAGAAGGATGAAGAGCGCAATCGCCAGCAGGACCTGCGCCATCTGGAAGAGGGTGAAGGAGACGCCGAACGGGAACCAGGTCTCATGGATGTGCAGGACGGCGAGTTCATCCTGAAACTTTGATATCCCCAGGAGCACCACGGCGGGGAGGACGAGCCAACCCTCGCGGCCCTGCTGGCGGATGCCAAGCACGACGGTGAGGACCAGGAGCGCGAGGAGGGCCAGACGGGCACAGACCGAGAGGAGATGGAAAGGGCCGGCGACCCGAGGAGAGACCAGGCCGAAGATGAGCTGCTCGCCGAGCAGATTCCCGATGATATAGAGCAGGGTGAGGACCAGGACGGCTTTCGGCAGCCAGGCAGGCCGCTTGAGCTGGAACCAGACCCTCCACACCATGACCCAGACGGCAAGGATGAGCGGGTTCAGCAAGACCTCACGAAGTGTGTCGGTGGTCTGAACGCTGGCGAGCTGGCCCCAGGCGGTGATTGCGAGGGTCAGCGAGTCGAGCACGGAGAGCAGGAAGGCTGCGGCGATCCAGTAGTAAAGCTTATCGGAGCGGTCGAAGAGGGTGAGGCTGAGGGCCAGCACGGAGAGCAGGAAGAACAGGGAGCCTTCCAGAAGTGCCGAGGTATAGGTGCGAATCAGATCCATCCAGTGGAGTTGGTAGCTGGCGGCCACGGCGTCAGCCTGGCCGAGCAAGGGAGGGTCATGAAATCCGCCGGAATCGGCTGAATAGATCAGTGTGCCGGGGTCCATCCAGAGGCGGAAGGCGAGGACTTCGGTGCCGTCGTTTGTTTTGGCCGTCGCGGAGGGCGGTATCGGGAAGAAGGCTGGCTGCGAGCTATAGATGATGGGAGGGTGGGCGAGAAGTCGCCGAAGCTGCCGAGCAGGACGCCATTGGCGAAGGCCTGATAGCCGTCCTCGAAGTCGTTGGGGCCTTCGAGGGCGAGCTTTTCGCTCGCGAGGCCGTTGAGCTTTACGCGGATGCGGTACCAGGCGTAACCGGAGTAGCCGGGATGACCTTTGGCGGTCCAGCCGGGAACGTAGCCGGACATTCCGAAGACGCGATCGATGGAGCCGGGTGGCGGGGTGAGGTCGACGCTCTCCCAATGGGAGTCGTCGAAGGTGGGTTCGGACCAGAGGGGCTGGTGGGTGGCGGGGTCGATGGGCGAGTCGCCGATGGTGAACTTCCAGGGGCCGTTGAGCGGGAAGATGGATTGGCCAAGGGTGATGTTGGCCGTCGCGAGGGGCGGCGGGGGCGCCGGTTGGGTTTGGGCTTGAGGTGCGGAGGGCGCGGTGCAGACGAGGAGCGCGGCGAGCGGGAGAAGGAGTCGGTTCAATGGAGGGCATCTCCTGAGTGCAAAACCGGATGCGTAAGTGTAGCGCGGGTATGCCGGGATGAAGGGACCATTCGTTGTGGGGAGCACACTCGGTGACGGGGTGGTATATCTGGCTGCACGGTTTGGTTGTCGGAGAGAGTTTGCGGAGGGTTAGGGATGGCGCGTTCACGTCGGGAGTTTCTGGCGAAGGGTTCGATGGGGTTGGTGGCGGCGGTGGTGGTGGGGAAGGCGGCGGAGGGGCAGGTGCCGCAGGTTCCGGCTGGGGCGCAGGTGCCGTCGACGCCGGGGGCGCAGGTGGCGGGAGAGCCAGGGGCGTTTGGGACTTCGCCGGTGACGGGGCCGGAGGTGTCGGTGGAGACGTTTGTGCAGGCGGAGAAGCTGGTGCAGGTGGAGATGTCGGCGAAGGATTTGGCGGAGGCTGCGGGCAACTGGCGGCAGAGTATGGCGGCGGTTTATGAGAGGCGGGTGGGGCCGCGGAAGTTGGCGATTGGGTATGACGTGGCACCGGCTACCGTTTGGAATCCGCTGATGCCGAAGGTGCAAGGCGCGGAGTGTAAGACGGAGGCGCCGCAGGCCAGTGGAGGGTACCACGATGCCATTGGGATCGATTATGCGGCGTCCCTCCCCGAAAAGCTGCCCCTGCCTGCGAAGGATGAAGACATTGCGTATGCGCCTGTGGCGCACTTGTCGTGGTGGATTGAGAGCAAGCAGATTACTTCTGAAAGGTTGACGGGGATTTACCTGGAGCGGCTGGAGCGGTTCAACAAGGAGTTGAATTGCGTGATTACGCTTACGCCGGAACATGCGCTGGATCAGGCTCGCAAGGCCGATGCGGAAATTGCGGCGGGGAAGTATCGGGGGCCGTTGCATGGGATTCCGTGGGGGGCGAAGGATTTGCTGGATACGGCGGGGATCAAGACGACTTGGGGGGCGGAGCCGTTTCGGGATCGCGTGCCGGTGGAGGATGCGACCGTGACGAAGCGGTTGAATGAGGCGGGGGCGGTGCTGGTGGCGAAGTTGAGCCTCGGCGCCTTGGCGTTGAATGATGTTTGGTTTGGGGGGCAGACGAAGAATCCTTGGAATCTGGATGAGGGGGCGTCGGGGAGTAGTGCGGGGCCGGGTGCGGCGGTGGCTGCGGGGCTGGTGGGATTTGCGATTGGGTCGGAGACGCAGGGGTCGATTGTGTCGCCGAGTATGCGGGATGGCGTGACGGGGTTGCGGCCTACGTTTGGGCGCGTGCCGCGGACCGGCGCGATGACGTTGAGTTGGACGTGCGACAAGTTGGGCGTGATGGCGCGCGGTGTCTGGGACACGATGCTGGTGTTGGAGGCGATTGCGGGGCCGGATGGGAAGGATGTGGCTTGTGTCGCGCTTGGTGAAGTACAGAAGCAGATTCCCGGAGGGAATGACAGAAAGAAAGGCAACGGCAAAGGAGATGTGCAGGGGTTGAAGGTGGGGTATTTTCCGGAGTGGATGAAGGTGGCTCCGGCTACCGATGTGGACCGCGCGGCGATGGGCGTTGTGAAGAAATTGGGTATGGAGTTGGTGGAGGTTAGTCTGCCGGATTGGCCTTATGATTCACTGAACATTATTTTGTTTGCGGAGAGTGCGGCTGCGTTTGAGGAGATCACGCTGAATCATCAGGTCGATGCGTTGAAGATGCAGGTGCCGGATGCGTGGCCGAATACTTTCAGGCAGTCGCGGTTTTTGAGTGCGGTGGATTTTGTGCAGGCGGACCGGCTACGACGGATGGTCGCGGTCGAGATGGAGCGGGTGATGAGCAGCGTGGATTTGCTGCTGGTGCCTAGTCTGCGGGATGAGTTTTTGGTGATTACGAACTTTACGGGGCATCCTTCGCTGACGCTAAGGGCGGGGTTTGTGGAGGTGAGTGAGGCTCGGAGTGATTGGGCTCCGGATGCGAAGAACCCGGTGAAGAAGTTTGAGAAGCCGAGGAGGGTGCCGCATGGGGTGACGCTGGTGGGGCGGTTGTTTGATGAGGGGACGATTGTGCAGGCGGGGATGGCGATGGAGGCGGCGTTTGGGATGGCCGGGGAGAGGCCGGCGGGGTTCTAAGAAACAGGGATTAGGGAGAGGTGAGTAGTGAGTGGTCAGTAGTGAGTCGTAGGTGGTGGGTGGGCATTTGTTGTTTTAGGGGGCGAAGGTCAGGGTCAGGTCTACGAGGTGGGTGGTGGGGTCAGCGGAGGCCTGGAAGGAGCCTGAGTAGGTGGAGAGGTGCTTGAGGGCGGTGTTCTTGTGGATAAACTCGGGGACGTAGGCGGGGTTGTAGACGTCGCCTGGCTTTAGCTGCCATGCGGAGTTGAACTCCTGCAGGGCCTCGGGCGAGAGGCCGGTGGGGGTAACGGTGTGGAGGTGGTAGATGTCGCCGGGGATGGGTTCTAGCGTGTAGGCGACGGTGTGGGTGGTGGTGTCGGGTACGGGGTGGGAGAGGGTGTAAATGTCGAGGTAGCCGTGGGAGAGATAAGCGGCGGAGATGGAGGCTTGGGTTTTGGCGAGGTCGGCTTCGTTGGCGGGGTCGCCGGGGTTGAGTTTGTTGTCGCGTGCGAAGTCGGCGGCGGAGTAGAGGGGGGTGGGGTTGAAGGTGAGGGTGGAGACTTTGTAGGGGTCGCCGGTGACGATACGGGCGGTGCAGGTGACGAGGAGGACTTTGGGATTGGTAGGGGAGGGGGCGACGGTGCGCTGGAGGTTGTCGAGTGTGGCCTGGATGAAGCCGGCGCTGCGGACAGAGCTGAGGAGGATGTCCTGGAGGGTGAGGCCGGCGAGGCCTTCGTTGAAGGGGCTGCGCGTGGCGATGGAGGCGGCCTTCTGGAGGCCGGGAGTGAGAGCGGGGGCTGCGCCGGCTGGGGCTTCCATGGAGAGGTGGACTACGCCAAGGCGGATGGTGGGCTGGTCGATGCGGAAGCTGAGGACGCGGATGGGGTGTGCGCTGGTGGGTTCGAGGATGGTGTGGGAGATGGTGGCGGTGATGCCTTTGGCGGCTAGCATTTGCTGGAGGGCGGATTGGATGTCGTCGGGGAGGGTGCCGGCGTCGGAGGCGACGCCGCGGTAGAGGGGAACGTGGGCGTGGATGCCGGCGGTGAGCTCGGCGGGAGTGAACCAGACGAAGTTTTCAAAGCTGGCGGGGAGGAGTTTGTCGAGGGGGATGGGCTTGAGGTCGACGACGATGCCACGGCGCATGCCGGTGGCGGAGGTGTAGTCGATGGTGGCGTCGGAGAAGAGGCCGGTGTCGAGGAGATGCTGGGCGGCGTTGCCGAGGGAGTTCTGGGTGAGGAGCTGGCCGGCTTCGAGGCCGGAGACGGCGGCGAACTCGGGCGTGGTGTAGGGGCCGGGGTGTTTGTAAGTGACGCTGGCGATGGAGTACTGGGCTTGCGCGGCGAAGGGGGCGAGGATGAGGAGGGCGGCGAGGACTCGGAGGGATCGCAAAGAGTGGCTCCTGAAGGCGTGCGGGTTAGTGATTGGGGGAGGCGGCTGTCTTGAGGGCGAGTTTTACGGTGTGGGTTGCGGGGTCGGGGATCGTGGCGATGCCGACTTTGTAGCCGAGGTGGAGGGACTGGACGGCTTGGGCGATGGCGGCGCTGAGTTTTGCGTCGGCGACGGTGCCGGGTGCGACGATGAAGACGCGGGCGAAGGCGGCTTGCTGGTCGAGGGCAAGGGCCGAGGTGTCGATGGAGGCGAAGTGGTAGATCTCGCCGGGGACAAAGGTGTAGGTGTAGTCGATGGTGTGGGCCTGGTCGTCCTGGTGGGGGGTGAAGAGGACTTGGGCGTCGTAGTAGCCCTCGTTGTGGTAGGCCTGCTGCATCTCGCCGCGCGCGAGGCGCTGGGCTGCGGGGGAGGCGATGTCGCCGGGCTTGAGGTTGGCGGCCTTGGCGAGGTCGGCCTCGGAGAGGGGCGGCTGCGCTTGGATGGAGATGGTGGTGAGGTGGTAGATGTCGCCGGGGGTGATGGTCGAGGTGAGGTCGACGGCGTAGTTGAGGAGATCTTTGTGGGGCGCGGAGATGGTGGGGGCTGAGGTGACGACGGCGAGGTAACCGGCGTTGCGGTAGATGTCGTTGACGCTGTCTTGCACGGCCCTGGTGTTTTCGGCGATGTCGAAGTCTTCGCCGTGGAGGCGGTGCTGGACGGTCTTGAGTTGAGGGAGAAGAGCGGGGAGAGGGTTGTTGAGTTCGACTTCGCCGATGACGATAGACGGGCTCACGATGCTGAGGGTGACGGCATTTGCGGCGAGGCTGTTTTGGCGCGCGTCTACGGTGGCGTCGACTCCTTTGGTGTGGAGGAGGGAGACGAGCGCGGCTTTGACCTGGTCGGTGAGGGTGCCGGCGAGGGGAAGCTGGCCGTGGAAGGCGGGGACGCGGGCTTCGAGGAGGGATTCGAGTTCGGCGGGCTGCCACCAGACGAAGTTGGAGAAGTGTGCGGGTTGGAGTTGGCTGCTGGCGGAGGGGGTGAGCTTGATGACGAGGGCGGCGGCGTCGACGGTGTAGCCTACGTCGGCGAAGAGGCCGGTGTCGGCGAGGCGCTGGAGGGCGGACTCGATTTGTTGCTTGGTGAGGGGCGAGTTGTCGGGGAGGGCGGTGATGCGGAGAGCTTCGGCGGTGTCGACGGCGGGGGGCGCGTCGATGCGGATGGTTTTTGGGGTGTAGGTTTGCGCGGAGGTGGTTAGGGAGACTAGGAGCAGGAGGGCGGACAGGGCTCGGCTGAGAGGGCGCATGAGGGTTTCAGCAAGAGTATGGGGGAGGGGGCGGATTGGCAAGTTGGGTTGGGATTCGTAGCGGGTCTGGCGAGACCCATGTCCGAAGATCCGGACATGGGGCACCCGTTGTTTGCGGTGCTGATGGGGCTGAGTTAGTGGCGGGGGGTGCCGGGGTATACGCGGTCGTGGATCAGGTCGAGGGTGAGGGTGTCGAGGGAGTCGATGAGGTCGCGGCCCAGGGAGCCTTCGTAGGAGTCGGCGAGGGTGTTCTGGGGGGTTTTGAAGACGGCTATGTGTTGCAGGTTGATGAGGCGGTTGGCTAGCTCGAGGTCTACGTGGTCGAGGATGAAGACTTGATCGGTGGAGGTGCCGCCGGCTCCGTAGCCGTTGCGGGTGCCTTGTTTTTCGTGGAGGAAGTCGGCGGGGAAGTCGCGGTAGTAGGGGAGGAAGAAGGTGGTGGTGTCGGCGCCGGAGTCGAAGAGGAAGAGGCGGGAGAGGTTGTGGGTGCGGGCGGAGAAGAGGATGTTGAGCTTCTCCATGTAGATGGGGGCGGAGTCGATGGGGGAGGCTTCGCCGGCGAGGGGGAGCGTGGGGCCGGCCTGGAAGTGGTGGTCGTGGGTGAAGCGGATGATGCCGAGAGACTGGAAGACGGGGAAGCCGAGGATGGCGGGGATGACGTAGGATTTTTTGCCGCTGCCGATGGTGAGGTTGGCGTCGGGGAGAACGAGCAGGACTACGTTGTGGACCGTGGCGGTGCCGATGGGGAGGGTGTCGAGGACGGCTACGTGGAGAGGGTTTTCTGCGCCGGTGGCTCCCTGGGTGTGCGCGACGCCGGTACTGAGGGTGAGGCCTAGCTGGCGGGCGAAGGATTCGGTGACGACGGAGAAGTTGGCGCCCGTGTCGAGGATCCAGGGGGCGGTGATGTTGTGGACGGTGAGGTCGGCGGTGATGGACTTGAGGCGGTCAGAGTGCGTTGGCAGATCGATGGGCGTGTTGATGTCGATGGTTTGGGGAGGGGCATTGAGGAGGAGCT
>Ga0302316_10003343_pt1 | contig 10972 bp, 10 predicted proteins | sample III_Palsa_N3_2_FD_200456 | JGI IMG/M metagenome (GOLD analysis project Ga0302316, IMG submission 200456) | Peat permafrost microbial communities from Stordalen Mire near Abisko, Sweden - III_Palsa_N3_2 | ecosystem: Environmental > Terrestrial > Soil > Palsa > Peat permafrost | place: Sweden... | reverse complement strand
ATCGTCGGGCCGGACGGCGCCGTTGTGCGCCACCTGTCGAGCGCCAGGAGCACCAAGGAGGTCCAGCCCCCCGAGTGGCCGGACCAGATCGTGCCCGACGACCGCATCCCGGCCAAAGCCGGCATGAACCGCCTGGTCTGGGACCTGCGCATGACCGACCCGGCGCAGATCCCCGGCGCCTTCTATTCCGGCCCGACGCCGCGCGGCCCGCTCGTTCCGCCCGGCCGCTATCAGGTGAAACTCAGCGTTGGCGGCCAGACCCTGACCCAGCCCCTGGACGTGGTCGTCGACCCCAGGCTGCACGACGCCGACGCGGCCATCCGGGCCAAGACCGACCTGGCCATCGCCACGGAGGCCGACATCGATCGACTGCACAGGGCGGTCAACGCCGTGCGCGAGACCCGGGCCCACCTCGCCCGGGCCAAGGAGTCTCTCGCCGGCAAGGCCTCCGCGGGGGCACTCGTCGCCGAGGCGGACAGGCTGAGCCAGCGGCTTGATCCGATCGAACAGACCCTGATGCAAGTCAATATGAAGGGGTCGGAAGCCAACCTCGCCTTCCCCGGCATGCTCAACGAGCAGTTCGCCTCCTTCGCCCTGTCGCTGGAGGACGCCGACACCGCCCCCACCGCCCAGCACCGGGCGATGTACCACTCACTGCACGCCCAGTTGGATGACGTCCTCGCCAAATGGCAGGCGCTACAGGCGGGAGACTTGGCGGCCTTCAACGCCAAACTCGCGGCGGCGAGCTAGACGCGATCCTCCCCCGTTTACGGGGGAGGGGGACCACGAAGTGGTGGAGGGGGCGGCCCCTGCCGCGCGCCTCAGATGTCGACGACGATCTTGCCGAAGTGGGTGTTCGATTCCTGGTGGCGGAAGGCGCCGGCCAGGTCCGCCAGCGGGAAATGCCGGTCCAGAACCGGCTTGTATCCGGCGACGTCGATGGCGCGGATCAGGTCCAGCTGTTGGCGGCGACTGCCCACCGTCAGGCCGATCACCTTCAGTTGCTTGCCCAGGATGGAGACGGTGGAAATCGGCCCGGCGAAACCCGCCAGCACGCCGATCACCGCGATATGGCCGCCGTTGCGGGCCGCGACGATGGACTGGGGCAGGGTGCCCGAGCCGCCGATCTCCAGGATGTGGTCCACGCCGCGTCCGGCCGTCAGCTTCTGCGCGGCCGCGCCCCACTCCGGCTCGCTGCGGTAGTTGATCAGGTGATCGGCCCCCAGCGCCTTCAACCGTTCCAGCTTCTGGTCGGAGGACGATGTGGCGATCACCGTGCAGCCGAAGGCCTTGGCGATCTGCAGTCCGTAGATCGACACGCCCCCGGTGCCTTGAACCAGAACCGTGTCGCCGCCCTTCAGGGCGCCGTCGCCCACCAGAGCGCGCCACGCGGTCACCCCGGCGCAGGTGAGGGTCGCAGCCTCTGCGGCGCCCCATCCTTTCGGCGTATGGGTGAAGGCGGTCGCCGGGGCTGTCACAAGCTCGCGGGCAAAGCCGTCGGCGCCATCGCCCGGCACGCCCGCAAAGCCCCCGTCGGGGGCTTCGCCATCCAGCCAGCCCGGGAAGAAGGTCGAAACCGCCAGGTCGCCCACGGCGAAGCCGTTCACGCCCTCGCCCACGGCCAGCACCTCGCCCGCGCCGTCCGACATCGGGATGCGGCCCTCCGGCGTGGGGATCATGCCGACCGCGACCATGTAGTCGTGGTAGTTCAGCGAACTGGCCCGGACGCGGACTGTGATCTCCCCGGGGCCGGGCGGCGCGGGGTCGGCCAGGTCCACGAGGCGCAGCGTATCGAGGCTGGACAGCTTGGTGGTCTGGATCGCCTTCATGGGGTGTCCCCTCCGTGCTTGAGTCGACCTTGTCATATTCCGGGTGTGTCCCGACAAGTTTCACAAATACGATCCCGGCCGCGAAGTTGAAGGCCGCGATCAATCGGAACTTGCCGCCGGCGATCTCGAAACGCGCGCTCGCCCTTCAGCACCTTGGTCTACAGTCAGGGCCTGACAAACCGATAGGCGAAGCGATCGGTCTGGCCCTTGATCGAAGGATCGAACACCTTGATCGAGTGCGGATCGTCCTTGTTCGCGAGCAGGGTGCTTTCCGCGTCCAGTACGAAGCCGGCCGCCTCGACCTCCTCGCGGACGGACGCGGGATCGATCCGATGCAGCGACTGGGCGTCGCTCGCGCCCGACCCAGCGGCGGCGGCGTGGTCGACGATAACGTAGCGCCCACCGGGCTTCAGCCGTTCGTAGACGGCGCGATTGAAGTCGGCCGCCGTCGCGCCCTTGTCCTGGATCAGCGCGGTGTGGAGATCGTGGTAGAACAGGTGCAGCCACACGACATCCGCCGGCTGCGTGGCCTCTGGCATCGCCACGAGGTCCGCCGAGACGGCTTCGACGTTCTCTCGACCCGGTTCCTTCGCAAGCGTTTGCATGCGGCCGAGCGGATCGTTCTTGAAGTGGGCGACTTCGGCCGGAACGAAGCTGTAGACCCGCCCTTGGGGTCCGACGAAATCGGAGAACAGGCGCGTCCAGTCGCCGTCGCCTGGGTAAACGTCAATGACGGTGGAACCCACATCGACGCGTGCGAACCGGATCAACTCGGATCGCTTAGCTTGGTCGTACATCGGGATATCCTTTACGGTTGGCATTCGACGAGCGCGCGACGTGCCAGACGGCGCTCCACGGCTCTTTCGCGGGCCTTACGAGGCTCGTTGTGCGGCCGCGGTGTCGATGGGCGAGGGCGTCCGGTTCGTATTCATCTGCGAGGCCCGCGCCAGCGCCTGTGTGTCTATGTACTCCCGGATGCTGGTCAGTCTGCCGTCGCGGACCGTGATGGCGAAGATCCATTCGTCCTCGAACGTCTTGTTCGTGGCTTTGATCTTTCCCCTCGCGAAGCCGACGACGAGGACCCGGTCTCCCTGCGCCACGAACTCCCGGGGTTCCGTGGACGTTTCAATCGACCTGGATGCCGTCTCGAGCAATTCCGCCAGCCCGGCGTGTCCGTGGCGCGTGCCGGCCAGCGGCCAGTCCTCGCCCGGAATGATCCACTCGATCTCTTCGGCGGCCAGCGCCAAGAGCGCCTCCCTGTCGCCGCGGCCGATCGCGGCGAAGAAGTCCTTCACCGTCTGGATGTTCTTCTCAATACTCATGGAAATCTCTCCATTTCGCTTGGATCGTGGCCCTGTGGGTGGGCGCGTCGTGTTCCTCGGCCGAACCTGACCAAGTCGTTGAAGATCAGCCGACCCCAGCTATTTCCGCGCTCCTGACGACGGGGTCAGACCTGCGCCATGCCGCCATCGACGGCGAGATCCACGCCGGTGATGTAAGAGCTTTCGTCGGAAGCCAGGAACGCGACAGCATCCGCGATTTCTTCTGGCTGACCCCTGCGACCCATCGGGACCTGCGAAGCAAATTGGGCGGCCGCTTCTTGGGCTTGCTCGCGGGTAAGGCCCGTCGTTGTCTCCAACGCCGGGGTCTCGATGGGCCCGGGGCTCATTGAATTCACGCGGATTTTGCGATCCTTCAGCTCCAGTGTCCAAGCGCGCGCAAAGCTTCGCACCGCAGCCTTACTCGCGGCGTAGGTGCTGAATCCCGGTAGACCCATCACGTTGGAGACTGAGGAGGTCAGGATGATCGAACCGCCGTCCTTGAAGAGCGGAAGCGCCTTCTGGACCGTAAAGAACAGCCCCTTCACGTTCACATCGAAGGTCTGGTCAAAATGCGCCTCAGTCGCCCCCGCGAGAGGTGCGATTGTCCCCGCGCCTGCGTTCGCGAAGAGAATGTCGATGTGACCATGTTTCTCCTTCACGACGGCATAGAGCCGGTCCAGATCCGCCAAGCGCGACACGTCGCCCACGACCGTCGTGACGTTTCCCGCAATGGAGGCTGCGGCCTCCTTCAGTTCCTTCTCCCGTCGTCCGGTGATCACGACGTGCGCGCCTTCTTCGACGAAGCGCTTGGCCGTGGCCAGCCCGATGCCACTGCTTCCGCCGGTGATGATGGCGACCTTGCCTTCTAGCTTTTTCATGATGTTCTATCCTTCGTTGTGTTGTCCGGACGCGGGATCGCGCTGGGGTCAGAGCTGCGCCAGGCCGCCGTCGACGGCGACTTCGCTGGCGGTCATGAAGCTGCTGTCCGACGACGCGAGAAAGGCGGCTGCGGCCGCGATCTCCGCCGGATCGGCCATGCGCTGGAGCGGAGTCATCGCGGCGAAGACCTTCTGGCCCTCCTCGCCCAGCGCCGCCTTTGCGAGTTCGGTCGCCGTCGCCCCGGGCGACAGCACGTTTACCCGGACGCCCGTGCCTTTCAGGTCCTCGGCCCAGGTCCTTGCAAGGTTGCGCACGGCCGCCTTGCTCGCGCTGTAGGCGGTGAATCCCGGGGCGCCCGTCGCACCCGCGCTCGATCCAGTCAGGATGATCGATCCGCCCGGGCCCATTAGCGGCAACGCCTTCTGGACCGTGAAGATCGTACCCTTCACATTGGTGTCGAAGGCCTCGTCGATGTGCCCGGCGGTGATCTGGCCGAGCGGAAGCGGGCTTCCCGCCCCGGCATTGGCGAAGACGATGTCAAGGGTTCCGCGCTCGGCCTTCACCGCCGCGTAGAGTCGGTCGAGGTCGGCCTCATCCGAGACCGAGCCCTTCACCGCGCGGGCATTGGGCCCAAGCTCGGCCACAGCGGCGTCGAGCGCGTCCTGCCGCCGGCCGAAGATGAAGACAAAGGCGCCTTCCTCGATGAAGCGCTTCGCCGAGGCGAGGCCGATGCCGGTGGCGCCGCCCGTGATGACGGCGGTCTTTCCATTCAATCTGGTCATGTCGTGCAGTCCTTGGCTCGCCGTCTCGGGTCTTTGGCTGTGCGGGGACGATCCCCGAGAGCCCCAAGATGGGTTCGCTGGAGACAGTCGGTGAGTGCGGACTCGCGCACATCGGTGGTGCAAAATCGATCCGGCTCGACAACGGATCGCCGCAATGCCCACGCGCGATACGGCTCGGCGTGTTAGAAACCAGCTTCGGAAGAACGCACCCATGGTGCGAGGTTGCACCATGATCGACTGGGATGACGTTCGCTACTTTCTGGCCGTCGCGCGCGAAGGCTCGGTGCGGGCCGCCGCCAAGCGCCTCGGTGTGAACCACGCGACCGTGCTGCGACGCGTCGCTCAGCTCGAGGAACGCCTCGGAGCGCAGATGTTCGAAAAGATGCCTTCGGGCTACCGCCTGACGGCCGCGGGCGAGGAGGTTCTGGAGCTCGCGGAGCAGATGGAGGCGTCATCGCACCAGCTGGAGACGCGTGTCTTAGGCCGCGACCGGAGCGTGCGCGGGCTCCTGCGGGTCACATTGGCGCCGACCAACCGCGAGGCCGACGTGGCGATCCGCGTCGTCTATGACCGCAATACCCTGCCGCTCAACCTTCACGGCCTGAAGGGGCCGGAGCTGTTCGGCGGCGTCTACATCTCTCGCGATCGGCTAGCTGGATGGCGTGCGGGCGCGACCGATCCCCTCCGGTGGATCGTCATAAGTGTTCATGGAGTTCCAGATTGGGCGAGCGAGGGTGAGGTCCGCGTCACGGGCGTTCCGTTCAGGGCCACCGACGCCGAGGCGCAGATCGTTGCGGTACGGCAAGGCCTCGGGATCACGGCGCTACCGTGCTTCGTCGGAGATGCTGACCCCATGCTGGTGAGGGTCCCGGGCGCCGACTTGCACATGTACGGAACGCTCTGGCTTCTCACACAGGGGGAGACACGCAAGACGGAGCGCGTCCGGCTCTTCACGGAGTTCGTGTCCCGCAGGCTCGCCGCGCACGCTCCGCTTCTCGCCGGGCTTTCTGTATCGCGCGGTTGATACGCATCCGGTCGCCGGCTCCTTGGATGTGCCTTCCGGATATCGTGGCGCAAATTGGCCTAAGGGCGCTCGCGGCGATTCGAACACCCGCCCCTCGGATCGGTCGTCCGGCGCCCTCACTTCGCCTTGGGCTGCCACAGTTCGATCTTGGTGCCGTCGGGATCCATAATCCAGGCGAAGCTGTTGTTCGGGTCCGAATCGTCGCGCTTCATCGGGACGACGCCCTTGGCCTTCAGCTTCTGAAGGAAGGCGTCCAGATCGTCGACAGCGAAGTCGATCATGAACTCACGCGTGGAGGGGGCGAAATAATCCGTTGTTTGCGGAAACGCGCGCCAGACCACCACCGGCGGATGTCCCGGCGCATCGTAGCGAAGCAGCGCGCCGCCCCAGGATTCAAGGTTCACCCCAAGCACGTCTCGATACCATCGCCTCAGCGCCTTGGGGTCCTTGCTGTGGAAGAAGATCCCGCCCACGCCGGTGATGCGCCCGGGGGTGTCGGCGCAAAGGTCCGCCGGCGCGAGGACCATCCCCAGGCCGATGGCCAGCCAGGTCAGACGTGCAAGTTTCATGGTGTCGCTCCCTCTCGGACCTCAGGCGGCGCTTACGGCGCGGACGGCTCCGCCGCCGCGGCGCGCGTGAAGACGATAGTGACGCTCATGCCCTTCCCGGGCGTCGATTGGACCGTGACGCCGGCCCGGGCGTTCTCGCGCAGTGATCTGACGATGAGGGCGCCCAGCTTGCCGCGCTTGGGCCATTCGGCGCCCTCGGGAAGGCCAACGCCATCGTCGGCCACCGTCACCCGGCAGCCCTGGTCGTCGACCAGGCTGTGCAGGGTGATCGTGCCGCCGTCGCGGCCCGCGAAGGCGTGTTTCAGGGCGTTGGTCAGCACCTCGTTCACCACCAGACCGGCGGGCATGGCGATGTTGATCGAGACGGGCCAGGTATCGACCTTGAGGTCGAGCCGGATGCCCTCCACCGCGTGCGCGCTCATCACGGCGGAGGCGATCTGGCTGAGGTAGACGCCGAGATCGACCTCCTCGCTGTGGCCCTCTTCCGACAGCGCGCGATAGAGCAGCGCCAGCGATTCCACACGCCCGGCCAGACGATCGAACCGCTCGCCTTCGGTGTGGTCGGCGACGTCGCGGGCCTCGAGACGGATCAGCGCGGTGATCATCTGGAGGTTGTTCCTCACCCGATGCTGAAGCTCGCGCAGCAAGGTGTCCCGGTCGCGGATGCGCTGCTCCAGCGCCTCGCGGTCCTGATCGGATCGCGTCCCGATCGAGATCAGGGCCACCAGCCGGAAGACGGCTTCACCGGCGTCGTTTTCGATGAGGTTGGACCAGGCGTCGACGACGTGCGGCTCAGCCCCATCGCTTTCTATGGTGAAGGGCCCGATGAAATCGGCGCCCTCGAGGATCGCCTCTCCCAGCGGGAGGTGCTCGCCTTCGCCGTGACGGCGGCCCAGCAATATGCTCCAGGGACGGCCGACGATGTCCGGGCTCGGCCGGCCGGACAGTCGCTCGAACTCGAGGTTGGAATAGACGATGCGCTCGGGCGACGTCAGCTCGGAGACGGCGATGGCGACGGGCAGCTGATCGAGGAACAGCTTGAACTGATCGCTTTCAAGCGCTTCCGCCAGATCGGGACTGCCCAGCAATTGCTCGACCTGATCCGTCTGCCGCTCTTCGTCGGTCCGCGTCGGTTCGGCCATGCTTAGTACATCATCCGTTCGGGGCCCCATCTGTCGTAACAGAGGCGGGCGTGCGCGACCATCGGCGACGTCCCCGGCCTCAACGCGCGCGGGACGCGGCTAACGCGCCGACGGGTCGCTCTCCGACGATCTCGGCAGCACCGTGAGCTCATTGTAGCCGGTGGCGGGATCCGGCGTCCGGCGGAACTCGACCTGAGGCAGATCGCCGATCACCAGCTCCGCGGTGGTGTTGACGATGCAGCCGTGGGCGAGGTGGCCGCCGACGCAGGCGCCGTCACGCCGCGCGAGGCTGATGTGGATATGCGGGCCGTCCGGGCAAAGCGTGCCGGTCAACGACACGATCTCCATCGGCTCGGCGAACGTCATGACCACCTCCGCCTCGCCGATGGCGCCGGGCGCCCTGAGGCGGGCGCGGGAAAGGCTCCCCACGCCCGACAGGATGCAGCCGGCGCGCAGCCCGTGCGCCGCGGTGAGCCGCTCCAGTTCCGCTTTCAGATCGGTCCCGGGCGTCAGGCGGAAGGCGAGCGCGTGCATGGCCTCAGCCTATGCCATCGCGGTGGCCGCGAAAGAAGCACGGGCATGCGGAGCGTGGGGCTTCCGACCGATCGGCTGACGGCTGCTTTGGGCGGAAAGCGGACATTAGCCCTCGGCGGTCGGCGTCCCCCAGTTCAGAACCTGAGTTTCAGTTCGGCGCCGATCTGGCGGGGCGCTCCCCAGGTCACGTAGCGCGTCCCGATGTTGGTCGAGTCGCCCATGGCTTGAATATAGGCTTGGTTCAAAAGGTTATTGGCGTACAGCCGCACCATGTAGCGCTCATTCGGACTGTCCCAGATTAGGTTCAGATTGACGAGACCATAGGGCGTCTGGGAATCGAGCGGCTCATTGAACTCCCGAAAGTAGGTGGTTGAACGGTAGCTGGCGTCGACCCGCGCCGTAAGCCGCCCGAAGCTCAGGGGGTCGGTTCGGTAGGCGATCCCGGCATTGGCCGAGAACAGGGGTGAATTGTCGAGTAGGTGGCCGTCGAGATTCTGCAGGCCGAGCTGCGGGTTAAGCCCATCCGTATTGCTGAAGTCTGTGTACCTCGCGTCGATGTATGAGGCGTTGGCGTTGACGGTCCAATGGGCGTCGGGTGACCAGACGCCCTCGAACTCCACGCCCTTGATGTCGGCGGCGGCGGCGTTGGTCACGTTCAGCGACAGCCCGACGATCTGGCTCACCTGAAAGTCGGTGTAATCGTAGTAGAAGGTGGCGACGTTGAACGTCACTCTATTGTCGAACAGTCGGCTCTTGAAACCCGCCTCGTAGGCGGTAATCTTCTCCGGACTATAATCATTCTCGCAGGAATAGATGTTTGCGCCGCCCGACTTGAAGCCCTTCGAATAGGTGAAGTAGACGTTCATCGACGCATTGATGTCGTACTGGAGCCCAGCCCGCGGGGTAAACGAATCGAACTTCAGATTGTCGGTTTCCTGCGGGCAGAACGCGGCCAGGGGCACCTTCTGACCGCCGATGATCAAGCCAAAGACATTGCTGTAGACGGCGGTCTGGAGGTCTTCCGAATAGCGACCGCCGGCAATCAGCTTGAGTGCGCTGGTGATATGGAAGGTGGCGTCCGCGAACCCGGCGTAGGACGTGGTGTCATATCGCGGCTGCTCGAAGTCGAGGTAGCTGCTCGGCGGCAATCCCGACAACCCGTATGGGAAATTGTAGAACGTGCTGCTGAAGTTTGTTTCGCTCAGATAGAAAAACCCGGCAACCCAGTCGAGGCGCCGCCAGGTTCCGCTCAGGTCGAACTCCTGGGTGACGGCTTGGTCAAGGGTGCGAAACTTGTAGGGCGCGACCGAAAGATTGGTGCCGTCGCCGTCGTTCGCGGCCGTGTAGAGATAGCTTTGGAACGCGGTGATTGACTTCAACTGGCCGAACGGAAGGCGCCAGGTGAATGTGCCGCTGACAGCTTCGTAGTCCCGGCTGCCGTTGACCGGGTCGTTGGCGTCGGTCCGCCACGGCGTGCTGATAAAGGTCGCGTTCGCCAGGAATGGATTGATCGCGAGGGCCTCAGGCGAAGGCGAGCTGTAGTTCGTCAAGTACTGCCACGGTCCAGTGCTGTGGATCGCCGATACGCCCAGATCGAAGTCGAGCTTGGAGGCGAGGTCGGCGGCAAGCCGGAAACGCCCGGACAACGTCGAGCCCTTGTCCAGATCCTCGCCGCCGGGCTCGATGTTCTTCACGAACCCGTCGTCGCGATCGCGGTAGTCGACCACCAAGCGAGTGCGGATATGGTCCGTGACTGGAACATTGACTACGCCTTGCAGGTGATACTCGTCGTACTGGGCGTAGCCGGCGAGTAGCGAACCCTCCAGCTTGTCGGTCGGTGCGTTGGTGATGAAGTTCACCGCCCCGGCGTTGGCGTTGCGGCCATAGAGCGTGCCCTGAGGTCCGCGAAGGACTTCCACGCGCGCCAAATCGACCTGGCCCAGATCGGCCGTCGAGGTCTGGGTCTGGTAGACACCATCGACGTTGACGGCCACGCCGGCGGTGCCGCTCGAGCCTACTGTGGTGGCGCCGACGCCGCGGATGGTGATGCCAGTTGACCCTGTCAGCGTGCCGGACTGAAAACTGGGGATCGCGAACTGCAGTTCGTTGACGTCGGTCAGGCCGCGCCGTTCCATGCTCGCGCCTGACATTGCGGTTACGGCCGCCGGAATGGCCTGGACAGACTCCGACCGCCTTTGAGCGGTGACGACCACTTCGCTGACTGTGGCCGATGGGCTCGCTGACCCCGCGTCTGCGGCCAGCGCGGGAGCGCCGATCATCAAACCGGCGGCGGCGGTCGATGCGCAGAGCGGCCCAATCAAGGAACGACCCATGATGCGTTTCCCCTCGAAACCCCGCGTGAAATCGCGGATGTTTGACAACTGCGGGCAAGGATGCCCGCGTCCGTCAGAGTGAGTCAAGCCATTTTACAGTTTGGTGCACAGCCGACCGTTGACGTTGAAGTCGGGTTATGGTCGGTCTGCTGGCGATGACCGACTCGGCCGCCATCAAGCCTGTGGGCGTGGGAACGAAACGCGCTCTGATCCTTCAGGAGGGTGCGAGCACGCTAAACCGCCGCGGGGTCACCGGAACCTCGCTGGCGGAGGTCGCCAGCGGTATCGGCGTCACCAGGGCGGCGCTTTATTACTACTTCGACGACCAGGAAGACCTGGTGTTCCAGTGCTACGCCCACACCTGCGACGTCATGGCGGGGAAGCTGGCCGAGGCCATGTCGACCAGCCAAGGCGCCATCGGCGTCATCGCCCGTTTTATCGACGGCGTGCTCGATCCGGACGAACCGGAGTTGGCCGTGCTGTCCGATGTGGCCTATCTCGGCGACGACCACCGCGCGACGATCGTCGGACTCTATGAGGGGCTGGTCGACCAGATCG
>Ga0302316_10003342_pt1 | contig 10973 bp, 9 predicted proteins | sample III_Palsa_N3_2_FD_200456 | JGI IMG/M metagenome (GOLD analysis project Ga0302316, IMG submission 200456) | Peat permafrost microbial communities from Stordalen Mire near Abisko, Sweden - III_Palsa_N3_2 | ecosystem: Environmental > Terrestrial > Soil > Palsa > Peat permafrost | place: Sweden... | reverse complement strand
CTGGGCGGCGCGATGATCGGCACGGGCTTCCCGTTCCGTCAGCGCGAGCATCTGACCGCACAGATGGACATCACGCGCGCCATGCTCGGCCAGGCCGAGGACATCCGCCGCTCCGGCTCGGCCGCGCTCGATCTGGCTTATGTCGCTGCCGGTCGGTATGACGGTTACTTCGAGATCGGCCTGAAGCCGTGGGACTTGGCCGCCGGCGTGCTGCTGGTGCACGAGGCGGGCGGCCGCTACTGCGACTTCGCCGGCCGCGACGGCATTCCCGCCAGCGGCAATATCGTGGCGGGTAACCTCAACGTGGCCAAAGCGATGGTCGACGCCATTGGTCAGCAGGCCACGCCGGCGCTGCTGAAGGCCTGACGATTCCTGTCTAGCCGGATATCTTCGGCGCCACACGCGGACCGGCGAACACTGTCGCAGCCACCTTATGCCTGAGCACGGGTGGTCTGGCTTCAGGCATCAATGGGTGACATTGGCCGGCGCCGGTGCGGCAGCGGGCGCTTGCTGATTCGCAGCCGGAGCAGCGGGCGCAGCGGGCGTTTCCGGGGGCGGTAGCGCGATCTCGGTGCTGTTCTGCTGGGCCTCCAGAGCGCGTATCTGCTGCTTCACCGCATCGAGCTGGCTGCTCGTGTTGCGCAAATCATTGCTCAGCGAGACCGCCTGCTGTTCGGCCTGCTGCTGCTGCGCCGCGACCTGCTGCGACTGCTGCTGCTGGCGCACGGCGTCCTGCTGCAGGTTCTGCAGCCGCTGCTGATTCAAGGTGACCATCTGCTCGGCGTACTTGTTGCCGGCCTGCAGGCGCAGGGCGTCGATATCCACTTCGGCCAGCTTTTCGGTCTGCGCCACGAAGGCGCGATAGACGTCGTCGGCATTCTTCATCGAATCGGTGCGGATCACCCGCCAGAACACCTTGTCGTGGAACAGCGCGACGAAATAGGTGAGCTTTTCCGGCTGAAACAGCTCGCTGGCGCCGTACTTGCCGTTGTAGGTGGTGCGAATTTCGTTCAGCTGATGCGTGTCGACCAGGTGCTGCAGGTATTCCACCGAGCTGCCGGACATGTCGCTGGCGTCAGCATCCGCCGCCGGGGGCGTGGCTGACGAGGTCGCAGCCGATGGGGCGTTAGCCGCCGCGGAGAAGGCCGAAAAGCCGGCCAAAGCCAGAGCGATCATCCCGTTTCGGACGCGTCGTGTAGCCGCGCTGCTGTTCATTGCGTTCGTCCCCTGCATTCCCGGCGATTGTACGTTGGATGGTCGACCAATAACGGCATCGAACGATGCGCCGACCTATTTCTTATTTGCCGAGTCTAAAGGTGCTGCACCGCGGGTCAAGTGGTTGTCGATCCACCAATGGATGCGGGGCTCAATGCCGCTTAGTAGACCAGTTGGGCGGCCGTGTTGCAGTTCACCGAGCGCAGGTTCACCTGGGCTGTGCCGATATTGACGCCCAACGTCTGCAGCAGCGGACCGACGAGCGCGCTGTCCAGCGCGGAAAGCACCGGTGCCAGTGCCGCTGATAGCGTGGCCAGCAGCGGAGCCACAGGCAACGACAACGAAGCGCCCCCTAAATTGACCGTGGTTTTCAAAGACGTCGAACCCAGGAGACTGCCAATCAAGGTGCCGAGAATCTCGGACGATGTGCCCGCCGTCTGGGTCATGTTGGGCTGCTGGGCAATGGGAACCGTCGGGTCCACGCTGAAGGTCAGCGGTGTGGCCGGATTGGTGGCGAGCTGCACATTGGCCGATGCAGATATCTGCACGAGTCCGACGCCCAACACAGCCACGTTTACCAGAGGCGCCACCGTTCCGGCTGAGATAAGCGTTGGCCAGGACTCGCTGATAGTGTTGATGGCGCCCGCCGGTAGCGTGCCAAGAAACGCATTCAATACGCCGGGAGCGGTGTTGATGGTGACGCTATCGGAGTTTTTGCCGCCAGTGCCCGGCACGTTGCATTCGAGAGCGGTGATCGTGGCGTCGGTGGGGGCTACTTCGAGATAAAGCGGAAGGCCCAGCAGCTGCTGACCGGTTAGCGGCGTGCTCAGCGCAGAGATGTTCAAGGCCAGTCGAATTTGCGCGGTGTGTGCCACGGTGCCAACGCCACCCACGCCGATCTGCGGCGGCTCGACAATACTCATGGCCAGACTGACCGTTCCTACGCCCGGCACGTTGACGCTCGTCGCAGGAAGCGCCACGGCGTTGGCGCTGTCGGCCGCCAGCAGGACGGCATTGAGTATGTCCAGCGCATTGACGCTGGTATTCAACGCCACGTTGGGATCTTGCGTATTCGCGTCGACGTTGAGGATGTTGCCCAGGTTGATGGGAATATTGCCCAGCTGCGCCTCGATGAGGGCAACCTGCTGGCTGACGAAACCCATGTCGATGCCCGAACCACTGGCGTTCTGATTGAGCGCAGCCACGTACGCCGTCAGAAAATCGGTGAGGCTGACCTGGCTGGTAAGAACGCCATTGACGGTACCCGCGTCGATCGGTAGAGCCTGCACCAGACCGAGCAGGGAAATATTGGCGTTGGCAATACCGTTATAACTGAGCAACTGCAGCCCCAGCGACGAACCGAGAGCCTGGCTGAGCAATTGGCCCAACGGGCTGCTCGGATCAACGGTGAGCAAGCTGGAGCCCACGGAAAACGATGCGATCGGCGGACCGCGGCTGATCGCAATAGCGGTGGCGCTGATGCTATTGAAGTGGGCGAAGCCGAAAAACGGAATCAGCGGCAGGCTGGCCTGCACGCGCACCGCATTCAGTGGCAGCGCGGGCGTGACGCTGACAAAGTGCTGATCGCCCGGCTGGGTGCTGTCCCAGTGACCACAGTCGATCGTCAGCGTGCCGTTAAAACCGTTGTCGACCGTCGCATTACCCAGCGCCGCCGTGTTGCTGGTGTTGCTGCTCGAGCACGTCGCCAGCTGCTGGGCACCGGCCAGTGCGGCCAGGTCGACCACCTTCTGGGTGTCGCGCTTGGCCCAATACAGATACCCGATTTCGACCAGCCCGAGCATGGCGACCAGCCCCGCTAGCATCAGCATCATGGTGACCGCCATCGAGCCGCGCTGGCGCGCGCGGCCGCTGCGCGCAAAGCGCATGGTCACCGAGCCTTCGGGGGGTGACGGCTGTCCTCTCGTGCTTGGCCTAAGGGCGCTTATCATCCGTCACTGGCCGCCGGCGTTGCCGTTGCTGTCTTTGCCCACCGCGGTCTTGTAGAACTCCGGAATGTCGTGGCTGAAGCTTTTCAGATAACGGTCGTAGCTGGCGCTGGCCTCTGCGCCGAGCATCGGCAGGTGCTTGCCAGCCTGCGTGCCGTCGACCTGCATCTGCAGCAGACTGCGCGTGGTTTCGCCAATGACCGTGACATGCGGCGTCGACTCGGCCGATAGGGGCGCTGCGCCGCCTGAGGCGTACCCGGTCGCCGCGGGCGCAGCGCCCGTGGGGGCCGTCGACGGCGAAGCCGAAGCAGGGGCGCCGGATACGGGCGCTACGGCACTTCTCTGCCCCATCATTTGTCCGGTCACCGGCGTCTGCTGGGCCGCAGCCACGGTTGGCAGAAAAAACATGAGTGACCGCATGACCAAAGCGCGTGCGGGTATCGAGGAAGTCTTCATGGATGCGCCTCGCTGCTCGTGGACGATGTGCCGAACCGTTCCAGCATCGACGGGGGTACGCCATCGTTCGATCCGGCCGATGGCTGGCTTGTCGACGGCTCGGTGCCTGAAGCGGCGCCGGCCGTTGGCTGATGAATCGACAGTGACGCCATCACCCTGGGTTGGGCCGATGGTCGAAACCGCAGCTCCGCCGCCAGCGTGCGTACCTGCTGCCGCGCAGCCTCCGGCAGATTGGCCTGCTGCATCGCCGCGTCGGCCTGGGCGTCATCGTTGTCGAGCAGCATCCATAGCACCAGGTTGGACACCGCCTTGACGTTGCTTGGTGCCAGTTCGGCCGCCATGGCCAACGGCTCGTGCGCGTTGGCTACCTGGCCGGCCCGCAGCCGCTGGTAGCCCAGGTCGCCCAGATAATCGACGTTGACCGGATCCAGCTGCACCGCCCTGGCCAGCGATTCTTCGGCCGCCGTATTCTGCTGCTGCTCCGCCGCGATGATGCCCAAGCCGTGCCACGCCGCGGCTGCCTGATCGGTATGCACCAGCTGTTGATAAAGCGCTTTGGCGGCATCCGCCTGCCCGGTTTTGCGCAGGGCGTCCGCCTGCAGGCGGCGCAGATCCGGCGAGTTGCCGTAGCGCTGACGATACGCATCGATGTTCGCCAGCGATGCGTAGTACGCACCCTGCTGTTGCATTTGCCGGATCAGATCCAGATACATCGGCTTGCTGTTCTTGTCGGTCGACGCCGCCGGTTCGGCCGCCAGTTCGGGCTGAACGTGGTTGAGGTAGCCACCGTGGCTGGCGCAGGCGCCAAGCAGCAGCGAACCTGCTAGCACCGCAATCGAATAGGCCGGTCGCGCAGCCCAGGCGTGTCGCGATCGCGATAAGGTCATGATCAATGTCCTCTCAGCTTGGTCATGGTGCCGATCAGTGAAACAATGGCCGGCCCGGCAAGCACGGCCATCAGCGCGGGCAGCAAGGTCAGCATCATGACCAAGGTCATTTTTACCGAGAGCTTTCCGGTCTTTTCCTTCATGCTCAGCTTGCGCTGCTCGCGCAGCCGCTCGGCAAATTCGCGCAGCGGCTCCTGCACCGCGCCACCGTGCTGATGCACCTGCAGAATTATCTGCACCAGACTTTTCAGATCCACGTTGTCGAACGACTCGGCCAAACGACGAAGCGACTGCTCACGCGGCCGCCCGTGCGTGTAGGAAATATTGGCCTCGCGAATCTCCCGGCCCAGTACCGGAATTACCACCCGAAAGCGCTCGGCGATCGTCTGCAGGCTCTGATCCATGCTGAAGCCGATGCCTTGCAGCAGGCGCAAAAGATCGATCAGGAGCGGCAGCTCGTTATCCACGCGCTTGCGCAGGCGCGCCGCCCAGGAACTCAAAAAAAGCTTGGGTAACAGCAACCCCGCGGCAAACCCGGCCAGCAGCTCAACAAAGCCTCGCGCGCCGCTGGGACGCAGCAAAACCAGCACGATGATGGGAAACAGCAGCGCCATCACCAGGCGCAGACCCAGAAAAAGCGCGCGGCCCGAGGTGGTGTTGTGATTGGTCTGATCGAGCAGCAGCAGATCCTCCTTGGCCAGCAGCGCCTTGCCGAGGTGACCGTCCTCGAAGTGCGTGCCGATGGACTCCAGCCAGCGGCGGCACGCCCGCCAGAAAACGGTCCACGACCCGGCATCCTCGTCGGCCTGCGGCCGCTGACGAAGCACGCGCGCCAGCGCTTCGTTGATGACCTGCTCATGCTGATCGCTTTGCCGCACGCGATTGAGCAAACCCCACGCCACCAGGGCCAGCGCCAAGGCCAGCACGAAAGCCGCCGATGCGAGCAAGAGTTCAGCCATCACGAGGTGCGCTCCCTTGAGCTGAGGCCAGGGCGATCACAGTGATTTCGCCAGTCGATACAGCAGGAAACCGCCGAACAGTTCCATGACCAGGGCGATCAGCAGAATTTTTCGACCCAGCGATTCGGTAAACATTGGATGAAAAAAGGCTGGATTCAGCAGCGACAGGATGATCGCCACCACGACCGGCAGAAGACCCAGCACCCAGGCCGACATGCGCGTTTCGGCGGTAATCGCGCGCAGCTCGTGCTGGGCCTGATCCAGATCGCGCATAAAGTCGCTCATGCGCTGCACGATGTGATCGGCCCGCCCGCCGATGCGCACCGCCGTACCCAGTACGACCTGCAGCAGCTGCAATGCTTCGAGCCGATAAGGCTGCGACGCCAGCTGCAGCGCCTGATCGAGCTCCATGCCGCTGCGCACGGAAACCATGGTGCGGTCGAGCACGCTGCGCAGCGGCATGGGCACCGTGCTCGACGCCGTCTGGAAGGCCATCGGCAAGCTGTTGCCAATCGTGGCCAGGCGCACGACCGAGTCGAGAAAATCGGGCAGTTCGTGAATCATCTGCTGACGCTGTTTTTCGATGCGCGCACGCAGCCAGAACCACACAAGTAGGGCATATGCGACCAGCAGCACCGGTATCGCCCACGGCGTTCCAATGCGCCAGGCGCCCAGCCACGCCAGCCCCAGACCAAGCATCGCCAGTTGAGCCGGCAGACGCCATCCCGTCGGCAGGCCCGCGCGCAAAAACAGCCCGTCCGTGACCAAGGCTTGGGACCGAAACGGCAGCGGTTTACTTGCGGCGACAGCCGGCAGCGGCGGCGCGACATGCGTCTGGCTGGCCAAACTACGCTCGATGAATGCCGCGCTTCGGCGACGCTGCTGCCGCGCCGCGCTGCCCCACCACAGTTCGACCGCGACGGCCATAAGCAGCGAGACCATGCTGAGCAACGCAAGCGTGAGGATCATCCGTGCGCCTCCATGGCGGTGCGCTGCAGAAATTCACGGAACGGCTCCAGCTTGTGCGTGTGCGGATGAAAGCCCAGCGCAGGCCAGCGGTTCCTCTCACTGCCGGTGGTGTCGATAAATGTCTCGTGGTGGAACATCTCCTGCGTAGTAATGATCTTGTCGGTCAGGCCGATCACTTCAGTCACCGACGAGATCACGCGATGGCCGTTGCTCAGGCGCGATATCTGGATGATGAAGTCGATCGCGCTGGCGATCTGCCGACGCAGGCTGTCTTCGCTGCCCTGGAAGCCGGCGAATCCGCACAGCATTTCCAATCGGCTCAGCGCATCGCGTGCCGAATTGGCGTGGATGGTGGACATCGAACCGTCGTGGCCGGTGTTCATGGCTTGCAGCATTTCCAGCACTTCGGCGCCGCGCACCTCACCCACCACGATGCGATCGGGCCGCATGCGCAGGCTGTTGCGCAGCAAATCGCGGGTGGATACCGCACCGCTGCCGTCAAAGCCACCTATCCGGCTTTCCAGCCGCACCACGTGAGGGTGATTAAGCGACAGCTCGGCGGTGTCTTCGATGGTGACCACGCGCTCGTTCAACGGGATATAGCTGGCCAACGCGTTGAGCAGAGAGGTCTTGCCCGAGCTGGTGCCGCCGGAAATCAGAATATTGCAGCGACTTTCCACCGCCGCCTGCAGCAGCGCGCGGAGGTTGTGATCGAACGCGCCGCGGGCCATCAGGTCGTCGGGCGTGAACGGATCCTGGCGAAACTTGCGGATCGAAACGCTCGGCCCGCTCACCGCCAGCGGCTCGATGATGGCGTTGAGGCGGCCGCCGTTGGCCATACGCGCATCGACCATCGGGTTGGCTTCATCCAGCCGCCGCCCCAGCGGCGCGAGGATGCGGCGCACGATGCGCAATACGTGCCGGTTGTCGCTGAAACGCACCGGCTCACGCTTCAGCACGCCGTGGCGCGACACATACACGTCCTGATAGCCGTTGACCAGGATGTCCTCGACCTCGGGATCGGACAGTAGATCGTCCAGCGGACCGTATCCGGTCAACTCCTTGAGCAGCGCCGAAGCCACCTTCTGCACTTCGCTCTCGTTGATCGGAATGCGCCATTCCTGCACGAAAGCGTTGGTTTCGATAGCGACGTATTTGCTCGCCGTGGCCTGTGACCACGTCGCGATGTCGAGGCGTTGATCCTCGATGCGGTTCAGCAGGAATTCGTGCGCGGCAGATACCGTGTCGTGAAACTGCTGGGTGTGCTCGAAAGGAACCAGATCGATATCCATATCACCCGCCCTTCCGATCAATCAGCGTTTTCCACCAGACGCGCCGGTTAGCCGACGCATCGGCCACACTTAGCCGCCCGAGCAGCCCTTTCAAGGCCCGCACATACGGATCGCGTGGCGAGGTCTGGTGCAGCAGTTGGCCCTGATTGGCGCTACCGCGCAGCGCGCGCGCGCGCTCCGGCAGCAAGGCCAGCAGCGGCAGATTGAAACGGCTCGCGATCTGCGCCGCGGTGACGCCGTCAGCCGGATCGTGCCGGTTGATCACAAGCGACAGCCGTCCATCGCGCATAGCGCGCGCGTCAAGCTGCCGCAAGGTCGCGTCCAGCGACATCATCGCGCCAATGCTCTGGTCGGCGACCAGCCATATTTCATCGGCTTCGCGCAGCAGGGGCAGCGGCACTTCGGAGACGGGCAGGCCGCCAACGTCGGTCAACAGCAGATCGAAATGCAGGCGCAGACGATCGAGCAACACCGGCAGCTCGGCTGTGTCGGCCGGTTTCTCTAAGGTGCCGGCGGTCTGCGACAGTACCGACAGCCGACCATCATGAGTACTGAAGGCCGTGCTGATCAGCGTGGCATCGATGCGACGAGCGCTCTTCAGCGCATTTTCGTAGTGGAATTCATTCGGCAGGCTGAGATAGAGCGCCGCGTCCCCCGCTGGGCGGCCAAGATCGAGCAACAGCACCTGCACGCCCGCTGCATCTGCCTGCGCGCCTTTCACCGGCGATTTTTCCGGACTCGCCATCGAGCCCAGGTGTGCCGCCAGCGTGCTGGTGCCCACGCCTGCGCGCACGCCGAGCAACAGCACCAGACGTCCGCGCGAACGCGGTACCGGTGTCAACGTCGCGGCCGGGGTCCGCACCTCGCCGTGCATTCTTGCCAGTAGTTCGCTGATGTCTTCGTCTTTGGCATCGACGTCGAGAAATTCAGTCACGCCAGCGCGCATCGCCGCCAGCACCACGCCAGCCTTGTCGGTACCCACCGAGCCAACCGCCAGCAATGACACGCCCGGCGTACCGTCGATCAGCCGACGCGCGAGCATGGACGAATGCTCGGCCTGCATCAGCGAGTAATCCAGCAGCACCAGCGGCGAGCCGGGGAGGTGCACCGGTTCGCTGGTGCCGCTGATATCGCGCGTATCGACCCAGTGCACGTTCGCCATGTGGCGCAGCCGCGTCGCCACGTGTTTGGCGCGCTTTTCGTCGGGCGAGTAGAACGGAAGATCCACGCCGGGCTCCGGCTTGTTGATCGAATAAAGCGTCGGTCGCGTTTGCATGATCGTCACTCCCGGCCTTAGCGCGAAAACCCAGGCAACTGGTCTGAGCCGGCCGGGTTGAGCAAGAAAGATCCCCACACCGGCAGATTCGGATTCGCTTCACGCTGCCCGGGCAACGGCAGCGTGGTCCCACGCGCGAACGGTTTGATCAGATGCGGGGTCACGAGGATCACCAGCTCCTTGTCCTGGCGGCTGTAGGTGAGATCGCGGAAAAAGACGCCGATGATCGGAAGATCGCCGAGCAGTGGAATTTTGTTGACGGTGCTCATCACCGACTGGCTGACCAGTCCACCGATGACGAAGGTTTCGCCGTCACCCAGCTCCACCGTGGTGTCCTCGCGACGCGTGGTGAGCGCCGGCACCGAGATGTTGTTGAGGATCACCGCATTGGAGTAATCCAGGTCGCTCGCCTCCGGCGCCACCTTCAACGCGATGCGGTCGGCCGATAGCACCGTTGGCGTAACGGTCAAACCGATGCCGAACGACTTGTAAACGATGGTGGTGGTACCCAGGCCCTGCGGCTCCGGAATCGGCAGCTCGCCGCCGGCCAGAAAACTGGCGCTCTGGCCGGACAGCGCCACCAGACTCGGCTCGGCCAGCACGCGCGCCAGTCCGTCACTCTTGAGCAGGTTGAGGCTTGCATTCCATTTGCCGGTGGTGGAGCTGGCCACCAGGTTGAACGCCGAGGTGAGCGCGCTGCCGCTGGTTCCCGACGTATTGGCCGCCGCAGTGGGGCTGGTCACGCCGTAGCTGAAACCGCCGTTGGTATTGGTGAAACTCAGGCCGAGCTGGTTCAGCGCCGTGCGATCGAATTCGACCACCTTCACGTCGACCTGCACCACGCCGCCAGTGGCGACTGTAGAGGCATCGACAACGCTGCCTTTGCTGCCCACGGCCGCTGATGCCGCCTCACGCGTCTGCTCGTGATCGAGCATCGTGGGCGCGCTGCCCTGCACCAGCGCGCTGTCGTCCTGCACGGATAAATCCACGCCGCTGTCCTGCGCCTGCAGCGCGCTGCGTACGTTGACCACCAGCCGTTCGGGCGACGCCGCGCCGCGGTGCCACAGCAACAGAGTCGTCCGCCCCGGCTTTTTGCCGACCAGCAGCGCTTCGGGCCTGCCCTTCAGCATCACTACATCCGCGACCGCTGGATCGGCGATGGCAATCTGCTCCAGGTCTTTAGCCAGCCGTAGCGGACGCTGCTCATGGGCCTGCAGATCGAGCGTCTGGGCGGACGCCGTCACCACCAAGGGCGGCAGCACCAGCATCGCGACGACAAAGCCGGCCATGGTTCGCTGACGAAAGGCCAAAGCGAGGCGTGCAGTCGAGGTCATGTAGGAAATCCATCGCATCATGGGTTAGTCCGGGCCGGGCGAGCGCTGTCGTCTGAGGCGCCACGAATGATCTGGATGCTTGGGGAGGCGCTCGGATGTCCGGCTCGCAAAGGACTTTTTGCAAACGGATCGTGGCCAGCCAGACCCGAACCGTCGATGCCAGCGAATGCCTGATTTTCCGGCTGCTGCAGCTGCTGCTTTTGCTCGGAGGAAAGATCGCTGCGTGCTGCCAGTACCGGCCGCGGTTGCGGAAACAGCGAATCGTCCGGCTGGCCGTCATCGGTCGGGGGGCGCACGCCTAGCGACAGCTTGCCGTTCTGCACGCCCAGCAGCAGCTGGCTCGCTTCACCCACCGGCACCGCGAGCACCGCGGTATGCGGCACGTCTTTCGGTGAGCTCTGGCTCGACGTTGTGGTGGCGATCGGCCGCACGTCGCTGTCACTGGACGGCTTGGGCTTGCCGTCATCGGCGATCGGTGCGGGTGCCGTTCTTGCCGAGGACGAAGGCAGATCGTCGCTGCCGTAGGCCAGCACGCGCAGGCGCGAAAGCAGCAGACGCGTTTGCGATGTATCAGGCACAACCTCGTGCGCAGCGGGCTGATAGCTCATCGCCGGCGGTGCCTTCAGGCTGACGAAAACG
>Ga0302316_10003335_pt1 | contig 10989 bp, 12 predicted proteins | sample III_Palsa_N3_2_FD_200456 | JGI IMG/M metagenome (GOLD analysis project Ga0302316, IMG submission 200456) | Peat permafrost microbial communities from Stordalen Mire near Abisko, Sweden - III_Palsa_N3_2 | ecosystem: Environmental > Terrestrial > Soil > Palsa > Peat permafrost | place: Sweden... | reverse complement strand
GCGCTGAAGGCGCTCAAGCGCGAGTCGAGCATGGTGAAGGAGCTGGGACGCTATCGGGCAGCTTAGGGTTTGGGGGCTGGTTCAAACGCCCAGCGTGCGCGCCAGAGCAGGACCAGTACCAGGAGAATCATCGCAACACCGAAAAGAATTCCTGGCAGAATGAGCAGGTTGAAGAATCTGGGGGCGAAGATATCGATCGGCTGAGGCGTAGTCATGCCCATCGATGCGGTGTGGGAGAGGGTTTCGAGATACTGGCTCATGCGAAGGCGTCCGGTTGGAAGCACCATCGTGAGCGTGTTGAGAATACCGATGACGCAGTAAACGACGGCCATGAACCACGCGGGTTTCTGCAGCTTGAGTAGACCGATACCGGTGATGCTCATCCAGACAGCGAAAACAAGCAGTATCAGATGTGCAGGCCAGCCTGAGAGCACGACTCCGAAGAAGAAAAGCGGGAAGGGAAGCGCAAGGCTGGGGAGCGCACAAACTCCGCAGATCAGGAAGAGAATCGCCAGGACTGTGATGGAAACAGGTCGCTTGGGCGGCGCGGATTGCAGAATTGGAGCGGTGGTCTGGCTCCATGTTTGTGCGTAGGCCGCAGGCGGCGGCTGTTCTAGCGTCGGCGCAACCTCCAACGGCTCCGCAACCGAGAAGTCGAGCTTGTGAGCATGTGTGAGCGGCGCGGGAAAGGCTGGCGGAGCCGCGGCGACGACCTGTGGTGGCGGGGAGAATGCCTCCCTGGTGCGGCGGAGCGCAAAGTAGATGATCCATGCGACTCCCAAAGCGGCGATCAGCAGCGAGAAGACCGCCACGATCAGGAACACGCCGTGAAGCACCGCCGGGTTGGTGCCGGGCGGCATGGGCGCGGTCTGGAGCAACATCGGTGCGGCAAAGCACGACAGCGCGGACATCAGGCCGACGAACGTCAGTCCGCCGCCGATGATCATGATCGAGATGCGCGCCCAGGGCTTCATGCGGAGCAGGCCGGCGAGCGTGGCGATGGCCCAGACGGCCAGAACAAGATAGAAGCAAGCCATGACGGCGATAGCGGCGGCGAGAAATCCGGGCGGTGGCGGGGTAACGCCCGGGGCCGTGAGGGTGATGTCCGAGTGGCGCCCGATGGCAATCGCGCTGAACAGCGTGACGGCGGCCATCAGGAGCTGAAGCAGGGCTGCGAGGCCGAGGATGACTGCTGAAAGGACTACACCTGCGGGTCGTCGCGTCATACGCGCCAGTGTACCCCGACCCCTGACTTTGCTGGAGTTTGAGCCCCAAAATTGGGCTTAGGAAATGTTTGCGCGGAACGCCTTTACAGGTTGTGTATCGACAGCGTAGGGTGATGCGCACGGTGTACTACCTGCGTTGATTGGAAATTACCGTGTTCAAACAGCATGTCTTACATGCCCAGGTTTTAGTCTGACATCTGCAATAATGAAAGAAAAAGAAGTCTCTAAGAGCTGAAATTTTATTCGAAATACCAAAACAACCCGGCCTTACTGAGGCACGGGTGAGGGAGAAACTGATGGCAAGCGGAAACTGTGACATTGGGCTGATTGGCCTGGCGGTAATGGGGCAAAACCTCGTCCTGAATATGAACGACCACGGGTATAAAGTGTGCGTTTTCAATCGCACGACGAGCAAGGTGGATGAGTTTCTCGCTGACGAAGCGAAGGGAACGCAGATTGAAGGCTCGCACTCGATTGAGGAGATGTGTTCGAAGCTCAAGACGCCGCGCCGCGTGATGATCATGGTGAAGGCCGGCGACGTGGTCGATAAGACGATCGATAGCATCGTGCCGTTCCTCGAAAAGGGCGACATCATCATTGACGGCGGCAACTCTTTGTTTACCGATTCCAACCGGCGGACCAAGGAGCTGGCCGAAAAGGGCCTGCACTACATCGGCACCGGCGTTTCAGGTGGTGAAGAGGGTGCGCGATTCGGTCCCTCGATCATGCCGGGCGGCGATGCAGCCGCGTGGCCGCACGTGAAGGACATCTTCCAGGCCATCGCGGCGAAGGTGGAAGACGGTACTCCCTGCTGCGATTGGGTCGGCGAAGGTGGCGCGGGCCACTACGTGAAGATGGTGCATAACGGCATCGAATATGGCGATATGCAGTTGATCGGCGAAGCGTATCAGTTGCTGAAGGATGGCCTCGGGCTGACGGCAGATGAGCTCGAGAAGGTGTTTGCGGATTGGAACAAGGGTGAGCTGGACAGCTTCCTGATCGAGATCTCGACGACCATCTTCGGCAAGAAGGACGATGACGGCGAACCGATGATCGACAAGATCCTCGACACCGCCGGGCAGAAGGGCACCGGCAAGTGGACGGCGATCGACGCGCTGGATAACGGCATGCCTGTAACGCTGATCGGCGAGAGCGTCTTCGCACGCTGTCTGAGCGCGCTGAAGGATGAGCGCGTGGCGGCGAGCAAAGTGCTCGAAGGGCCTGCCGCTTCGAAGATTCCTGCGGAGCACAAGGCGGAGTTTATCGAAGAGGTGAGGCGTGCGCTGTACTGCTCGAAGATGATCAGCTACGCGCAGGGCTACATGCTGCTGCGCTCCGCTGAAAAGGTGCAGGGATGGAACCTGAACATGGGCGGCGTGGCGCTGATGTGGCGCGGCGGTTGCATCATTCGCTCGGCATTCCTCGGCGACATCAAGAAGGCTTTCGACAAGGATCCGAAGCTGACCAACCTGCTGATGGATGAGTTCTTCTCAAGCGCGCTGAACAAGTACCAGGCAAGCTGGCGGAAGGCGCTGATCCATGCGATTGAGCTGGGCGTGCCGACACCTGCGTTCTCGACTGCGCTGGCTTTCTATGACGGCTATCGCACTGCCCGGTTGCCGGCGAATCTGCTGCAGGCGCAGCGTGACTTCTTCGGAGCGCATACCTACGAGCGCGTCGATAAGCCGCGTGGAGAATTCTTCCATACAAACTGGACTGGACGTGGCGGAAGGGTTTCGTCCTCGACGTATAACGCGTAGGCCGGTTGATTACGCAAAAACAAAGCCCGCTTCATCTCGCGATGAGGCGGGCTTTGTTGCGTCTGGGAGCACAGGTTGTTAAGAATTGGTGGACATTGCGCCGATGATATAGACGCCTATAAGGACCACGGTTGTGAGTGCCGCTGCTCCGCCAAAACCCTTCACGAGGGGTTCGATCCGGTTGACGCGGCGAACGATGTCGTCGTGTTCTTCTTCGGTGTTGTGGTTGGTATTTTCGCTGAGGAAGAGTTGGTCGGTTTCGTGCTGGGTGAGATGGGCGCGGTAAATCATCAATATACCGAAGGCAGCGGTCAGGATTGCCCAGACCGTGAAGGTAATGCTGAGTGTGGTCATGATGGTGCTCCCCAGAGTTTTGACGTCTGGTCCGGGATACCGGGCGTTTCCTGGCGTGCAGGCGACGGAGGGTAGGCTGGGCCTGATCCGAAAGCATACTCCTGTAATTATGGGGAGATCAAACAGTTTTTGCGGTGTTTGCTAAGCGTGCATCCAGCGGTAGATCAGGGTTCCCACGGTGGCCACGACGCAGAGAGCAAGCACGAGCAGCAGGAAAATGAACCAGGAGGCTCGCCGGCGGGTCTGGTCGGTGGGCTGGGTGATGCCGAACGTGTTGATAAACAAGGAGGCCAGAGCGTCGAGCAGCTTCATAGGGATATCGTATGCCTGTTTTGCAACAGGCGATTGCGGAAGAAGCCAGCCGAATCCGCAAGGGCGCTCGTTGCATCAAATCCGGGCATTGGTTTTTGTGGCTTGCCCCGCATGGAGCCCGAGACTACACTTGTAAATGGAATGCCTGAACGGCTGCAAAAGCGGAAGTTCAGTGGATTCAGCGATTTTTGAAGGAGACCTGATTATGTCTACCGCTGCCGTTACCCCCACCGTTGAAGTTGTGAATGCGCCCGCGCCTACGTCCCCCGTTGTTCTGACGGATGCGGCAATCGTGAAGGTGAAGGAAATCATGGCGACGCAGGATCCGGTTCCGGCAGGGCTGCGGATCGGCGTTGTGGGTGGAGGCTGCTCGGGGTTCCAGTACTCGATGTCGTTTGAGAACGCCGCCGGGATGATGGACAAGGTTGTCCGCTTCAACGATCTGAAGGTCTTCGTCGACGCCACCAGCGCCATGTATCTGAACGGCTGCACCGTGGACTATGTCGAGACCCTCGAGGCGGCCGGCTTCAAATTTGAAAACCCCCAGGTAAAGTCCACCTGCGGCTGCGGGTCGAGCTTCAGCGTCTAGTGCGCTGTGCTTTCGGAAGCAAGGGCGAGCCACGCGGCTCGCCCTTTTTCCTTGCAGGATGAACGCTCATTGCTTCAGGTAATGCAGAGCAACAGCGCCTGATTTAAGAATTTTTGAGTCAACGAGTTTCAGGTGCAGTCTCTCTGGCAGGCTGACTCCTTCTCCCAACCGTCTTCCTTCCCCTGCGACGATGGGCTGCACCACAAAATGAAATTCATCGACCAGACCTAGTTCGATAAGTTGTGCGGGAACCGATACGCCTCCGGCCAAAATCTTTTTGCCTGGTTCCTGCTTCAATTTGAGGATTTCGTCCTTGAGGTTGGTGCGAACGATATTTGTATTTTTCTCTTCCACGCTGTTGAGCGTCCGCGAGAAAACAATTCTGTTCAAGGCGACAAATGCTTTCCCAAATTCGATCGACGCTTTTGTCGCCCTCGGGTCTTTTGCGACATCGGGCCAATAAGGGACCATCAACTCATAGGTCTTCCGCCCAAAGATCTGCAGGTCAACACTTCGGAACAGGTCCATATAGTGCTCAAGCATCTCTTCACTACCGACCCCCTTGGTGTGGTCACAGCAGCCATCGGCAGTGAAGTTGATTGCGTAGATGAGATTTCTCATGCATATCCTTTCGTTTTGGCTCTTCCCAGGTTCATACCGGCAACGTCTCAATCGGCGAACAGCGCATCCAGCTTGCCGAGCGTGGAGGCCCAGCCGAGTTCGTAGAGGTGGACCGTGTCCGCAGAGATCTTTTGATGGAGGATGGTGATCTCGGTGCCGCCGTCTGCGTCGCGGAAGGTGACGGTAATGAGCGAGGGCTCGCCGGTGTTCCAGCTGGCCTGCATGGTGAACTGCAGGCGCTCGCCGGGGACGACCTCGGTGTAATGACCGCTGCCAGTCATGGTGCGCGGAAAGCCGGGCGGCACGGTGGCGTGCGGCAGCGCGTCATCGGTGAAGCGAAGCTCACCTCCCTCGCGCGCATCGAGCACGACGCCTGAGACGAGGTGATCGGCGGGACCCCACCACTTCGCGAAGAGCTCGGGCTTGGTCCAGGCGTCATAAACGTCCTTGCGGCTGGCGCGGATGATGCGGGTTTGCTTGACGAAGGGGACAGCCGAAGCCTGAGGCTGCGGTGAGGCGAGAGTGGTCGACATTTACAGCTCCTTTTCCAGGGGTGTTTCGAGGGTAGCCTGAAGGCGATCGAGTCCGTCGCTCCAGTACTGGTTGTAGAAGGCGAGCCAGTCCTGCGCTGCCTCCAGAGGATGCGGATTGAGCGAGACCATGCGTGACTTGCCCTGGCGCTCGCGGCGAATCAGAGAGGCGCGTTCCAGCACGTCGAGATGCTTGCTGACCGCGGCCAGCGACATGGCATAAGGCGCAGCCAACTCGCCCACCGAAAGCCTGTTGAGGGCGATGGTGCGCAGAAGAGCACGGCGCGTGCCGTCAGCCAGCGCATGGTAGACGAGATCAAGATCCGGGCCACGTTGTTCAACCATGTGGTTGAATATATTTACGGCCCAGATGTCTGTCAACCATTTGGTTGAATTAAATTGGCTCTTTTCCACTGACAGCGGCGGATCGCGGAACGAGTGGGTGTGGTGGGGTGAGTTTTAGCGTGGAACCGAGTCCGGGTTTCGAGGAGCAGTGCCGCGTCTGGTTTTTTTCTATTTTTGTCCAGTCACTCTGCACTCGACACCTTATCTAAGCCCCTCCGCGCAAGTACGCAAGCAGAAGCACTAGACCTACAAATACGGCCATCCCAATAAGTATGAGTACCTTGCCGGTCTTCCACGTCATGCCGCCATCCTCTCATTCCGCGTAATGCCTTACAAGAGCGTCTCCTGACTCATGCCTGCTAGAGATGACAAAAAGAACGTGAAAGAATAAAGGATCGATATGTCTGAAGAGTCGCTGGAAACCACGTCGCCCCTCGTTGAAGAAGCCACTGAAAACATTGCCCCGCCGCCCGTTGCTCCGCAGGACGCTGCTGCGCCTTTGGAGGCTGATGAGCCTGCCGAGTCCTTTGGCGATGCCTTCGCCGAGTTCGAACGCACCCACAAGCGTAAAGCTGAGGATGGATCGAAGCAGATTGACGCGACCGTCGTCACGATCGATGCCGAGAATGTGGTTCTCGACATCGGCTTCAAGACCGAAGGCGTGCTGGCTCGAACGACGTTTCCAAACAACGGCGACGATGTGAAGCCCGGCGACCGGATGCTGGTTTCGGTGCGCGGGCGCAATGCCGAGGGCTACTACGAGCTCTCGCGGATTCGCGTGGCGCAGCCGACCGATTGGTCGGCGTTGCAGAAGGCGTTTGACGAGAAGACGCCGGTGGCTGGAACAGTGACGGCGGTGGTGAAGGGCGGCCTGAGCGTCGACGTCGGCGTGCGTGCGTTTATGCCGGCGTCGCGTACCGGCACACGGGATGCAGCGGAGTTGGAGAAGCTCGTCGGGCAGCAGATTACGGTCAACATCATCAAGCTGGATACCGAAGAAGAAGACGTTGTCGTCGACCGGCGCGGAATTGTGGAGGCCGAAGCCAGGGAGCAGCAGCAGGCGCGGTTCGCGACGTTACAGGAAGGCGATATCGTGACCGGGCAGGTGCGCAGCCTGGCGAGCTACGGGGCGTTTGTCGATCTGGGCGGCCTCGACGGGTTGCTGCACGTCAGCGACATCTCCTGGGCTCGCGTGACGAAGCCGGAGGACGTGCTGGAAGTTGGCCAGGAGCTGCGCCTGAAGATCCTGAAGGTGGATGCGGAGAGCAAGAAGCTTTCACTGGGCTTGAAGCAGTTGGAAGCAGAGCCCTGGGATGCGGTGCCGCAGAAGTATGTGGTTGGGCAGCGGGTTACGGGCACCGTAACGCGGCTGATGGATTTTGGTGCGTTTGTGGAGTTGGAGCCGGGTGTTGAGGGGCTGATCCATGTGTCGGAAATGTCGTGGGTGAAGAAGGTGCGCAAGCCCAGCGACATGCTGAAGACCGGCGATACGGTGGAAGCCGTGGTTCTGAACACAAGCGTGCCGGAGAAGCGAATTTCGCTTGGACTGAAGCAGGCGCTGGGCGACCCGTGGGCCGATGTGTCGCAGAAATTTGGAGTGGGTTCTGAGGTTGAAGGCCCCGTGACGCGGCTGATGAAATTTGGCGCGTTTGTGCAGATTGCCGAAGGCGTTGAAGGGCTGGTGCACATCAGCGAGATCGTGGCCGACCGTCGTTTGAACCATCCGGAAGATGCAGTGCATGTGGGTCAGGTGGTGAAGGCGCAGGTGCTCGCGATTGACGCGGAGAAGCGGCAGATCAAGCTGAGCATGAAGCAGTTGATCCCGACAGGATTGAGCGAGTACCTGGAAGAGCGCAAGGAAGGCGATTCGGTTTCCGGCCGCGTGGTAAGTGTGTCCGGAGATTCGGCGGTGGTTGAGCTGGGCGAAGGCATTCGCGCTACCTGCGTGGTGACGGCAACGGCTGCAAAAGCTGAAGGCGCGGCGAACAGTGGCGGCCTGGATCTGTCGGCGCTGAGCTCGATGCTGAAGGATCGTTGGAAGACAGGCGGACCTGCGGCTGGAAGCGCTCCAGCAGCACTGGAGGCCGGCCAGGTAAGAAGCTTCAAGATCACGAAGATGGATAAGGACGCGAAGAGGATCGAATTGAAGCTCGCGTAGGTTTCGGATTGGGAAGCTTGTGTTGCGTTACCGGGACGTTTGTGCTTCCACCAGAGCCGATACGAGGAGGTCGAGGTCGGCGGGATTGACGTCACTGACGGCGAAGATGCGCAGGTCATTCGTCATCGCATGATGAATGGTAAAACCAGATTGAGTTCCAGGCAGCACCGCGACAATAGGACTACCGGATCTCTGGGTAAGGAAGACCGAAACCTCGTGCTTATGGATGGTGAAAAGGAGCAACGCCGCGGGTTGTCCGTTCAGGTATGCGAGATCGCCGCCCTTGAGAGTCGTGTCTGCGGGAAGAACATCTGGCAAGTTGAAGCTGAAGGGCAGCTTGCCCTGGAACCAGGGCTTTACCGTATGGCGGTCCGTTGAGATGACTTCAGGGGATGCGCCGCCGGATAGAACGGCCAGGTGCTGATCGAGCAATTCAGCGGAAAGGGCAGTGGCTTGGCGGTTTTGCCTCCAGCCAAGCAGTGATACTGCAAGCAAGAGACCTGCTGCCACTGCGGCCCATGTAACAGAGCGAAACGAGTAAATACGCCCAGTTTTCTTCGGCTCCTGCGGACGGAGTTGCGCTGTCAGGCGGGCCAGAGCTTCGGGGGGAACGGCGAATTGTTGCGCGGCACGTGCTGTAGCGGCTTTGAGCTGCGTGGCAGAAAGAACGCGCAACGCACATTCATGGCAATCAGTTAGATGTTGCTGAACTTCGTAAGTCTCGTTGGAAGATAGCTCGCCGTCGATGAACGCACTGAGTTGATCCGGGCCGAGATGTCCGTTGGCTTGCGTCGTTTGAGTCATAGCGATTCCCCGAGTTGCACTTTCAATTGTTGATGAAGGGTGCGCCGAGCGCGAGAGATACGTGACATGACGGTGCCGATCGGAACATCGAGGACCAACGCAATGTCCTTATATTTAAGCTCCTCCACATCGCACAGGAGTAACACCTCTCGAAGCTGTGGCTGGAGATCATCGAGGGCTCGGTTGAGAGCCGCCTGGTTGTCGAGACGGATGAGGTGATCTTCAGGGTTCGGACTTTCGTCGGTGGCGCCGGGCAGATCGGGATGGTCTTCCAGAAAAACGGTGCGTGAGGCCGCGATGCCGGTACGCGACGTGAGGAAGGTGTTGCGGAGGATGCGGAAGATCCAGGCTTTGAAGTTGGTACCGGCCTGAAAGGAGTCGAAGGCACGAAGCGCTTTGGAGATAGCTTCCTGCACAAGGTCTTCCGCGTCCGCATGATTGCGGCAGAGCCAGAATGCGTGGTTGTAGAGCGAGGGTAAGAGAGGCAGCGTAAGGTCTTCGAACGACGCGCTATGAAACGGGGAGGACATGATGCGAAGTTCCTCGGAGTATCTGGAGGCGGAGCTCTGCCGGGGAGACGAGTCGACGAGATGGCCTTGAAGATGAGACACACTCCCCATAACCAAATTACAGCCGGTTTATTCCATTCTATTTATTTGCGGGTTGGCGGGAATAAAAGCATGCTTCCGAAGTTCTCCATGGTGCAGGCAATCAGAACCAACGGAGCGCGATATGAATGGATTTACAGAAGATGAGATAGTGACGGACAAGCAGGCGCAGCCCGCCGGCGACGGAATCGACAGGCGTAACTTTCTCGGGTGCATGGCCTGGGCCGGAACGGGACTCCTTTGGACCATGGTGGGCGGAGTTCCGGCATCCAGGCTGCTGGCTCAGACCATGAAGGCCGGCGGGACGGGTGCTGGAAAGATCGAGGACTTTTCCTTTGTCCAGATCAGCGATAGCCACATTGGATTCAACAAGGGCGCGAATCCGGATGTGACGGGAACGCTGCAAAAGGCTATCGATAAGATCAATATCGTCCCGTCGGGCATGAAGCCGCCAGACTTCATGATCCATACCGGCGACATCACGCAGAACTCGAAGGCTTCGGAATTCGACACGGCTGTGCAGGTGATCAAGAGTGCGAAGGTTGGTGAGGTGTTCTACGTTCCGGGAGAGCATGATTTTTCGCTCGATGATGGTGCACTGTACAAGCAACGGTTCGGTAAGGGCACCGTTGGGAATGGCTGGTATAGCTACAACCACAAGGGCGTGCACTTCGTTGGGCTGAACAACTGCGTGCAGGTTGATGCGATGGGAAACCTCGGCGCGGAACAGCTTGCCTGGCTGAAGTCTGATCTCTCGGGTTTAAGCGCTTCAACGCCGATTGTCGTGTTCGCGCATATTCCGTTGTGGATGGTCTACGAGAAGTGGGGCTGGGGAACGGCCGATGGTGCGCAGGCGCTGGCCCTTCTGAAACGCTTTGGCTCGGTCACCGTGTTGAACGGTCATATTCATCAGGTGGTGCAGAAAGTAGAGGGCAACGTCGCGTTCCACACAGCGATGGCAACGGCGTTTCCACAGCCCGCACCGGGAACTGCTCCGAACCCGGGACCGATGGCTGTTCCCCCCGGCAAGTTGCAGAGCGTGCTCGGCGTCACCAGCGTCAAGGTCGTTCGTGGACACAACCACCTCGCCGTGGTCGATCACTCGCTGGCGGAGGGAGCTTGAAACACCTTGGTGCAGTGATCGTCCTCTTTGCTGTTTCCCTCACGGGATTGGCGTTTGTACATCCCTTCGGCAATCCGCGTGCGGAGCCCACAAAGGGGCTCGACACGTTACTTCAAGGCGCCCATATGCCCGCGGATACAAAGAGGGTTCTGGTGACGAAGTGCGCTGACTGCCACTCGAATGAGACGCGATGGCCGGTCTATGCACGACTGGCTCCCGGTTCCTGGCTGATCGAGCGGGATATCGTTGAGGCGCGCAGGAAGATGAACCTCTCGCTTTGGGAACAAATGTCTGCGGATGCGCAGACTGGACTGGCGGGACAAATTATTCATGAAGCGAAGAGTGGGGCCATGCCACCTCTGCAATACCGCCTTTTGCATTGGAAGTCCGAACTGACAGCAACGGACGTTGCAGCGCTCTCGATGATGGAAACCGGAGGGCAACAGGAGGCGAGTGTGAGCGGCTCCGGCGATGCCACACGCGGCAAGTCCGTATTTGATAAGCGGTGCACCGGTTGTCATGCGATGGAGGGAGACCGGGAAGGACCAAGGCTGGCCGG
>Ga0302316_10003330_pt1 | contig 11000 bp, 11 predicted proteins | sample III_Palsa_N3_2_FD_200456 | JGI IMG/M metagenome (GOLD analysis project Ga0302316, IMG submission 200456) | Peat permafrost microbial communities from Stordalen Mire near Abisko, Sweden - III_Palsa_N3_2 | ecosystem: Environmental > Terrestrial > Soil > Palsa > Peat permafrost | place: Sweden... | reverse complement strand
GACCCAATCGCTCCACCGGTAATAATTACCGGCCCTTCAGCCCCGAACGGCCCACCCGATCCAATCGAGATCGCCGTCGCCACCGGCTTCAGCACAGCCACCCGCGGCTGCACCTTCCCGCCGCCAAACACAATCGTCTCGACCGCCTCAGGCATGCCATGCCCACGCACCCGCGGCGAAAGATATCGCGCCACCAGCCCCACAATCAGCCCGCCAAGCACCGGCATCAGCGGCAGCCACCAATGCCTGCCAGCCTGCCATGGGTCGACCTCATGCAAACTCAACCGGTGAAAATAAAACGCATTCGTAGAAAGCGCGATCATCTCCAGCAGCGCCCACGCCGCCACTGCGCTCACTGCACCCAGACCCGCGGCCAGAACACTTACATAAAGAATTCGGCTATCCGCCGAGTAGTCCCGCAATTTACCGGCCAGAGGCTGGGTCATTTCTTCTCGTCTTCTCCTGCTTCATTTCCCTTTTGCCGGCGACTTCCTGCACCGCCAGTCTGCACCTTACGCAGCGACCGTATCATCACCTCGCCTTGCCGCTGCAACTCGTCCAGATGCAGCGCCACCAGCTGCCGCAGAATCGTCCATCCATGCGGCGTAAGCTGCACCAGCGACCGCCGAAGATCGTGCTCATCGTGCTTGCGCTCTACCAACCCCGCCCGCTCGGCCCGATCTACCAGCTCCACCGTGCTGTTGTGCCGCAGAATCATTCGCTCCGCAATATAGCTGATCGACGCCTGCCGGCCTTCGGGCGCGGCTCCAATTACCTGCATCAACTGATACTGCTGCGCCGCGATACCGCACGTATCCGACGCGCTTTCGCTAAAGCTCAGAAAAGTGCGCAGATGATAGCGAAACTCAGCCAGCTCAGCCAGCCGCGGAATCATATCTGCCGAGTCGATCTCTTCTTCCGTCCCATTCATCGCAATACCTCAATTATATCGTTAAGCGATATTTCGCAGAACTCCTTCCATAGACAACTCAACGTCCATGAACCCTCAACGAAACACCGTAACCCGACCCACAGTCGTTACACTGGTAACAGCAGTAAATCTGCAAACAAATACTCAGGAGCTTCTTTTGATCGACCGCTATACCCGTCCGCAGATGGCCAGCATCTGGTCCGAGGAAAGCAAGTACCGCAACTGGCTCCGTGTCGAACTTGCTGCCACCGACGCTCTTGCCGCCGCCGGCATCGTGCCCGCTGAAGCCGCCGTCGAACTCCGCGAGCGTGCAGACTTCACCGTCGAACGTATTCACGAAATCGAAGCAGACACCCGGCACGACGTTCTCGCCTTCACCACCGCTGTCGCCGAGACCGCCGGTCCGGCGGCACGTTGGCTTCATTATGGTTTGACCTCGACTGATGTCGTCGACACCGCGCAAGCCCTGGCGATCACGCAAGCCTCTGATTTAATTCGTTTAGGCATTGTCCGACTTCGCGAGGTCTTGCGCAAGAGGGCGATCGAATTCCAGCACACGCCCACCATCGGCCGCACCCACGGCGTCCACGCCGAGCCAACCACTTTCGGCATGAAACTCCTGCTCTGGTACTCCGAAATGGGACGTAACCTCAAACGCTTTGATGCAGCCGCCGCCGATCTTCGCGTCGGCAAAATTTCCGGCGCAGTCGGCGCCTTCGGAAAGCTCAAGCCCGAACACGAAGAAGCCATCCTCGCCTCACTCGGCCTCACAGCCGCAGCCATTTCTACACAAGTCCTCCAGCGCGACCGCCACGCCGCATACATCACTACGCTGGCCGTGCTCTGCTCCACGCTCGACAAGATTGCCACCGAAATCCGCCATCTCCAGCGCACCGAAGTCCGCGAAGCCGAAGAGTTTTTCTCCGCCAAACAAAAGGGCTCAAGCGCCATGCCGCATAAGCGCAATCCCATCACCTGCGAAAACATCAGCGGCCTCGCCCGCGTCGTCCGCGGCAACGCCCAGGTGGCATTGGAAAACGTGGCTCTCTGGCACGAACGCGACATCTCCCACTCCTCAGCCGAGCGCGTCATCCTGCCGGACACCACCACCCTCGCCGACTATCTCCTCGACAAGACCGCAACCTTGATCGAGCGACTTCTCGTATACCCGGCCCGCATGTTGAAGAATCTCGAACTCACCGGCGGCCTCATCTACTCCGGCCAGTTGCTCATCGATCTCGCCGCCTCCGGCATGAGCCGCGAAGACGCCTACCGCCTCGTCCAGGCCCACGCCATGAACGCCTGGCAGAACGACCTCAACTATCGCACTCTCATCGAGTCCGACCCCGAGATCACCGCCCGCCTGAGTCCCGAAAAACTGGCCCAGGCCTTCGATGTCAATCGCCAGCTAACCAACATCGATGAAGTCTTTGCCCGTGTTCTGAAAGAGTCCGCCTAAGCCGCAAGCTCTTCCCAACAAACACCTCACGCGTAGATCCGCTCATCCCCATCGCTCTCGGCATGCCTATCACCAAATAACTCTGCCACGCTCTGCGGCGTCCTCGCACCGTTGCGCCCTCGGCCAAATGGCTGCGATGTAACCGGGTCGAGCGGCTGCACGATCGCATAATGAATCGGCGTCTTGCAATAAAGACACTCTTTCTTTGAAATCAGAAAATTCGTAATCGGAACCGGTTGCTCAAATGCTCTCAGGCACTCCGGACAGCAGATCATCGCAAACGCTTCACCGGTGCCCTTATGCTGGCTTCTCGGAACCCACATTGGCACATCAGAGCTCATGCCTCGTGACGGTCTCTCTGAAGCCCGGGGAGCTTTCTCCACCAGTCCCAACAGCGAACGAAAGTTCGTCGCCTTCTGATAGAACGCATCCGCGGCGATTCCCTGTGGAATCGTGTCGCCGGTGTAGGCTCCGCTACTCGCGATCACATAGATCCCCGGCAGCCGCCGCCGCACCACGGAAAGCAACTCAAACCCCGACATCCCTGGCATATTCAGATCGGATAGCAGGACATCGGGCATCACCTCCCGAATCTGTTCCAACGCGGAAAATCCATCGGCCGCGCTTCGAACGCTATGGCCCATATTGACGAAAATCTGCGATAGCGTCGTTCGTGTAGCCAGTTCATCATCAACGATCAGAAGTTTAATTGACGTAGCGGGCATCTTGTACCCTCCAAAGTGCATCATGCTAATGCCCATTGTCGTTACTCTGTCCGATTACTTCTGTTTCATATTGCTCACATCGGTCGAATAGGCGCTGGCAGCTTTTTCTTCTTCAACGGCAGCGTCGTCACGGTCTCCGGCTTTTTCGAGTTCTGTTCCGGCAAGTGATCGTGCAACACCACATTCAGCAGCGATTTGTGTACCTTGATTCGCCCGTTGTACTCCACAAATCCCAGCTTGCGAAACCGGTTCATAAAGAAGCTCACCCGCGACCGCGTGGTCCCGATCATCGTGGCCAGCGACTCCTGTGTGATCGCCGGAATCAGCATCTCCGGCTCGCCCGGCTTTCCAAACTCCGCCATCAGCAGCAGAATCCTCGCCAGCCGCTTCTCACTTGAGTTGAAAAGCTGGTCCACCAAATCTGCCTGCGTCCTCATGCTGCGCGCCAGCAGGAACCTCAGAAACAAGTCGGAGAACGTGTGCTCCGACTGCAACACACGCATCATCTCTTCGCGGTCGATCTTGAGCGCCACACAGTTAGTAATCGCCGTCGCCGTCGCCATACGCAGTCCCACCGCACCCGCAATCGACTCCTCGCCCACGAAGTCTCCCACAGAAAGCAGCGTAATCGTCGCCTCTTTACCTTGATCGGATACCACCGTCAGCTTGGCTCGTCCACTCTGCAGGTAGAACACGCAATCAGCCGCGTTCCCCTGGCTGAAAAACGGTCGTTTCGCCTTGATCTGGACGATCTTTCGTCCTAACCCTGCATTCGCCAGAAAACCGGCGGCATCGAACACGATCTTCTTCTTCGCTTCACCCATCGAAACGCCTCCGTACGGCTCCGCAATGGACACATCGAAGCTTACTCAGCAACGCAAAGCGTATGCGGCCCGGACACCCGTGACATCGCCGCAGACAGACCAAGTTTCCCTTAGATTGTCATATAGCCGACATTATTTCTGTGCAATATTGCACACAAACAGGGAATTAATTACAAGCACAATCCACTCTCATCCGCCTGATCGCCGCCGTCATATAACAGGATTCCCTCACCCGCGACCTCCACGTACAGGCACTTTTCCCCCAGCACCCGTGCCGTCCGCCCCAGAAACTCCTTCAGCGCCTGCAGTCCTTCGCCATGGGGCAACGCGACAGTAAACTCGCGATGCTCGCCGTAGGTGTACTGCCCACCGGCTTCACGCCAGTATCCAAACACGTTGGCCGCGGTTGCCGTGTATCCACCGAACCGCTCCATCAGAAACACATGAACGGACTGCTCTACCGTCTCGCCGCTAGCGCACGGTTCCTTCAACTTCAGCGAAGGAAGCAGAAAACGCACATTTTTTCCTAAAGGCTTTTCCCGATAATTCATGTGCCTCTTCCAATCGCAAATCGCGTAACTTGGTTGCTGTCAGCATAAATCCTAACGCTCCCGCTCCTTAGCTTTTCCTACTCCCTATTCCCTATTCCCTGTTCCCTGACCTTATGCTCTTCCCCATCCTCGACGCCGCATTAGCCTCCACCACCGCCCGCTCCGGCGATTGGCTCGCCTGCAAGCCCGGCTGCCACCAGTGCTGCATCGGCGTCTTCCCCATCTCGCAGTTCGATGCCGAAAACCTTCGCGCCGCCCTCAACGCCGCGCCTGCTGATCTCGCCGCACCCATCCGCGTCCGCGCCCAGGCCGCCCGCGCCCGTCTCACCCGCGACTTCCCCGGCGACCCAACCACGGGCATTCTCTTCACCGAAGACCACCACGAAACCGCATTCGACGACTTCGCCAACGACGAGCCCTGCCCCGTCCTCGACCCCATCACCGGAACCTGCGATCTCTATGCCGCCCGCCCCGTCCAGTGCCGCACCTTCGGGCCGCCGGTGCGTAATGAAGACGACAATCTGTCCGTTTGCGAACTATGTTTTGCAGGAGCACCCGAAAGCGAAGTCCTTCGCTGCGAGATGGATCAAAGCTGGCGTCCGCTCGAAGAAACCCTCATCGCCGAAGCCGAACTGCGTACCCACCTCGAAGGCCCCACCCTTATTGCCTTCGCTCTCACGCAATCCACCTAGTAACTGGTACCCGGCTTCACTACCATCGAAGCCGGCTTCAGCGATGTCCGCGACGAACCGGCATCCGCAACCGCCGAAGTCTTCAAAGCAGCCACATCTCCAACCGTCGGCTCTTCCTCAAGAAACGCCGTTGTTGCCGCGTCGTGCATATCCAGCACCACCGCATCCTTGGGCATCGAAAACCGGCCGTGCCCCACATAGGCCACGAACATCGCAGCCGTCGTCGCCGGTGAAAGCACCACCAGCGGCACGCTATACCGCTTCAAAATACCTTCCGCCAGGCACTCCGCAGAGTGGCTTCGGGGAAGGTCGCCCTTCACCTGCGGAATCATGAATACCTGCAGCCCATCCTCCGGGTGTTTGGCCGAGTAATGCGCCAGTCCCCGCGCCACCGACTTCGGCGATGTCACCCCGAAGTCCGCAATAAAATTTCTCCGCACCGCATGCGGATAGAAGCGATTAATAACCACCCTCGAAAAATCGGCGCAGTTGATAAAAAGCCCGTTATACCGCGACACATTCCTGCGATCGTTGAACTCCGCAATCAGCTGCGCATCCTGACCCGCAGTCGACTTCACGCTGAACCCATAAATCGTCCGGTCATAAGCCGACCCCGCAAGTTCGTACCAGTTACCGCCAGGCGCCTTTCCATCCTCCGCATCCGGAGCCACCATCTCCAGATGCGCCCGCCGGTACTGATCCCGCAACTGCCCCTCAGTCGCCCTATCCATCGTCGCCGGAATCTCATCCGCCGAGTCCACCGCATACAGATAAGCCATCAACGGCATAGCCAGCCAATCGTAATGTCCAATCCCGTCATACCGGCTGATCACCACGCCCAGCTCGCCCTCACGGCAAACCCGCAGCTGTGTCGGCGACTCCGCGCAAACATGATCCAGATAAATTGCCGAGTGGCCACCCGGATCAAAGACGCCCAGCTTGCCATACGGCTGTTCCAGCAGCACCGCCACGGAAGCATGCGCCGACGCGCAAACCAGCGCCGCGCAGATCGCACCAGCTAGAACTTTCCCTTTGGTCCCCGGTTGCCGGCACCCTGTCTGAGCTCGCATCGTTTGTCCTCAGGAATCCCCGTTCCTTTGAAACCGCTGCCAATTCAGCATCGCTCGAACGAAAAAACTTCCGAACGCACCACTTTTCCCATTAAACCGGGCCTATCACCAAATGTCGCGTTAAAAAGCCGTCAAATACTACTGCGCGATCTAACAGCTCCCAAGTGGGCTATGAGGCACCCTCAGCCGTTTTCCCTCAGGAAAATGGCACTCACATAGTCTTTCGAAGTAACAGGAGAACTGCTCTAATCAATGAGATGCAGGCTCTGGCAAACTCTTCAGAAGAAATTTCCGGTGGAAAAAATCTCACGCTCGCCATCACCGGCGCCAGCGGCACAATTTTCGCGCGCCACATGCTCCTCGCTCTCGAATCCGACACCCGCGTATCCCGCGTCCACCTCGTCGTCAGCCCCAGCGCTCTCCGCGTCCTCGCTGAGGAGTCCTCCATCAGCGGCAGCAATGCCCTGATAGAAAAGCTCCTCGGCCGAAGCTCCACAAAAATCGTGCAGTTGGCCCACCAGGACGTAGGCGCACCCATCGCCAGCGGCTCTTATCCATGCGACGGCATGATCGTCCTGCCCTGCTCCATGGGAACCCTCGCCGGCATCGCTCACGGCCTCGCCCAGAACCTCATCGAGCGCGCCGCCGATGTCTGCCTCAAGGAACGCCGCCCGCTCATCCTCTGCGTCCGCGAAACCCCTCTGACCCTCATCCACATCCGCAACATGGCCTCTGCCACCGAAGCCGGCGCGACCATCTTCCCCATCATCCCCACCTTCTACAACCACCCGCAAACCATCGACGACATCGCGCAAAACTTCGTAGCTCGCGTCCTCCAGCACTTCGGCCTACGCCAACCCAACACCTTCACCTGGGGCGCATCCACACCTTAGAAGTAACTCTGCCTTACTTGGCGAAACTTCGCTCCCTTAGCGCCCTTTGCGTGAGAGCTTTTGCCTTGGCTGCTTCCTGCCCTACCTCATCTTCGTCAACATCCGCACCTGCCCCTGCGGCGCTGGCTTCGCCTTCAAAAAGTCCGCCGTAGCCGCTGCCACTCTGGACGAACAAGTCTTCGGCGACAGATGCCCACATCCCTCCACCACATCCAGTTCCGATGTCGGCACCATCCCATGCATCGCCTGTCCGGCCGGCAGCGGAATCAGCTGGTCAAGGCTCCCCCAAACGATCAGCAAAGGCTCCGTCATCCCCTGCAGCTTCCCATCCAGAATGTCTTTCCCGGTCTGCATGGAAGCCATGCCCTTGTCCACGACCGCCTGGTTTTCCTGCAACGTCCGCAACGCATCCCGCCCCACAAAAGGAGGCAGCGGCTTCGCCTCCGGCTCCAGCTTCGCCGCAAGCCGGTTTAGGTCCTCCACGCTGTTGGGGTGAAACACTGCTGCATTATCGCGCGCTCCATCAAACGCAATCCCCGCCGCGTCATACACCACCACGCGATCGATCATCTCCGGATGATCAATCGCCAGCTTCAGCACGATCCACCCACCCATCGACCATCCACCGACATCCGGCTTCTGCAACCCCAGCGCCTGAATAAAGTCCGCGACAAACTGTTCCTGCGTCGAGATCGAATAATCCGAGTCCGAAGGTTTTGGCGACCGCCCATATCCCAGCAGGTCTGGCGCATACACATGGAACCCTGCGCGCTTCAGTCGCTTCAGCATCGGTGCCCAGCTCTCGTCGCGGTCAGCCAACCCATGCACCAGCACCAGCGGAATGCCGCCACCCGGCACGCTCGCTTCGCCTTCGTAGTAATGCACGCGCCCTTCCGGAGTCAGCACATAGTTGCTCTGCACCCTCGCCAGGAACAGCCCAAAGTGTGTCCCCTGCGTCGCCACCCACACCGGGCGCTCATAGAACACAACGCCGGTCACCAGCACCAGCACAAGTACCAGCAACACCAACTGCCCCAGACGTCTCATCGCGACCTTTGCCTCTCGCCCACGCAGCAAACACGCGGTGCAACCAGCCTACTTCAGCGGCTTTCCAAATTCTTCCCCAAACACAGTATGCGACATATCGAACCGTCCGCCATCGAACTTATCCGGCCCGGTCAAATGCCCGATCGCCAGCAGGGCCACCACCCAATAGCTCATAGGCAACTTCAGCGTCTCGCACACCTTCGCTTGCTCAAATCCTTCCATCGGCGCCGTGTCGTATCCCATCACTTCGGCCATCAGCATCATCGACGTCAACGCCATCATTACCATCTTGTTCAGCCAGCCGGACATATGGTCATAACTCATCCCGGACATATACGCCGGCACACTATTGGCCGCCTGTGCCGCATAGCTTTCCGGCATCCCACCCGCGCGTCCCAACCGCAACATTTCATCCAGATCCTTGCGCCAGCCGTCGCGATCTCCGCAGGCCACAATCACCGCGCTCGCTTCTTCCACCTTCGCCTGGTTATAACTTGCCGCTCTCAGCCGCTTCTTCTGCTCCGGATGTTGAACCACGATAAATCGCCACGGCTGCATGTTGTAGCCGCTGGGTGCGTGCAGCCCGGCGTCCAGAATCTGCCGCAGATCGCTTGCCGGAATCGGCTCACCATCGAAGCTCGGTGTTGCTCGTCGATCTCGTATAGCTTGGGCCAGGCTTTTCTGCGTATTCGGCATTCTCTTCTCCAAAGCCTTTCAATACATGTTGATAGATGCCGTCAAGACGTTTCGGGCACGCACACCGCGCAAACCACCGCCTCCAGAATGCGTGAAATAAAACATCTCAACAACTGCTTTATTCAGACACCTAAGGAATCTCCGCCATCGGCAGCGAAAGCACCGATGGGTTCTGGCCTGGCATGTCCGCAAACACAATTACCGCGCTGTAACCTTGCCGCAACTCCGGGTGCGCATTGATCATAGCCTCTGCCGCGGCGGCATCGCGTATCCGGTTTGGTTCAGCCCCGGCCAAAGGCTCACCCGCATAATGCAGCACCAGATGCAGGCTCGCATCATCGCCAGCCGGCTCATTCGACATTGCAGTAAAGTGAAATTCTTGTCCGCCCGTACCCTTCACCACCAACGGCGTCTGCGCACTGATCCCATCGGAAAGCGACGGCGGTGCACCCGCATGCTGCTCCGCCAGCAGCTTATCCGAGGCCGTGCTGGAAACAAAACTCGCCGGTCGCAATAGCTCATTCGCTTCGTCATACTGCATCCACGCCAGCCACGGCTTTTTCGCTTTCACATTGGCTCGCGCCGCATTCCAGTACCAAAGCCCGTCTTTGCCCACCGCCGTCCGCGCATGCGGATAAAACCCAGCCATCTTCCACCCACCGCCTTCCTGCAGCAACAGAAAAGCAAGCAGCCATGCGTGATCCCCACCGGCTGCCTCAACCATCGCAAACCCATATGTGCCCGCAGGCAGCGACGAAAACGAAAAATCCGTCTCCGAAGTCGTGTCTTTCAGCTGACACGTAAAGTCCGCCTCGCTCGTGTCTCCAGCCTTGCGCGTACTCGCATCCAGCAGGTACACCTGCGTCACGCGCAGCGTATCACCCTTCAGCTTTTCGCTCGTCGCGTTGATCGTGTACTCAACCGGCCCGAAGTTACTCGCATACTCCGCAACCGTCGCAGCCTTCACCGCATTCGCATCGCCGGACTTCACCGCAGCCCCCAGCAATAACGCCTCATTGGCCAGCGCACTCCGCACGTCCGTTGCCATCCTCGCCTGCGTCGTACAAGTCTGTGCCGCCATCGACACGCTAGCCACGCTCGCCATCGCCAGCGATGCAACCGCCAATCCGCAATTCATCCCTCGACCGCTCATGTCGCCTCTGTACTTCAGATTCATCCCTCACCGCATAAGCGCTACCGCACAGCATACGAACGCCTACGTCCTAAGTCCAGTCCAGGCGCCCATGGGGTCTGCTTGAAGTCACGATGTCGGAAGGGCTCATCGGCAAACCACAGAAGCTCCAGAGTATTCTTACCCTGTGGAGCTACCTTCCGGCCCACATACCCGTCCCAAGCTTAGATGACGCACATCCAATGACATTGAAATCCCTCCTAAACCCGAGTTCTCTCTTCGCCGCGACCCTCGTGCTTGCCACGACACCTCTCTGCGCCCAGGCACCCACACGCCAAATCTCCACCATCCCTGCGACATCCCCCACCTCGCTGCCCGCCGCCAATACCCTCCCCTCGCCCATCGCCGCCACGCCCGACGCCGGCATCACCCACCCCAACACGCCGCATCGCGCCCAGGTCACCTACACTGCCGGCCTCATCAACGTCCGCGCCGACAACTCCAGCCTCAACCAGATCCTCCGCGCCATCGCCCGTCTCACCGGCATGACCATCACAGGCGGCGTCGCCGACGAACGCGTCTTCGGCAACTACGGTCCCGCCGAACCCTCCACCATCCTTGCCACCCTGCTGGACGGCACCGGCAGCAACATGCTCCTGCGCGAATCCACCACAGCGGCCCCATCCGAGCTCATCCTCACCCCGCGCAACGGCGGTCCCACCCCGCCGAACCCCAACGCCCCCGGCTTCGACGACGGCCCGGACGACCAAAGCCCGCGCAGCTCCTACGCCAACCGCAGCTCGCTTCCGCAGCCCCACGTCATCCCGCAACAATCCCAGACGCCCCAGCAACCCTCAGGGCCGCCCAGCATTCCGCAACCGGCAAATGACGTCAACGGCAGCCCGAGTAATGTCTCCCCCACAGCTTCTAGCTACCCCACCACCAACTCGCAGCCCCTGGATTCCGTACCGACACCCTCG
>Ga0302316_10003329_pt1 | contig 11002 bp, 6 predicted proteins | sample III_Palsa_N3_2_FD_200456 | JGI IMG/M metagenome (GOLD analysis project Ga0302316, IMG submission 200456) | Peat permafrost microbial communities from Stordalen Mire near Abisko, Sweden - III_Palsa_N3_2 | ecosystem: Environmental > Terrestrial > Soil > Palsa > Peat permafrost | place: Sweden... | reverse complement strand
GATCGACTTTCCGGTCTGGGCGCTCGAGCCGGGCTTGCCGACCCGGATCGAGACGCGGCACAGCCGCTGGCCCGGCGGCGCCAGCCTGTGGGACACCAAACGCCCGGCCGAGCTGGACAGCTACCCGCTCGCCACCATCACCCACTATGAGTTCGGCGCGGCCAAGGGCGGGCCGTTCAGCCTGATCTGGTATGATGGGGGGATTCTGCCGCCCACGCCGCCGGGCTTTCCGGCGAACCTTCCCCTGAGCCCCGACGGAGGCGTGCTGTTCATCGGCGCGCACGGGATGCTGATGCACGAAACCTATGGCCAGAAACCGTTGCTGATCGGCGAGGGGCTGGATGAGCGGGCCAAGCTGGTTCCGGTGTCCCTGCCGCGCATCCAGGGCGGCATCGAGGGCCATGAGATGAACTGGATCAGGGCCATTCGCGGCGAGGAGAAAATCTCCTGTCCGTTCGAATACGCCGCGCCGCTGGTCGAGACCATGGGCCTGGGCATTGTGGCCCTGATGGCCGATCAGGCCATCGAGTACGACGGCGTCGCCGGCAAGGTCACCAATGTGCCGGGCGCCAACCAGTATCTCGGACGGGTCTATCGCAAGGGATGGGAGCTATGACCTCGATGCAGCGACGGTGGCTGGGCGCGGCCTGTGCGGCCGTGATCCTGGCGGGAGCGGCGAGCGCCCTGGCGCAGCCGACGCCACCAACTCCCGCGCCGAAGCCGCAGGACACCGAACAATGGACGCCGGTCCCGGCGATCGTCACTCCGGGCGCTGTCGACGCCGCACCGCCCTCCGACGCCCTCGTCCTGTTCGACGGCAAGAACCTCGACCAGTGGGTCAACACCAGGGACAAGGCGCCGGCAGGCTGGGTTGTCGCCAATGGCGTCGTGACGGTGGACAAGAAGGCCGGCAACATCGAGACCAAGCGCAGCTTTCGAAACTACCAGCTGCATCTGGAATGGCGGGTGCCGGAGAACGTCACCGGCTCCGGCCAGGCGCGGGGCAACAGCGGCGTCTTCCTGGCCTCCACCGGTCCTGGCGACGCGGGCTACGAGCTGCAGATCCTCGATTCCTACAACAACCCGACCTACGTCAACGGCCAGGCTGGCAGCATGTACAAGCAGTATGCGCCGTTGGTGAATTCCATGCGCAAGCCTGGCGAATGGCAGGTCTACGACGTGATCTGGACCGCGCCGGTATTCGCCGCTGACGGCAAGGTGACCTCGCCGGCGCGCGTCACCGCCTTCCAGAACGGCGTCCTGATCCTGAACAACGTCGTGCTTAGCGGCGAGACTCTCTACATCGGCAAGCCCTTCTACCGGCCCTACACCAGCGCCCCGATCAAGCTGCAGGCGCACGGCGATCCAAGTCCGTCGCTGAGTTTTCGCAACATCTGGGTGCGCGATTTGCCGTCCGCGCCGTGACATCAGAACGGGCGCGGGTCGCCCTGGAGACGAAGATGACAGATTGGTCGAATGGGATGTCCCGGCGCGGGGCGCTGGCGATGCTGGGCGCGGGCGCCATGGTGTTGGCGGCGGGGGCCCCGGCGAGGGCCGCCGCCAAACCGATCCTCGGGACCTGGCCCGTCGGGGTGCAGCTCTGGACCGTCAATGCTCAGCTGCAGAAGGATGTGCCCGGGACGCTGAGCCGCCTCAAGGCCACCGGCTATGACGTTGTCGAGACCGCCGGCCTCGCCGGGCTCAGCGCGCCGGCCTTCCGCAAGCTCTTGGACGATAATGGCCTGGTCTGCCCCAGCGCGCATTTCTCGATGGGCGATCTGACTACCAAGCTTGACCAGAGGATCGAGGAGGCCCAGGCCCTGGGCGCCCACTGGCTGGTCTGCGCCTCGCCCCGCCCGTTGACGCCCATCGCCCTTATCGGCGACTGGGTTTCGGCCATGAAGAAGGCGATGACCCTGGACGCCTGGAAGGCCAATGCGGATGATCTGGCGCGGATCGCCCCGGTGGTCGCCAAGGCGGGCCTGAAACTGGCCTATCACAACCATTTCATGGAGTTCGCCGACCACGGCGGGGTCACCGGCTACGACATCATCGCCGGGGCCGCCGATCCGCAACACCTGCGGCTGGAGATCGACCTGGGCTGGGTCTTCGTGGGCGGCGCCGATCCGTTGACCGTGCTCACCAAGCACGCGGACCGGGTCGACATGCTGCACGTCAAGGACTTCGCCAAGGACGCCAGTCAGCCACTCGGATTCCGCTGCGTGGATGTCGGCCAGGGGCTGATCAATTGGGCGCCCATCCTGAAGAAGGCGCGTGAGCAGGGCGTGAGCTACATCTATGTCGAACAGGAAGCGCCCTACACGCGGCCGGTGTTCGACTCCCTGGCGACGGCCCGGACCTATCTGACCGCGTTGTGACCGTTGGTCGGGGCAGCGTGGCGCCAACCGAGGTCGCCTGGCGGTGAGGACAGTCTAACCGCTACTTGTCTCCGGTCGACGCGGGTCGGGCAGGGGTGGCCTGGCCCTAGGCCAAGAGGGATTTCCACTCAGCCAAGGGCGGCGGAGCGTTTGGCCCTTTGGCTGTCTCTTTGGGTGAGGTGGCGGTCCTTGTTGAAGTGGTTGTGGCAGGCGGCGTGGACGGCGCTGAATTTCTGCAGGCTTTTCATCTGCCTGAACCCTATGAAGGCGTGTTCGTCGTTGAACCGCTCCGGCTTTTGCCCGCGGTGCTAGATGGGGTATCGCCCTCGGGCAGCTATGCCGTCGAAGGCGGATTGGCTTTCACCGGCATTGCGCTCGCCGCGCCCTGAGCGGTCCGCCGTGGTGGATCGCCGCGCGGCGTTTTGGCTCACCTGGGAAGCCGCCAAAGTCTAGCCACGCCCGCGATTCCAGTGTTTGTACTCCCCTTACGGCCGGCCTTCTGCGGTGTGATTCAGCGGCGACCCGGGGGACTTTCTATGCGCGGTATTCTTCTCACAGGCGTCGCGGCGCTAGCCATGTGCGGTTTGCAGGCTGGCGCGGCTAGCGCCCAGACCGCCGTAGATACTGTCGTCGTGACGGCGACACGCAGCGCCATTAAACTCTCCAACGCGCCCGAGAGCGTCAGCATCGTGTCCGCGACGAAAATTCAGGAGACCCCCGCGCGGTCTCTCGATGAAGTCCTGCGGGCTGTGCCATCGGTCAATGTGCCGTCGATGACCTCCTATGAGCTCTTCCCTAACAGCGACACCGTGTCCATGCGCGGGCTGGGCGGCAGCCGCGCCCTGGTTCTGCTCGATGGCGTGCCGCTGACCGACCCCTTCTTCGGCTTCGTGCAGTGGAATTTCATCCCGCTGGCGGACGTGGACCACATCGAGGTGGTGCGCGGCGGCGGCGCGGCCTTGTGGGGCAACTCCGCCATGGGCGGCGTCATCGGTGTACAGACCAAGGTCCCGGACCAGCAGAAATTCATCCTGGACGCAGCCGGCGGCAGCTTTGGCACCGTGCGGGCCAATGGCTACGCCGCCTTCAAGGTTTCCGACCACTTCCAGTTCGATGTCGACGCGGCGACCACTAAGTCCGACGGCTATGACGCGACCGCGCCAGCCTCTCGCGTGCCGCTCACCGTGCCCGATCGCTTCAAGGCCGACAATTATCAGACCGACCTGCAGTTCGAGATCGATCCGTCGCTGACCGGCTCTCTGCTCGCCGGCTATCACGACTTCAATCAGACCCTGCACACGCCCGCGAACCAGAACCGCCAGGTCGAAACCAACCTATCCGGCAACCTGGTCAAGACCCTGGGCGACTCCACCCTGACGGCCACCGCCTTCCACATCGGTTCACGATTCAAGGCCGCCAACTCCGATACGCCCACTGGCGGCACGCCGGGGGTGGTCGAATTTGCGGAGAATTTTCACATCACCCCGGCGACCACCGACGGCGGCTCGCTGGTCTGGGCCAGGACCTCGGACGGCTGGCTGAAGCTACTGTCCACCGGCGCCGACTATCAGCAGCTGCACGGATCCGACGTCGGCTATATCTACAGCCCGGCCGCGGGTGCGCCCCTGTTGCGCACCGATCCGGCCAGTGGCGATCAGCGTTTCGCCGGCCTGTTCGTCCAGGGGGAAGTGGCGCCGATCGACGGACTGCGGATCCTCGCCAGCGGCCGTTATCAGTACTTCCAGAACTTCGACGGCTTCAACGGCGCACCTGGCGGCGGCGGGGCCCAGCCCAGCAACAGCACCTCGCGGATCGATCCGCGCGTTTCGGCGCGCTACGATGTGACCCACATCTTCGCCCTGCGCGCCGCGGCCTATGAGGCCTTCCACGCGCCGACACTGAACAGTCTCTACCGATCCTTTTCCAACCGCTTCGGCATCTTCGAAAGCAATGCTTCCCTGCGTCCGGAGACCCTGACCGGCGGCGAGGCCGGCTTCGACATCACCCTGCCAAGCGTGCGGGCGCAGGTGACCTATTACGACAACAATATCAACAACCTGCTGACCACCCGCCCGCTGCTGCCCTCGGAAGTGCCGCCGGGCTTCCCCAAGGGTACACTGAACATCAACGCCGGGTCGGCCAGGGCGCAGGGCGCCGAGGCGGAAATCGACTGGAAGATCACCCAGCGGCTGTCGGCGACCTTCGCCTATACCTATGCGGACTCGATCATCACCAGCAATGCGCCCGATCCCACCAGTGTCGGCCGTCAACTCGGCGGCGTGCCGATCCACAGCGGATCCGCGCAACTCGCCTACACGGGCGCGGCGGGCTGGAATGTATCAGGCCGGCTGCTCTGGCGTGACGCCTTCTATTCCGACAATGACCATAAGCTGCCGATCCAGTCGCAGACCACGGTCGATTTGAACGCCTCCTACCCCGTCGGCCGCCACTTCGAGCCCTATGTCCAAATCCAAAATCTGTTCGGCGAACAGCACATCGCCGATGATGCCGCCAGCGCCGCGCCCCAGCTGGAGACCCCGTTCACGGTGCTGGTCGGCCTGCGCGTGAAGTACTGACCGGACGGGCGAGAGCGGTCGCGACCCGGCGCGCGCCGGACGAGACGCTTCAGCCTGCCACTTCAGGGTCGCCCTGTTTCCCCTGCGAGGGCCATGCTAGTGAATCCTACCGAGCGACGCGATGAACAACGGCGATCAAGCGGCGCATTGAGGGAAGGCTTGGCGGCGTGGAACAACAGGCGCGCGTGGACGGCGGCGGTGTGACGCTGGCGCGGATCGTGGATACAAAGCCTTTCGGCGCCTTTCAGTTCGGCGTCCTGTTGCTTTGCCTGCTATCGCAGATGATCGACGGCTTCGACAACCAGGCTTCGGCCTTCGTCGCGCCGGCGCTTGCCGGGCACTGGCACGTCGCGCGCGGGGCGCTGGGGGCGGTCTTCAGCGCGGGGGCCTTTGGCACCCTGGTGGGGGCTCTTGCTATTGGGCCCTTGGGAGACCTCATCGGTCGCAAGACATTGATCGTCGTCTCGCTTGTGCTGGCGGCCTTGCTGATGGCGGCCACGGGATTGGTAACTTCCGTCGGCCAGTTGACCATGATCCGCTTCCTGACGGGCCTGCCGCTGGGAGCCTTGGTCCCTGGGACGGTGGTAATCGCCAATGAATGGTCGTCGGCGCGGAGCCGGACCGCCACGGTCACCATCATGGCCTGCGGGTTCGCACTGGGCGCAGTGCTGGGCGGTCTGTTGTCATCCGTTTTGTTGCCGAAGTTCGGTTGGCCTTCTGTCTTTTTTGCCGGCTCGGCGGGCTCGATCCTAATCGCCGCGGCGGTGATGTTCGGCATGCCGGAGTCCCTACGGTATCTATCGTTGCGACCGATCGACAAGCGCCAGGCGCGGATCGCTGCGATCCTACGGCGTTTCGATCCCACCTTGGACCCAGCCACGATCGACGCTGGGGGGCCTGCAGCGGCGGCGCCGATCGCGGCAAGCGGAGGAAATCTGGTCACCGGCCTGTTCGCCCAGGGCCGTGGGCCGATGACGCTGGTGCTCTGGGCCACCTATTTCATGAACATGTTGGTGTTGAACTTCATGACCTTCTGGTTGCCGACCTTGTTGGCCGGCGCCGGGCTGACGCCGGCGGCGGCGGTCCGGACCAGCACCCTGTTCCAGCTCGGCGGCATCGCCGGGGTCGTGCTTATGGGAACGATCGCTGTTCGCGTCGGCTCACTGCGGATAATCATGGCGGCGCTGCTCTTGTCGGCGGCCGCGGTGGCCCTGGTGGGGAGCCTCGGCGGCGACGGACGCAACGCCGCCATCGCTGCGGCGGGGTTCTGCATTATCGGCATCCAGGCCAGCCTGGCAGCCCTCGCGGCTACCCTCTATCCGACGGCTATCCGGTCCACGGGCGCCAGCTGGGCTATGGGCATCGGTCGCATTGGGTCCACCATCGGTCCCTTGGTCGGCGGCCTTCTGATCGGTCGTAACTGGAGCCTGCCACAGATGTTCGCCTCGATAGGCTTGATCGCTGTCTGTGGCTTCGTCTTCTCGCTCGTCCTGGCCCGGCGGAGTCAGGTCGCCGAGCCGAGCGCGATTCCAGTACAGGCGTGAGCGGGGCCGCCAAGGCGGCCGCGCAAGGAGACATCGGGTGACCGCTATCGCTCTGGTCTGGCATCTTGATCGCCATGACGATGCGCGCGGACGCGTCCAGCAGATGGTATCGGCGTTGGGGCCATATGGTCCGCATCACCAGGCAATATGGTCGGACGGCCCGGTCGCCCTGGGCCGCACCCTTTATCGCACGACGCCTGAGGACGCCCATGACCGGCAACCGGTCCGCGCCTGCGATGAAACCGCCACCATCATCGCCGATATCCGGTTGGACAACCGCGATGAACTGATCAGCGAATTGGATCTGACGCCTCGCGATGCGGCGGTCATGGCCGACAGCGAAATCCTCGCCAGGGCCTGGACCCACTGGGAAGAGGCCTGCCTGCCGCGCCTTCTGGGGGACTTTGCCTTCATCGTCTGGGATGCGCGCAAGCAGCGCGTCTTTTGCGCTCGCGATCCGCTGGGCAGGCGACCGCTGTTTTATCATCGAGGCGCGGATTTCATCGCCGTCGCCAGCATGCCCAAAGCCCTGCTCGCCCTGCCGGATGTGCCCAAGGCCGTGGACGAGGATCTGCTTGGCGCGTTCCTGGCCTCGCTACCGGTCTCCGGCACGGACAATCCTTTCGGCGGCCGAAGTTTCTACAAGGGTATCGAGCGTCTGCCGCCGGCCGCCAGCCTGACGATCAACCGGGACAAGCTGGTCGTCAGTCCCTACTGGTCGGCGGAAAATGTGCCAGCCGTGCGCTACAAGACCGACGCCGACTATCTCGAACAGGCGCGCGAGTTGTTCGACCGGGCGGTCGGCGCCCGGCTTCGATCGACCGGCCCCATCGGCGCCGAACTCAGTGGCGGCCTGGACAGCTCCTCGGTGGTGGTCACCGCCGCGCGCCTGTTGGAAAAAAAAGGCCAACGCCTGACGGCTTTCACCGCCGTGCCCCGGCCCGGCGAAGGCGTGACGATGAGTTCGACCCGCATCGCCGATGAAGGACCCTTGGCAGCGCAAACGGCGGCCCTGTTCCCGAATATCGATCACGTGCTTTCGCCCTATCCACTGATCTCGCCGCTGGAGCCCGTGGAGCGCAGCCTGTTCGCGTTCGATGAGCTGATGCGGAACCCCTGCAATCAGGCTTGGGCCGACGAAATAGGCCGCCGTGCGCAGGCGTTGGGTGTGAAGGCCATGCTTATCGCGCCCATGGGTAACGCCACCCTGAGTTTTGACGGTCACGCCCGCTTCGGCGAGATGCTCCGGCGTGGAAATCTGCCGGCATGGGCCATCGAAATGTTCCGGTTCGCGCGCCGCGGGCCGCGTCCTTTGCAGAAGATCAGGCTGCAGCTTTCGGCTTCTCTGCCTGCCGGCCTGCAACGGGATCTCTACATCGCTACGCGCGGCGCCTGGCAAGGGCTCGGCGAGCGCTCACCGCTGTCCAGCGACCACCGCCTCGATCTCGACGAACGGTCGTCGCCGCGGCTGCGCGGATGGAGCCAAGCGCGCCTCGCGCGCGGCAGCAGGGCGCGCATGATCGGGTTTGCGGATGTGGGAACCCACCTTGCCGGAACCCTCGCCCGCTTCGGTTTTGAACTGCGTGACCCGACCGCCGACCGGCGCTTCGTGGAGTTCTGCCTGGGCGTTCCGCTCAACCAGTTCTACCGCCGCGGCGAGGACAAGCACCTGGTTCGCCGTCTGATGCGCCATCAGCTGCCGCCTGGTGTCCTGTACAGCCGCGTGAGGGGAACCCAGGGTGTAGGCTGGTTGCAGAACATGTATTTCGGCCGGGAGGCCCTGCTCGCGGAAGTCCGGGCCGCGCGGAGCAGCCCGGTGGCGAGCCGTCTGCTCGATATCGACGCCCTGGAGACGCTGGCCCTGGCGATTCCCAGCGGTGCGCCCACGAGCATAATGGACGTCGCCAACTACCGTCACAAACTGCTGCACGGCGCGGCGGCGGCGCGCTTCATCCGCCATGTCGAGGGCGGCAACGGCTGACGGGCGTCATGCCACTCGGGTCTGCCGAAGGCGCACTTCAGTCTCACGCAGGATCGCGACGATGGCGCCGAACCGTTCGTCATCGACGATCTCGTAGTGATCGCCTTCGAGCTCAATGACATCCAGCTTTGTGCACCAGTCGGACCAGCCGAGATCAGGCTGGCGGCGAGACGTACTGTTCGGCGCAGTGCTGACGAACAGAGAAATCGGCATTGGCAAGGGCGCTTGCGGCAGGTTCTTGAACCCCTTCACGCGGGACCGCGCCAGGGCGGTCCGGGTGGACTGTTTGGCCGCCGCCCTCAATCCCAATCGACCGAGCAGGTCGATGAACTGGCGCACTGCGGCGTAGTCGCCCCGCGTGACCAGGCGGTGGGTGATTGATCTGGCGATTCGCCCGGTCATATAGCCGAACCAGCCGCCATCGGCGGCGACACGGGTTTTGAGCTGGGGTCTCACCAACTCTCGTGCGGCGTTACGGATCGCGATTGCAGGCTCGGTAGGACCATCAATCACGCCGGTAAACTCGACCGGAATACCCCGGGCCAGCAGGCGCCTGGCGCATTCGACCGCGAGGCGCGAGCCGAACGAATAGCCGAGCACCCAGAGACGCGACGGCGTTCCCTCTGCGGCGACCTGTGCCTCGAAGGCTTCGAACACCCGGGGCGCGTCGGTTTCACCGATCAATTCGCCAACCGGGTTGCGGTAGTCCATGAGGACCACGCGGAACTCTGCGCACAGGCGCTCGGCCATACCGACATCGGCGTAATCACCGCCAAACATGCCGGCAAAGAGGAAGATTGTCGGCATGCCCTCGAGGCCGCCGACACCGCGTGGCGCGTCTCCCAGACCTTCGATTTTCGCTGTCAGCTCACTGACGCGCGTCGTCCAGCCCAACAATCCGATCGGCAGTTTGCGGTCGAGCAGGCGTTCCACGTCCTGGATCAGCATCATGGCTTGGAGGGAGTCGCCACCCGCGTCCTCGAAGGTGAGATCTTCCGCGAAGGCGGCCTGACCGAGACGTTGCGTCCATACCTGTGCGACCGCATCCGCCGTGGAGCGGGCCACAAGAATCGTGGGATGGGCGCCAGCGGCCTCGTCGGCCGCGCGCTTCGCATCCAGGCGGCTCAACTCGACCAGGTCCACCTTGCCCGACCCGAGCTTCGGCAGGCTCGTGCAGCCGACGACCGCGGCCGGACGCATGGCCGGGGTTAGATGAGTCCGGCACCAGGCGCGGATCACCGAGGTTTGCTCCGCGCTGTCGGCCCCCGTGTAATAGGCGATCAGGCGCGTTTCCGAACCGTCATTTCGCCCCACAACGGCCACGTCGCCCACGCCGGGGCAGGAGCCGATCACCGCCTCGATCTCGCCGAGATGGAGGGTGTTGCCCCGAACCTTGATCTGGCGGTCGCGCCGCCCGACAACCTCCATCCGCCCCTCGGGCAGAAGCCGCCCGTAGTCGCCGGTGCTATACTCCACCAGGCCCGGATGCCTCAGTGACGGCCTGAATTTTTCGTTGGTGAGGGCTTCATCGCGCCAATAGCCCGCCGCAAGACCGGGGCTCGCGACCGTAAACTCACCCACCTCTCCGACAGGCGCAGGCGAACCGTCATCGTCCAACAGGTCGACGTAGAGACCTGGACGGGGATATCCGATCGACACTAACGGACGGTCCATTGGGGTGTCGCGATCGATTAGCCAGCCTGTCAAGGGGCGCGTTTCCGTGGTGCCCATGCCAACGCTCATCCGGCTACCCGGCGGAAACGCCTTTCGGTACAGAGCTACGTCTCGATGGAGCACGCGATCACCGCCCACGCGCACTATCCTGACCCTGTTCGCCACGGCTTTTGCGTCGGGGTGGTCGGAATCGAACAGGGCGCGGAAAGCGCTCGGAACGACATTGAGAACCGTAACGCTAGAGTCGCGCATGAGCTGCAGCGCCTTGGCGAGCCCAAGACGTTTCAGGTCGACGATGCAGAGCTTCGCGCCCACCAGCAGCGTGCCGAAGATATCGGGATTGCACGCGCTTAAGCTGGGCGAGTGAAATACGGAGTGCACGTCGTTTTCGGTCAGGGCATGTTGCTCGATGTAGTGTCCGAGGTCGAACAGCAGTCCGGGCTGGGTGTGACAGACGCCCTTCGGTTCGCCCGTACTTCCTGAGGTGTAGAAGAGGGTAAGAATGCGGTCGAACGACCCTTCGACCGGCGGCTTCGTGAAGTCCGGCGCGCCTGCGGCGGGGGGGAGGAGGACGGTCTTGATCGAGGCGTCGAGCGTCTGGATGGAGCCAGTGGTGGCCCCGTTGACGATGACAGCGCTGATCCCCGAATGATGGATGATCCGCAGATTGCGATTGTCGGGAAACCCAGCGTCCATCGGCACATAGGTCTTGCCGGCCAGCAGAGCCCCGACAATGGCGACGATGTAATCGGCGGTCATGGGCAGCAACATGCCCACGGGACCCTCCAATGGAGCGATGAGGTGGGCCAGGGCCTGGGCGCGAGCAATGAGGTCTGAATAGCTCAGTCG
>Ga0302316_10003325_pt1 | contig 11005 bp, 8 predicted proteins | sample III_Palsa_N3_2_FD_200456 | JGI IMG/M metagenome (GOLD analysis project Ga0302316, IMG submission 200456) | Peat permafrost microbial communities from Stordalen Mire near Abisko, Sweden - III_Palsa_N3_2 | ecosystem: Environmental > Terrestrial > Soil > Palsa > Peat permafrost | place: Sweden... | reverse complement strand
CTGATCTGTTCCGTGATTTGAAGGTGCAGCACCTCGCCGAGTTTTTCCGCGCACTGCGACAAAATCTTCTGCAGCACGCGCCGCATGACGTGGGCGAAACGCCGCTGACCGTGCTGCTGACGCCGGGCCCGTTCAACGAAACTTATTTCGAGCACGCCTACCTCGCGCGCTACCTCGGCTTTCCACTGGTGGAAGGCCAGGACCTTACCGTGCGCGGCGAAACCTTGTACTTGAAAACGCTGACCGGCCTGCAACGCGTGCACGCGATTCTGCGCCGGCTGGACGACGACTACTGCGATCCACTGGAACTGCGCGGCGACTCCGCGCTGGGCGTCGCGGGCCTGCTCCAGGTCGCCCGTGCCGGTCGCGTGCTGATTGCCAACGCACCGGGCAGCGGGCTGGTGGAATCGGGCGCCATCGCCGCGTTTCTGCCGCGCGTGTGCGAGCGTCTGCTCGGCGAACCGCTGGCCATGCCCGCGGTGGCGAGCTGGTGGTGCGGCGAAAACGCAGCGCTGGAGTATGTGATCGGTCACCTGGATGAGCTGGTGATCAAGCCGGCCTACCCGTCCGACACACATCGGCCGGTGCTGGGCCGCGACTTGCGCGGCAAGGCGCGCGAGGCGCTGATCCTGCGCCTGCGCAAGCAGCCGCGTGCCTGGGTGGCGCAGGAAATCGTGCGGCTCTCCCAGGTACCGGTGATCTCGCACGAACATCATCTGGCCGCGCGCCCGGTCGGCCTGCGCCTCTACGCCACAGCGAATACCGAAGGCGGTTATACCGTCATGCCCGGCGGCCTGGCACGGGTAGCCGGCACACCGGTGGCGCAGATGATCAGCATGCAACGCGGCGGCGGCAGCAAGGACACCTGGGTGCTTTCCGACGTGCCGGTGAGCCGCTTCAGCCTGCTGGCCAACACGATTACCGCAAGGGAACTGGTGCGCAGTCCGTCCAACCTCTCATCGCGGCTGGTGGAAAACCTGTTCTGGTTCGGCCGCTACACCAGCCGCTGCGACGACAGCGCGCGCCTGCTGCGCATCACGCTCACGCGCTTTGGCGATACAAGCGCGATGGCAGCCCGCGAATCGGCACTTCTGCTGTGCAAGGGACTGAACTTGTTTGCGCCGCTGGAAAAAGACGAGCCGGAGCCCAAGCCGGACGATGCGATATGGACGGCTATTTGCGACGAGAAACGCGTCGAGAGTCTCACCGCCAACCTGCATCATCTGGCCTGGACCGGCACGCAGATCCGCGAGCACCTGTCGCTCGACAACTGGCTGATGCTCAACCAGCTGCCGCGCCCGCCAACTATCGAAGCGCGCAAGAAGTCAGGCCTCAACGCCGCGCTGGAATACCTCAACAGCAGCCTGATCCTCGGTGTGGGCCTGTCGGGGTTCGCGATGGACGGCATGACCCGCGACAACGGCTGGCGCTTCCTGATGATCGGCCGTCATCTGGAACGGCTGGCCTTTATTTCGTCGGCCACGGCGTGCTTTCTGCATCTCGGCGTAGACAAGGGTTGGCACAGCCTGGACTGGCTGCTGGAAGTGGCCGACAGCAGCATCACCTACCGCAGCCGCTACCGCGCGCAGCCCGAGCTTTTGCCTATGCTCGATCTGGTGGTGTTCGATGACAGCAATCCGCACGGCGTGGTGTTCCAACTGCGCCAGCTGCTGATCCATCTCGGCGAGCTGTCGGCCGATCTCGGCGGTGACCATCATGAGCTTGCCGACGAATTGCTGTCGGTATTGCAGCAATACACGAGCTTCGATCTGGCCACGTTGGAGCCATTGGACGAAACAGTCTGCCTCGCGCTGGCTTCAGTGCTCACCCATACCGCGCAAGCTGCGCGCGAACTCTCCAACGTGCTGGCCGCCCGCCACTTCACCCATGTCGGCGAACGCAGCCGGCAGACGCTGGCCGCGTGAGAGCTTAAACAAACTCTCGGGCCTGTTATCGTTCACGCATGGCACGCTACCAGGTTATCCACGACACGCATTATCAGTACGACGCGCCGGTGGCGCTGTCACGCCAGCTGCTGCACCTGACGCCGCGCGAATTGCCGCGGCAGCAATGCATGGAGCATCGGCGGAAAATCATTCCCGAACCGAGCTTTCAACTCGAGCGCCAGGACGCTTTCGGCAATGCCGCGGCGATGCTGGCGTTCGAGGCGCCGCATGACGAGCTATGGGTGCGCACCGAAAGTATCGTCGAGGTGTTTTCACCCGAACCGCATACCTTCGCGCACACGCCCGCATGGGAAACGGTACGCAACCGTCTGCAGTATCACGCCGGCGAGCCGCTCTCGCCGACCACACTGGCTGCCCTGCAATACCGCTTCGGCTCACCGTATGGACGGATCAAGCGCCGCTTCACGATCTATGCCGCCGATTGCTTTCCTGCCGGTCGATCACTGATGGATGGCGTGATCGCGCTGAACGCAAAAATCCATCGCGACTTCAAGTTCGATCCGGAAGCCACCACCGTGGCAACACCGGTTGCCGATGTGCTGACACGCCGCCGTGGCGTGTGCCAGGACTTCGCCCATGTGATGGTGTCGTGCCTGCGTTCCATCGGCCTGGCCGCGCGCTACGTCAGCGGCTACATCCTCACCACGCCGCCGCCCGGCCAGCAGCGGCTGATCGGCGCCGATGCCTCGCATGCGTGGGTGTCGGTGTGGTGTCCCGGTGAGGATGAAGACCGCTGGCTCGATGCCGACCCCACCAACAACCTGCTGCCCGGCAGTCAGCACGTGACGCTGGCGTGGGGCCGCGATTTCGGTGACGTCTCGCCGCTGCGCGGTGTGATACTCGGCGGTGGCGAACAGGAGCTGAAAGTCAGCGTGACTATGTTGCCGCTGGACGAACTGCCGCTAGATGGCGCGACCAGCGATGCGTTGGCGCAATGGCAGGCGCAGTGACCCGCGGCACTTACGGTGCTTCACTTCATCCATGCGCGGCTGCCGACAAGATCATGCTGCTGAGGGTTCGCGGACGCGACCAGACGGGGTACTGAACTAGATGAAAACGTTCCACTGCAATAGCTGCAACCAGCAGGTGTTTTTCGAGAACGTCTTGTGCGAACGCTGCGGCCACATGCTCGGCTACGTTTACGATCTGGACGATGTCAGCGCTTTCGAGCCGGACAACAACGGCTTCTGGCGCAGCCTCGATACACGCACCAATGGCCGCAGTTACAAGCAGTGCCAGAATTACATCACCGAGCACGTCTGCAACCGGATGATCCCGACGGATGATCCCGAATCACTGTGCAAATCATGCCGGCTGACGCTGACCATTCCCACGCTGTCATCCGACGAAAATCGCGAATATTGGTACAAGCTTGAGCGCGCCAAGCGTCGCCTGCTCTACACGCTCAGCCATCTGGACCTGCCGATCGAGTCGCGCGATGACGACGCGGAAACCGGACTCGCCTTCGAATTTCTGGAAAACAAGCAAGGCGAGCCGCCGGTACATACCGGTCACTCGGACGGCCTGATCACGCTGAATATCGCCGAGGCGGACGATGCTTACCGCGAGCGCACACGCACGCGCCTGCACGAACCATATCGCACCCTGCTCGGTCATTTTCGCCACGAGATTGGCCACTACTACTTCATGCGCCTGATGCAGGAAGGCCCGTTGATGGACGAGTGCCGTGCGATCTTCGGCGACGAGCGCGTGGATTACGGCGAAGAGATCGAACGTCACTACAAGGAAGGGCCGCCGGCGAACTGGGAGTCGTCGTACATCAGCGCCTACGCTACCATGCATCCGTTCGAGGATTGGGCCGAGACCTGGGCGCATTACATGCACATGGTCGACACGCTGGAAACCGCCAGCGCCTGTGGACTGATGCTTGCACCCCCAAACCCGAGCGAGCCCTCGCTGCAGGTCGAGCCGGTCGATACGGTGACGCGCTCCTTCAGCGAAATGATCGAGCGCTGGTTTCCGCTGACCTACGTGCTCAACAGCCTCAATCGCAGCATGGGCACACCGGACGGTTACCCGTTCGCGCTGGCACCGCCGGTAGTCGACAAGCTGCGCTTTATTCACAAGGTGATTCGCAGCCAGGGCAATGTGCCCGTTCCAGCGCAGGGCAGCTGATCCTCGGAAACCACCGCAACAAATAGACGGCTATCTGCACCACTGGCTAACACCAATAGCCATCAACACAGACGGTTTATTCCTGTGCGTTGATCACCGCCAGAAAATCCCGGCCATAGCGTTTGAGCTTGGCTTCGCCGACGCCACTGATGGTGGCCAGCTCGTCCTCGTTCGCCGGCAGTGCGCGCAGCATCGCCAGCAAGGTCGCATCATGAAACACCACGTACGGCGGCACACCGTGCTGTTTGGCCAGCTGCGTGCGCACAGCGCGCAGCGCGTCCCACATCGACTGCTCGTATGCCTCGATACCCAGACTGCTGCCGGTGACCAGCTTGCTGTCGCGGCGACGGCCGCCGCCGCGCGGGGGCCGCACGTCCTCGCGCAGCTTCACCGTCTGGCCGCCGCTGAGCACGGCGCGACTCGCGGTAGTCAGACGCAGCGTGCCGTAGCCTTCCGCATCTGCCTCGAGCAAGCCGGCCGCCAGCAACTGGCGAAACACCGAGCGCCACTGCTTCTCGTCCATCGACGCACCGATGCCGAACGTGCTGAGTTGATGATGATTGGAGCTGAGCACCTTCGGCGTTTCCTCGCCGCGCAAAATGTCGATCACGTGGCCGGAGCCGAAGCGCTGGCCGCTGCGATACACCGCCGACAATGCCTTTTGCGCCGGTACCGTGGCGTCCCAGGTTTTCGGCGGTTCGATGCAGTTGTCGCAATGGCCGCATGGGCCAGGATAGATTTCTCCGAACGCACCCAGCAGCAGCTGCCGGCGGCAGTCGGTCGCCTCGGCATACGCCAGCAGCGATTCCAGCTTCTGCCGCTCGACCCGCTTGCGATCGTCCGCCGATTCGGACTGCGCAATCATCTGGCTCATCGTCACCACGTCGGACAGGCCGTAGATCATCCACGCCTCCGCCGGCAAACCATCACGGCCGCCGCGACCGGTTTCCTGGTAATAGCCTTCCATACTGCGTGGCAGATCCAGATGCGCGACGAAGCGCACGTCGGGCTTGTCGATACCCATGCCAAAGGCGACCGTGGCCACCATCACCACACCGTCCTCGCGCAGAAAACGTTTCTGATTGGCGCTGCGCTTGGCCGCGTCGAGGCCGGCGTGATACGGCAACGCCTCCACGCCCGACTCCGCCAGCCACTCGGCCGTCTCATCCACCTTGCGGCGACTGAGGCAATACACAATGCCCGATTCGCCACGATGGCCTTCCAGAAACTCCGCCAGCTGCCGCTTCGCGTTATGCCGCAGGCCCACGCGATAACCGATGTTCGGCCGATCGAAACTGGCTACAAACTGCCGCGCCTGCTGCAGCGACAGCCGCTCGACAATTTCCTCGCGCGTGCGCGGATCGGCCGTGGCCGTCAGCGCAATGCGCGGCACCTGCGCAAAGCGCTCATGCAGCACCGCCAGCTCGCGATACTCCGGCCGAAAATCGTGCCCCCATTGCGACACGCAGTGCGCCTCGTCGATCGCGAACAGCGCCACCTCGGTGCGTTCCAGCAGATTGAGAAAGCGCCCGGTCAGCAATCGCTCCGGCGCCACGTAAAGCAGATTCAGCTCACCCGCCAGCAGCTGCCGCTCCACCTCGCGCTGCTCATCCGCCGGAATGCTGGAATTGAGAAATGCCGCGGTCACGCCCGCCTCGCGCAGCGCGTCGACCTGATCCTGCATCAGCGCAATCAGCGGCGACACCACAATGCCCGTCCCCTGCCGCACCAACGCCGGAATCTGATAACACAGCGACTTGCCGCCACCCGTCGGCATCAGCACCAGCGCATCGCCACCCTCGACCACATGGTCAACGATGGCCTGCTGCTGGCCGCGGAAATTCGGGTAACCGAAAACAGTTTGAAGAATGTCGAGAGCGTTGCTTGGCATCCGCCCATGCTAACAAATGGGGGTTGGGGGCTGGGCTGATTGGGGTGTGGGGTTGTGTCGCGACGCAATCGCTCTGTTTGCCCTGAGCGTACACACCCGCTCCGTTCGCCCTGAGCGTAACGAAGTGGAGTCGAAGGAGGTTTCGTGTGGTGATGTGGTTGCGCTTAAAGGCCAGAGCTTTCGTCCTCCTTCGGAGGGCGAGCTACTTTCTCTTGCGTGGCCAAGAGAAAGTAGCCAAAGAGAATGCCACCCCACTTGGCGCTTGCCGGGCTACGCCCGCCAAGTCCGTGAGCCGTGGCCGGGCTTTTCGACAGGGCTCCTGCCCTGGCGAAAAGGAATCGACGTCCTGTCGATTCCCCTGCGGGCCTGTCGACCACGCCTCACCGCCGCACAGGGGTTTGGAAAAGCAGAGCGGCTTTCCCGCAAATTCAACTAAATCGTATAACGCTGGCGTTAAGTAGTGCAGAAGGCAATCTGGTGCAACGATGGGTAGGCCTCCACTTCATCGACGGACTATGGCCCAGCGCTCATGATCGCGCCAACGCCCACCAATTTTGAGATAGGCAGGCGAGTAGCCTTCTTTGTTGAAGCCACAAGTCCTCGCCAACGCAATGGATGCCACGTTCTCAGGCTGGATGTTCGCCTCGAGCCGATGAAGACGCAAGCTGGAGAATGTGTGACGCACGACTGCCCTGAGCCCTTGCGCCATAAAGCCGTTGCCTTCGTGGCCAGCAAACGCGAAGTACCCGACGTAGCCGCTTTGAAATACGCCGTGGACGATGTTTGTGATGTTGATTGCACCAACAAATTGGGCATCTTCTGATGACACAACGACGAAGCCATAGCTGGTTGGCGGTGTGAAGCGTGACATGTACTTTGCGAACGCATCTGGCGTGACAGGAGGTGCCACCCAACCCTTGTGTAACGCATGACTGGCATGGGCTGCTGCCGTGAACCCAAGCATGTCACTCAACTCAATCTGGCGAATGCGGACTTGCATCGGCTTTGTAACCTAACGCTTGAGTTAAGCGGCGGCGGAGCCGTCCGCCTTGAACGAGTAGTTAGGCCTCATAGCCGCATGCCCAGCCAAATGACTGCCTCAGTGGAGGCAGACACGATGGGGACGAGTACTTTAGGCCAGAACGTACCCTCTTGAACGTGGCTTGCGGAATGATCATGGTGCTGCTGCTCCTCGGAGACGATTGCCGATATGGCAGTGATGGCAGCGGGGTCGTTGCCCTGTAACACCACAAGCTGCTGCTCCAAGTGCCGAAGCACAACACTCTCGACCGCGAGAGTAGTGGCCGCGATGGCGTGTGCGCCAAAAAGTCCGGTGATGAGGCCGAGTACAAGGCCGCCGAAGCCACACAACCAATAGCTGCGGCAGTGCGGCCGACCACGGCGCTGCAGCTCCGCGCCAAAGATGGCGCGATGCCGCTGCTCATGCGACCGAAATTCTGTGAGCTGGCTCACCATGCCGCGCGCGGTGAGGCGCGCCATGAAGATTTGCCCGCTATAAATGTTGATGGCGCCATGCTCACCGGCATGATTGACCTTAATGATACGGTCTCCGAGATCATTGATGGCTGCAGATTGCGCGATCATTTCATGAGGCCTAACGCTTATTAGACCTCGGATTGAGGCATATGCAATGGATATTCAGGCTCGGCGAGCATTGCGTCAAGCGACGAAAACCTAAGCTGTGCAGGGGTTTGGAATAGCGTATTTCTGATGCGACCGAATGATGATTCGTTGTATATCTCACGAAGCGATTCGCTATGTCTTATCCCCACAAAGTGCGTTGATAACCCGCACGATTGGCCATGCTTCATGGTCCCAGTGTTGGCTGAGGTTGGGTGGCATTTTCGGGCGCGAAGATTTTTTAGCGTGCACGGCGATCCACAGCGACGACAAGCGCAAGATGCGCTCTGATTTTAAATGGGCCCCTGTGCGGCGGTGAGGTGGGGGCGAAAGGCCCGTAGGGGGATCGGCAGGGATGCCGATTCCTTTTCGTCAGGACAGGAGTCCTGTCGAAAAGCCCGGCCCCAGCTCACGGACTTGCCGGGCATGGATGCCCGGCAAGCGCCAAGCGGGGTGGCCTTCTCTTTGGGTTACTTTTCTCTTGGCCACGCAAGAGAAAAGTGACTCGGCCGCCGGTGGCGGACGAAAGCCCGCGGCAGGCGAGCACGATTACGAAAGTCGTAGCGGTTATCGCCGAACGCACAGTTGTCGATCACCTCAAACGGCGAAAACCACCAATCGCACGAGCACCCAACCCCTCACCTCTATCCTTCCCCCGCTGGGGAGAGGAGGCATTCACGCTGAGCAAGCATAAGCCTACGGCATACCCCACAAATTCCGATCCAAATCCCCATCCAACCCAAACACCGCCAGCGCCACGCGCCCGTTTTTCACCTCAACGCCTTCGGCCCGCAATAGCCGGGATTGCTCACGAAACCCGCGACTCCCAACCGGCATCGCAATATGCCCACTGGATCGCAGCACCCGGTACCAGGGCAGCACCATGCCATCAGGGACCTCGCCCAGCAGCCGTCCGACCAGACGCGCGCGCCCCAGCAAACCAGCGCGTGCCGCGATGGCGCCATAGCTCGCCACGCGACCATGCGGGATCGCCGCGATTGCCGCATAAACGCGTGCATGCTTTTCATCGATGGTCGGATTCACCAGCACTTGCCCTTACCGAGTAGACGTCGCGCGACACGTTACGCCATGGGATAACCGCTGCCAACGCCACGTTAACGCATGGGCGTGGCACAGTAGAGCGCCCAACGTAAGCGAAGGTAGCTGCACCATGCGCCACTTCGAAGCCGTGCGCTCTCATATCGGCAGCCAGCACGCGCTGCGCCACAACGATCCGTACCTGATCAGCTTTGATCTGGAGCTGTCGAAAGATCGCCACCAGGGCATTTATCTGGCCGAACTGGAGGATGAAACGGAGCGGCGCTACCTGCGCATATCGACGCCGATCGGCCCGCTGGCCGGCACCGATCCGAGCCGCTGCCTGCGTTTCAACTGGCAGCAGCGCACCGGCTTTCTGGCAGTGGCTGATCTGGACGGTGCGCCGTATCTGCACCTGTGCGAAAACCGTCCGTACGAATTTCTCGACGGCGGTGAATTGCAACGCCTGATTGGTGAGCTGGGTACGCTGGGCGATCAGCTGGAGCAGATCATCAGCACGACCGAGGACGCGCTGTAACGCTTTGGCCGATTGTTTTTTTACAAGAACATCTTCACGGCTTTGACGAAGCCGTAAGCGAGCAGCGCGGTCACCGGCAAAGTGAGTATCCAGGCCCACACCATGCGCTCGACCACAGACCAGCGGATGGCGCTGAAACGCTTGGCCGCGCCCACGCCCATGATCGACGCCGACACGTTGTGCGTGGTCGATACCGGAATGCCGAACGTCGACGCGGTGAGGATGATGATGGCCGAGCTGGTTTCCGCGGCGAAGCCGTTGATCGGATGCAGCTTGACCATTTTGTGGCCCAGCGTCTTGATGATGCGCCAGCCGCCGCCAGCCGTGCCCGCCGCCATGGTCAACGCGCAGACCACCTTCACCCAAATCGGAATAGCGAAACCGCCGGCGGTGTTCTCGGCGATCTTCAGAAAACCCAGCCACTGCGGCAACTGATCGAACTGATGCGCGGCGGTGCCGCCGGCCAGCGCCAACGCGATGATGCCCATGCTTTTCTGCGCGTCGTTCATGCCGTGCGCCACGCCCATCGCGGTGGCCGACACAATCTGTGCCTTGCCGAAAAAGCTGTTGACGAACGGCGTGCGGCCAAACCGCTGCAGCCAGTTGTGCCGGTTGGCGAACCACGCCAGCAACGCATACAGCGCGCCCATCAAGACGAACGCCACGATAAAGCCGGCCAGTGGCGACAGCACCATCGGAATGATCACCTTGGGGATCACGCCGTGACCGGTAATCAGGTTGCCCTGCGCCCAGATCACCGAACCGATGTCGTTGCCCGACGCGGCCAGTGCTGCACCGACCAGAGCGCCGACCAGCGCATGGCTGGAGCTGGACGGCAGACCGAGCCACCAGGTGATGAGGTTCCAGACGATGGCCGAGAGCAAGGCGCAGATCACCAGTTGCGGACCGACGTCGACCACGCCGGCGTTGATCAGGCCCGAGGCAATGGTCGCTGCCACGGCGGTGCCGAGCATCGCGCCGAGCAAGTTGGTGACCGCTGCCAGCAGCACCGCCTGACCCGGCGACAGCACCTTGGTGGCGACGACGGTGGCGATGGAGTTGGCGGTGTCGTGAAAACCGTTGATGTAGGTAAAGGCCAGCGCAATCAGCACCTCGGCCACGACCAGTCCGAGGCTCATGCCTGATCTCCGCAAATATTCCGCTGACGGATAAGTGCCGGGATCACGATCGAACCGCGCGCTGCAACCATGCTGGGGATCACCGCGGCGCCCTCAGGAGTTCTTGAGCACGATCGAGTAGACGATATTGCCGACGTCGCGGCACTTGTCGATCGCCTTTTCGATCAGCTCGAACAAATCCTTGGCCAGCATGGCCCGCATGGCGTCACCACCTTCGAGGTAGAGGGTGCGATACGCATCGAGCAGCATGCGATCGCCCTCGGACTCCAGCGCCTGCAGGCGATCCTGCAGTTTTTTCACCGGATCGATGCGCAGGCCACGACGCAGCTCACCGATCATTTCCTCGACCACCTCACTGGAGCGCTCGAGTATCAGCGCGCGCTGGGCGAAGTTCACACCGGCCAGGCGATCAGCGACGATTTCGTAGCGCTCGGCGAATTTCTCGATGGTCTTGGGAATCTTGTACAGCGCCGAATTCAGCGCCGCGATGTCCTCGCGGTCGAGTGCGGTGACGAAGGTATTGACCAAGCCCTCGCTGATCTGGCTCGCCAGCGCCTTTTCGCGGGCGCGGGTGGCGGTGAACCCGGCCATCACCGAGCCCTGACCCGGCTTGCTCAGCAGCTCGTGCAAGGCTTTGGCACTTTCGCAGACGGTG
>Ga0302316_10003324_pt1 | contig 11009 bp, 10 predicted proteins | sample III_Palsa_N3_2_FD_200456 | JGI IMG/M metagenome (GOLD analysis project Ga0302316, IMG submission 200456) | Peat permafrost microbial communities from Stordalen Mire near Abisko, Sweden - III_Palsa_N3_2 | ecosystem: Environmental > Terrestrial > Soil > Palsa > Peat permafrost | place: Sweden... | reverse complement strand
CTTATGCGTTTCCACTATTCACGATCCGGTAAATGGTTTCTGCGTACTGCTGCAACTGATCGAGCGCGACCCATTCGTCGGCGCTGTGCGCTTGGGCGATGTCACCAGGGCCGTAGACGAACGCGGCGTAGCCGACAGCTGAGAACAGCGCTGCCTCGGTCCAGAAGTCCACCGCATTGCCGATCGGCAGTTCCAGCTCGTCGGCAATGTCGCGCGCGGCCAACCGGCGTTCCTCGGCACGTGCGGTATCGCCAGCGGGCAGCGAAGCGCCGCGAAAGGTCTCGCTAAATTCCACTGGCTGCGGTTCGACCAAGGCCTGAAAGCGTTGCAATAGGTGATCGGGATGCATCGTCGGTAGCGGGCGAAAGCCGAAGCGAACTTCAGCCGTCGGCGCAATCATGTTGGCCTTGATGCCACCTTCGATGCGGCCAATGTTGAAGCGTAGTCCAGTGAGTCCGCCAAAGCGCTCGTGCGATTGCGCGGCCACGAAGTTCAATGCGGCCTCACCCCAGCGCACCGTCTGATGCAGCGCGCTATCGCTTGGCTTCTGCTCACCCGAGGCATGTCCGGCGTGACCGGCAAAACGCATCAGTACCGACTGAATGCCTCGATGTGCCAGCACGGCTTCTGCCTTCGTCGGCTCGGCCACAATCACCGCTTCGTAGTCATGTGGCTTATTGAGGAACCCAGCGATGCAACGCGCATCGTTCGCTTCTTCGTCGGTGGACAGCAGCAACGCCAACGGACCATCGGTGGCATTCGCCACCGCCAGCAATGCCGCCGCTGCGCCCTTGATATCGCAGGCACCAAGACCGATCGCACGATCCGTGGTGATTCGCAGATCATGGGGGTTTGCACTCCAATGCGGCGAGTCCGGCACGGTGTCCAGATGCACATTGAACAGGTAGCGCGGCTGCCCACGCACGGCATGCAGCGTCACCGCGCCGGCGCCATAATCAGTGACCTGCACGTCAAATCCAGGCAGCTGTGCGCGTACGTAGTCGAACATGCCGCCGGTGCCAATCGCACGCGGCGGGTTGCGCGTGTCGAACGCGACCAGCGCCTTGAGATGCTCAAGCGTGGCATCGAGCAGCGTGCTCATCCGCGGTTGACCTCGGCCCATAGCGTGCTGCTCATGCCGAACAGCTTGATGAAACCTTCGGCCTCCTCCACACCCCAGTCGGCCGACTGCGCGTAGGTCGCGCCCTTGGCGTTGAGGATGTGCTTCGATTCAATCGCCACGGCGCTGACCATGCCGCCGCTCGTCTCCAGCACGACATCGCCGTTCACGGTGGACTGGCTGGACGCGAGAAACGCCTCCAGATCGGTCTTCAGCGGATCGTGGAAGAAACCTTCGTAGACCAGCTCCACCCATTTGCGCGCCACCTCAGGCTTGAAGCGGTTCTGCTGCTTGGACAGCACCGCTTCTTCCAGCGCACGGTGCGCGGTCAGCAATGCGGTCAAGCCCGGCGCCTCGAAAATGATGCGACCCTTCAAGCCAATCGTGGTGTCGCCGGTGTACAGGCCGCGGCCGACGCCGTACTGCGCGAACAGGCCGTTCAATTTCGCCAGCAACTTGTGGCCGGCGATCTTCTCGCCGTCCAACGTCACAGCTTCTCCTTTGACGAAGCCGATCTTGACGCGCAACGGTTTGGACGGCCATTCGGAGCGCGGCTTGCACCAGCCCACCGCGCCGTCGCCCGGAGCCTGCCAACGATCGATCTCGCCGCCGGACATGGTCAGTCCCAGTAAGTTCTCGTTGATGGTATAGGCCTGCTGTTTCGCGCGCACGCCGAAGCCGCGCTGCTCCAGATAGGCTTGCTCGTAGGCGCGCGTCTGGGTGTGCTCTTTCTGGATCTCGCGGATCGGCGCTACGATCTCGTAGTCGCCAAGCGCCTTCACCGTCAGGTCAAAACGCACCTGGTCGTTGCCCATGCCGGTGCAGCCGTGCGCGATCGCCTTCGTGCCCAGTTCGTTCGCGCGCTTCAACGCAGCTTCGACAATCAGGTAGCGATCGGAGACCAGCAGCGGATATTGGCCTTGGTAGCACTCACCGGCCTGCACGAAGGGCTTGACGAAGCCTTCCCAGATGGCTGGACCACCATCGACGGTGACGTGCGAGGCCACGCCCAGTTCGGCCGCACGCTGTTCGATGAATGCACGCTCATCGGCATCAACGCCGCCGGTATCGGCGAACACGGTATGCACGGCCCAACCGCGTTCCTGCAGATAGGGCACGCAGAAGCTGGTGTCGAGGCCACCGGAAAAGGCGAGGACGATATCTTTGCTCATGGCTTGCTGATCCTGAAAATAAGATTAAACGGATGCGATGACGATGCGCGGCTCGCAGCGCACCGGGAAATTCACGGAGTTGGCGATGAAGCAACCATGGTGGGCGGCTTCGTGCGCCGCCTCGGCCTTGGCGGCATCACTGGCGGCGCTGATGGTCACCTGCGGGCGCAGCACCACTTCGAGGAAATGGCCGCCGTGTGCATCGGTTTCCATCGTGCCTTCGGCCGCATCGATATAGGCCGTGACGACGATGCCGGCAGTGGCGGCCACGTGCAGATACGACAGCATGTGGCACGTCGACAGCGCCGCCACCAGCATGTCTTCGGGATTGTGCTTGCTGGAGTCCCCCCGAAATGCCGGATCAGAAGAACCGGACAGCACGGGTTTGCCCGCGATGCGGATCACATGCTCGCGGCCATATCCCTGGTACGTCTGCGTGCCGGCACCGTGGTTGCCGGTCCACTCCACATCGACGTGATAGTGATGCTGATGTCCACTGCTCATGAATGGGAATCCTCCTGTTGAGACATCAGGTCGGCCAGCTCCGCGTCACCATCGCCGTCGCGCTGCCGCAAACCGTTGATCACGCCGATACGATTCGGCTTGGGATGGTTCTGGTTCAACTTGAATTTGCCTTCGATGCGCTCGATCGTAATTTCCAGACCGACGATGCCGTGCAACGACTTCTCGATGTGATCAGCCGGTGCATCTGACACCTTCCACGGTGCCGGCAGCCCCGCCTCATGCCGATCAGTCAATCGCTCCAGCAGCGTGCGCAGCCACAGTGCGTCCTCGATCACGCGCAAGCGGCCATGCACATGCACCACGGCGTAGTTCCAGGTCGGTACTTCGCGATGCGTCTCCTGCTTGCTTGGGTACCAGTTCGGGCTGATATAACCATCCGGCCCGCGAAAGATCACCAGCACCTGTGCGCCGTCGGCCTGCCGCAATTCGTTCCCGCGCGCGACATGCCCATGCAGCACATTGTCGCCAACCAGCTCGAACGGCAGATGATTGGCGACCAGCCCCGCATCCGTATGGACCACAACCGTGGCGAACGGATAATCGCGAATCAGGCCCTGCAGGACATCGACGCGCGTTTCATTGAAGTAGCTCGGCGTGTACATGTTTCTAGCGACCGGCAATCAACGATGCCATGACCGCCTTTTGAACGTGCAGGCGATTTTCGGCTTCGTCGATGGCAATACACGATGGTGAATCCATCACCGCATCAGTAGCCTTGATGTTCCGGCGCAATGGCAGGCAATGACTGAAGAGACCGTGATTGGTCAGCGCCATCTTCTCTTCGTCCACGATGAAGTGCTTGTTCGCCTCGCGGATGGGCTTTTCCTGCTCCCAACGACCGAAGTACGGCAGCGCGCCCCAGCTCTTCGCGTAGATCACCTCTGCGCCCGTATAGGCCTCGCGGATATCGTGACTCACCTTGAGCGAGCCGCCATTCTCCTTCGCGTTCTGGTAGCCGAACGCCATGTAGCGCTCGTCCAGCACGTAGTCAGGCGTGGGACACAGCAGGGTCACGTCCATGCCCAGCTTGGTCGCGATCAGCAGCGCGGAATTCGCCACTGCGGTGTTCAACGGCTTCGGGTGATAGGTCCAGGTCAGCACGTACTTGCGATTCTGCAGATCGCCCAGGTGTTCTTTCAGCGCCAATGCGTGCGCCAGTTCCTGGCAGGGATGGGTGATCGTTTCCATATTGATCACCGGTACCGTGGCGTACTGTGCGAACGCCTTGATCACCTTGTCCTGGCGATCCACCGCCCAGTCCTGGAACTTGGGAAACGCGCGCACGCAAATCAGATCGACGTAGCGCGACAGTACGCGGGCGACCTCGGCGATGTGCTCTTCAGTGTCGCCATCCATCACGCTGCCGACCTCGAACTCGATCGGCCATGCGTCCTTGCCCGGGGCCAGCACGACGGCGTGACCACCGAGCTGAAATGCACCAAGCTCGAAGCTGGTACGCGTACGCATCGAGGGATTGAAGAACAGCAGCGCGACCGACTTGCCGCCCAGCTGCCGGCCCTGTGGTGAACGCTTGAATTCAGCAGCCTGCACCAGCAGCGCGTCGATCTCGGCGCGACTGTAGTCCTGGGTGGTGATGAAATGGCGAATGGTCATCGAATCAATTCCCTGCGGCGGTGGCCGCGCAAAAAATCAAAAACAAAAACAAAAAAACCCGGCGCGAAGGCCGGGTTTATCGTCGATACACATGAAACGCGTGCGACAGCCTACCCGGCCAGATGTCGGTCCAGCGGTCGGCGAGCACGCGACGTCATCCCAGCGGCCGCGCGGGCGCTGGTGAGTACGTTGGCGGTATAGACGGCTGTGGACATGAGGATTCCGGCAAGCAAGGCGGGCATCATGCCGGCTATTTCGCTGCTGCGCAACAAAAATATGGGCGCACCGCGTCGTCCGACGCGGTGCGCCCATAAGAAGCCGCCGCCCGAAGGCGGCGGCGGTGAATCATTCGGCCGGAGCCACGTTGACCAGGACGCGGAGACGCTCGCCCGGATCGTAGCTGAGGCGCGACTCATAGACTTCACCGCGATAGCGGTACTGCACGTCGTAACCCATGATCTGACGCTGCTGACCCGGCCCGCAATTGGTGTAGGTCTGCACGGTCTGGCCCGCGCTATTGGTCGCCACCTGATTGCCGACGGCACCGCCGGCCACCGCACCCACCGCTGTTGCCGCCACCCGGCCATTGCCGCGACCGATGGTGCTGCCAAGCACGCCGCCCACCACCGCGCCCAGGATGGTGCCGCCAGTCGTATTGGCCGGATTCTGCGTGACCACGGTCTGGTTCTGGCACTGCTGCACCGCGCCGTAGACAGGGTCCACGCGCAACACATCGGCCCACCCATAATGAGCATTGCCGTCGCCGTTCGGCGGGGGCGGGCCGCCTTGGGCGAAAGCGCTGGTGACGGTCAGAAACAGCGCCAGCACTGAGAGAAACTTCTTGGTCTTGGTCATTGCGACCTCCGATGGGGGACGTTGAGCGCACAAGTGCACTTGCTTGGACCATTGCATCAAATTCAGTCTGAATACAGGCTTAGAATTAACATTACGCAACGTTGCTGCTTACACCTTGTTAATATGATCCGCTGTTTCGCGCGCCGAAAACGCGGCGCCTCCACCGCTGCGGATTTACCCCACGATGCCGATTTCGCTCTACAACAGCCTGTCCCGCCGCGTCGAACCGTTCACCCCACTCGATACGGGCCGGGTGACGATGTACCTGTGCGGCCCCACGGTCTACAACTACGTCCATATCGGCAATGCGCGTGGGCCGGTGGTATTCGATGTGCTCGCGCGATTGCTGCGGCGGCATTACCCGAACGTGGTCTACGCGCGCAACATCACCGACGTGGACGACAAGATCAACGCCGCAGCCCTGGATCAGGGCGTCGACATCGGCACGATTACAGGAAAATTTGCCCAAGCCTACCGCGAGGATATGGCCGGCCTCGGCATCGCGCCGCCTGACCTCGAACCACACGCCACTACGCACATCGCGCAGATCATCACGATGATCGAAAATCTTATCGCCGGTGGGCATGCCTATGCGGCGGCTGATCACGTGCTGTTCGACGTGGGTTCCTACCCGGCCTACGGCCAGTTGTCCGGTCGCGATACCGAGGAGTTGATTGCGGGCGCGCGCGTGGAAGTGGCGCCGTACAAGAAGAATCCCACCGACTTTGTGCTGTGGAAGCCCTCCACGCCCGAACTACCCGGCTGGGATAGTCCCTGGGGCCGTGGCCGCCCCGGTTGGCACATCGAGTGCTCGGCAATGAGTGCGGCGCACCTGGGCGAGACCATCGACATTCACGCCGGCGGCATCGACCTGCTGTTTCCCCATCACGAGAACGAAATCGCCCAATCCACCTGCGCACACGGCGGCAAGGTGTTTGCACGCTGGTGGATGCACAACGGCATGCTGACCTTCGATGGCCGCAAGATGTCCAAGTCACTCGGCAACGTGCTTCTGGTGCACGAATTGCTGAAGCTGCATCCGCCCGAAGCACTGCGCCTGCTGCTGCTGCGAGGTCACTACCGACAGCCGCTGGACTGGTCCGAAGGCGCCATCACGCAGGCGATCAGCACGCTGGACGGCTGGTACCGCGTGCTGCGCGATCTGGCCGACGTGGCGGTACCGGAGGGCGCGCTGCCGGTGCCTGCGCGAGTGGAAGCGGCGCTGTGCGACGATCTCAACACACCGCAGGCACTGGCCGAACTGTCCCAGCTGGCTGATCAAGCTCGTCAAACGGGCGCCAGCGAGGCCAAGGCCGCCCTGCTCGGTGGAGGCCTGTTGCTCGGCTTGCTTCAGCAGCAGCCGGAAGCGTGGCTCAGGCGTGGCGAGAGCGCCGTTGACGAGGCACACATCGAGGATTTGCTGTTGCAGCGTCGCTCCGCCCGCGACGCCCGCGATTTCGCACGCGCCGATGAGATTCGCGTCGAGCTCACCGCGCTTGGCATCGCTATCGAGGACGGCGCCCAGGGCACCCGCTGGAGCGTGCTGAAGCGCTGAGCGCAGATTGGGGTAAACGAAGTGAACCCCAATCTGGGCAAGACCTGCTCCCCGCTCTGCGCAATAATGGCCGCATGAACACGATAGCCACCACCAGCGCCGCACAGGCACAGCAAGAGATCGCCGAGGAGTTTGCGTTCTTTGGCGACTGGACCGAGCGTTACCAGTACCTGATCGATCTGGGCAAGCAGCTGCCGTCTTTCCCCGAACAATGGAAGACCGAGGAATACCGCGTACATGGCTGCCAATCGATGGTCTGGCTGGTACCCAGTGGCGATGCAACGAGCATGCATTTCGAGGCGATCAGCGATTCGGCGATTGTGTCCGGCCTGATCGCGCTGGTCTTGCGGGTGTATTCCGATCGTCCGGCCAAGGAAATTGTCGACACCGAGCCGCAGTTCATTGCCACGATCGGGCTGGCCAAGCATCTTTCGCCCACGCGCTCCAATGGACTCGCCGCCATGCTGGCAAAGCTGAAAGCCCACGCAGCTCAAGCGCTGACCTGAGTTCCAGCAGCAGGCAGCAACATCGCGCTGCTAAAAATAAGAAGCCCCGCACGAAGCGGGGCTTCTTAACTATGGCTGGCCTGTTGAGGCTCAGTCGCCCATCTGTTTCTGCAGGTGCTCGCGTCGCTCCTGGGCATCCAGCGAAAGCGTGGCGATCGGGCGCGCATCGAGACGTTCGACGCCGATTTCCTCGTCGGTCTCTTCGCAAAAACCGTAGCTGCCTTCTTCGATCCGGCGCAGCGCCTTGTCGATCTTGGAGATCAGCTTGCGGTAGCGATCGCGGGTGCGCAATTCCAGCGAGTTCTCGGTTTCGCGAGTCGCACGCTCCGCCTCGTCACCCACGTCACGCACCTCGTCGCGCAAGTTGTCCATGGTCTGACGAGACTCTTCCACCAGCTGATCGCGCCAGTCGCGCAGCTTGTTGCGGAAGTAGGCCAGGTGCTGCGGGTTCATGTACTCCTCGTTACTGGAGGGGTGATAACCCTTGGGCAGATTGATGGTGCTGGTGGACGGCAGCGCGTAGCGGCCATCTTCGCGGGTAATCCCGTTGTCGAGTTTTTTTGTAGCCAGTTTATTCATTGAGGACGACGAATTTTTCTGATGTGTGTTGGAGGATGCGTGACGCGCGGAGGCCGGAGCCGCTCGCGGTGTCACCATGGCAGTGGCGCTCGCAACCTTGCCTTTGAAGAGGTTGGTTGCGGGTGCCGGGGATGTGGTTTTGGGTGCGACATGGACGGGGGCGGCCTTGACCGCCGGCTTGGCCGGTGCAGCCTTGGTTGGCGGAACGGGCTTGGCCGCTGGCTTCGCTGCCTGCTTGACCGGCGCCGCGACCTTTTTCGCCACTGGCTTCGCGGGTGCCTTTTTTGCGGCGGGCTGCTTGACAGCCGTCTTGCCGACCGGAGCCTTCTTCACGGAAATCTTGTTTGGCTTGGCCGCCGCCTTCTTCGCCACCACTTTCTTTGCGGCAGGCTTGCTGGCGGGGCTGGCTTTCTTCGGTTGCGACTTGGACACGGCGATTTTCTTGGACACTGGCTTGGCGACGACTTTCTTGGCTGGGGCTTTCTTGGTTGAGGATGCGGTGACAGGCTTTTTCGCTGCCACTGGCTTCAAGGCCTTCTTGACGGGCTTGGTCGCCGCACGGGCGGTCTTGGTTGGTGCCTTGGTGGTGCTCTTCACACTTCGCCCCTTTGTGGCAGCCACTTTCGATTTTGCGGCTTTAACGTCATGCGCCTTGGCCGATGTCTTGCCTTTCTGCGCCTTGGCGCTAGTCGAACTATGCGTCGTTTTCGCCATATCCCTTCACCGTTTTTGGCCGTGGCGGCCGGGTGTTATAGCCCAAGTGTCCTACACCAGCAAGCTCACATCTGGAATACTTGTACCACTACACGCCGCAAGTTGTGCCGGCAACGTGAATGTCCTGACCAAATTGATACTGTGGTTGCTCCGTTTGTACAAGCGCCTGCTCAGTCCATTGCTCGGGCCAAGCTGTCGCTTCTATCCCAGCTGCTCGGATTATGCACGGATTGCCGTTACACGCTTCGGTCCGTGGCGCGGCAGCTTGCTGGCCGGGTGGCGGCTGCTACGCTGTCAGCCATGGTGCACCGGCGGTAACGACCCGGTACCCGAACACTTCCATTATCCACCTTGCCGTTGCCCAGGAGCTTCCCCCGATGTCCACTGACTGGCTGATAAAGAACGCCGAACTGGTCAATGAAGGCCGCCGTTTCCACGCCGATCTGCGCGTCAAGGACGGCCGCATCGAGACGATTGCCGGCGATCTTGACGGCCGCCCGGGCGAACAGGTGATCGACGCCAGCGGCCTGTGGCTGCTGCCAGGGATGATCGACGATCAAGTCCATTTTCGCGAACCCGGCCTGACCCACAAGGCCGATACCTGGCACGAGTCGCGCGCCTGCGCCGCCGGTGGTATCACCAGCTTCATGGAAATGCCGAACACCAGGCCGCCCGCGCTCGATCGCGACACGCTGGAAGCGAAGTACGCCCGCGGCGCGGAGACCTCGGCAGTGAACTACGCCTATTACATGGGCGCCAGCAACGACAACCTTGAGGCGATCCGCGCACTTGATCCGAAGGCGGCACCGGGCGTGAAAGTGTTCATGGGTGCCTCCACCGGCAACATGCTGGTGGACAATCCGGAAACGCTGGATGGCATTTTCCGCGACTGCCCCACCCCGATCATTACGCATTGCGAAGACACCCCGATGATCGATGAGCTGCACGCGAAGGCGCGCGAGAAGTACGGCGACGACATCCCCGCTTGGGAGCATCCGCTGATCCGCTCGCGCGAGGCCTGCATCAAGTCGACCCGGCTCGCGATCTCGCTGGCGCAGAAACACGGCACCCGCCTGCATGTGCTGCACATCTCCACCGCCGACGAGTTGGCGCTGTTCCAGCCGGGCCCGATCAAGGGCAAAAAGATCACTGCCGAAACCTGCGTGCACTTCCTGCACTTCGACGACCGCGACTATGAGCGTCTCGGATTCCTGATCAAGTGCAATCCCGCGATCAAGACCGCTGCCGACCGCGAGGCGATCATCAAGGCACTGGCCGAAGGCCGCATCGACGTATTGGCCACCGACCACGCACCGCATCTGCTTGAAGAGAAAGCACAGAAATACGACAACGCCCCGTCCGGTCTGCCGCTGGTGCAGTTCGCGCTACAAGCTGCGCTGCAACGGGTGTTCGAGGGCAAGCTGACGCTGGAGCGGGTGGTCGAGTCCGTCACCCATGCACCGGCCACGTTGTTCGATGTGGAGCACCGCGGTTACCTACGCGAAGGCTATGCGGCCGACCTGGTACTGGTTGATCCGAACAAGCCGCACACAGTGACTCGTGCCGAAGTACTGTCGAAGTGCGGATGGTCGCCCTTCGAAGGCGAAACCTTCCACAGCTCGATCATCAGCACTTTCGTCAATGGACAACGCGTGTGGGATGGCGCGAAGGTTGACGAGAACGTGCGTGGGCGGCGGCTGACGTTTGCTCGATGAGACTGGTTGCGCGCGTGCGCGCAACGCAATAAATCACTGAGTCAGCGTACTGAGAGCGCTGCTTACCTGCTTTGCGTCATCGCAGATGACGCACCCGAGTGCGGGCGGGAGCCCGCCGCTCTTCGGAGCCCCTGTGCGGCGGTGAGGGGTGGACGAAAAGGCCGCAGAGGGATCGACATGGATGTCGATCCCTTTTCGTCAGGACAGGAGTCCTGTCGAAAAGCCCGGCCCCGCCTCACGGACTTGCCGGGCATTCATGCCCAGCAAGCGCCAAGGGGGGTGGCCTTCTCTTTGGGTTACTTTTCTCTTGGCCACGCAAGAGAAAAGTGACTCACCCTCCGTAGGAGGACGAAACGCTCTGCAACCGAAACAGCAGATCGCGGGGATGCCATAACTCACGCCCAAGTCGCTGGGCCCCTGCCTTCGCAGGGGTGACGAGAATGAGGGAATGAAGTGCATGGAAAGTGACTCGCCCTCCGCCGGAGCACGAAGCGCTTTGCAAGCGAAATAGCAGATGGCGGGAATGCAGCTAGTAAGGCGAAAGAGCTGAGCACCTGCCTTCGCAGGGGTGACGAAGAGTTGGTGATCCCGCGAGCACCCTCCCCTCCCAACCTTCTCCCCAAAGGGGAGAAGGGGCTGTTACGGCGTTGAGCC
>Ga0302316_10003319_pt1 | contig 11021 bp, 11 predicted proteins | sample III_Palsa_N3_2_FD_200456 | JGI IMG/M metagenome (GOLD analysis project Ga0302316, IMG submission 200456) | Peat permafrost microbial communities from Stordalen Mire near Abisko, Sweden - III_Palsa_N3_2 | ecosystem: Environmental > Terrestrial > Soil > Palsa > Peat permafrost | place: Sweden... | reverse complement strand
ACCGGCCTTCTTCTGCACCGACTTCATCACCGCGCCCCTGATGCCCTTGGCGTCGTCGGGCTTGGGCGGCGCGTTGGTCTCGGCCACCAGCACGTCGCCGTTGGGCAGCACGTAGAGCCAGCGCGGGTGGTTCAGGCCGGTGGCGAACGGCGTCACGACGACGCCCTTCGCGCCGACGGGCTTCGCGCCGGCCGACCAGCCCTTGGCGACGGCCACCTGCACGGTCGGGATCAGGTGCCGGTCCACCGGCTTGATGACAGGATTCGGCCCCACCGTCTCGGGCGGCGAGGCCACCGGCCCGACGCGCGTCTGTCCTGGCATCGCGTGGGCGGTGAGCGCGGCCAGCACGGTAGCGAGGGCGATGGCGGTCGGGACGGGCAGCGAACGAGACATCGTGACTCCAGGCGAGCAGGCTGCGGGGCAGCGAAGCTGCCGTCCTGCAAACGGCGTTCCCGCGTCGTTCAGACCAGCGTGCGCAGCTTCTCGTACCCGCTGCGGCTGATCGGCACGCGCTTGCCGCTGCGCAGCCGCGCGGCGTGGCGGTCGGGGCCCGGGCGTTCGATGGCCTGCAGGTGCGCGAGGCTGATGATGAACGAACGGTGCACGCGCAGGAAGCGTGTGCTGTCGAGCTGTTCCTCGATCTCCGAGATCCGCTGTGGCTTCAGGTGGCACTTGCCGTCTGCGTGGATCGCCAGGTAGTCGCCTTGTGCCTCGATGCACTCCACCTGGTCGATGGCGATCACGTGCACCTGCTCGCGGTCGCGGATCAGGATGCGCTCGAGCGGCGCCGTCTTGCGCGCGATGAGCGCATCGAGCGCGGGCGCAGGGGACGCGGGCGCGTGCAGCGCGCGGGCACGCGCGAGCGCATCGTCGAAGCGGGCCTTGGAGAACGGCTTGAGCAGGTAGTCCACCGCGTGCAGCTCGAAGGCCTTGATCGCGTGCTCGTCGTAGGCGGTGGTGAAGATCACGCCGGCGCGCCGGCCGGTGAGTTCCAGCACCTCGAGGCCGGTGAGACGCGGCATCTGGATATCCAGGAAGACGAGGTCGGGCGTCAACGCGCCGATCTGCCTGACGGCGTCCAGGCCGTTCTCGCACTCGCCGACGATCTCGATGTCCGCATGCCCCTGCAGGTATTCGCGGATCAGGTGGCGCGCCAGTTCCTCGTCGTCGACGATCAGGGCACGCAGGGGTGGGATGGCGCTCATTCAATGACCTCCTTGTCGGCGGGCAGGTTGATCTCGATGGCGAACTGCGTCTCGCTGCGTTGCCACGCGATGCGGGCGCGCGCGCCGTACAGCACGGCCAGGCGCTCGCGGATGTTCTTCAGGCCCACGCCGTGGCCGCTGGCAGGCACCTCGTCCGCGGCCACCGGGTTGACGACGGCGATGTGCAGCCAGCCGTCGCGCACCAGTGCATCGACGGTGATCGTGCCGCCGCCGTCCACCTGGCGGATGCCGTGCTTGATCGCATTTTCCAGCAATGGCTGCAGCGTCATCGGCGGCAACAGGCAATCGGTGGCGTTCGCGGCGATGCGCAGCTCCGTCTTCAACTTCGCACCGAAGCGGCGCTTCTCGATCGCCAGGAAGTGCTCGCACAACACCACTTCCTCGCCGAGCGTGATGCGCTCGCGCTCGGCGAGTGCCAGCGTACGCCGGAAGAACTGGGCCAGGTCGACCGTCATCTCGCGCGCGGCGGCCGGGTCGAACCCCGTGAGCGCGCTGATCGAGTTGAGGCTGTTGAACAGGAAGTGCGGATTGATCTGCGTGCGCAGCATCTGCAGTTCGGCGTCGCGCGCGAGCACGCGCGACTCGGCCTCGCGCCGGGCCGCGGCCTGCACGCTCTCGAACGCCACCAGCACGTCGTGCGCCAGCAATGACAGCAGGTACAACACGAAGCCGGCGGCGAAATACATCACCCAGCCGGGCGAGGTCATCGCCACGAACGGCTTGTCGTGCGACACGAGCCGGCCCATCGAATCCCAGGCCTCGCCCAGGCCCAGCCAGGCCAGTGCCGACAGCAGCGATGCGCCGCCGAACAGGCCCAGCGCCACCGGCCAGCGCCGCTGCGAGTAGGGCAGGCTGCGACAGACGTAGTACGACGACAGCGCCACGAAGGACCAGACGAGGCAGATCGGCAGCGCGAACCACAGCGCGCCGCTCCATTCCGCCTGTTCGGTCAGCCGCAGCAAGGCCGCGATGCCGATGCCGGCCAGCAGCCACGCGAGCACGTACCAGAGCAGCTTGCGGGCGTCCGCGAGAATCGGGTGCATCAGTTCGAGATTTCGACGCCGCCCATGATCACCGAACCCTCGATGACCAGCCGCTTGCCCGGCGTCATCGGCGGCACCGTCTTGTCCTCGATGCCGCCCAGCACCGGCGAGCCGTTGACCGAGACCGACCACTCGCGCGGCACCTTGATCTCCACGCCGCCCATGATGATGGACAGGTGCAGCACCGCCTCGGTGGCGATCGCGGCCTGGCGCAGGTCGATCTCCACGGCGCCCATCACGGCGTTGATCTCGCCGCCTGCGAACTCCTGCGAATCGTTCTTCAGCACGATGCCGCTCATCATGGCCGAGGCGTCGATGCGCGCGCCGTGTTCGAAGCGCTCGTCGCGCTGCCCGCGGCGCCCGATCCGGCCACTCATGCTGCCGCTTGCCCGGTAGCCGTAGCCCCTCGTGACGACATTGAGGCCCACCAGGATCAGCACCACCGGCCACAGGTCGCGCATCTGGAAGTGCAGCAGCCCGAGGTTCTGCAGCGTCATGCCGGCGCCCACCACCACCAGCGCACCGCCGAACACGAAGTGATTGGGGTGGCGCGCTTGCGAGAGCTTCAGCGCGCCCAGCGCCACGAAGACCAGCGGCCAGAACGGCTGCACGAGATGGCTGTCGAACAGGTGCAGGTTGTCGAGCAGCGCGAACAGGCCGACGACGATGATGAACGCGCCGAAGACGACCCGGCTGCGCTGGCGATTGTCCGGATCGCGGTTCACCAGTTCGGCTCCTCGCGCAGGCGACGGCCGCACAGCGCATAGGCGACCTGGCCGATGCCCACCGCGATCAGCAGCACGGGCCAGGTCGCGGCGAACGTCCAGCCGCCCAGATGCTCGATCACCGCCACCAGATAGGCGGCGATCCCGAAGCGCAACATGGCGAGCACTGCGCTACCGACGCCGGGTGCCGCCACCAGCCGCGCGACCCCGGACAGGGCGATCAGCAGCGGCGCGATCAGCCACATGTCGTTCGAGCTGATGAGGCCCTGCTGCCTGAGCAGATAGCCGATGCCCAGCAGGATCAGCGCGCCGCCCGTGACCACGCGGCGAACGGCCCGATGGCCGCGCAGGCGCAATACATGGACGTACGGGTGGGGGCGGTGGTAGTGGAACATGCGGCAGTCCTGGACAGGTGTCTTGATGAAGCGAAGGATCGCAGAAGGGCGCCGTCATCGCACGCACGAATCGACCAACAACCCCGAATTGGCGACGAAATGGGGTCGCGACGTCGGTGGATGGGGCCGGGCTGTCGGCACGGGTAGAAAGGGCGTGCGGGACTTGGGATGACTGTTTTCGAGCAGGCGACCGTCACGTTGCGCGCCGGTTGTCACCGATCGTGCGGTCGCCCTCGGACCGACTCGCTGAAGAACCGGCCAACCGAGCGACATCGGCGTAAGCTCGATCCTTCTTCACTGCCAAAGGAGCCGTCATGACGCTTTGCCCCATTGCGCTGGCTGTCGGGTGCGCGAAGTGCCCCTTGTTTTCGGTTTGTCCGCTGAAGACCGTCATCGGCGACGTTCCGAAACCTGTCGATGGCAAGCCCGTCGATCCTCCCGGAAAGTGATTGCCGGGCGGTGGAAGTTTCGCCGTGGACCAACGGGACGCGTCGGTCCTTGCCGCGTTCAGGATCGGCGAGGTCGCCTTGAGCTGGGCGGCGTCGGCCACGCGGTCTCCGATCAGCCTGGGCGTGCCATAGGTGGCCCAGGCGGTGGACAGTCCGGTTTCAAGCGACTCTCTCGTCGGGTCGCCGCTGCATCGGGGCGCGGCGTTGTTGTCGTGGCGAACCGGCCAGGCCGTCAAGCCGACGGATTGGCACTGTTCGCGGGGTGTCGACATGTTGGCGAGGTGCGCGCGGCCATCGTCTCCCGGCTCGCTTGATCTTCCTCCGTTTTGGGCCCCGCACGCGCCCGGTGCCGAGCAAAACACGCCCGGATGGAAGAAGGGCCCGCATTGCGCGGGCCCTCGGGGGACTGACTCGCGCGCCGCCTCAGATGTGCAGCGCGTGCCCCAACGCCCGCAGTGCCGCTTCCTGCACCGCCTCGCCCAGCGTCGGATGCGCGTGGATCGTGTGCGCCACGTCTTCCAGCAGCGCGCCCATCTCGATGGATTGCGAGAACGCCGCCGCGAGCTCGGACACGCCCTTGCCGACGGCCTGCCAGCCCAGGATCAGGTGGTTGTCCTTGCGCGCGGTCACGCGCACGAAGCCGTCGGTGGATTCCAGCGTCATCGCGCGGCCGTTGGCCGCGAACGGGAACATGGCGGTGATGACCTCGTGACCAGAGGCCGCGGCCTCGGTCGCATTCAGGCCGACGACCACGATCTCGGGATCGGTGAAGCACACCGCGGGGATCGCCGCCGGCGTGAAGTGGCGGTTCCTGCCCGAGATGATCTCGGCCACCATCTCGCCCTGCGCCATCGCGCGGTGAGCCAGCATCGGCTCGCCGGTGAGGTCGCCGATGGCCCACACGTTGCGCATCGACGTGCGGCACTGGCCGTCCACCTTCACGGCGCGGCCGTTCATGTCCAGCATCAGCGACTCCAGGCCCCAGCCCGCGGTGTGCGGCTTGCGGCCGACCGCCACGAGGATCTTGTCGGCCGGCAGGTGCACCGATTCGCCCGCGGCGTTCTTCACGTGCAGCGCATCGCCGAGATCGTTGAGGCCGTGTACCGCATGGCCCAGATGCAGCTTGATGCCCAGCTTGTTGATCGCGGCCAGCACCGGCTTGGTCAGCTCCTCGTCGTAGGCCGGCAGGATGCGATCCTGCGCCTCGACGACGAACACTTCCGCGCCCAGCTTGCGCCAGGCCATGCCCAGCTCGAGTCCGATGTAGCCGCCGCCGACCACGGCCAGCGTCTTCGGCACCTCGGTGAGCGCGAGCGCCTCGGTGGACGAGATCACGCGGCCGCCGAACTTCATCATCGGCAGTTCGACCGCGTCCGAGCCCGCGGCCAGCAGCAGGTGCTCGCAGGTGACGCGGATCGTCGGCTCGGTGCCGCCGGGCACGGTCACGTTGACCGTCTTGCCGTCGACGAGCGTGGCCCGGCCCTTGATGACCTGCACGCCGTTCTTCTTCAGCAGCACGCCGACGCCGCCGGTGAGCTTGCCGACGATGCCGTCCTTCCACTTCATCGTCTTCGCGAGATCGATGGAGGGGTTGGCCACCTTGATGCCGATCTTCGAGTCGCCCGCCCAGTGCGTGGCTTCCTCGAAGGCCGTGGCCGCGTGGATGATGGCCTTCGACGGGATGCAGCCGACGTTCAGGCAGGTGCCGCCCAGGCTCTCGCCTTCGATCAGCACCGTGGGGATGCCCAGCTGGCCGGCGCGGATCGCGGCGACGTAGCCGCCAGGGCCGCCGCCGATGACGACGAGCGTGGTACTTCTGATATCCATGGGTTTTCCCACTTCCTACTCCACGAAGAGGGTGGCGGGGGTCTCGAGATAGCCACGAATGACTTGCACGAACTCCGCTGCATGGATGCCGTCGACCACGCGGTGGTCGAACGACGACGACAGGTTCATCATCTTGCGCGCGACGACCAGGCCGTCGCGGATCATCGGACGTTCGACGACGCGGTTGACGCCGACGATGGCCACTTCCGGCGAGTTGATCACCGGCGTCGTGACGATGCCGCCCAACGCGCCCAGGCTGGTGATGGTGATCGTCGAACCCGTGAGCTCCTCGCGCGCGGACTTGCCCGTGCGCGCACCCGCGGCCAGGCGCGCAACCTCGGCGGCGGTGGCCCACAGGTCCAGCGTCTCGGCGTGCTGAAGCACCGGTACCATCAGTCCGGCCTCGGTCTGCGTGGCCATGCCCAGGTGCACCGCGGCGTGGCGCGTGACCACGCCGGCCTCGTCGTCGAAGCGCGCGTTCATCTGCGGATAGTCGCGCACTGCGAGCACCACGGCGCGCATGATGAACGGCAGCAGCGTGAGCTTGCCGCGCGTGGCGCCGTGCTTCTGGTTCAGCTTGCCGCGCAGTGTCTCGAGCTCGGTGACGTCGATCTCTTCCACGTACGTGAAGTGCGGGATGCGGCGCTTGGCGTCCTGCATCTTCTGCGCGATCTTGCGGCGCAGGCCGATGACGGGAATCGCCTCCTCGTCGCTGCGGAGCGCGTAGCGCGTGTCGACCGAGCCGGTCGCACCCGTGCCGCCGATCGTGCCTTGCGCGGCGTAGGCCTCGATGTCCTCGTGCGTGATGCGGCCGGCGGTGCCGGTGCCCATCACGTACTGCAGGTCGATGCCCAGGTCCCACGCGTGGTTGCGCACGGCGGGCGACGCGATCGGCTTGTCGCCGACGGCGCGCGTGATCTTGTCGGCACCGGCGCTCGCGGCGCGCGCAGGGGCGGCCTTGGGCGCGGGCGCGGGGGACGCGACCACGGGCGCAGGCGCGGTCGCGGCGACCGGAGCCGGCGCAGGCGCCGCCTTCGGTGCGGGCGCCGGCGCCGGAGCGGCGACAGCCGCGCCTTCCTTGACGTTGCCCGCGCCTTCGACCTCGATGCGGATCAGCTCGGAGCCGACCGCCATCACTTCGCCCACCTTGCCGCCGAGGGACAGCACCTTGCCGTGCACCGGCGACGGGATCTCGACCGTGGCCTTGTCGGTCATGACGTCGGCGAGGTTCATGTCCTCGACGACGGTGTCGCCCACCTTGACGTTCCAGGCGACCAGTTCGACTTCCGCGATGCCTTCGCCGATGTCCGGCATCTTGATGACGTGAATACCCATTTTATTTTTCCATCGCACGTTTGAAGGCGGCACCGACGCGGTCGGGCCCCGGGAAATACGCCCACTCCTGCGCATGCGGGTAGGGGGTATCCCAGCCGGCGACGCGTTCGATGGGCGCTTCCAGGTTGTAGAAGCAGTGCTCCTGGACGAGGGCGGTCAGCTCCGCGCCGAAGCCGCTGGTCTTGGTGGCTTCGTGCACCACCACGCAACGGCCGGTCTTCTTCACCGAGTTGACGATGGCGTCGAGGTCCAGCGGCCAGATGCTGCGCAGGTCGATGATCTCGGCGTCGATGCCGGTCTCGGCCGCCGCGGCCTCGCTGACGAACACCATCGTGCCGTAGGTGAGCACCGTCAGCTGCGAGCCCGGGCGGTAGATCGACGCCGAGTCCAGCGGCACGGTGTAGTAACCCTCGGGCACCTCGCCGAGCTTGTGCTTGGACCACGGCACCACGGGCTTGTCGTGGTGGCCGTCGAACGGGCCGTTGTACAGGCGCTTGGGCTCCAGGAAGATCACCGGGTCGTCGTTCTCGATGCACGAGATCAGCAGGCCCTTGGCGTCGTACGGGTTGGACGGCATCACCGTGCGCAGGCCGCAGACGTGCGTGAACATCGCCTCGGGCGACTGGCTGTGGGTCTGGCCGCCGTAGATGCCGCCGCCGCAAGGCATGCGGATCGTCATCGGCGCCGTGAAGTCGCCGGCCGAGCGGTAGCGCAGGCGCGCCGCTTCCGACACGATCTGGTCGGACGCCGGATAGAAGTAGTCGGCGAACTGGATCTCGACCACCGGACGCAGGCCGTACGCGCCCATGCCCACCGCGGCGCCGACGATGCCGCCTTCGGAGATCGGTGCGTCGAACACGCGCGACTTGCCGTACTTCTTCTGCAGGCCTTCGGTGCAGCGGAACACGCCGCCGAAGTAGCCCACGTCCTGGCCGAACACCACCACGTTGGGGTCGCGCTCCAGCATCACGTCCATCGCCGAACGCAGCGCCTGGATCATCGTCATCGGCGCGGTCGGGCCCGTGGGCTCAGCGGCCAATTGTTTCTTGTCTTGCATTTCCATGGTGCTCAAACCCCCAGCTCTTGGCGTTGACGGCGTAGATGCTCGGGCATCTCCTTGTAGACGTCCTCGAACATCGACGCGGCGCTCGGGATGCGGCCGTCGGCCAGCGTGCCGTAGGACTCGGCTTCCTTCTGCGCGGCGCTGATCTCGGCCTCGAGGGCCTTCTGGGTCTCCTCGTGTTCGGCGTCGGACCAGCAGCCTTTTCTGATCAGGTGCTGCTTCATGCGCGCGATCGGGTCGCCCAGCGGGAAGCAGGCGGCGTCGTCGGCGGGCCGATACTTGCTCGGGTCGTCCGACGTGGAGTGCGGGCCGGCACGGTACGTGACCCATTCGACCAGCGTCGGGCCGAGGTTCAGGCGCGCGCGCTCGGCGGCCCACTTCGAGGCCGAGTACACCGCGAGGAAATCGTTGCCGTCCACGCGCAGCGACGCGATGCCCGAGCCCACGCCGCGCGCGGCGAAGGTGGTGTGCTCGCCGCCGGCGATGGCCTGGAACGTGGAGATCGCCCACTGGTTGTTCACCACGTTGAGGATCACCGGCGCCTGGTAGACGTGCGCGAAGGTGAGGGCGGTATTGAAGTCGGATTCGGCGGTGGCGCCGTCGCCGATCCAAGCCGACGCAATCTTCGTGTCGCCCTTGATGGCCGAGGCCATCGCCCAGCCCACGGCCTGGATGTATTGCGTGGCGAGGTTGCCGGAGATCGAGAAGAACCCCTTGGCCTTGACCGAGTACATCACCGGCAGCTGGCGACCCTTGAGCGGGTCGCGTTCGTTGGACAGCAGCTGGCAGATCATGTCCACCAGCGAGTAGTCGCGCACGATCAGCAGGCTTTGCTGGCGATACGTGGGAAAGCACATGTCGCCGTCGACCAGCGCCAGGCCATGGGCCGAGCCGATCGCCTCTTCGCCCAGGCTCTGCATGTAGAACGACATCTTCTTCTGGCGCTGGCCGATGAGCATGCGCGAGTCGAAGATGCGCGTCTTCATCATCGCTTTCATGCCGGCGCGCAGCGTCTCGACGGAGATGTCCGGCGCCCAGGGGCCGACCGCGTTGCCGTCGGTGTCGAGGACCCGGATCAGCGAGAACGCCAGGTCGCTGGTGGACCTCGGGTCAGTGTCCACGGGGGGACGGCGCACTTCGCCGGCGGGCGAGAGGTGCAGGTAGGAGAAGTCGGTTGCCTGGCCCGGGCGCCCCGTGGGCTCCGGGACATGCAGACTCAAGGGGTCGTGCTGGGTCATCGGCTGAATGCTCCGCGCCCGCGGTGGCGGGCGGAAAGAAAGCTGCGAATCGGCCGGTCGCGCGGTGGATGTGCCGCGGCCGGCCGGGTAAGGCGGGCGCCAGCGGGGTCTCCGCAGCGCTTCGCGTCTGACAGCGTAACTTATTTCGGATCAGTCCCCGTTGGCGGAAGTCACGATTCCCTGACCGAGCGGTCGGCTTTTGCGAGCTTCAGCGTGCGCACGCCAGCGTGACGGCCTGCACCGGCTTGCCGTAGACCCCGTCCGTGGCCACGGCCACCCAGTGCCGCGTCGTGCCCGGCTCCGGCGCGGTGCTGGACGTGAAACGCAGCGTGGACGGCTGCGTGCCGACGAGGTTCCACGACAGCAGCTCGCGCACCACGCCATCCTGGTGCAGCGTCTCGCCGCGGTTCTCGCCGGCGCCCACGTGGGTCTGCAGGCCGTCGTCGACGACGGCGACATAGCCCGACAGCTTCGCCGGCGCGCCCGCGCCCGGCGAGACCGTCAGCGCCAGCCCGCTGGCGTCATGGTCCAGCTTCAGCCCGACCGTGGCGGCCATCTTGCCTTGCAGCGCGGCGCCTTGCAGTCCGGGCCAGTCCGGGGCGTCGCGGCCGTCGACGATCACCTGCGGCGTGTACGCGAAGCGCGCGCCGCTGGTGTGTTGCGTGGCGTTCTGCCGTTGCGTGAACTGCGGCTGCGCGAAGCGATCCTTCCAGCCCAGGCTGTCCCAGTAGTCCACATGGAAGGCGAGGGCGACGACGCCGTCGCGCGCCTTCAGCCCCGACAGCCAGCGGTCGGCGGGCGGGCAGGAATTGCAGCCTTCGGAGGTGTAGAGCTCGATGACGGTGGGCACGGTGGCGCCGGATTGCACGGAGCAGGTGGACGCGGCAGACGCGACCGTGGGCGCCAGGAGGGCGAAGGCCGCCGACATGCCGAAGGCGAGCAGGGCGATGGCGCGGCGCAGGGGCATCGAAGCCATGCGGATGAGAGCTTGGGCCATGGTGGGGCGGACGCGTGAAGTCGCCCGGTCGAGTGAGGATAACGGTTGGTCGTCCACCGAAGGCGAATCCTTACGACACGAGGTGATGCTCGAAGGGCATGAGCAATGGGTGGCCGATTCGCCGTGCGTGCATCGAGCGTCGCAGGGCAGTCATTCCGTTGTGTCGACTTTGATACTTGGTGAAGTCTGGCAAACCACTGCGCGGCCTACACCGGGTACGTCGGGCGCCCTACGCGCGTTGCCGCTGCCGGCCTACCCACGCGGCGCCGCCGTGCGCGAAGAATGATGACACCAACCGTAGAACAAGGAACTCTCATGAAACACCTCAAGACCCTGTCGACCCTCCTCCTGGCCGCTGTCGTGGCCGTTCCCGCGATCACGATGGCCCAGGACCGCGACGACCACAAGGCCGCGCAACAGCAGGGCCAACAGGAACGCGGCGCCGGCCCCGACCACTCCTGGCACAAGGGTGATCGCGTTCCCGCCGAGTATCGCGACAAGAGCCATCAGGTCTCCGACTGGCGTGGCCACCACCTGAGCGCACCGCCGTCCGGCTATCAGTGGGTGCAGGTCAACGGCGACTACGTGCTCGCGGCGATCGCGACCGGCGTGATCGCGGACATGTTGCTGAGCCAGTAAGCCTCGTCCGAGGTCGGCGTCGCGCCCGCGACGCGCGTCACGGGCGCGCGTCCTCGGGCGCGATGCCCTTGCCGATCGTGCGTT
>Ga0302316_10003317_pt1 | contig 11024 bp, 10 predicted proteins | sample III_Palsa_N3_2_FD_200456 | JGI IMG/M metagenome (GOLD analysis project Ga0302316, IMG submission 200456) | Peat permafrost microbial communities from Stordalen Mire near Abisko, Sweden - III_Palsa_N3_2 | ecosystem: Environmental > Terrestrial > Soil > Palsa > Peat permafrost | place: Sweden... | reverse complement strand
TGCGTGGGCATGCGGCACGGGGCCTCCACCCGGTGGGATGTGCATATCGATAAATGCGTAGGCGCCGTTCGTTTCCTGCCCGGTCATCACGATCGAGTAGGTATCGGCCCCCACGCCAAAATTGGGCCGTTCCCTCGGCAAAGACACTGCAAGCCGTCGACTTGTGGTTGGTATAGGTTTTTCATCTGCCATGATTGCCGGACTCCTGTTCTGTATTCCCGTTTCAACCCAACGCTCCAGGACAGGAGCCAGATATGAGTGGAATTTGGCCAGCGACTCCCGCACCACCCGTCTTGAACTGACCGGCCGAGTGCGGGCACAGCAACAGGGTCGGAGTTCTTAATTCAGCCCCAGCAACGTGCGTCCGAGCGTCAGGAGCAAAAGCGCCAGCACAATGCGGTAGGCGGCAAAGATGACCAACCCGTGTTTGCGAACCCACATCAGGAACCACTCCACTACACCCAAGGCGACGAGGAACGAGACGACCAGGCCGATGACGAGCACAATCCATCGCTGGGAGTTCATGACCAGCGGAGTTGTCGCTTCGGCGCCGCTCGGGCGCAGGACCTCCTTATAAAGCTCGTAGCCCGTGGAAGCGAACATGGTCGGAATCGAGATCAGGAAGCTGAACTCCAGCGCGGTTGACCGCGTGAGTCCCGCAATCTGCCCCGCGGCAATGGTCGACATTGATCGCGAGGTGCCAGGGAACAGCGGCGCAAGCGTCTGGCACAGCCCGATCCAGATTGCCTGCCAGATATTCATTTCCTCGACGTCTGAAGTTCCCGCCTCGTGCCGCACCGTCCAGGCATCGATAATCCACATCACTACGCCGCCGATCAGAAGCGCCAGAGCCATTAACTGCAGGCTCTCGAGATTCTTGTTGATGAGCTTTAGCGACAGTAGAGAAGACGCGGAAGTGAAGGCAAACGCGATCAGCGTGAGCGAGATAGGATGATTCAGAATGGTCCGGTCGCCATTCTCTCCGCTCGGAAAGGTCCGGATGAATTCCATGATCCGTCCCATGAACAGCAGGCAAAGCGCAAGAATGGCGCCGAGCTGGATCACGATCGTGTACATCTTCCAGTAGGTGTCCGTCAGGCCGATATGCAGCAGCGCTTCCGCGATGCGCAGGTGCGCTGTCGAGCTTACGGGCAAGAATTCCGTCAGGCCTTCCACAATACCCAGCAACACCGACAAGATATAGTCGTTCAATCTTCCTCCGTATCCTTGCTCCGAATGAAGGGTGAGAGCGCTTTTGAGGTTTCTGATGGAATGAAGGCTGTCGTGTCGAAAGGGCGATGTTAAGACGCTATGCAATTGAGCGTGCGAATTTCAGGATACCCGAGCGGACGGAGGTAACTCCAGCAAAATCAATCGTGATCTTCGCCGTAGACGGGAACGCCCTGTTCGAACTTGTATACCAGCGCGGCCGCGCGCGCCGTGTAATCAGAATTGGGAAACTTTTTCGCCAGCTCGCCGGCGATGGCCCTGGCGCGGTCGCGTGCGCCATCCATCTTCTTGTCACCGCTGTCAGCGGCGTACATATCGCCCAGCACTGCCTGCCGGTACGCCGCCAGGTAAAGTGCCTGCGCCGTTCTTGGCCCATCGGGATGCTCGGCGGCATACTTCTCGTAATACTCCGATTCTTTTTCGGGACACTTCTCCTGTCCCTGCCAGTCCCCGCACAGTTTGTTGTCGATCATCTCAAAGGCCGCCTCGTCCGCCTGCTTCGAGTGCGGATAGAGCTTGATCACCTTCTTCAGCTCGTTCTCATCCAATTGCTCCCGCAAATACGCATCTCGCTCCTTGGAAGATGGCAGCCGCGCCGCATCCGCTTTCTCAAACTGCCAGCGAATATCGGCCGCCCGCCATGCCGCCTCAGCGGCGAGCGGCGAATTGGGGTAGAACTCAACCAGCCGCCGATACAGCAGCCGAGCCGTCTGCCCGGCATTTCGCGGCCCGCGCGCGTCTTCAGCCAGAATCTCCATGGTCGCGGCTTCGCCCATCAGCACTGCGTCCCCGTTGGCAGTTGTTTCGCGCACCACGCCCTTGGCCTGAATCCAGCCCGAGACCGGCGGCGGTGCAGCTTCATTCCCGTAGACCGGTACATCCTGTTCGTGGACCTCTTCAACGTCCGTATTGGCGTACACCCGTATCCACGGCCCGCTGGTCTCGGCAATCACCAACTCCCGCCCTTCCTGCACCCGATCCACACGCTGCGAGGCCGTGTCTGGCTCAACATACAGTGTCGTCGTGCGCAGGATTGTCGCGCGCGGTCCGGCCATCGGTTTCACCTGCGGCTTGTCCGCTGCAAGTGATGGCCGCGCGGTCAGGAAAGAAACGCAAATCAGGGAAGCAGTTACGCTGGAGAGGAGGAGGAAGCGCTTCATGGTCCAAATCATAATCGAAGGACGTGAGCGGAGGGATTCAGTCAACCCTTGCGGTTGCGTAGCTTCAAACCAATCCGATCGGGCCGAGCAGTGCTGATCCGGGCCGATGAGGGTCAATCTTGGTGCCCCATCTTTGCCACGCCCTGTGTGGCAAAGGTGCGAGTCCGCTAGATTACCCAGCCACTGTCACCTCTGCACCTGCGACAAAGTCGCCGCAGTTATTCAGCAATCGCCGCCAAAACAGCTGCAACGCGCTCGGTAATCGATCCCGGCTCAATGAAAGTCAATTCGTAACCACGTTCCCGGTAAGCGCTCTCATGAACTGCCTCGAAACGCAGCGCCTCCTCATAGGTGATTCGCCGCGCTTCCGTCGGTGCCACGAAGCCAAGATTGCGCAAGAAGAAAACCTTTCGTTCAAATATCTCGCTCGAGCGCATTCGCTCTAATTCCCCTTTCAAGAGATCTGAATAAGGGAAGCCCAGATAGTCCGCGAGCGCCGCAGTGCAAACAACCGAGCGGTCGTGGACTTGCACGTCTACGTGCTCCAAAGCGCTGCGCGCCTCCCGGAGCCGTTGCAGGACCACGACGGCGTCAATGAAGGAAGGACTCTTCCACGGCGCGGCGAATCCCCGCGCCTGCGAAAGCGCGATGACATCCGTCGCAGCCTCTTCCACAACACTGAAGCCATCCATCTCCAACTGGCGCAAAAGTGCAGTTTTCCCCGATCCCGGCGTACCGGTCAGTATGAATCGTTTCATAGGGTTTCTTGTGTTGAATCGGCCTCTTCGGGCGAGCTAGCGCTCCAGCAGTACATCCGCCAGCATCTCCGGCGCAACATTCCCGCCGCTCACAATCGCGACAGCCTGCCGGTATTCCGGCAGCTCATGCGCGTGAAACAGAAGCGCAGCTGTGCTTACCGCCCCGCTCGGCTCGGGAACCAGCCGCGTAGTCGCCACAATCGCTCGCATGGCCGCGCGAATCTCCCCCTCTGTCACGGTGATGATGCGATCTACGAAGGCTTGTATATGCGCGAAGTTCCGCACGCCGACACTCTGGGTCCTCAAGCCATCGGCCATCGTTCGGCAGGTCAGCTCCGCCGGCCAGGTAACGATCTCACCGATGGCAAAACTCTCCGCAGCGTCACCGGCAAGTTCGGGCTCTACGCCGATGACCATCGCGTTGGGCCGCAACTGTTTTACCGCGGCCGCGGTGCCGCTCAGCAACCCTCCACCACTCACCGGACTCAAGACCAGATCCACATCCGGCAGCGCTTCGACAATTTCGAGGCCGCACGTAGCCTGCCCGGCAATGATCGCCTCATCGTCATACGGAGGCACCACCACATATCCGTACCGAGCCACCAACTCATCGGACTTGGCCAGCCGTTCGCTCGAGGCCACGCCGACCTCGACAATCTCCGCGCCCAGCGCCAGTGTCGCAGCCCGCTTTACGGCCGGTGCATTCGACGGCATCACGATTACCGCTTTCGCTCCAACCTCGCGCGCAGCATACGCCACGCCCTGTGCATGGTTGCCGCTCGAGTACGTGATCACCCCGCGCGCAATTTCCTCCGCCGTAAGCTGCAGAATCTTGTTCGCTGCGCCACGCAGCTTGAAGCTACCAATCGGCTGCAGGCTCTCCGCCTTGAGCCATATCTGCTTCTCGGCGTAGGGGCCACCAATGCCGGCAAACGGAGCACGCACCATCGGGGTCCAGGTGGCAATGCCAGAGATGCGAGCCGCCGCCTCGCGAATCGCGTCCAGCGAAACAAGAGGAAATGTTGCTGTTGAAGAGGCCATAAAGATACCGCCCAGATATTAGATTCACAACACACACACACAGTATCGCCTACGGCACGCAGACACCCTGGAACGCTTGTGCGACTGGCCCGGCTACCCAGCTACGAATTGCCGCCCAATCCCGGCAATCGTTCGCGGGCATTTTTCGCAGAGGGGGGATGAGATTGAGGGGAAAACCTAAACTCTCTGGATCGAATCTGCCCCCAAAAAGCTCTTGTACAACGGGTGTAAACCAGGGAAGCTTCGCAAGCTCTTTCCGCAGTTGATTGCGCGCCCCGTTCCAGTTTTTCGCGACATCGTCGATGGGACCCAACACGAGCAGCGCGACTGGCTTCTCGCTTAGCTCTTTACGGCTCCGGGTCAAGAATCGACGGGCATCCCCGTGAAGCCGGCCCATGTAAAGCGCAGTCGCCACAACCACGGCGTCGTAGCTCCCGAGCTCCTCAACAGCCTTGGCTGGTTTGAATTCGACTTCGAAGCCGACCTCTTGCAACGTGGATGTCACCGCGAGAGCAACCTGATGAGTCGAACCATATTTTGTCGTGTAAACAATGAGGACTGACTGAGACATAACCACTCCTTGCCGGAGTGCGACTCAATTCCCAGTGCATTCTGCATTTAACTCTATCAACACTTGCGCCGGCGGTTTCTTACGCCCTTCGGCTACCAGCCAATATACTCCCGGCGTCGCCGATTATAACCGCCTCTTGCGTACCATGAAAACGAATTGTCCGAGCAACGGCCCTAGGGAAGATACTTTGCAGGAATAGGCTCACCCGGAGTCTCGGCTTGCCACAGGATTTCCATGATTCTCCAGCGCGTTCCATCGTTCACCGCCTCGATGCTGTTGATGCCCCGGACCTGCGGGTTGCCATTCGGAGTGGGACGGATTTCGTAGGTGCTCCAAAGATGCGCGATGTGCCCATACACATCCGACGAGACCGTCACCTGCCGCTCGTAGAAGACTGCGCTGCCGCGCTTGCGCACCGCCTCAATCCATCCATCTACGGTGAGAATATGCGGAGCGATTGCTCCGTCCGCAGCCTTGGTCATCGGGCTCAACCGAGCTTCGGGCAGCATAATCGACCGCAGGCAGGTGCGGTCCTTATCTGCCGGACCGCTCACGGCGTCGTCCAGAGCCTTGACCAGCTCATCCAACGTGCCGGCAGGCAAACAAACCGGAGCCACATCGTGAACAGCAGGCGCAACCGGAGCCTGCGCGCGCATCTGCGGCGCAACAGAAATTCCCGCGAAGGCGAGCAAAAGAGCGATTCGTCTCATAGCGGAATTCTACCGAATCAGTCTTGCGGTGCAGTGGAATGTTTCAGCGTTTCGGAGAGTCACGGAGGTAGCGCGCGGGCAACGGCTTGCCTGGAGCGGCATCCTGCCAAAGCATGGAAAAGACTCGCCACTCCGAGCCATCTCCGGCACTCCGCTCCCGCATCAGCTCGAAATCTTCAATCCCTGTCGCGGTAACCGGACCAGTCGGCGAACTTCGCACTTCATAAGCGCGCGTCACCCGTGCCACATTCTCATAGACCTCAACAGAGGAATGCAGCGTCCGCTCCCAGAACGTCTCCTTGGGCCGCTGCTCATACCAGCCGACAAACTCCCGCGGCGACTCAACCATGCGCGTGCTTTTTCCATCTTTGCTCACGACGACGCCGGTAATGCGCGCGTCCAGCGTCAGCAGTTGCAATGTGCATGCGTGGCTGCGGCTGCCGGGGCCAATTACCGCATCGTTCCATATCTGGACAAATTCGTGGATATCGTGGACCGGCCTACAGTTCGCAGCCTGAGCCAACGCAGCGGCCGGCAGGATGGAGATCACGCTTAAGAACAGCACACCGCAATTCATAGCGAGATTCTATCGAGTTCGGCCCTCGCCAGCAGCGGCCAGGGCTAGATCTCCATCACCACGGGCATGATCATCGGCCGCCGCCCGGTCGTCTTCTGGATATAGCGCTTAAGCTCAACCCGCACCTTCTCCTTGACCATGCCGTAATCCGACCGTTCCTCGGTGCTAAGCCCGTCCAGGCTGCGCATCACCACGTCGCGCGCGCCTTCGGTGATATCCGCGCCGGCAAAGCCGCGCATCACCACTTCCGGAGAACGCTCCACCATCCCGGTCCGCTTGTTCAGTGCAAGTACCGCGAGCACAATTCCATCTTCGGACAAAGTGCGGCGATCCTTGATGACCAAGTCTTCGACGACATCGATCGTCGATCCGGAATCGATCAGCACCCGGCCTGCTGTGACCTTGCCGTTCTTGCGGGCCTGCGTCTTGTCGAGCTCCAGCACGTCGCCGTCTTCGATCACGATCGCCGTGCCGATAGCACCCGTTTCCGTGGCAACCTGGGCATGCTTCTTCAGGTAGCGATAATCCCCGTGAACAGGGATGAAGTACTCCGGCCGCACCAGATTGATCAGCAAGCGCATCTCTTCCTGGCTGCCGTGACCGCTCACGTGAATCAGCCCCTGAGAGCCATCGTCGTAGATCACATTCGCGTCGCGCCGATACAAATGGTCGATTACGCGAAAGATACCCTTCTCATTGCCGGGAATCACCCGCGAACTCAGAATCACCGTGTCGCCCGGTTCGATCTTGGCCTGCTTGTGCGTATCGACCGCCGCGCGGCTCAGCGCACTCATCGGTTCGCCCTGGGTGCCGGAAATCATCACCAGCAGCTTCTCAGGCGCAAAATCCTTCATCTGTCCGGGATGGATCACCAGCCCCGGCGGAATATCCAGATAGCCGAGATCCTGCGCAATCTCCGTGCTCTCGTTCATCGAGCGGCCAATCACGGCGACCTTGCGCCCATGCGCCCGGGCCAGCTCGAGCGCGATGCGAATGCGATAAATCGAGGACGAAAAGCAGCTGAAAAACAGCTTCTTCTTGGTGCGCGAAAAAATCTCATCCAGCCGCGGCTTCACGGCCCACTCGCTGGGCGTGTAGCCGGAGCGCTCGACGTTGGTCGAGTCCTGCAACAGCGCCAGCACGCCGCGTTTGCCGTACTCGGCAAAGGTGTGCAGGTCAAATGCCTTTCCGTCTGGCGGCGAAAGATCGATCTTGAAATCGCCGGTATGAATCACTACACCGACTGGAGTCTCGATCGCGAAAGCCACGCAATCGACAAGAGAATGCGTCACGCGGATCGGCTCGATCACGAACGGCCCGATTGTGAACTTCACCTTGGGTTCGATCTCGATCAACTCCACGAGATCGGTGAGCTTGTGCTCTTCCAGCTTGCCGTCCACAAAGGCCAGCGTGAACTCGGTCCCGTACACTGGAACCTTCAGTTCCGAGAGGATCCAGGGCAATCCGCCAATGTGGTCCTCATGCCCGTGCGTCAAAAGGATGGCGCGAACATGCGCTTTGTTTTCAATCAAGTAAGAGATATCGGGGACGACAACGTCAACGCCAAGCAACTCCGATTCCGGAAACATCAGTCCAGCATCGATGACGATAATATCGTCTTCCCAACGGAGCGCCAGACAGTTCATTCCGAACTCGCCAAGACCGCCCAGGGGGATTATTTTCAGTTTTTTTGTTTGCATCACTAGTCTCTTCGATGCTACCACCCCAACTGTGTGGAAGAGTTTCCTGCACTAAGCGCCGATGACTCGAGCAACCGGAAGAGTTTCTAAATCGGGACAGCACCGAAGAAGCGTCCTATCACTCTTGACACCAGAATCTATTTATTCTATTTTGTAGTTGTTATGAATAACGCTTCCTCCCTCGGCGAGTTTGAACAAATCGTCCTTCTAGCAATCCTGCGTCTGGGCGACTCGGCTTACGGGGTGAGTATCCGCAGCGAGATCGAGTCCTGCGCGCGCCGAAAGACCTCGCCAGGAGCGCTCTATACGACCCTCGAGAGGCTGGAGCGCAAGGGACTCCTGACCGCCTGGTCAGGCGAACCGACCCCCGAGCGGGGCGGCCGGGCCAAGCGTTTCTACAAGCTGACCAAAGATGGACGAAGCCGCATAATCGATGCCCAATCCGCTTTCAGCCGCCTGCTCACGGGACTCAACGTCTTAGGAGAATCGCATGGATAGAGATGTCAGAGCGAACATCGCTGAGTGGATCTTGCGCCGGGTTGTCGGCCACGCCCGAGCATCGGAACTCGTGGGCGACCAGCTTGAAGCTCACCCTGGCCAAGGCAACCTCCGATTCTGGCTCTCCATCGGCTGGCTGGTCATCCTCTTTTCCTGGCGGAGGTTTGTAGGCATCCTGGCCGCCACCATCTCCGGAGTCCTTCTCGCCTGGATACCTTTCGCTTGGGCCTTGACGCGCCTCTGGGCGATCGAACTTCGTCCGGCCGGACCGCCTCCAAATGGAGGGCCCTACATTGCCGCCAGCGTGCTTCTCTGGAACGCCGCCGTCTTCTTCCTCATCCGATTCGGCTTTCGCAGCGATCTCACCTGGGTTAGCCTGTCTTGGGCTTTTCTGAGCACCTTCGCTGTTTGCACCTTCTGGATTCCGAACGTCAACTTGTCCATCCTGATCGCGGCCATAGCACTTTTTCTGCTCTTCGTCCGGAACCCGCAGAACAGACGAGCTCTTCTTGTTTTGGTCTCAACGATCGTGTCGGGGGGAATTACGATGTACGTCCTATTTAAGATCCCGATCAATCCTCGCTCCCTGCCTTCAAATTGGATACTTGCTATGGTCCTGCTTCAACTGACACTGACGGTTGTCGCCGAATGCAGTGCGGCTTCCTTTCTGCACAAGCTGCTCTTGGCCGCGCCCAGTCCCGCGCAAATCGAAAGCTCGCTGTGACCTGACAGTAGCCGGTTTATACTTCCTCCGAGATAGTTAAAGCAGCACGGAGCGAGGTGAAAGGCATGCGCAAGCCACACCCTCTTTGTATGGCGCTCGTTCTATGCCTGCACTTATGGGCTGGCCCACGTTCCATCTTCGGCCAAACCGGTGGCCCGGCGCATGCATCCTCGCGCCAGAGCATCACCCCGCGAACCAAATCCTCGATTTACGGGGCACAAGGCCTACTCAAACTGGATGTCGTTGTTACCGACGCGTCGGGAAAGCCTGTCTCTGGCCTGAGTCGCGACGACTTCACTCTGCTCGACAACGGCCAGCCGGCCAAAATTCTCACCTTTCAAGCCACCAACGAAAACTCCGTCCAATTCAATCCTCCCGTTGAAATCATTCTGATCCTCGACACGCTCAATGTGCGTGGCCGAGCTGCCGATCGTGAACAGCGCGAAGTGACTGACTTCTTAACCCAGAATGGCGGCCGCCTTGCTCAGCCTGTCACCATTTATTCCCTGTCCCACGACAATTTGCGGCTGCTCGCACGGCCCTCTCTCGACGGCAACGCCCTGGCGTCGGCAATCTCTCATCCCAAAGATTCTGCCTCCAGCCAGAACGGACTCGGCAGCGCGCGCGGGGAGTATCTCGGTTCGTCCTACGCCGATGATTCGCCCGGCCAGTTGGCGCTCAAAGCACTCGGAGAGATCGCTGCGACAGAAAACCGAAAGACGGGACGAAAGTTGTTGTTCTGGATCAGTCCGGGCGGGAAACAGGAAACCGACCTCTTCAGCAAAATGGACAAGGAAAAGCTCTTCTCTTCGATCCATTGGTACTCGACCCTATTGCGGCAGGCGCGTATTACGCTCTACAGCTTTTCCGTGGGTGAAGCAGCGTCCGATCCGCGAGCTCTTCAATACAAGGATTACCTGACTGGGGTACGCTCCTTCGACCAGGCCAACATTAACAACCTGGACAAAAAGGTTCTCGCCATTCAAAGCGGCGGCCTGGTGCTCGCATCGAATAAGGACGCAAGCACCGAATACTCGAAGACGGACCCGGCCGGTGGCATGGCCGAATCCGGCTTGGTTCCCAATTTGAATCGCTGCGTCGAGGAGGCAGCGGCCTTCTACACGCTCTCCTTCAATCCTGCATTCACTGACCATTTGGACGACTACCGCGACTTGCGCGTGCAGATTGCCAAGCCCGGATTCATTGCGCGCACCAACGCCGGGTACTACGATGAGCCCTATTTTTACGACCTGCCCCATACCCCGGCGAAGCACGTAACTGTCGATCAATTGAAACAGGCGCTGGCGACAATCAGAGACAAGCGAGATGCTGAGGCCGCGAGAGAGTTGTCCCAACTCGAACTAACCGAACGGCTAAGCTCAGAGAAACTTCAGGCTCTCAAAGGTGCTGTGCGCGGATCCAGGGCCGCCGGAGCGCTCGTCGCCCTCGCCGATGCATCGGCTTTTCTCGCTCCGCCACCAAACGAGATTCTTGCCGACTCTCCGCCGGATGCTGCCATGCAAAAGAAATTGTCCGAGCTGGTGCTCGATTACGTGCACGAAACCATGCCCAGGCTGCCCAATTTCTTTGCGGTGCGCAGCACGGCGCGTTATGAAGAGGGGATTGACCATGCCGACGAGACCGGCCACCAGATCGGCTACCAGCCGTTGCATTGGGTCGCAACATCCAAGGACACGATGCTCTTCCGCAATGGTCACGAAGTCGCCGAGGCAGCAGGGAAGAAAGACACTCCAACGCAACTAGAGCAGGCCACGCTGGCTACAGTTGGAACCTTCGGGCCCATCCTCGGTGCAGTCACCGACGCGATCGCGGCACCCGGAGGCCTGACCTGGAGCCGCTGGGAGCAGAGGTCTGCGGGCCGCCGCGCCGTCTTCGCCTTTTCCGTTCCTCAACCGGACTCTCGCTATCGCGTCGGTTATTGCTGCCTGCCAGACGGGGGCGGAAACATCACCTTGCAGATTTTGACTGGCTATCACGGCGAAATCGCCATCGACCCTGACAGCGGAGCCATTCTGCGCCTGGCGATCGAGGCCG
>Ga0302316_10003316_pt1 | contig 11026 bp, 12 predicted proteins | sample III_Palsa_N3_2_FD_200456 | JGI IMG/M metagenome (GOLD analysis project Ga0302316, IMG submission 200456) | Peat permafrost microbial communities from Stordalen Mire near Abisko, Sweden - III_Palsa_N3_2 | ecosystem: Environmental > Terrestrial > Soil > Palsa > Peat permafrost | place: Sweden... | reverse complement strand
TTGTTGCCCGGGAACCGCCCCGCCGACCGCCTCGCAGCCGCGAGGCGCTGCGCCGCAGGCCTCCCCAGCCCCAATGAAGAAAGCCGCCCGAGGGCGGCTTTCTTCATGCGGCAGAGCAGGACGCTCAAGCCTTCTTCAGATCCTTGACGGCCTTCAGCACCTCGTCGACGTGCCCGGCGACCTTGATGCCGCGCCATTCGGCCACCAGCATGCCGCTGGCGTCGATCAGGAAGGTGGAGCGTTCGATGCCCTTCACCTTCTTGCCGTACATGATCTTGTTCTTGACCACGCCGAACATGTGGCACAGCTTCTCTTCGGTGTCGGCGATCAGTTCGAAGGGCAGCTCGAGGCTTTGCTTGAACTTCTCGTGCGACGCCATGTTGTCGCGCGAAACGCCAAATACGACCGCGCCGGCCTTGACGAATTCGGCGTGCTGGTCGCGAAACTGCATCGCCTCGGTGGTACAACCCGGCGTGTGGTCCTTGGGGTAGAAATACAGCACCACGGCGCGGCCCTGGTAGGCATGCGGCGTGAACTTGACACCATGGGTGGCGAGTGCTTCAAATTCAGGGAGCGCTTTGTTCAGTGCAGGCGTCATGTAGGGTCTCGGTCGAGCCGTCGGTCGATCTGGTGTGCGTGACGTGATAGGGGCCTGGCGACCCGGCTCGAGATGCATCGAAACCGGATCAGGCACAACCATCGATTATAGAGTGAACTGTCCACGTGCCCTGACAGGGCCCCTGCGGGTGGCCTGCGAGGGCCTTGCTCGACATCGGAAACAGCGCGGGAAGCGCGTGTTTCTGCCGCGTGAACGCGCTTACGCCGACGGCGTCAGCAGGATCGCCGCGACCACGCGCCGGCCCTCGTTCGCGAGCACCGTGTAGGTTCGGCACGCAGCGCCGCTGTCCATCGTCTCGACCCCGATGCGCTTGTCGATCAGGCTTCGATACAGCGCCGGCGAGACGAACTTCAGCTTCGGCCCGCTGCCGAAGATCACGACCTCGGGATCGAGCTCGAGCAGGGCTTCGAAGTGGGCCGGCGTCAGCTCTTCCACGCGGGTGGCGTTCCAGGGCCTGGCCGGGCCCACCCACGGCACCAGCACGCTGGCCGTGTGCAGGTCGGCGTTCACGCGCAGGTTGTCGACGTCGTAGCGGGTGATGTTGTTCACCCCGTCGAGCGTGTCGGGCTGGAATTTCAAGGGCGTGATCCTGGACGGTTCGGTGGGTGGGCGCGGGGGCGAACCCCGCGTCCCGCGGACGTTTCGATTATAGGAACGCCGGCCGTCCCGGGCAGGCGTCGTTCGAACGGCCCTGCGGCCACCGTGTGCCTTCGCCATTGCGCAAGATACGGTTCCGCCATCGCGCAGCCGCTCGACAGGGGAATCCCTATGAGAAACTGGAGGGTCTGACCCCGAAGGCGATCCGACCCCGGACCCGCCCCGATTTCTCTTTGACAGGATGCCCCGGCCGTGAAGCCGATCTCCAAGTCCAGCAAGCTCGCCAACATCGGCTACGACATCCGCGGCCCGGTCCTCGACAAGGCCCGCCAGATGGAGGACGAAGGCCACCACATCATCAAGCTGAACATCGGCAATGTGGCCGCGTTCGGCCTCGAGCCGCCCGACGAGATCGTGCAGGACATGATCCGCAACCTGCCGCACGCCGCCGCGTACACCGACTCGAAGGGCCTGTTCGCGCCGCGCAAGGCCATCGTGCACTATTCGCAGGAGAAGAAGATCGCCGGCGTCACGGTGGACGACGTCTACCTGGGCAACGGCGCCTCCGAGCTGATCGCCTTCAGCATGAACGCGCTGCTGGACTCGGGCGACGAGGTGCTGATCCCGTCGCCGGACTACCCGCTGTACACGGCCGTCGTGGGCCTGTCGGGCGGCACGCCGGTGCACTACATCTGCGACGAGCAATCCGCCTGGATGCCCGACATCGCGGACATCCGCCGCAAGATCACGCCGCGCACCAAGGCGATCGTGATCATCAATCCGAACAATCCCACCGGCGCGCTGTATCCCGAGAGCGTGCTGCAGGACATCGTCGAGATCGCGCGCCAGCACGAGCTGGTGATCTTCTCGGACGAGATCTACGACAAGACGCTGTACGACGGCGCGACCCACACCAGCATCGCGTCGCTGGCCGACGACGTGCTGTGCGTCACCTTCAACGGCCTGTCGAAGAACTACCGGTCGTGCGGCTACCGTGCCGGCTGGATGGTGGTGTCCGGCGCGAAGAAGTACGCGAAGGACTACATCGAGGGCCTGAACATGCTGGCCTCGATGCGCCTGTGCGCCAACACGCCGGGCCAGCTCGCGATCCAGACGGCGCTCGGCGGCTACCAGAGCATCAAGGACCTGGTCGCCCCCGGCGGCCGGCTGGCGCGCCAGCGCGATCTCGCCCATGACCTGCTGACGCAGATTCCCGGCGTGACGGTGGTCAAGCCCAAGGCCGCGCTGTACATGTTCCCGCGGCTCGACCCGAAGATGTACCCGATCGTCGACGACCAGCAGTTCGCCTACGAGCTGCTGGCCGAGGAGAAGGTGCTCATCGTGCAGGGCACCGGCTTCAATTGGAGCCGGCCGGATCACTTCCGCGTGGTGTTCCTGCCCAACGCCGAGGATCTCACCGAGGCGGTGTCGCGCATCGCGCGCTTCCTCGACGGTTACCGCAAGCGGCACGCTGTCTGATATGCAACACGAGGTGAAATGAAGATGAAAGCGATCCAGGTCGGCCTGCTCGGCATCGGAACCGTCGGTTCCGGCACGTACAACGTTCTCACGCGCAACCAGGAGGAGATCCGCCGCCGCGCCGGCCGCGCCATCGAGATCACGATGGTGGCCGACCTGGATGTCGCGCGCGCGAGGAGCGTCGTCGGCGACAGCGTCAAGGTGGTGGCCGACGGCCGCGAGATCATCGCCAACCCCGACATCGACATCGTCGTCGAGCTGATCGGCGGCTACGGCGTGGCCAAGGCGCTGGTGCTGGAGGCGATCGCCGCCGGCAAGCACGTGGTCACGGCCAACAAGGCGCTGCTGGCGGTGCACGGCAACGAGATCTTCGCGGCCGCGCGCGAGAAGGGCGTGATGGTGGCGTTCGAGGCCGCGGTGGCGGGCGGCATCCCCATCATCAAGGCGCTGCGCGAAGGCCTCACCGCCAACCGCATCGAGTGGATCGCCGGCATCATCAACGGCACCACCAACTTCATCCTGTCCGAGATGCGCGACAAGGGGCTCGACTTCGACGTCGTGCTCAAGGAAGCGCAGCGCCTGGGCTACGCCGAGGCCGACCCCACCTTCGACATCGAAGGCGTGGACGCCGCCCACAAGGCGACGATCATGAGCGCCATCGCGTTCGGCATCCCGATGCAGTTCGACAAGGCCCACGTCGAAGGCATCGTGGGCCTGCAGGCCGCCGACATCAAGCACGCGGAAGCGCTGGGCTACCGCATCAAGCTGCTGGGCATCACGCGCCGCCGCGCCGATGCCAACGGCATCGAGCTGCGCGTGCACCCGACGCTGGTGCCGGCCAAGCGCCTGATCGCCAACGTCGAAGGCGCGATGAACGCCGTCGTCGTGCAGGCCGACGCGGTCGGCACCACGCTGTACTACGGCAAGGGCGCCGGCGCCGAGCCCACCGCGTCGGCCGTGGTGGCCGACCTGGTGGATATCACGCGCCTGCACACCGCCGACCCCGACCACCGCGTGCCGCACCTGGCGTTCCGCGCCGACTCGCTGGCCGACACGCCCATCCTGGGCATCGCCGACGTCGTCACGTCGTTCTACCTGCGCCTGTGCGTGGCCGACGAGGCGGGCGTGCTGTCGAAGATCACCACGACGCTGGCCGGGCACGACATCTCCATCGACGCCGTGCTGCAGCGTCCCAGCCCCGAGCGCAAGGACGGCCAGCAGGACCTGATCATCCTCACGCACGACACCGTCGAGCGCAAGATGCGCCAGGCCATCGCGCAGATGCAGGCGCTGCCGGCCGTGCTGGCCCCCATCGTGAGCATCCGCAAGGAAGACCTGGCCTGAGACGATGAAGTACATCAGCACCCGCGATTCATCCGCGAACCCCACCCCGCGCGCTTTCAGCGAGATCCTGCTCGAAGGCCTCGCGCCGGACGGCGGCCTGTACCTGCCCATGCACTATCCGCAGGTGGACGACGCCACGCTGACGCGTTGGCGCGCGCTGCCGTATGCCGAGCTGGCGTTCGAGATCCTGTCGCTCTACATCGACGACATCCCCGCAGCCGACCTGAAGGCGCTGGCCGCGAAGACGTATACCGCCGAGGTGTTCGGCACGGCCGCCATCGTGCCGCTGAAGACGCTGGAGCCGGGCGTGCAGCTCGAAGCGCTGTCCAACGGGCCCACGCTGGCCTTCAAGGACATGGCGATGCAGTTGCTGGGCAACCTGTTCGAGTACGAACTGGCGCGCCGCGGCGAGACGCTCAACATCCTGGGCGCCACGTCGGGCGACACCGGCAGTGCGGCCGAGCACGCGATGCGCGGCAAGCAGGGCGTCAGCGTGTTCATGCTGAGCCCGTACGGACGCATGAGCCCGTTCCAGCAGGCGCAGATGTTCAGCCTGCAGGACGCCAACATCCACAACCTGAGCGTGGAGGGCGTGTTCGACGACTGCCAGGACATCGTCAAGGCGGTCTCCAACGACCTCGCGTTCAAGCGCAAATGGCGCATCGGCACGGTCAACTCGATCAACTGGGCGCGCTTGCTGGCGCAGGTCGTGTACTACTTCGCGGGCTACATCCAGGCGACGACGAGCAATGACCAGAAGGTCAGCTTCGCGGTGCCGTCGGGCAACTTCGGCAACGTCTGCGCCGGCCACGTCGCGCGGATGATGGGCCTGCCGATCTCGCAACTGGTGGTGGCCACCAACGAGAACGACGTGCTCGACGAGTTCTTCCGCACCGGCACGTACCGCGTGCGCGGCAGCGCGGAGACGCACGAGACGTCCAGCCCGTCGATGGACATCTCCAAGGCGTCCAACTTCGAGCGCTTCGTGTTCGACCTGCTGGGCCGCGATGGCGCGCGCACGCGCGAGCTGTTCGGCGCCGCGCTGCAGCGCGACGGCGCGTTCACCGTCACGGCGGACGAGAAGGCGCGTTTCGCCGACTTCGGCTTCGTGTCGGGTCGCAGCACGCACGCCGACCGCCTGGCCACGATCCGCGCTACCGACGCCCGCTTCGGCGTCGTCATCGACACGCATACCGCCGACGGCCTGAAGGTGGCGCGCGAGCACCTGATCGCCGGCGAGACGATGATCGTGCTCGAGACGGCGTTGCCGGTGAAGTTCGCCGAGACGATAGCGGAAGCGTTGGGCCGCAAGCCCGCGCTGCCGGCGGCACTCGCCGACCTGGAGTCGCGGCCGAAGCGGTTCACCGTGATCCAGGCCGACGTGAACGTCGTCAAGGCCTTCGTCGAAGCGCACGCGCCGGCGCACTGAGCCACACGCACGGCGATTGCCGTCTTCGGGCGCCGGACTGTCGGAGCATCCGCCGCGACGCCCTGGCTCGAAGGAACCTCCATGCGTCATACGATCGTCGCCGCGCTGCTCGTGGCCTGCGTTCTGGCCTGCAACGCCCAGCCGGCTGCCGCGCCACCGTCCTACGGCCCCGAACTGCAGGGCTTCGCATACCCGTACCCGCTGCATCACTACGCGTTCGAGTCGCAAGGCGAGGCGCTGCAGATGGCCTACATGGACGTGGCGCCTGCGGCGCCCGCCAACGGCCGCGTCGTGGTGCTGATGCACGGCAAGAACTTCTGCGGCGCGACCTGGGAGCACCAGATCGCGAGCCTGTCGCAGGCGGGTTATCGCGTCGTCGTGCCCGACCAGATCGGCTTCTGCGCGTCGACCAAGCCCGCGCACTACCAGTATTCCTTCCAGCAACTCGTGCGCAACACCGACGGCCTGCTGAAGAGCCTGGGCATCCCCCGGGCGACGCTCGTGGCGCATTCCACCGGCGGGATGATCGCCACGCGCTACGCGCTGATGTTCCCGGCGGCAGTCGAGCAACTGGTGCTGGTGGATCCGATCGGGCTGGAGGACTGGCAGGCGCTGGGCGTGCCCCCGCGCACGATCGACGAGTGGAACCGGCGCGAGCTGGGCCAGACGGCTGGCGCGATCCGTGCCTACGAGCGCAACACCTATTACGTCGGCGAGTGGAAGCCTTCCTACGAACGCTGGGTGGACATGCTGGCGGGCCTGCAGCAAGGGCCTGGCCGCGATCTGGTGGCGCTCAACTCGGCCCGGATCTACGACATGATCCAGACGCAACCCGTCGTGCACGAGTTTGCGCTGTTGAAGGTGCCCACGGTGCTCATGATCGGCACGCGCGACACGACCGCGATCGGCAGCGACATCGCTCCGCCGGACGTGAAGGCGCGGATCGGGCACTACGACGTGCTCGGGCCGGCCATCGCGAAGTCCATTCCCGGCGGTCGCCTGATCGAGTTCGTGGGCCTGGGGCACGCGCCGCAGATCCAGGCGCCGGAGGAATTCGACCGGCGACTGATCGCGGCGCTGGCACGGACGGCGGCGCCCTGAGCGCCGTAGCCGGTTTGCGGCGGATTTGCCACGCTGCCCACCCGCGGCGTTCGCGCTGTTGCATCATGCAGGCCTCATGACCGAAATCGCTCCTGCCTCTCCCGTGCCGCCCGCCGGCCGCAGCCCGCTGATCAGCGCCGAAGATGCGCTGGCGCGCCTGCTTGCCGCCGTCTTGCCGCAGGGCCGCATCGAGACCGTCCCCACGCCCGAGGCCTGGGGTCGCGTCCTGGCACGCGACGTCGTGTCCGCTGTCAACGTGCCGCCCGAGGACAACAGCGCGATGGATGGCTACGCCATCCGCCTGGCCGACCTCGTCCAGGGTGCCGGCACGCTGCTGCCGGTGAGCCAGCGCATCGCCGCCGGACGACCCGGCCAGCCGCTGGTCGCCGGCACGGCGGCGCGCATCTTCACGGGCGCGCAGGTACCCGCAGGCGCCGATGCGGTGGTGATGCAGGAATACTGCGAAGCCGTCGCCTCGGGTGGCGCGCACGATCCGTTCGGCGGTGTGCGCGTCAACGAGCTGCCGGCACCCGGCATGGCGATCCGACGCCGCGGCGAGGACGTGATGCTGGGCCACGTCGTGCTGCGCGCCGGCCACCGCATGGATGCCGCGGCCATCGGCCTGGCGGCCACCGTGGGCATGGCCGCGCTGGACGTCGCCGCACGCCCGCGCGTGGGGCTTTTTTCCACCGGCGACGAGCTGGTGATGCCCGGCGAGCCGTTGCCGCCTGGCGCGATCTACAACTCCAACCGCTTCATGCTGGGCGCGTTGTTGCGCGGCCAGGGCTGCATCGTCACCGACCTGGGCAATGTGCCGGATCGGCTGGACGCCACCCGCGCGATGCTGCGCGAGGCGGCGGCCGACCACGACCTGATCCTGAGCTCCGGCGGCGTCTCGGTGGGCGAGGAGGATCACCTCAAGCCCGCGTTGGCGGCCGAAGGCCGGCTCGACCTGTGGGCCATCGCCATCAAGCCGGGCAAGCCGCTGGCGTTCGGCGCGGTGCGCAAGGCGGTTGGCGAAACCTGGTTCATCGGGCTGCCGGGCAATCCGGTGTCCAGCTACGTCACGTTCACGCTGTTCGTGCGGCCCGTGCTGGCGCGCCTGCAAGGCGCGCAGGCCGTCACGCCCGTGGGCCTGCCGGTACGCGCCGATTTCGCGTGGCCCAGGCCGGACAAGCGGCGCGAGTTCCTGCGCGTGAAGCGCAATGCACAGGGCGGCCTGGACCTGTACCGCAACCAGGGCTCGGGCGTGCTGACGTCCCTGGCCTGGGGCGACGGCCTGGCCGACATCGCGCCGGGCCAGGTCGTGCAGCCGGGCGACATGGTGAGCTACCTGTCATTGGCGGAGCTGGCGCCGTGAAGCTGACACTGAAGTATTTCGCTTCGCTGCGCGAAGCCCTGGGCTCGGGCGGCAGCGTGGACTGGACGCCGTCCGGCGAACCCACCGCCGCCGCCTTGCGCGCATGGCTGTGCTCGCAGTCGGACGCGCAGGCGCAGGCGCTGGCGCCCGGGCGTGCGGTGCGCGTGGCGGTCGACCAGACCCTGGCGGCCGAGTCGACGCTGTTGCACGACGGCGCCGAGGTCGCCTTCTTTCCGCCTGTCACGGGGGGCTGAACAAATTGATCCGGGTCCGCATCCAGGAAGCCGGCTTCGACGTCGGTGCCGAGCTCGCGGCCCTGCAGGGCGAGCGCACCGATGTCGGCGCCGTGGCCAGCTTCGTGGGTTGCGTGCGCGGGCACACGCGGGACGACGACGTCTCCGCGCTGACGCTGGAACACTACCCGGGCATGACCGAGCGTGCCATCGAGGCGATGATCGTCGCCGCCGAGGCCCGCTTCGACGTGCTGGGTGCGCTGGTGATCCACCGTGTCGGCCGATTGCTGCCGGGCGAGCGCATTGTGCTGGTGGCCGTCATGTCGTCGCACCGGCGCGACGCCTTCCAGGCCTGCGAATTCCTGATGGATTACCTGAAGACCCACGCACCGTTCTGGAAGAAGGAAACGACGCCGCAGGGCGAGCGCTGGGTCGACGCCCGGGTCGCCGACGACGCGGCGCTGGCGCGCTGGGGCCTCGCGTCCAGCAACGCGCCGGCAGCTGGCACCCTCGACGACAAGTAGCGCTCTTCTGGCGATCGGGCGGGTGTCGCGCCGACGACGCCTGAACCGTCACAGCCGGCTGCGACGGGTCAGCGCCGTCATTTTCCAACGACGCGCTTCAGCTCTGCCTTGACGGCCAGCACCTTGCCGCCCGCCACCGTCGGCGCGAGCTTCGCCTCGACGTCCGTCGCCTCGCGCACGCCGGCCGGGCCGGCCTCGAAGACGCGGCCCTGGGGATGGCCGTCCGGCCCTTGCGTCATCACGACCAGCCAGTCGGACTGCGGGGTCGGCAGCGACGTCGTCGCAAGGATCGCCTTGCAAGGTATCGTCAGCGGCGCCAACGCGCTGCCGGCCGCGAGCCGGTCGACGCTGACGCTGCACATGCCCTTGGCCGCGTTGCGGCCGACCGCCAGGAACCCGTGCTCGGCCAGCACGGTGTCGCGCTTGGACGGTTCGAACCCGGCCTTGGCGGCCTGCGCTGCTGCCAGCGAGGCCTTGGCCCAGGCCGCGGCCTTCGCGAGGCTCAATCTGGGCGGCTGGTCGTCCGGGACCAGCCCGTCTATGCCCTCGATGCCGTCCTTGCCGACACGCACGAAGGCGTCATAGGTATACGTGTCCTCTCGCGTGTCGCGCTGCAAGTAGCGGTAGACGTAGACCGGTCGACCATGCCAGTCGAAGGCCGTGGCCTCCGGGACGCCCATGCAACTGGGCCACTCGCCGTCGTCGCCGGGCTCGAGCAACGGGATGATGGTCTTGCTGCCGCGCAGAAGCAGGCCGCAGCCCAGGCCGTGACCTTGAGCGAAGCCGTACCAGACAGCCTGTGGCGCCTCGGCGGGCAGGTTCGGAAACGTCTTCAGTTCGTTCACCTGGACGCTGGCCAACGGCGTACCGTCGTCGGCCGCGGCCGCGGCGACGGCGCAGGCCAGGGAGAGGCCGAGGCCGAACACGACGCTCAAACTGATCCTGTGGCGCTTCATTTGACGCCCTGCCTGGCCATGGGCGTCATCTGTGCAATCGTGTATCCATGGAGCAGTTTACCGGCCTCCGCGGCGGTGTTCCGGTCGATCGCGGGCACTTTCTCCGCGTCGCGTCATTGGGTCCGGCCGTGCCTGCGACAATATGGAGAATGTCCGCGATCCGTTGCGCCCCGACGAATTCCAAGCCAGCCACTCCATGAGCGTCACCCCTCTCGTTCCCACCCCCGCCATGGTCACCTCGCTGACGACGTGGGGCCAGGCCGGCCTCGTCGCGGCTGGCGGTACCGCGGGCTGCCTCGCGCGCTGGCGCGCCGGCGTCTGGCTGAACACGATGCCCTGGCCCATCGCCGCGGGCACGCTGGCGGTCAACATGATCGGCGGCCTGCTGATCGGCTTTTCACTGGTCGCGTTCGCCCGGGCGCCGTCGGAGGCGTGGCGCCTGCTGCTCGTTACCGGCTTCCTGGGCGGCATGACCACGTTCTCGGCCTTCACGGGCGAATCGTTGAGCCTGCTGGTGAAGGGGCAGTTCGCCATTGCAGCGTTCCACACGGCCATCCACGTGTTCGGCTCGCTGGCCGCCGCCGCGCTCGGCTGGCAGATCGGCCGCTGGGTGCTGGGTTGAGCGCGGCAGACATGTCCGACGATCGCGCGTCCCTCGAGGTGGTGCAGGTGCCCGAGCTGGCTGCTGCCGAGCTGGGTCCGGACGAACTGCGCCTGGCGCTTGGTCGCTTCGTCACCGGCGTGACCATCGTCACCTGCCGCGACGAGCATGGCGAGGCGGTGGGCCTGACGGCCAACTCCTTCAATGCCTTGTCGCTGGATCCGCCGCTGGTGCTGTGGTCGCTGCGCCAGGCGAGCTCCACCATCGAGGCGTTCACCAACGCCAGCCACTTCGCCGTCAACGTGCTGGCGGCCGGGCAGGTGGACCTGTCGCGTCGCTTTGCCCGCCCGGCCAGCGCCAAGTTCGACGAAGGCGAATGGACGGACGGGCAGGGCGGTGCACCACTGCTGGCCGGTTGCGTGGCAGTATTCGAATGCCGCCGCCGCAGTCATCACGCCGCCGGCGACCACCTGCTGTTCATCGGCGAAGTGGAGCGAATCGGCGGCACGGCGGATACTCCGCTTGTGTACCACGCAGGCCATTACCGGACTCTTTGTGAATAGATTCGAAGCGCACGATCTTGCCCTGGCTCGCCGCATGGAGCTGACGGAGCGAATCCAGCGCTTCATCGACGGTTCCGACGTCTCCCAGGCCTCCGCCGGATTGATCGAGGTCGGCCTGGACGACGCTTTTCCCGACAACGACCGCATCGCCGAGGCGGTGCTGATGCTGGCGTCGTATCGGCCTGGCGGCGGCGAGTCCTTGGTCGGGGAGGCGGAGATG
>Ga0302316_10003311_pt1 | contig 11037 bp, 14 predicted proteins | sample III_Palsa_N3_2_FD_200456 | JGI IMG/M metagenome (GOLD analysis project Ga0302316, IMG submission 200456) | Peat permafrost microbial communities from Stordalen Mire near Abisko, Sweden - III_Palsa_N3_2 | ecosystem: Environmental > Terrestrial > Soil > Palsa > Peat permafrost | place: Sweden... | reverse complement strand
GACATCGATGGCGCGTGGGGCTTGATCGATGCAAGGACAGCTTGCGGCGGCGGATTCGACCGGTCTTCCGCGAAGGGCATCTTCGGGCGGGATTTCGGTCTACAAGTAGAGGCCCGCGCCGGCCAAGAACCGTCATTTCGCGAGCGGTCGCGTTGAGCGGCGATCCATGGGGTCGTCATGGCAGGACGCAATCGCGACGACCTCGCAGGCGCTGCTTGATCGCGATTGTCGGAACGAATCGCTTGACGCACGGTCCGCTCGCCGACATACTTAGGCATATACTTAACTATTGAGCATCACGATGCCCTTGGTCCTGTACTGCCACCCACTCTCCTCCTTTTGCTGGAAGGCGCTGATCGCGCTCTATGAGGCTGACGTCTCCTTCGAGGCGCGGCTGGTGAACCTCGGCGATCCGGCCGACCGGGCCGTCTTCAAGGCGGTCTGGCCGCTGGCCAAGTTCCCCGTGTTGCGCGACGACATGCGTGGCAAGACGATCCCCGAGTCGAGCATCATCATCGACTACCTGGCGCGAACCGAACCCTCCGCTGCCTCCCTGGTGCCGAGCGATCCGGAGCTCGCGATGCAGACTCGCCTCATCGACCGCCTCATCGACGGCTACATACACCTCCCGCTCCAGCGAGTGGTCGCCGACCGTCTGCGTCCGGACGGCCAGCACGATGCTTTCGGCGTCGAGCAGGCGAAAGACCAGATCCGCTCGGGTTACAGCCTGATCGCTCCCATGATCGCCGGTCCTTGGGCCATGGGCGCGGCTTTCACGTTGGCCGACTGCGCGGCCCTGCCCGCGCTGTTCTACGCCGACTACGCCGTTCCCCTGGTCGATTGGCCCGAACTCTCCTCTTACCTGGGCCGCCTGAAGGAGCGGCCCAGCGTGGCCCGGGTGCTGACCGAGGCTGGTCCCTACTTCCAATACTTTCCCTTGAAAGACGGCTGATGCCGCCGACGGCCATCAATCTCGATCTGACTTTCCGGGCTCTTGCAGACCCGACACGGCGCAGCATCGTCGAGCGCCTGTCGCGCGGCCAGGCCTCGGTCAGCGAGCTCGCCCAACCCTACGGCATGTCATTGCCGGCCATCGTCCAGCATCTGGCGATGTTGGAGGAGAGCGGCCTCGTTCGCTCCGAGAAGATCGGCCGGGTACGCACTTGCCGGATTGAACCCGCCGCGCTAAGCCTCGCCGAGCAGTGGTTCAACCAACGCCGCGAGGAATGGGACGAGCGTCTCGACCGCCTCGGCGAACACCTCAAACGCTTTCCCGACGGAGAACCGAAATGATCGACAAGGCACAATCGAACCGCAGCGTCGCGCACGGAGTTTTCACCATTGAACGCACCTATCAGTCCGTGACACCGCAGCGGGTCTTCGACGCCTTCGCGAGCGCGGAGGGCAAGAACAACTGGTTCACCGCGCCCAACGACCGCTGGGTCATTGTCGAGAGGACCATGGATTTCCGGGTCGGTGGCCGCGAACGGCTGAAGGGCCAGTGGAACACCGGTACGGTCACCGAGTTTGACGCGACCTACTTCGACATCGTCCCTGGCGAGCGAATCGTCTACGCGTATGAGATGCACTTGGACGAGCGCAAGATTTCTGTCTCGCTCGCCACATTCGAGTTCAAGCCCATGGGCACTGGCACGAAGCTGATCATGACGGAACAGGGTGCCTTCCTCGACGGCTACGATGACAGCGGAAGCCGCGAGAGCGGCAGTCGCGACCTCATTGACAAGCTCAGCGCCTACCTGGAGAGCTGACGCTTCAGGCGTTGGCCATTGGCTGCCATCGCATAGCGAGTGCAACAAGTTCGGCCAACCCCTCCAAGTCGAGACCTGGCTTCCAATGCGCTACGTCAAGTTGCGGTGTCGGCCAGTTGCAGTCCATGTCCGGAGTCGGCTTTTGGGTCGCCCGGCGAGTGTCTTCGTCCTGATACGCACAAAATGCGAGGATCGGGAACGATTTCTCTCTCAGAGGCCGGAGACTTTTCATGACCACGATTGCCGAGAACACAGGTCTCGTCACGTTCATCAACGTATTCACGGTCGAACCATCGAATCAACAGGAACTGCTTGACCTGCTCGCACGCGCTACGGATACATCCGTTCGTGACGTGCCAGGGTTCATCTCGGCGGCACTTCATCGAAGTGTCGACGGAACAAGGGTCACGATGTACGCGCAGTGGAAGAGCGCGGAGCACTACCGGCACTACCAATCGATGCTATCGAACCCAGTCGCTTCACCATACGTGCAACAGGCACTCGCCATAGCCACGTTCGACCCCCGGATGTATGAAGTGGTCAAGGTCGTTGCTGGGCCATCCAAGCCTGGCGCCGATTGATTCGTCGACCAGAGTCCGGTTTCAGGTCGTACTCCGAGTGTCATCATCTTGGTGCCTGGACGGCGCACAGAAGGCCGCTACTGTGCCGGCACCTTCTTGACCACTCAGTCCGTCGCGGGTACGGTAGTGCGCTTCACAGGAGGTGCCGGCCATGATGAGTTCTCATGCGTCCTTGACCTTGCAACTGCTCGAATGGGTGGCGGACAAGCCACGCACCCATGCCGAGTTGATGGAGGCCTGGAAGACGACCTGCCCGCGATTTTCCATCTGGGAAGATGCATGCGCGGAGAATCTGATCGGCTGCGAGCCGGGCCGCGAAGGCGTCGCATTTCTCACCGAAAAGGGGCAGCGTTGCTTGCTGGCCCATGCTTTGACCGAGTAGCCGTGCGCTGCGACGGCTCGCCCCAGGAGCCGCGACAGTCTCCAGCTGCGGGTGTTCGCAGCCGTCGCCTTTGGGGCCGTCATCCGAGGCCGCAGCAACCCGATCCGGCACGCTTCGATATCTGTCGCGCAGTTGCCCGTGATGTCGTTGAGCCAGACCTCGTCGATCCCAGGCGGTCTTGAACAAGAGCACTTCTAGTTGACGCACCATACTAGAAGTTCCTCTGGAGGTGGCTCAATTCCGGATGGGCCTCCAAGGCGCTTGCAAGCGCAGGATCGAGCGTGCCCCAATCTACCTCGGCCGCCACGCGCGCGTAGATCCAATGGATCAATGGATTTCGGTGGGCACCGTAGTTGGTCAGGGGAACGAGGTCATGCCCGAGGTCGATCTTGGGCCGGTAGCCGGTCTGGCCGCTCTGCAACACCTTGGCGCCCAGATGGATCGCGTGGTCCACCGCGGCGTCCCAAAGCCGGAAGTACAACATCCACTCCCGCGGTGTGCAGTAGTCGATGCCGATGAACTTGTTGACCAACTGCCCCGGGAACTCGAAGCACATCATGAAGGCCACAGGTTGTGAGGTGGTCGGCGCCCGCAGCACGATGAAGCTCGTGGTCGACTCGGCTGCGACGAGTCCGAAGAATCGCCGGTTCAGCCGTTCGAAGCGTGTCGTTGCCTTCTCGTAGGTCTGCCAGAACAGCGCGAACAGCTTGTCCAGTGTGGGATCGTCGGGCTGGCGAAGCACTTCCACGCCGAGCCCGACCGCCTCCTTGCTTCGACGGATCTTCTTCTTGAACTGATGCCGTCGATTGCCGCCGAGCGACTGCAGGTAACCCTCCCGCGACCCGTGCGACAAGGCGACGGCGGTGCCTGGAAAGCTGACGAGGCGGAACATCCCGGCCTCCCGGGCGAGCGAACCCAGCACATCGTCCCACTCGGCTCCGAAGTCCTTCCAGACGCGCACGCTCGCACGATGGCGTCGCATCTCGGCCCGCAGCGCCGCATCGATGCAGCGCAGCGCCGCCGGGACGTCGATGCCGCTCGCCAGCCCGATCCAGCCCTCCTCCGCGCACGGGGAGCCAACGAACAAGGTGCGCTGGGCTCTCAACCACGGAAACACATGACCGAGCGCCGACACCCAGGGCAGCAGTCCAGGTGGCACCACCAGGCGCATCGGCACGTCCATCAGGAACGTCGGCACCAGGCCCACCGTGGCTGGACCCTGAGTCAGCAACAGGTAACGGAACGAGAATTGATCGTCCAGCCCGCTCTGTTCGAGCGCGCGATACCACCAGGCGCCTTCCAGTGGCGGCGCGAAGAACTGCGCCCAGGTTGACTCAGGTACATCGGCCGCACGATCGACCCAGGCGACCTTGAAGTGCGATCCGCTCATCCGCCGGTGGCCAGCACGGCGCAGCCGGCGACGATGCAAGCGATGCCAAGCCGCCGCGTCATCGGCAGCGCTTCGCCGAGCAACCAGGCTGCCCCGAGTGCCACCGCCACGAAGCTCATGGCACCCAGCGAGTACGCCAGGCTGACGTCGAGCCGCTGCAGGGCCGCGGTATAGAGCAGCGCCTCGACCACGAACAGCGCGACACCCGCGCCGATCCAGCGCACGCGCCGCACCGGCTGCCGGCTCGATTGCTTCAGGCAGATCTGCGCCAGGCCTTCGACGGCCGTGCACACCAGCACGAGCAGCATGCCGATCACCCTCGCGCTCATGGCGCCTCGCTTCGCGCCGGGTCGACACTGACCAGGGCGACACCCATCAGCACCAATAACACGCCAAGACCCTTGTGGACGTCCAAGCGCTCGCCGAAGAGCCAGGCAGAAAGCAGGCACACCGACACGTAGCTGAGGGCCGTCAAGGGCTGGGCATAGCTCAGGTCGACGCGCTCCAGCACCAGCAGCCAGTTGATCAACTGGAGAAGGAACACGCCTATCACCAGCAGCGGGAGCGGATCGCGCGCGATGGAATGCAGCAGCGCGTCCGGAGACAGGGTCGCGGGTAGGCGAGTTGCGGCGAGCTTCCACAGCAACTGACCGAGCGTGTCGAGCCCGATGGCGATCGCCAGGACGACGATGACGTGACGCCCGATGCGCGAACTGGCTGGAGTCTCTTTTGACATGATCGACGGCGATGATCCCACACACGGATCGGTCGGGTCGTCAGTCCGCGGCGCATCCCGGCACGGCCCCGTAGCCCGGAGCGGATGCGGCCGTGAGGTCGCTTTCCGCGGACGAGGAGCGCGGCAACCGATTGTGGTGCAATGATCGAGAGCCCAATCCGGAGCGAGATTCGATGAGCTATCCCGTGGTACCCCTGCCTCCTGGCACGAACGACAGCGGCTGGGTGATTCAATGCGACTTCGATGGCACCATCAGCGTCGAAGACGTGACGGACACCTTGCTCGAACGGTTCGCACGGCCGGAATGGCGCGATATCGAGGCCGAATGGGAAGCCGGCCGGATTGGGTCTGGAGAGTGCATGAAGCGTCAGGTGGCGCTGCTGGACATGAGCAGCGCCGAACTGGACGACTTCCTCACCGGCGTGGCGATCGACCCGCATTTCGACGCGTTCGTGACGGCCGCCAAGCGTCTCGGCATCGCGCTGCAGGTCGTCAGCGATGGCATCGACCGCGCGATCCATCGCGTCCTGACGTTGCACCGTTTGGAGGGGCTCTCGGTGCGCGCGAACCACCTCGTCCAGCTCGACGAGCGTCGCTGGCGCTTGACCTCCCCTAACGCCATCGCGACGTGCGTCAGTGCCTGCGGAACCTGCAAATGCGAGCTGCTGGCCCGCCACACCGCGAAGTCGCGCAAGGTCTTGTTCGTGGGCGACGGACGCTCCGATTTCTGTGTCGCAAAGAAGGCCGATTTCGTGCTGGCGAAGTCCAAGCTGATCGATCACTGTGTTCACCATGGGATCGCGCATGCGGCCTTCGGAAATTTCGAGGAGGCGCTCGCGCTGATGGTGAGGACGGTCGACCGGTCGCGCGTGTCCGCATGAGAGCATCGACCAATCCACCGATCCCGTCGCGTGAATTCGACCTGGCCGGCCAGGGCGCCAACGGCCGCACTGGCGTGCTCCTGGTACACGGATTGGCGGGCACACCCAACGAGATGCGACAACTCGGACGCTCGCTTCAGGGCGCTGGGTTCGAAGTACATGGTGTCCAGTTGGCGGGCCATTGCGGGAGCCTGGACGATCTGGTCGCCACTCACTGGCAGGACTGGACCGAGAGCGTCCATGCCGCCGCGCAGCGGCTTCGCGCTCGCGTGGACCGGCTCGTGGTGCTGGGGCTGTCCATGGGCGCGGTGTTGTCGCTGGAACTGGCCGCTACCAGACCTGAGCTGGTGGACGGCGTGGGGGCCCTGTCCACGTCGTTCTGGCACGACGGCTGGAGCATGCCGATCTTCACGCGGCTGGCGTTCTTGCTCAAGCCTGTGCGTGCCCTGGGAATAGGCCGCCGCCGGATATTCCTGGAGCGTCCGCCGTACGGCATCCGCAACAAAGGCCTGCGCAAATACGTCCTCGCCCAGATGCAGGGCGGAGACAGCGGCGCCGCAGGCCTGTCCGGCACGCCTTGGTACTCGATCATCGAGATGCACGACTTGAGCAAGCATGTTCGACGACGCCTGAGTGCCGTGTGTGCGCCTTGCCTGGTGGTCCACGCCACCGAGGACGATGTGTCGAGTCTTGCGAACGCCGATCTGGTGTCGAAGCAGGTGCAGGGCCCGGTGGAGCGCCTGTTGCTGGAAAACAGCTACCACATGGTCACCATCGACAGCGACCGGCGTCTGCTGACCGAGCGCGTGATCGATTTCGTGCGACGCATCGCCAACGCGCCAGCCGCGGCGAGTTCAATCGAGGCTGGGCGCCGCGCTCCGGCTTGACGACGTACAGCCCGGCGCCGGCCGGGCTCAACTCGCCTTCGCACGAACCAGCAGTTGCTCCAGAAGCACCATGGCCTGGTCGGTTTCGCTCCGGGAGATCTCCAGCGACGGCGCGAACGTGATGACGTTCTTGTAGTAGCCGCCGACGTCGAGCACCAGGCCAGCCTTGTGGCCCTCGAAGTCGAGATCGCCGGACAGGCCGATGTCGACCATCTTGTCCAACAGAGCGCGATTCGGCGTGAATCCGTCTTCGGTGCAGATCTCGGCGCGCAAGGCCAGGCCCAGGCCGTCGACATCGCCTATTTCCTTGTGGCGTTTCTGCAGGTCGCGAAGTCCGTCGAGGAAATAGGCGCCGCTCTCGCGCACGTGCTTGCCATAGTCGATCTCGGAAGTCATCTTGAGCACCTCCAGCCCGAGGGCGGTACCCAACGGATTCGACGCGAAGGTCGAATGCGTCGAGCCGGGAGGAAACACCTCGGGGTTGATCAACTCCTCGCGAGCCCACAGCCCCGACAACGCGTTGAGTCCGTTCGTGAGTGCCTTGGCGAAGACAAGCACATCCGGCTGCACGCCGAAGTTCTCGATCGACCAGAGCGTTCCTGTACGCCAGAACCCCATCTGGATCTCGTCGACCACCATCAGGATGCCGTGCTCGTCGAGCACCTTCTTGAGGCCTCTGTGAAAATTTGCGGGCGGGATGACGTAGCCGCCCGTTCCTTGGATGGGCTCGACGTAGAACGCCGCGAATTCGCATTGGCGCGTCTTCGGATCCCACACCGCGTGATATTCGTTCTCGAACTTTCGCGCGAACTCCCTCACGATGTGATCCGAGTATTCCTCCGCCGTCATGCCCTTGGGGCGACGAAACGGATACGGGAAAGGGATGAACTGGGCGCGCTCGCCGAAGTGGCCGAACCGGCGCCGATAGCGATAGCTGGATGTGATGCTCGATGCGCCCAGGGTGCGGCCGTGATACCCCCCCTCGAAGGCGAACATCAGACTCTTGCCGCCGCACGCATTGCGAACCAGCTTCAACGAATCCTCGATCGCTTGTGCCCCGCCCACGTTGAAGTGGACACGGCCCGGACGTCCCCACTTCCTCTCCGCGTCTTGAGCGATCCATTTCGCCAGCTCGATCTTTGTCGGATGCAGGTACTGGCTCGCGATCTGCGGCAGCGTCTCCAACTGGCGAAGCATCACCGCTTCGAGGCGCTTGTTCTTGTAGCCGAAGTTGACCGCGGAATACCACATCTGCAGATCGAGGTAGGGCACCCCATCGGCGTCGAACATGTAGCTGCCGTCGCACGCCGTAAAGACCTTTGGCGGATTGACGTAGTGCACGGTGTCGCCGAAGGAGCAGTAGCGCGCTTCATCGATCAGCAGTTGATCGTTCATCAAGTGTGTACCTTTCGAGAAAAGTTCAGACGAGCAGTTCGAGATGACGTCAGGGGTGTGTCGAACCCATTGGCGATAGGGCCAAGTCTACTGAGAGAAGGGCAATGCCGCTCTTTGACCCTCAATACCCCTTAGCGCACCAACTTGCTTGGTCAACGGACGGCCCCGTTGCGAATTCATTTCTGAACGGCAGCTGACATGAGACCTCGGTGCCATGCCATCTCGTCAGCCGAATTTCGCAGCCAGTTCCGCCCGACGTCAAACCTTCTGAACCGTCACGCCCCTAGCGCGCAACGCGCGCGTGACGCGCCCCGGCGTCGCGCGCGCGACGGCCAGCAGGCTCACGGCGGAGAGCGGCGCGACGACGAACGGCGACGCCGCCATCAGCTTCTCGGGCGACGCCAGCACCACGGTCTCCGCCGCGCGTTCGTGCAGCGCGCGCTTGACCGCGGCCTCCTCTGCGTCGCCCGTGCTGAGCCCCGCGTCGGGATGCACGCCGGTCACGCCCAGGAAGAACAGGTCGGCGCGCAGGCGCGACGCGGCATCGATCACGCTGGCACCGACGTTGACCATCGAGTGGCGGAACAGCTTGCCGCCCAGCATCAGGATCTCGATGCCCGGATGCAGCGCCAGCTCCACCGCCACGGTGGGGCTGTGCGTGACGATCGTCGCGCGCAGACCCGGCGCCAGGTGGCGCGCGACCTGCATCGCGGTGGTGCCGCCATCGAGGATCACGAGCTGGCCCGGCTGGATCAGCGACGCCCCGAAGCGCCCCAACGCCAGCTTGTCGGCCGTCGAGACCTGTTCGCGCACCTGGAGGTCGCCCATCGCGGCCGACGCCGGCAGCGCGCCGCCATGCACGCGCTGCAGCTTGCCTTCCGCGGCGAGCTCGCGCAGGTCGCGCCGGATCGTGTCCTCGGACGTTCCCAGCTCCAGCGCAAGCGCCTTGGCCACGAGCTGGCCCTCGGCGGCGAGGCGGGCGAGCAGAAGCTTCTTGCGTTGGGTGGTGAGCATGGATTTGCCGATGGTTAGCGTTTGCACGATACTGCACGAAACTACGCAATCATGCCATGCCATCGATCAACACCGATCCGCGTCCCTTCGTCGGCAACGACCGCATTCGCATCGTCGAGGAGCGCGTGCTAGCCAACGACTGGTTCCTGCTGCGCAAGACCACGTTCGAAGCGACGCGGCGCGACGGCCGCACGCAGGTTGTCAGCCGCGAGACCTATGACCGCGGCAATGGCGCGGTGCTGCTGCTGTTCAACGCTGCGCGCGCCACGGTCATCCTCACGCGCCAGTTCCGCTTTCCGGCCTACGTCAACGGCTGCGCCGACGGACTGCTGATCGAGGCCTGCGCCGGCCTGCTCGATGGCGACGACGCCGAGGCGGCGATCCGGCGCGAGGTGGCCGAGGAAACCGGTTACGCGGCGACGGCGCCACGCAAGGTGTTCGAGGCCTACATGAGCCCCGGTTCGGTTACCGAGAAGCTGCACTTCTTCGTGGCCGCGTACGACGCCGCCGACCGGCGCTCCGCGGGCGGCGGCGACGCCGGCGAGGGCGAGGACATCGAGGTGCTGGAGATGCCGCTCGCGCAGGCAATGTCGATGATCGCCAGCGGCGAGATCCAGGACGGCAAGACCATCATGCTGCTGCAGCACGCAGCGCTGACCGGACTGTCCGCGCTCTAGTTTCCGTTCACGCAGGCCTGGATTGCCGCGCCCACGGTGGCAACCGCCTTGCGCTGCGCCGCCGCACCCAGCAGCGGCGAGCCCAGGGCGTGCTTCATCGTCGCCAGGCCGATCAGGTACGACGCGATCAGCGCCGCGCGCAGGTCAGCATCACGCCCGTGCAGCAGGCGCGCGAGCGGCTCGACGAACTCGGCATGGAAGCGCGCCGACACGCGCTCCTGCGTGGCCGGGCTGCCCGAGGCGCGCAGCAGCATGCCCAGCGCATCGAATCTCGATTCGCGCCGCTCCTCGCTGCCCTCCATCACGAGCGTGGTGATGACCTCGCCGAAGAGGCTCATGTCGAGGCCGTCGAAGTGATCCTTGATCGCGAACGCGTCCTGGATGGCCTCGTCGAACAGCTTCTCCTTGCCACCGAAGTAGCGGTTCACCAACGCGGCATCGACGCCGGCATCGGCGGCGATGTCGCGCGTGCCGACGTTCTCGTAGGCGTCGACCGAGAAACGCACGCGCGCCGCCGCGAGGATGCGTGCACGGGTGTCGCCGGCGTTGCGCGCGGGCTTGGGCGCCGCGGGTAGCGAGGCGATTGCAAGATCGATCTTCTGGCGTGAGGTCATGCGGAGGCGAGGGGCTGTGACGCGATAGGACGATTTTGTCAGCAGCCGTTGACATGCACAAGCGTCGGCAGTGCGACGCTTCGCCCGGCGACGAAGCGTCCACGCCGTCTCGCCGCTAGGATCGGGGCATGACCAAGGACATCTCCCCCGCCCGCGCGCCGTCGTTCGCCCTCGTCGTGCTCGCCACCAGCATGGCCTTCGTCGTCGGCCAGCTCGACGTCACGATCGTCAACGTCGCGCTGCCGGCGATGGCGCACACGCTGGGCACAGGCGTCGACGGGCTGCAGTGGGTCGTCGACGCCTACACCGTCGCGTTCGCCGCGTTCATGCTGTCGGCCGGCGCGCTCGGCGACCGCTTCGGCGCGCGGCGGGCGTTCCAGTGGGGCATGGCCATCTTCGCGCTGGCCTCGATGGGCTGCGCACTGGCGCCGACCGCGGGCGCGCTCGACGCGGCGCGCGCGGTGCAAGGCTTCGGCGCGGCGGTGATGTTGCCCAACTCGCTGGCGTTGCTCAATCACGCGCTGGCCCACGACGCGGCGGCGCGGGCGCGCGGCATCGGCTACTGGACGGCGGCCGGCTCGATCTCGATCGCGCTGGGGCCGGTGCTCGGCGGGCTGCTGGTGTCGGGCGTCGGCTGGCCGGCCATCTTCTGGGTCAACGTGCCCTTGTGCGCGCTTGGACTCTGGCTGTCGCGGCGCCTGGACGAGACCC
>Ga0302316_10003293_pt1 | contig 11064 bp, 3 predicted proteins | sample III_Palsa_N3_2_FD_200456 | JGI IMG/M metagenome (GOLD analysis project Ga0302316, IMG submission 200456) | Peat permafrost microbial communities from Stordalen Mire near Abisko, Sweden - III_Palsa_N3_2 | ecosystem: Environmental > Terrestrial > Soil > Palsa > Peat permafrost | place: Sweden... | reverse complement strand
TGTCATTCGATTTCCTTCAACGCGTACTCATCTGCATCTTCGTCATCGGAGCGATGGTGCGCAAACAGCGCATCCAGTTCTTCGATCAACTCGCGCGGCGGCCGCTCGACATGCAAACCCTGGCCGGGCGCGCGGCCGCCCCGCAGAAACAGATAAACCGCACCGCCCACGTCGCGGTCGTAGTCGTAATCGGGCAAGCGCACCTTTAACAAACGATGCAGTGCGAACAGATACAGCACGTATTGCAGCTCGTAGCGTGAATGCAGGATCTGCGCGCGCATCCTCGCCGGTGTGTACGCTGCGTCGTCGGGACCAAGCCAGTTCGACTTGTAGTCCGCGACGTAATAGCGGCCATCGTGTTCGAACACCAGATCGATAAAACCCTTGAGCATGCCGTTCAGGCGAGCGGGCTCGAGCGCGGGCCGCGCTTCCCCATCGAGCGTCAGGTCGCACACGAGTTGATCGAGCACTTGTGTATCAACGGTGTGCGCGGCGAGCCAGAACTCCATTTCGGCCATGTATGACGCTGGATCGAGATCCGCCAGCACGACTGGCGGCACCGGCTCACCTTCTATTGATGGCAACGCGAGCGGCGTACGCAGCAGATACAGCAGCCAATCCGTCAGCGGTTCGATCCAGCGCGGCCAGCCACGTAGATTGCAGCGGCGCGCCACGGTATCGCGCACCGTTTGCGGATGGTTGGCGAGCTTCGCGAAGCCTTCGTTGGCTGCCCATTCCATCAGGTCGTGCAGGAAACTGCCTGCGTCCGCGCCGCGCAGGAAACCGTGCAAGGTCTCAGCGGCCGGCAACGCAAGCGCAGTCGCAGTCGCAGTCGCAGTCGCGGCAGAGGTTGCCGGTTGTGCCTGCGAAGCCGCTGTTGACGCTACCTCGTCGTCTTCGAGTGCTTCCGCTTCCAGCAGTTCGTGGAATACGTCTTCACTGCGCGTTTCAGGAGCCACGCGTGACTCGCCTGTCGCGCCATCGTCGGTCGCGCTCGCCGGCATTGGAACTACGTGAGCACCTGTGCCACCGATTACACCATTGTCCTTGCGCAGGCTGGAGTAGCTGGCAATCCACCACGACTCGCGCACAGGCCGCGTCAGCATGCGAGCTTCACCGCGTAACTGCTGCATGCCGAGCGGCACGAAAGGTTCGCTGCTCGGGGGCGGCGCCTCGGCAATCCTGATATCGCCACACGTACCTCGCAATTGCTCCAGCAACGCATCGAGTTCAGTGCCGGCAATCGGTTTGCCACCACCGAGCAGGTAGCCGAACGCGCTCAATTCGACGCTCTGGATAGGCGCAATCCCCACCCAGGTCGCATAGCGCGCCCGCGTCAACGCCACATAAAGCTTGCGCAGGTCTTCGCCGAGCCGCTCGCGGTCCGCTCGCGGTAATACGTCGACATCGCCCAGCGTAATGTGCAACTTGCCCGCTTCGTCATGCCATTTGAGCGGCATATCGTCTGCATTGACCGGTCGGTAGGTGCACGCAAACGGCAGGAACACCAGCGGATACTCCAGCCCCTTCGACTTGTGAACCGTCACGACCTGCACCAGACCCGCATCGCTTTCGAGCCGCAGTTGCCGCGCATCGCCGCCCGCATTGGCGCCCTCATCCGCGCACTGTTCGTCCAGATAGCGAATCAGCGCGTGCTCGCCGTCAAGCTGCGCACTGGCCTGTTGCAGCAACTCGGCCAGATGCAGCAGGTTAGTCAGCACGCGTTCGCCGTTGACCGCCGCGCCCGCTGTCTGTCCGAGCAGCCGCTGCGGCACGTGGAAATCGTTGAGCAGGCGGCGCAGCATCGGCAGCACGCCTTTGTTGCGCCAGCAGTCGCGGTAGTCGCGGAACCGCAGCACGCACTTCTCCCACGCAAGTTCGTCACGGTTGAAGGTATCAAGTGCAGCCCAATCGAGTCCGAGCGTCGCGGTGGCCAGTGCAGTGCGCACCAGGCGGCCGTCATCGGGGTCCGCGCACGCCGCGAGCCAGTGATGCAATTCCTGCGCTTCACCCGTCTGAAACACCGAATCCCGATCGGACAGGTAGACGCTGCGCACGCCGCGTTCGGCCAGCGCGGCGCGGATCGCGCGCGCTTCCGTGCCGTTGTTGACCAGCACCGCCATATGGCCAGGCTGCAGCGGCGTCTTGCCACTAGCACTAATGCCTTCGAAGCACGCCTTGCCGGCCTGCCCCAGGTTCAGAAGGCGCACCATCTCGGTCGCGCAACTGGCGGCCATCTCGCGCAGATACGCTTCCTTGCTGAGCGGCTTGCCTTCGTCGGCGGAGGGCAGCCACCACGCGCTCAGCGCAGGCACCTCCGCACTTTGGACGCGCAGCGTGTCTTTACGGCCTGCTGCGTCGGCGGCAATAAATGGAAGCGGATTGGCGCCGCCCTCGGCGCTGCGGAAAAGGAACGCCCCTTCGCCACCCTGTCGCTCTTCGGCTGCTTCGAAGCAACGATTGACAGCATCCACCATTCCTTGTGTCGAACGGAAGTTTTTCTTTAGCGTGAATAACCGTCCGGCGCAGGCGCGCCGCGCTTCGAGGTAGGTGTAAATATCCGCGCCACGGAACGCGTAAATCGCCTGTTTCGGATCGCCAATCAAAACGATTGCCGTGTCCGGATCGTTCTCCGCAATGCGGTAGACGGCATCGAAAATCCGATACTGCACTGGATCCGTGTCCTGAAACTCGTCGATCAACGCGACCGGGTATTGCTGACGGATGATCTCGGCCAGGCGTTTGCCGTTCGGCTTGTGCAAGGCGTCGTTAAGGCGCGTGAGCAGATCGTCGAAACCCATCTGCGAGCGGCGCGCTTCTTCTTCCGTGAAGCGCTGCGCAATCCAGCGGGCCGAGTGACGCAGCAATGCGTATTGCGCCGTGGGCTGTGCGGCCAAAGCGTCGCGCAGCGTCTCCATCGCGACGAAGGCAGGATGGGCCGGCGGCTCGCCGATGAGCCAGATTTCAGCGAGGCCAGCCCGCGTAAAACGAGTCCACACTGCGGCTGTAGCTTCGAAATCGGGCCGCTGCATGTTGGGGTCATTGGACCAATCTCGCAGCTTGTCGAGCCACTTCTTGCAGTTCGGTGCGTTCAGGCTCGTCGCCTTGAACTGCTTCTTCGCCCGCGCATCGTCGAATAGCGTCTGGAGCTCGTCGCACCACGCTGCCCAGTTCGTCTTCAGATGATCGACATGTTCGCGCTGCTTCTCGCGCGCGTCCTGCAACGCCTCAAGCGGCGGCGGGGCGTCTTCCAGCAGATTGGCATGGCCGAGCAGACCGCGAATCGCCTGCTGCAACTTCGCCGGGCTCGCGAACCATTGGCGGACTTCCGCCGCCGACTGCAGATCAAGCGGCGCCAGAAACGTGCGCCAGTAATCGCGCACGACTTCCGCGCGCAACTCGCTCTGGTCGGTTTCGAGCGTCTGCGAAAACAGGCTGTCGCTGTCGAACGCGTGCTCGCTCAACATGCGGTTGCACCAGCCATGAATCGTGGAGACCGCGGCTTCATCCATCCATTCCGCGGCGAGCTGCAGCCGGTGCGCGCAGGCGGCCCACTGCTCGACGTCGTAGCTGTCACGCAGGTCGTGCAACAGGTCTTTGCCGGCCACGAGCGGTTCAACTTCGTCCGGGTCCGCGCGGAAATACGCGGCCGCTTCGATCAGACGCGCACGGATGCGGTCACGCAACTCCTTGGTGGCCGCATCCGTAAACGTCACGACGAGAATTTCTGGCGGCGTCAACGGCCGCGCCTCGCTATCCGGTCCACGATGACCCAGCACGAGCCGGACGTACAGCATCGCGATCGTGAAGGTCTTGCCAGTGCCGGCGCTCGCTTCGATCAGGCTGCTGCCCTGCAGCGGAAATTCGAGCGGCTTCAGTTCAGCTGGGGTTCCCTCGGACTGTTGCGTTGTCAGGGGAGTATTCATTGTGCGTCTCCCGCTTGTGACGATGAGTTCTTCGATCTCGACGCCGAAACAGGAATCGCGCGATGCAGCGGTAACAACAATGCGACGGCGAGCGTCTCGAACTCCCCGCTGGCGGCGAGCACGTCAAAGTCCGGATAGGCACGGGAGAGATACGCGTTGGTCTGCCGCTCGCCTGCCTGGCGACCCACGCCATCGTAAGTGAGACGAGCGGCTTCGCGCGCTTCGTTGAGCTGCGCGGCAAGCGTGTCGCCGCCGTCACCATGCCCGCGCTCGCCATCCGCGCCCGCGAGACCCCCAACCTCTGCGAAATCAAGCGCGCCTGGCCGCTTTCTAAGCCACGCAAACGCCGTTCTCACGGCGAGTGGCAGCGGTTTACGTGTGCCTTCATCCCAGGCTCGCAGCAAGGTCAAAAGATGCGAGCGCGCCACGTCCGCTGCGAGCGGTGTGAACTCTACACTCCCCACCTTGCTGACGATTACGGTCGTGACGGCGCCCGCGGCAAGCTGCGCGGCCAGGTGTCCAACCCAATAAGCGATGAGCCGGTCGCCGCGATACTTGCGGTCCTTGATCAGTGTGCCCGGCTCGAGAAACACCCGGCCGCGGGTATCGTTGGGACCGGCACGCAACTCGCCGACCCAGTCTTCGATCGTCAGCGTGCCCATGCCCGGTCCGCCGTCCACGCGCAGTTCGAACTGCTCGTCGAGGAAATCGGGCCAGCGCTGCAGTTCGGCCCGAAAGCGCTCGAACAGATCGGCCATCGGTTCCATCAACTCGCCGGCGATAACCTCGCCGAAACCGCCAGCCGCCAGATCGCCGCTGCGATGCATGCGCTCAAGGCGGGCTATCGCGGCCGGCAACACATCCTCGTCACCACGCTCCAACGCCGCGGCCTGTGCGCGGATCAGTTCATTTTGCAATTGCCACGCTTCGAGCTGGTTGACTTCAAACGGCTCGTGATTCTCGCTGGCCGCATCTTCCGCTTCGAAGGCGACACGCAGACGCTGACGAAAGAAGCTCTTGACCGGATCCTTAAGGAAGTCCGCCAGCTCGCGCACCGATAACGGCTCGGTGCGCTCCAGGGGCGGTAGCGGCGCATCATCCGCGGCCGCACCGCTCGAAGTTTGCGCGGCGTTGCCGAAGCCCGGCTGAGGCGCGGCCCGGCTCCATTCCCGTGCATACGTGAACAACCCCGACGCCTTCGGTTGTACCGGGAAATAATCCGCGCTGAACGGCTGCAGCTTGTGATCAACCGTCAGCGCTTTGAGTAGCGCTTCCGTATCGTCACTCGCTGCGCCTTCGAGACGCCAGCCCGTTTTCAGATGATCGCGCAACTGACCGACCAGCACCGACGGCGGACGCGGCGTGTTGTCGTTGACGCTGCGGCCCACCCACGACACATGCAGATGCTCGCGCGCCGACAGCAGCGCCTCCAGAAACAGATAGCGATCGTCCTCACGACGCGAGCGGTCACCGGGTCGGTAATTGCGGCGCATCAGGTCGAAGTCGAGCGGCATCCGGTTACGCGGATAGTCGCCGTCGTTCATGCCGAGCAGACAGACGACGCGAAACGGGATCGCGCGCATCGGCATCAGCGTTGCGAAGGTGACGGCGCCGGCAAAGAAGCGCTGCGTCAGGCCACCGCCTTCGAACTGCGACAACCAGTAGTCGCCGACAATCGAGAGCGGCAACTCGCCCGTGAGCGCCGCCTCGTCGCACGCATCGCGCCACGCTTCGAGCGCGGCGTCGAGGCGTTCCAGTGTGTAGGCGTCCTCGCTATCGTCCGTGGCGAAGAAAGTGGTCTTGAGCGAACGCAGACGGTTGCACCATTCCTCGACCGTAGCGGGCTCGCGTAGCGTCTTCCAGGTGTGGTCGAGAGCGTCGACGAGGCGCGTCAGCGGTCCCAGCAACGCCGCATCCAGACCGCCGATTTCCGCATACGGTTCGATCTCGCGCCACGCACCGGCCTTGTCACCCGCAGCGTACCCGAGCAGCATCCGGCGCAGGCCGAAGGCCCAGCTATTCGGCGCGTTGTCGTCGCCAGCCTGCGGCAGGCCGAGACTCGCGCGCTGTTCGGCATGCAGCCCCCAGCGGATATTGGCCCCGCTGATCCACGTTCGCAGCTTCGGAAGATCGTCCGTAGTAATGCCGAAACGCGCACGCAGCGCGGGCACTTCAAGCAGATCGAGAACATCGCTGACGGTCAGACGCGATTGCGGCAGCGCCAGCAGCGTTTCGAGCGCACCGATCAGTGGATCGAAATCGCGCTGTCCGCGGTCCGCCACGCTAAACGGGATGTAGCGCGGATCGTCCTTCTCGAGCAGACCAAACACGGCCTGAATATGCGGTGTATAGACTTCGATATCCGGCACCATCACGATCATGTCGCGCGGACGCAAAGTCGGATCTGCGGCGAACGCGGCCAGCAACTGGTCGTGCAATATCTCCACTTCACGCTGCGCACTGTGAGCCACGTGGAAGCGGATCGAGTGGTCAGTGTGCGGGTCCACTTCGTCCCAGAGTTCACGCGTCTCGCGTATTGGCCGCAGATCGCGAATGTCGTCTTGTAGCTGCTGCAGCATGGTCAACGCGTCTTCGCTTTCGAACAGGTCGATACGCTGCCCGATGCCGGTGAACTGCGATGCGTAGCGCGCGCGTTCCTCCGCGCTGTCGTACTCATCGAGCAGACCGATAAAGTCGCGGCCCTGTTTCCCCCACGCCGCCAGCAACGGTTGCGCGTGCAGGTGCAACTGCGCATCGTCCATTGCCAAAGGCGCACCCTGGCGGCGTTGCTGGCGCGAGCGCTCTGCCCGCAGCAGGTCCTTGTCGGCGACGATATCGGCCCAATAGTGCGCACAAGGGTTATGCACGCACATCAACACCTGCGTCCAGCGCGAGAGCGCGGCGAGCACTTCTACCGCCTGCCTCGGCAAGCTCGAAATCCCAAAGATGATGACCCGCCGTGGCAAATCAGCCGGACGCTCGTCTTCAGGCAAGGCACCGGCACGCCGCATGAATTCTTCGTGCACCGCGGCGCGTCCAACCGTCGCCATGTCGATGCCATCCGGTGCATGGGCCTCGACGTCCTCCAGCAGCGAGCGCCATAGCGCCGCCTGCCAGCGGTATTCGTCCGGCAGCGGTGTGCTGTTGTTGCGCGCGTCGATCTGCACGTCCTTGCCCGCAGCCCACGCCGCAAGCCAGTCCGCGCGGTACACCTGATACTGGTCGAACAGATCCGCTACACGCTGCGCGAGCTGGAAGCGTTTGCGCTGATCGTCGTCGCGGGACATGAAGCGCTTGAGCGGTGCGTACTCCGGCGACTCGAGCAACTCCGGCAGCAAACGCGTGAGCCGCCACACGAGGCGTGATTTGTCGAACGGTGAAATGGCCGGCACGGCGTCTTCGCCCAGCACCGCTCGATACACCTGCCACAGGAAGCTCGCCGGCAGCGACATGTCGAGCGCCGCCGAAATGCCGCAACCACCGTCTTCGGGATCGGCGGCCAGCGCGAGCTTCAACCATTGGGCAATGCCGTTACTCTGGACGAGGATGACCTCCTTTTCCAGCGGCCTCAGCGGATGTTGGCGAATCCATTGCACCATCAGATCGCGCAAGCGTTCCGGCTGATTACCATGGACCAGCATAAGCCCCGCGGGAATCGAGCTCATGCGGCGGCCCTCAGGTCATCGATAGCGCGTTGTTTAACGCCGAGGTCGTCCCACAGCTCTGGATGGCACGTGAACAGCAGAATCTGGTGGCGCGTCGCCGCGTCGAGCAGGGCGCGCTTCAATGCGTCGCGGCGTGCGCTGTCCGTGTGCACGGCGGCGTCGTCGAGCATCAACAGCGTGGGACGTCCGGAGGCCTTCAGCAGATCGGCGTAGGCGAGGCGCACGAGAATCCCCATCTGTTCCCGCGTGCCGAAACTGAGGGCGTCGAGGGTGTCGATGCGGCCGTCGCGCTGCAATGCGATGGGGCTCAGATCATCGCCGAGTTCGAGCGCCGACTGCGGGAACAGGCGCTTCAGATAATGCCCGAGGCGTTCCGTCAACGGCGCACGCAATTGAGCCACTGCCGCGTCGCGTTCTTCGACCAGCACCTTGTCGAGCAGGCTCAACGCGCCGGCTCGCAGACTCAGTTCGGCTTTGCGCCGCTCCATCTGCTCAATCGACGCGTGCACGGCGGCCAGCCGCTCGCCCAGCCCGGAGGCGCCCATGGTTTCGAGCTGGCTGCGCAGTTCGGCGATACGCACTTGCCTCTCCTGCTGCTCGGCGCGTGCCAGTTCCGCCGACGCACGATAGCGCTTCGCCTCCGCAGCCGGGTCATCGGTGCGCGCGGCGCCGAGCTCCTGATTGCGCTCGTCGCGCTGCTTCGTCAATGCGTCCACACGTGCGCGCTGCTCGACGATTTTTGCCTGCCATTGCGAGCGACGTGCGCGGAACGCCTCGTCCTGCAACTGTGCTTCCTTGCGTTGCACCTGTTCCGCGAGCGAGCCACTCGACGCGAGTGCGCTCGAACGCCGCTCGCTGGTTTGAGCCAGGACCCGCGTCGCGGACTCGAGCGCCTGGCGGGCCTCATCCGAAGTCCGACGCGCTTCGTCGACACCCGGCGCGCCCGCGACATCCGGCAACTCGGCAAGGCGCTTGTCAGCTGTTTCGCGACGCGCCAGTGCGCTTGCTAACGAAGCGCGCAGCGGCTCGATGCCCTTAGGCGCATGCACCGCGAGAATCTTCTGCTGGCTCTGCAGATGCACCACCTGCGCTTTCCATTGTTCATGCCGCGTCTGAGCATCACTGAGTGACGCCGATCCCAGCGCTCGCAACAGCTCTGCCTGCTGCGCTTCGGCGTCGGACAGTTCCGTACGCAGCGCCGCGAGATCCGACACGCCGGGCACGATGCGCAGTTCGCCGACACCCGGCAACTCGATGGTCTGCTCATCGTCGAGCCGCAACACGCCTTCACCGGTGAGCGTTTCGCCGCCCACCACGATCGCGCCGCCTCTCAACCGATAGTCGATGCGCGTCATCGCAGCTTCCTTGCGCGCCCGCAGCACACTGGTGCGCAATTCGAGCGCTTGCAGCCGCTGCAGTTGGGCAACATCGATTTCGAGCGAGGCTGCGCTGCGCGTGGCGTCGAGCACTGCGCTCTGCGCTGCCTCCGCAGCAGCAATCGAGGTTTCAAGCCGCGCGATCTCGTCCTTATGCAACGTGATCTGATTATTCAATTCCTGCGCCATCACGGCGGCATTCGCGAGTTCGAGCGTGCGGGCCGCGGCGTCGCTGATCTGCTGGCTGCGCGTTACGCCAGCGCTCGCTTGAGCGTGCTCAGCATCGGCAGTGAGCACCGCCGTCTTTGCACGCTCGAGTTGCTGTCGATCGCTGGCAAGCGTCGCTTCCAGTTCCGCCGCGTTCTGCTCCTGCTGCAACGACATGGCCAGCTCGACTTCACTAACATGCAGCGTTTGCGCCAGTCCCTGCACGCTACGTTCCAGTTCGGCCAGCGCGGCAGCACGGGCCTGCGCTTGCACGGCCTTTTGTTCGTGGGCCTCCCAAGGCCGCTTGCGTTGCGCATCTTCGAACGCTTCCTGCTGCGTCGCAAGGCGCGTGAGGTTCTCGTCGAACTGACGACGTTGCGCATCAAGCGTGTCGCGTTCGCCCGCGAGCGCAGCCAGCGCCTGCTCAGCTTCAGCAAGCGGACCGGTCGAACGTTGTGTGCGCGCGGTGAGCAGTTGCCGCAACTCGCGTTGCACTGCGCCGATCAACACGTCCTCGCCGGCCGAGCTGTTACCGCCGGATAGCTGCGTGAGCGCATCACGCAAATACAGCGCCGCGTGGCCGCTTGCATCGCGCACGTCATGCGTTTCGCCTTGCTGTACCCACAGCAACCCCGGCACACCAGCCTGATCCGCCTTCATCGCACCACGCGTCGCACGCGAGAAACCAAGCAGTGCCGCGAGCCGGTCCTCGGCTTCATCCTCGCCGAACAACTGCTGACCGATCCGCAGATCGCAGCGCTGTCGCGTGACGAACTGCTTGGCGAGCGTGCAAGCGACGCCATCGAGCGTGAAACTGACTTCAACCGACGGCTGCCCGCTCGCCTTTCCCCAAGGCAACAGGTCTTTCAGATGCGAAGCCTTGTAGCGTTCGAGGAACACCGTGCGCACCGCCTCGGCGATGGTGCTCTTGCCCGCCTCGTTCGGGCCGATAAACAGATTCAGACCCGGCTGCAGATCGTCGATGAACAGGCGTCCGCTGAACTGCTTGAATTCCTGGATCGCGATGCTTTCTAGCTTCATGCAGGCCTCGCTTCACGCTGAAACTGGGCGAGCAATAACAACGCTTCCGCTGCGAGTTTCGCCTGCTGCGGGTCGGCCTGCTGATCGCGCAGTCGCGCAACCACTTTGCCGAGGTAGCCGCTTTGCGCGCCGAGCGCGGCGAGATCGTCCTCGGTGGGCTGCACTTGCAGTTCGCTCATCTCCACGCGCAATGCACGCACCCGTGCGCGGGTTTCGTCCACGGCGAGACGCACCGCTTCGGCGGAGGCGAGATCGGTCGTGCCGCGCACGTCGAGCTTGAGCACATCCGTCGCACCGAGCGCTTGCAAACGCGCTTTCAACGCGTCCACATCGCTCGGCACCACGATCTCTTCTTCCCAGCGCAGCCAGCGATATTTGCCCACCGGCGCCGCCTGGACCGACGGCAGCGCGCCCGGTTCGGCGAGCGTGACGTCAAGCATGAAGCCAGGATCGTTGGCGCGAAAACGATCCTGTTCGTGCGTGCCGGCGTACCAGGTGCGAGCGTTGACCTGGAGGTGGCCGTGCCAGTCGCCCAGCGCGAGATAGTCGAGACGTGCGGTCTCGGCGCGAGTCGGCTCGATGGGATTGGTCGAATCGATTCCCTCTTGCAGGATCCCGCTCACGCTGCCGTGGGCCAGGGCAACGCGAAAATAGTCGGGCGGCGTCGGCGTCTGGTCGAAAAACGCCGTGGTGTCGTCATAGGTGATGCGCTGCGTGAGCGGCGCGCAGAGGAACGCGCACTTGAGCGCGTCGAACTGGACAACGCCCGGTGTCAGCACGACATGCACATTCGCCGGGATGCAGTTCAGCCGCTGCGCGCGCGTCCAGACGCTTTCGACCAGCGCCGCA
>Ga0302316_10003291_pt1 | contig 11068 bp, 9 predicted proteins | sample III_Palsa_N3_2_FD_200456 | JGI IMG/M metagenome (GOLD analysis project Ga0302316, IMG submission 200456) | Peat permafrost microbial communities from Stordalen Mire near Abisko, Sweden - III_Palsa_N3_2 | ecosystem: Environmental > Terrestrial > Soil > Palsa > Peat permafrost | place: Sweden... | reverse complement strand
TCTGGAACACCATGCCGATGCGCATGCGCACTTCGATCGGATCCACATCCGAGGCCACCAGATTCATGTCCTCCGGCTGCAACGTAATGCGTCCTTCATAGCGGGAACCGGGTGTCAGATCGTGCATGCGGTTGAAGCAGCGCAGGAAGGTGCTCTTGCCGCAGCCCGAAGGTCCAATCAGGGCGGTCACCTGCTTCTCGCGGATCTCCATGTTCAGATCCTTGAGTGCCTTGAAGTCCCCGTAATAGAAATTCAGGCCTTCGGCGCGCGCCTTGATCGGCGCCTTGAGTGCCGCCGAGCGGCGGGTCTCATCCACTGCCATCTGCATCATGCCGCGTCCGCTAGGCCGAATCGGGATGACGCCGGTATCGATGTCGGTGGCCGGCGGAAAGCCGCTGGTTTTCGACCCGTTGGTCATGCTTTGGACGGTAGATTCCATTAGTTAAGGCACGGGCGCGCTACAGTACCAGAAGGCCTCTGGCCCTTCAGCCCTTGGCGGCCTGCAACTCCTTTTCGATCTCCTCTAGCCGCGTATGGCGCACATCCTTGCCATGCACGAGGAAAATCAGGTATTCGCAGACGTTCTTGGCGTGATCGCCGACGCGCTCCATCGAGCGCACCACCCACATGACATCGAGCGCGCGACGGATGGAGCGCGGGTCCTCCATCATGAAGGTGATGTTCTGGCGATGAATCGCCTCGTACTCCTCATCCACCGTGCGGTCGCGGCGCACCACCGCCAGCGCCAGCTCCATGTCGAGCCGCGCGAATGCATCGAGCGTGTCGTGCACCATCGCGATCACGATCTCGCCGAGATTGCGCAGTTCGCGATAGCGACCGTTGGGTCGCTCGCGTACCGCCAGTCGCGATGCGATGGCCGCGATCTTCTGGCCCTCATCGCCGATTCGCTCCAGGTCCGTGATGGTCTTGAGAATGGTGATGATGAGGCGAAGATCCGAAGCCGTTGGTCCTCGCGTGGCCAGAATTCGGCTGCACTCCTCATCGATCGAACGCTCGAACTGATTGACCAGCAACTCCTCCTGCGCCACGCGGATGATCACGCGCGCGTCGGGCTCGGTGATGCCGCCGATGGCCTGTGTCAGCTGCCGCTCCACCAGCGCGCCCATGTCCATGACGCTGCTGCGCAGCCGCTCCAGATCCTCGTTGTAGCGGCTGGAGATGTGGTGAGTGAGACCCTCGGTACTCATCTACGCATGGTATACGGCGTTGCGTGACAGATTCGTGTCAGCCCTTGCCCTAGGCCGGCCTGAACCCTTATAAGCGTAAGTCTTTGGCTGCGAAGGAAATCGATGTCCGCAACCCTCGAACTGACCGAGCAGCTGATCGCGCGCGCCTCCGTCACTCCCACCGACGGCGGATGCCAGGAGCTCATGGCGCAGCGGCTGGAACGCGCCGGGTTCACGGTCGAGCGGCTGCGCTACGGTAACGTCGATAACTTCTGGGCACGGCGCGGCAGCGGTGCGCCGGTGCTCTGCTTTGCGGGCCACACCGACGTGGTGCCCACCGGACCGCTGGAAGAATGGCACTCGGATCCGTTCCAGCCGACGATCCGCGAGGGCATGCTCTACGGGCGCGGAGCCGCCGACATGAAGAGCGGGCTGGCCGCCATGATCACCGCCACCGAGGAATTCGTCGGCGCGCATCCCAAACACCGCGGCGCCCTCACCTTCCTGATCACCAGCGATGAGGAAGGCCCGTCGGTAGACGGCACCAAGCGGGTGGTCGAAACACTGCGCGAGCGCGGCGAGCGCATCGATTGGTGCGTGGTAGGGGAGCCTTCGAGCGAAAGCCGGGTGGGCGACACCATCAAGATCGGTCGACGCGGCTCGCTCTCCGGACGCCTGACCGTACACGGCGTGCAGGGTCACATCGCCTATCCGCAGCTGGCCGAAAATCCGGTGCACGCCTTCGCGCCGGCACTCGCGGAACTTGCCAGCCGGGAGTGGGACCAGGGCAACGAGCATTTCCAGCCGACCAGCTTCCAGGTATCCAACCTCACGGCCGGCACCGGTGCGCCGAACGTCATTCCGGGGGAGCTCAAAGCCCGCTTCAACCTGCGCTACTCGCCCGTGCAGACGCTCGATCAGCTCAAGGCGACCGTCGAGGAGATTCTCAGGCGCCACGGCGTGCGTTTTACGCTCGAGTGGTATCTGTCGGGCGAACCCTTCTACACGGCCGCCGGAGCATTATCGGATGCCGCGAGCGCGGCGGTGCGAGCGATTACCGGCACGCAGCCCAACTTCTCCACGGGGGGAGGTACGTCCGACGGACGTTTCATAGCGCCGCTGGGAGCACAGGTGGTGGAAATCGGCGTCGTCAACGCCAGCATTCACAAGATCAATGAATCGGTGCGAATCGAGGACATCGACTCGTTGCACGCGATTTACCTCTCACTGCTGCGCAATCTGCTGGCGTGAGCGCAGCGGGAAATTGACCCAGCCTCCGAACGCCCCCAGGGCCAGCGCCGCGATCAGCACCCAGCCGGGCATCGACAGTCCGAGAAACGTCCAGGTGACCCGCGCACATTCACCCGATCCGGCCAGCACCTTGCGGATCACATCGGTGAGCGGAAACACTTCCAGCAGGTAGTCGAGCGAGGCCCCGCAGGCCGGCACGCTGCCTTCGGGCTGATGCTGGATCCAGATATGTCGCGCCGACACGGCCGCGCAGCCAAGGCCTGCCACCAGCAGCAGCAGGCCATAGACCCGGGCGCCCGTGTGGCCGGGGTTGTGCAGCGCTGCCAGCAGGAACAGCAGGCCGCAGGCGGCGATGCCGACTCGTTGGAAAATGCACAGCGGGCAAGGTTCGAGGCCCAGCTGGGTCTGCGCGTACCAGGCATAGCCGAGCAACCCGAGGCAGACCAGCAGTCCTGCGGCGTTCAGCCCGCGCCGGGAGCTCAACGCCGGCCTCAACGCTGGCGGGCCGCGGCGCGTTCGGCCAGTTCACGCTCGACATGGTCGAGCGAGGTATGGCGCACATCCTTGCCGTGCACCATGTAGATGACGTACTCGCAGATGTTCTTGGCGTGATCGCCGATGCGTTCGAGCGAGCGCACCACCCACATGACATCCAGCCCGCGGCGGATGGTGCGCGGATCCTCCATCATGAAAGTGATGCACTGGCGCTGAATCGCTTCGTACTCCTCGTCGACCACCCGATCCTGCCGACAGGTCCTAAGAGCGGCGTCGGCATCCAGGCGCGCGAAGGCATCGAGGGTGTCATGCACGAGGACCTGGACCGTGCGACCGAGGTGCTTGACCTCTTTGTAGCGGTTTGCCGGGCGCTCGACGGTGGCCAGGCGTGCGGCAATGTGGCCGATCTTCTCGCACTCGTCGCCGATGCGCTCCAGATCGGTGATGGTCTTGATGGTCGCCACCAGCATGCGCAGATCGCCGGCCGCCGGTGCGCGCGTGGCCAGGATGCGGCTGCAGTCCTGATCGATGGCCACCTCCATGCCGTTGACCTTGTAGTCGTCCTGCGCGACCGCCTGTCCGAGCGAGCTGTCGCCCTCGACCAGCGCCGTCAACGCGCGCCCGAGTTGCTCCTCGACGAACCCACCCATGCCGAGCACCTTGCTGCGAACGTGCTCGAGATCCTCGTTGAAACGCTTCGAGGTGTGATGCGTGAGATCAGCGGCTTCCATGATGCGGCCTCACTGTCGAACGATGCGCGCTGGTGCGCTGTTATCCGGCCCACAATATAGCGCAAGCGCGCGCTCGTGCGCGCGAAGCGTGTCGCAGCCCAATAACATTCACGCCGCGCGCTCCACGCGTTCGCTGGGAAAATGGCAGGTGAAGCTACTGCCGCGACCTTCCTGGCTCTCGATCGAGAGCTGCGCCCCGTGCCGCTGCAGTACGTGCTTGACGATCGCCAGACCCAGACCCGAACCGCCGGTCTCGCGGCTTCGCCCGCTGTCGACCCGATAGAAGCGCTCGGTCAGGCGCGGGATGTGATCAGCGGCGATGCCGATGCCGGTATCGACCACGGAAAAGTGGCCGCCCTGCTCATCGGTCCACCACCGCATCTGCAGCGAGCCTTCCGCAGGGGTGTACTTGGCCGCGTTATCGACCAGGTTGGCGAAGGCAGAATGAATCAGTTCGTCTTCGCCCAGCAGTTTCGCGTTCGAATCGGCGTGCATGAGCACCTGTGCCGGATGCGCCGTGCGCGCCAGCACGTCGCGGCGCAGTTGCGACATGAGCGCGACCACATCGATGGGTTCGGAAGGCGCAGCGCGGTCGGAGGCCTCGAGCCGCGACAGGTCCAGCAGGTCCTGCACGATGCCGGTCATGCGCAGCGCCTGGCGGCGCATCTCCTGCAGCGGCGCGATGATCGCCGGCTCGATGCCGGGATCCTGGGTGAGGGTCTCGAGATAGCCTGAAATCACCGTCAGCGGCGAGCGCAATTCATGCGAGGCGTTGGCGACGAAATCCTTGCGCATCGCTTCGAGCCGGGCCTGGCGGGTCACATCGCGCACCAGCGCCAGCAGCTGTCCTGCCCCATAGGGAACGATCTGTATCGACAGATACTGCTCGACGCCGACGTTCGATCGCAGGATCACCGGCAAGGCGTACTGTCCGCCACGCAGATAGCGCACAAAGCCCGGCGTGCGCACCAGGTTCTCGATGCGCAGGCCAATGTCACCCTTGCCGCGCAGCCCGAGCAGCCGCCCGGCGGTACGGTTGAACCAGAGAATCTCGGCCTGGGGGTTCAGCACCACCACGCCATCGGGCATGGCCGCGGTCGAGCGGCGCAGCTCGCGCAGCAGGCGCAGCAGGCGCTGCTTGTGAAACTGCTTGCGCCGGTAGAGGCGCACGATCATCGCCACCAGATCGCCCCAGGGTCCCGCCATCTCGGGAGCCAGCGTGGGCTCGTCGCGCCGCAGCCAGCGCAGGACGCGCAGCAGATCGGACAGCTGCAGCAGTAGGTAGACGGCCAGAGCCAGTCCAACGCCGATCCAGATCTCGCCGAACAGCGCGCCCGCTCCAGCGCCCAGCAGCACGGCGCACGCCAGGCGCGCGCTCAGAAACAACCAGGCCGGGGAATTCATCTGCGCAGGCGCGCCGGTCGCGAACTCTCAGGCCTCGGGCCGCGCGGAAAAACGATATCCGGCGCCGCGCACGGTTTGCACCAGCCGATCGTAGCCAAAATCTTCCAGCGCCTTGCGCAGGCGTCGCACGTGTACGTCGATGGTGCGCTCCTCGACATACACGTTGCCGCCCCAGACCCGATCGAGCAGCTGTTCGCGGCTGTAGACGCGTTCCGGGTGGGTCATGAAGAATTCAAGCAGACGGTATTCGGTGGGACCCAGCGGCACCGTGCGCGCGCCCACCATGACCCGATGGCCGGCTCGATCCAGGGTCAGCTGATCGAATTGGACGCGCTCGGACTCATCCTGGCTGCCGCTGCGACGCAGCACCGCGTTGACGCGGGCCACGAGTTCGCGCGGCGAGAACGGCTTGGTCATGTAGTCATCGGCGCCGCCATCGAGCCCGGCGACTTTGTCGCCCTCCTCGGCCCGCGCGGTCAGCAGAATGACGGGCAAGTCGCGCGTGTCGCGTTCGCGCTTGAGCGAACGGGTGAGTTCCAGGCCGCTGGTGTCGGGCAGCATCCAGTCGATCAGCATCAGATCGGGTCGGCGATCGGCCAGCGCCGCGCGCGCGGCACGACAGTCCTCCGCCTCGCGCACTTCAATCATCTCGCGAATCGGGCGCTCGTCTTCGACGATCAAAATCTGCTTTGAAGTCATATTGTTGCAACCATTGGGGGACACCTTAGGGCGCATTTGTTGCACGCGCATGACAGGCTCGCAATTCTGTCAGTTTCGTGACGGCAGCGCTGCGACTTCGTCGCGTAAATACACGGGTTGAGCCGATTCGGGTGCCACCGCGCCTTCGAGGCCATCGATCGCCGCAAGCTCGGCAATCTCGCGCGCACGCGGGCGCAAATGCCCGAAGACCGGCGCGAGCACCGGGCCCGGGAGCGCTCGCAGGGCGGCCCCATAGGCCTCAAATCCCGAGCCGGCACCGCAGACCGCAGCGCCACTCCACTCGGGCGGCAGGTGCACACCGGCAGGGAAATCCAGCGCTTCGGGTTGACGTTCCAGCGGGCTGCCCGGCTCGGGTCCGTCCGCTTGATAGCAGGCCCAGTAGACCTGCGCCATGCGGGCATCCTGACAGACCAGGACGCGGGGCGGCGCCCCCGGCTGCAGCAGCGCCTGTTGCGCCAGTGCCCGCAGATCCGACACGGGCAGCAGCGGCAAGCCCGACGCGAACCCCAACCCCTGCGCCACGGCCACGGCAAGCCGCACGCCCGTGAAGCCACCCGGTCCGCGCCCGAATGCGATGGCATCGAGCTGACTTAAGGTGAGCGCCGCCTCGGTCAGCAACTCCGCCACCATGCCGAGAATCAATTCCCCCGAACCGCGCGCCCGCGCGTCCTCGCGTACGCGGCATTCGCCATCGACATAAAGAGCCGCCGAGCACAGCTCCGTGGCGGTATCCAGCGCCAGTATCTTCACACCGGCACGGCGGCGGAGACGGCACCATCGATGGCGTCCACGGCGCCGGCGGCGCTGCTGCGCTCGCCAAGCTCGCGCAGCAGCTGCAGTGCCGCCTCGATGTCCCTGGTCTGCGCCATCGGCGGCAGACTCGATAGGAACACGCTCCCGTAGCTGCGTCCGCGCAGGCGCGGGTCGCAGATCATCACCACCCCGCGATCATCCTCGCTGCGAATCAGGCGGCCCACACCCTGCTTGAGCGTGAGCACCGCCTCGGGCAGCTGATAGTCGCGAAAAGCGCTGGCACCCTGGGACTCGAGGTGCTCGATTCGCGCACGCACCACCGGATCCTCGGGCGAGGCGAACGGCAGCCTATCGATGAGCACCAGGCGCAAGGCCGAACCCTGGACGTCCACGCCCTCCCAGAAACTCGCCGTGCCGAGCAGCACGGCACAGCCGCTGGCGCGGAATCGGCGCAGCAACTGCTCGCGCGGCGCCCGGCCCTGGACCAGCAGCGGCCATTGCGCCGGAAGCAGCCGCTCCAATATGCCCGCGGCAGCCCGCAGCGCCCGGTGACTCGTGAAGAGCAGAAACGCGCCGCCGCCGGACGCCTCGATGAGCGGCCGGGCCGCAGCGACCACCGCAGCGGTGTACCCAGGGCTTGCAGGTTCCGGCAGGCCGGCCGGCAGGTACAGCAGCGCCTGGCGCGCGTAGTCGAAGGGACTTTCATAGCGAACTGTGGCCGCGGCCGTAAGTCCCAGGCGCGAGGCGAAGTGTCCGAAGTCCTCACGCACCGCCAGTGTTGCGGAGGTGAAAATCCATGCGCTGCGGTTCGCCGTCAGCAAGGCGTTGAACCGGCTCGAGACATCGTAGGGCAGCAACCGCAGCTGAAATCCGCGTGCGTGAATCGTGACGGTGCGGGCGCCGTCCACGTGCAACTCATCCACGTGCGATTCCTGCGCGCGCGATCCGTCCAGCAACAGCGCCAGGGCGCGCATCAGCTCCGCGGTGCGCGGCTCGAAGGACTCGAATCCCCGCTCGGAGCCCAAGGGACGCAACTGCTCGCGCAACTGCGCCAGCGCTTCTTCGAGTTCCTCGAGACAGCCGCGCGCGGTATCCCCCAGCTCGCGCCAGGCCAGTTGACGCTCCTCGCGACCGAAGGCCGCCACGCACTCGCCCAGTGCGCGCTCGAGCGGCTCGATGATGCCCGGATCCAGTCCCGCGAGCTTGATCTGCGTGCGCAGGTCGGCCGCCAGCGCCTCGACCTGTCGGCTGGCGAAACTGACACCGAAAAACTCGCTGACCAGGTCCGGCAATTGATGAGCCTCATCGAGAATGACGGCATCAACGCTGGGCAACAGGTCGCCGAAGCCATCCTCCTTGAGCGCCAGGTCTGCCAGCAGCAGGTGGTGATTGACCACGACAATGTCGGCCTCGAGCGCGGTGCGCCGCGCCTCGAGCACATGGCATTGCGAATAGTGGCCGCAACGCTGCCCCAGGCAGTTCTCGCGCGTCGAGGTGATGTGGGGGCGCAGCGGGTGGGCATCGGCCAGCTCGGGCAGCTCCGCCAGATCGCCGCTGCGCGTGGCAAGGGACCAGTCCGTGATGCGTGCCAGCAGCGGGTCGCCGGCCGCCGGCAGCAGATCCCCCTGCCGTCCGATGCTCTCCAGGCGCGCCCGGCACAGATAGTTGCTGCGCCCCTTGAGCAGCGCCACACGGGCGGGTCGCCCGAGGGCGGCGGCGAGCAGCGGCAGGTCGCGGTGATAGAGCTGATCCTGCAGCGTGCGTGTGCCGGTCGATATGAGCACCCGGAGCCCCGAGAGCAGGGCCGGAACCAGGTAAGCGAAAGTCTTCCCGGTACCGGTGCCGGCCTCCACCAGCAGCGCCTCCCGCAGCTCCAGCGCCTCGCTGATGCGCGTGGCCATCTGCTGCTGCGAGGGGCGTTCGCGGAAGCCCTCGAGGGCGCGGCTGAGCGGGCCCTCGGTGCTGAATATGGCAGTGAAATCGGACATCGCTGGATTATGCAACCTATGCTTGCGCCCAAATACCCCGCAACTTCCGGCCCCCCGGTATAATTCGAGGATTCGGTGTTCCCAAGATCCCGAGGATATGTCATGGCGACCGCCCCCCACACGCTGGCTTCTTTATCGGATATCTCGAAAAAGGTCGCGGACTGGGTGGCCGAGGTTCGCGAGCTGACCCAACCGGATCGCGTGCAGTGGTGCGACGGTTCGCAGATGGAATTCCGGCGCCTGCGCGGCGAGCTGGCTGCGCGCGGGGAAATGCACGAGCTGAACCAGAAGAGCTTTCCCGGCTGCTTTCTGTCGCGTTCGGATCCGAGCGATGTGGCCCGGGTCGAACACCTGACCTATATCTGCACGCGCTCCCGCGACGATGCAGGCCCTAACAATCACTGGATGGACCCGGTCGAAGCTAGACCTAAGATGCGGGAGCTGTTCCGTGGCTGCATGAAGGGGCGGACGCTTTACGTCGTGCCCTATTGCATGGGTCCGCTCGATTCGCCCTATGCCCGCTGCGGCGTGGAGATCACCGACAGCGCCTATGTGGTCATGAAAATGTCGCTCATGACCCGCATGGGGCGCGATGCGCTCGAGCGCATCGCCACCGAGGGCGACTTCGTGCGCGGCCTGCACTCCACTGGCGATCTCAATCCAGCGCGGCGTTTCATCATGCATTTCCCCGAAGAGCTCTCGATCGAGAGCTTCGGTTCCGGCTACGGCGGCAACGCGCTGCTGGGCAAGAAATGCCATGCGCTGCGCATCGCCAGCTGGCAGGCGCGCGATGAAGGCTGGCTTGCCGAGCACATGCTGATCGTCGGGCTCACCAATCCGCGCGGCGAAACTCACTATGTCGCGGCGGCGTTCCCCTCGGCCTGCGGCAAAACCAATCTGTCGATGCTGATCCCTCCGGATTCTCTGCCGGGATGGAAGATCACGACCATCGGCGATGACATCGCCTGGTTGCAGCCGGGGCCCGACGGGCGGCTCTGGGCCATCAACCCCGAGTCCGGCTACTTCGGTGTCGCCCCGGGCACCAACGCCAAGACCAACCGTAACGCCTTCGAGATGGTCCAGCACGACACCCTGTTCACCAACGTGGCGCTGACGGCGAACAACGAGCCCTGGTGGGAAGGGCTCGATGGCCAGCCGGCGATCGACTGGCTGGGTCGGCCGTATGACGCCAAGATTGGACCCGCGGCACATCCGAATTCACGTTTCACCGTCGCGGCCACGCAGAATCCGGCCTATGGCAAAGCCGCGGAGGATCCGCGCGGCGTGCCGATTTCAGCATTGATTTTCGGCGGTCGCCGCCGCCAGCTGGCACCGCTGGTGTACGAAGCGCGCAATTGGTCGCACGGCGTACTCGTGGGTGCCTCGGTGGCTTCGGAGACCACGGCTGCCGCGACCGGCCAGGTCGGCGTCGTGCGGCGCGATCCCATGGCCATGAAGCCCTTCTGCGGCTACAACTTTGGCGACTACTGGGCGCACTGGTTCCGGATGGGCATCGCGGTGAAGAACCCGCCGCGCATCTTTCACGTCAACTGGTTCCGCCAGGATGCCGCGGGCAAGTTCCTCTGGCCCGGTTTTGGCGAAAACCTGCGGGTGCTCTCCTGGATTCTCGATCGCTGCGCGCAGCGCATCGGCGCCGTGGAGACACCGATCGGGTACATGCCCCGTTCCTCGGATCTGAACACCCAGGGCCTCAACATCACGCCGGCGGCACTCGAGGAACTCACCGCGGTGCCACCCGAGGCGTGGCGGCAGGAGGTCACTGATCTGCGCGCCTACCTGCAGAGCTTCGGTTCGCGCCTGCCCGCGCAGATGAGTGCCGAGGTTGATGCCCTGGCAGCGCGGCTCGGCTAACCGAGGCGCTGACTGTCTTCGGTCAACTGTCTTCGCAGACGAAGTGGATCGTCAGCGGGGAGTCGCGATCGGGAATACGTCCCAGCCCGATGAGGCCCTCGCCCTTGATCGGCATGCTGTCGCGGCGAACGAAGGCCTCTTCTTCGCCGCTGATCTTCACGAAGGTCCCATTGGTGCTCTGATCGGTGAGCGTGAAGCGATTGCGGCTGAACTCGATGCGCGCGTGCAGACGTGAAATCAGATTGCCGCGAATGACGATATCGTTGTCGTCGGCGCGGCCGATGGCCACATGCGGATGCTGCTCGTCGAGCACCACTTCGGTGGTCTGCACCGACAACCGCAGCCGGCGCGGCCGCCGTGCCTCGCGTCCGTTCAGTGCAATCGAGGGCAGCATGCTCGTGACATCCTCGGTCTGCCAGAGCACCTCGTAGAGTGCGACTTCCCCGCCCTGACCCCGGATCACGGCGACATCGATCTGACGTACCGAGGCGCGCCACTCGGGGGAGAGGCGCTCGACCGTCGCTGAAGTGGTAATGATCTGCCCGGCCTTGGCCTGGCTGGTCATGCGATTGGCGGTGTGCACGCTGGCGCCGAAGACATCGCGATTCTCGAGCACGACCGAACCGAAGTGGCAGCCGATCCGGATGGCCACCGGCTGGCCTTCCAC
>Ga0302316_10003289_pt1 | contig 11076 bp, 8 predicted proteins | sample III_Palsa_N3_2_FD_200456 | JGI IMG/M metagenome (GOLD analysis project Ga0302316, IMG submission 200456) | Peat permafrost microbial communities from Stordalen Mire near Abisko, Sweden - III_Palsa_N3_2 | ecosystem: Environmental > Terrestrial > Soil > Palsa > Peat permafrost | place: Sweden... | reverse complement strand
ATAGTTCGCGAGACTTGTATAGATGAAGGAACCATTTGCGTTGCCGCCGTTGTTCAACGCCTCACGGGTCGCACGCAAGCGTCCGCCGAAACGGATGAAGTTTTTCTTCAACTGCACTGACGTGTAGTTCTGGAACTCGTAGTGGTCCTGATGATCCGAAGAGTTCCGGTTGCCGGAGCCGCCGCCCGTGAAGAAGCCCGAGGCGCTGACCCTTGGATCGTTGCTGAGTACCGTGTTTGCATTGTGCTCGCGCTCATATTCAAAGCGGGTCTCGTTGATGAGCTTCTGGCTCCACGTCTGGGTGTCGCTCATCTGCAAAATATTGCTGAGATTGCTGCTGTCATAGCCTGCTGTCGGCAGCGTCAGGTTTCCGAGACCTGCGTTGGTGGAAGTGTTATCCACGAACTGATAGCGAACCGTCAGCACGTTCTTTGTGCCGAGCGCAAGATCGAGACGCGGATTGAAGTCGCCGCGAATCTGCGGGAAGAATGTCGACACCTGGTAGGGCGTCGACACGCAGCCTGCCTGCCCGGGCGCGCAGAGCGTCGTGGGACTGGATGGCAACGCGGAGATGGTCGCGTTCGTGAACTCGTCGTCCTGGATCTGACGGAACGATCCGCCGAGGTTGTACGATGCGTTCTTGTTGATCGGACCAGTGAGGTTGCCGAACAGAAAATCAGTGTGATACGAGGGCTGGGCTGTCGTGGTCAGTGGATTGCCTGAGTTGAATTGCGAAGGGTCGTAGTTGAACTGCAGGTTGCCGTGGATCTTGTCGGTGCCGGGCTTGGTAAAAACTTCCACGCGACCGTAGCCGAGCTTGTCGTACTCCGCCGAGAAGGGGTTCTGGTTGATGCGGATCTCGCGGATGGAGGACTTCGGGGGAAGCTGGCCGCCTGTGAAGCCGTCCACGTAGATCTGCCCGCCGTTGGGACCAGCCGAAGGGCCAGCGAGCGCGGTCAGTTCGCTTTCGAGTTCGTCGGGGTCGTCGGAGAGCGCTTCGAGGTCCTTGCCGGTGATGACCTGCGAGTCGGCGTTGCTGTCGGGGTCCACGCTGAGCTGGATGGCGTTCGCGTCCACGTTGACAACCTGGGTCTGCTCGCCGACCTTGAGCTTGGCGTCGACGGTTGTGCTGGGCACCGCGGGAATCTTGAGGTTCACCACGGAATAGGCCGAGAAGCCGGGCATCGTGACCAGCAGCGTGTAGGCGCCGGGAGCGACGTTGGTGCTGTAGGTGCCATCGCTGCCGGACTTCGTCTTCACGGCGCTGCCGTGCGCTGGAGTAAATGTCACGGTCGCGCCGGGGATCAACTCGCCATCCGGATCGGCGATGGTGCCATGCACCCGGGTTCCGCCCGTTGCAACGGCTTGTGTGCCGGTTGCTGTTGCAGGTGCAGGTGCCGGGGATTGCGATACGGCAGGAAGGGCCAGTAACGAAAGACTACAAACCAACATCAGCGCTTTGCGCAAAGACATCATCACTCCTAGAGTTCATTAGCTAATTAGCTACACCAATTCAAGTACCGCTCTTTCATCGGGAGGGGTGCGATACCCCGCCGAACCTGCGGTCTAACATTGCAAACTTTGAGCCCGTCGAACTACGGCTACGCTCGATTACTGTTGACCGCCATCCGGTGATGCGCCGCCAACGCTCCACGGCGACAGGGTCATCGATTCCCCGGCGGGCGCGGCCAGGATCGGCTCCACTCCTGCGAGCAAAGTGATGGCCGTCTCTTTATTGGACGCCGCTCCTGAGGAAGTAGCGACAATCATTACGGCTTCGCCCACCTTTAGCCCGCCGAGCGTCTCCGTGGGCAGGCGCGAGAGCATCTGCGAAAGATCCATCCCTGCCCGTCCAGCAGCGCGGCGTGGATCGCTATCTCCAGAGCCCGCGGCAGCCGGAGCGGCTGCATGGGCTGCACCGGCACCACTCGCGCCGGGTGTAGTTCCATGCATGCGCGCAGCCATCATCGTCGCCATCTGGGCGGGAATGCGGCGTACATCGCTGTTCGCCGTCAACGTCACCGTCACACTCTTCTTTGTAGTGAGGTCCTTCAACGTAACCGTGCCGCCCGTGCCATCAATGCTGGCGATCGTGCCGGAGAAATTGCGGAACGTGCCGGCTACAATCTCATCGGCCTGAATGCTCAAGCCGTCCTCCGACTTGGTGCCGCGGACGCGCAGTTGATCTCCCGGCAGGATCGCCGCCAGGCTGCTGCCTACAGCGTCCTGAAAGCGGATCGAATCGCCCGCGTAGTGCCGAACAATGGTCGCCTGCGACACCTGAACCGTAATGGTCTTCAGCCCGCTCGAAAGTACGATCGTGCCGGCTCCGGCGTTCACTGACTTCACAATACCGCCGCTGCCATGCGCCCAAGCCGCTTCTTCCTGCTCGTGGCTCTGCGCGATCGCAGCCGATTTCATCAGGACGACGCGTTCCGCCGTCAGCGTCGTTCCGGTATCGCTCGCGCTGCCATTGACGAGGACCTTGTCACCCACCGCAATGTCGCTGATCTGGCCCGGCGTCGCGGACTTTAGATCGTGGCTGCCCGGTGCGACATCGAGAATTTTCGCACTGTCGGGAACCGTCACCGTATAGTCCTGGCCGGCGGCGGTCGTCATCGTGATCGTATTGCCGCTGACGGTCTTTACCGTACCCATCGCGTGCGGAGCCTGCGCTGCCGCCGCAACGCCCAGAACACCCGCCATCGCCAGAATTGTGGCGCGTTGCCAGTATCTGTGGGTTGTACCCAAAACTCTCATCTTCATCGCGGCTGTCATCACACGGCTCCTCGCCCTCAAACAATGTAGCCTTCACGGCACAGAAAAATGTTGTTGAGGCGCTCTATTTGAGGATACGGGACAGAGCGGGAAAGGTTTCAAATATTAACGCGTCGTACTGCGATAAAATGGCGTCTGACATGTATCATTGCCTGTTTTACGGCAGGACTGACTCGTTCGCCACCGGCAGATCCAGATGCGACGGGTACTTCGCCGAGCCAAAGATCGTCACGGTCTCCGGTTTGTAGGCCGAAGCCGAAGCCGTCATGATATTCGGCACATACGTCTGCGGATTGCGGTCGTAGAGCGGGAACCAGCTCGACTGCACCTCCACCATCGTCCGGTGGCCCTTCAAAAACGTGTGGTCGACACCGTGCAGGCTCCACTTGTACTCGTTCACTTCGCCAGGCTTTACGGGCTCAGGCTGCGTAAAGCTGTTGCGGTAGCGACCGCGCAAGATCTCGTCCACCACCATCAACTGATAGCCACCCTGCCCGTTCGGCGCGTCGTCTGGGTACACATCGATCAGCTTCACGATCCAGTCGGAATCGCTGCCCGTCGTAGCGGCGAAGATGTCGGCAACGACGTCGCCCGTAACCGTGAGATCGCCCGTCAACACAGGCGTCTCAAAGTTTGCGAGATCCTTGCGATCGCTCACGAATCGCTGGTCTTCTACCAGCCATGGGCGCCACGTGGACTTCTCCCCATAGGTCGATTGGACGGGGCGGTGCCTGTACGGAACCGGGTCTGCGGGATCCGCGACATAGGCGGCTGCCTTCACGTTGTAGTCGCCCGTCGGCTCGGTGAAACTCAACTTCTTCTCCGGTTGGAGATAGACGCGCTTGTTGCTAAAACCCTCCACGGGCGGCCAGATCGCATAGCGATGCCACTTGTTTTCTCCTGTGCGGAAGCTGGCCGTATCCTGCAGATCAAAACCGGGCTTGCCCTTGAGATAAAGCTCAAAGAACGGCGCTTCCAGCACGCGGCGATAGATCGCACTCGTGGGCACGCCGTCAAAGGTCACCTTGCCGAAAGGGCTTGCCAACTCGTCACCAAGCCCATGCGACCAGCCGCCGTGGTTCCACGGTCCAAGCACCAGAAAAACCTTATGCAGCGGGTCGTTCGGCGTCTCGTGCGCTCGCAGGGCCGCGTACTCGGCCTGCGTTCCCCACATATCTTCCTGGTCCCAGTAGCCACCAACCTCCAGCGTAGGAACCTCGGGCTTGCCCAGACGCCGCTCGACCGCCATGTCCTGCCAGAACTTCGTGTAAGTCGGCTCCGTCAGGAACTTGTGCGCAGTCGGCAGGTCCTGCATCGACGCGGACTTCGCCGCTCCCTCAAAGTTTGTGTGCTTCAGGAAGAAGTTGTACTGGTCTTCCTTCGAGTCGGCCACGACATCATCCTTCTGCGCCTCTAGCTCTTGCACATAGTCGAAGCCGTAGCTCTCGCGAAGGGCACCGTTGTGGAAGAAGTCGTCGCCCATCCAGACATCGGTCATCGGCGCCTGTGGGCTGATCGCCTTCACGGCCGGGTGCGCGTCGATCCCGGCCATCATCGCCAGGAACCCCGGGTAGCTAACGCCGAAAACGCCGACCTTGCCGTTGTTGTTCTTCTCATGCTTCAGCAGCCAGGTGATGGTGTCGTTCGTGTCCGTGGTCTCGTCCACATCGTTCTTCGACGCGTGATTCACCACTGGACGGTTCATCACAAACTGGCCGCCGGACTTGTAGCGCCCGCGAATATCCTGCGCTACAAAGATGTAGCCGCTGGCCGCCAGTTCGGGCTTGCTTCTGGCGACCACCTTGTCGGTGTAACCATCGACACCATAAGGCGTCCGCGAGAGCAGAAACGGCAGCGCGGGTCCTGACTTTTCGCTGTCAGCCGGTCGCAGAATCACGGTGTGCAACGTGACACCGTCACGCATCGGAATCATCTCTTCGGTGCGCACGTAAGCCGGAATCGCCGGTGCTGTTGCTGTAACAGCGGGTGCCTGACCCTGCGCCGCCGCGACCAAACCCATGCCAAAGACCACAACCAGCAGCTTCTTCACGCAATCTCCTTAACAACTCAAATCAACCCTGCCCGCGACGAAAAACCGCCTCCGCAGTTGGACTGCGACGACGGTTTTTCCCGCAGACAAAAAGTACGCGCCGCACTTACTGTCCTGTCAGATTCCCTGGGCTATCGGCGCCCTGCCAGCCCTGGCGCGAATGGGAGCCGTCGCAGAACGGACGCTTCTCGCTCAACCCGCAACGGCACAAACTGATCGCCGGCTTGCCCGTCAGGTCCCACTCCATGCCGTCGGCATCCTTCAGCACAATGTGACCCTCAACCCGCAGTGGCCCATTGGGCTTCACCGTAATATGAACTGGTTCGTCTGCCATAAAAATCCTCCATGCAACTCGCTCAGAATAGCAGCGCCACGCTGTGACTTTTCCTACTCACTGGTCTTTGCCTATTCCAGGTCAACCATCACATTGTCGACATAGCAGTATCCCCAGGTCTCGCCGGGCTCTACCGACCGCATCACTGGATGCTTCGTCTCGTGGAAATGAGCGGTCGCATGGCGGTGCGGCGAAGAATCGCAACAGGCCACATGCCCGCAGTTCAGGCACTCGCGCAGATGCACCCACGTGCCGCCGATTTTTATGCAATCCTCACAACCCTTGGCGTAGCTCGCCGCCGCGCCGGGAACCTTCTTCAGACCCTCAAAGTGATGACATGCCATACGACCTCCAGTTGTCAGTTCTCAGTTGTTAGTTATTAGTTCACAGGCCCGATCCTTCTCGCTCTTCGCGACAACTAAAAACTGACAACTAAGAACTAAGAACCAACACCTGTGCGGCTAGCAACTCTCGAATGCCCTTCTCCGCCACATCCAGCATCTCGTTCAACTGCGCGCGAGAGTAGTTCCCCTTCTCCGCCGTCGCCTGAGTTTCCACGAAGCCGCCGTCCGTGGTCATCACGACGTTCATGTCCACCTCGGCGCGCGAGTCTTCCTGATATTCGAGATCGAGCAGCACCCGACCATCCACAATCCCCACACTCGTCGCTGCCACCATCTGCTTCAGCGGAGATTGCTTCAGCGAACCTGCCGCGACCAGCTTCTGCAGTGCCAGAGCCAGCGCCGTGCAAGCGCCCGTAATCGCTGCCGTACGCGTGCCGCCATCGGCCTGCAACACATCACAATCCAGGATCACCGTGCGCTCCCCGAGAAGTGTCATATCGACGACAGACCGAAGACTGCGGCCAATGAGACGCTGAATCTCATGCGTTCGCCCACCGATCTTTCCCTTCTCGGCCTCGCGCGGCGAGCGCGTCAGCGTTGCCCGTGGAAGCATTCCGTACTCCGCCGTCACCCAACCGCGGCCGGAGTTCCGCATCCACCCCGGCACCCCATCGGTCACCGTGGCATTGCACAGCACACGCGTGTGCCCTACCTCGATCAACACCGAACCCTCGGCCATCGCCACAAACCCCGGCGTCAGCTTCAACCCTCGCGCTTGGTCCGCTGTGCGGCCACCGCTTCGAAACAACTCAATTCCATCGCTCATTCCGACCATTCTATAGACTGCTGCCGCTCGGCCGTCTGTCAGCAGTGCAAGTCAGAAAATCCAGCCGCAACAATTTACACAAACGGTACCGGGTGACCGGTTTTGCTCAACCGCGCCTCCGTTCCAGACGGCTCTGCGTCATAATGAGACAAAATCCGAGGTATACGGGCCCCTTTCGGGAAACTGAATGCCATTTTGGAACGAGCTGTAAAACCCATATTCCAGAGGCAACTCCGGGATACGGCACAATTTTTGCTATCCCATTTTGGGAATGAAAATTCCCGGAATGGCTTGTCTTCTGTTTCGTTTTCCCATTATTCATCAATGACTTACGAAGCTAATCCACTTTGGAACGCGACGTGCTTTCTTTATGTAGCAAGAAGTAAGTTCTAAGAACAATTCGGAGAACGACCCATGCAGGCCCAACCGCTGAGCAACACAGCCGCAGAAACTTCCTTTCTGTTTCGACCCTTCCTCCAACCTAAGCTACTCCTATCTGAGCCCTCAGGCTGCATCACCGGGGAGGGCCTATGCTGAGCGCGAGAGCGGCTGAGCCGCAGCTCCTCTCGCCCAATGATTCGCGTGCTCATGCCCCAAACCCGGGACAAACTCCCGAGGCCTCTGTTGGACCTGTGCTGAGGCCCGTGCTGCATGTGCTGGTAGTCGATGAAGACCCTCCTGTACGCAAAGCCTGCGCCGAGATAGCTGCCGGCATGGGCTTTGCCACCCTGATGGCAGAGTCCCTGCATGCCGCGCGTTCCATCCTGGCGCGCCAGCCTATCGATCTCATCCTGCTCGATCTCAAGCTGCCCAGCGGCAGCGGGCTGCTGCTGCTCGAGGAGATTCGTGCCCGTTACCCTGAGACCGTGGTCGTGGTGACGACCGCCTTCGCCACGGTGAACTCGGCCGTGGAGGCCATGCGCATCGGCGCCAGCGACTATCTGACCAAGCCGTTTTCGCTAGAAGAGCTGACTACAGTGCTGGAACGTTCAGCACAACGCCGCGCCTTCGATCTCGAATCCCGCACACTGCGCGACCGTATGCGCACAGGCGTCGGGATGGGGACGCTGGTGGGCCGCGCCCCTGCCATGGAGAAGCTCTATCGCATCCTCTCCAAAGTCGCCACCAGCTCGCATCCGGTGCTCATACTGGGAGAGTCGGGGACGGGCAAGGAGCTCGTCGCGCAGGCCATCCACGTCAACGGCCCGAACGCCGGCAAACCGTTCATCCCGATCGACTGCAGCTCGCTGGTTCCAACGCTGATTGAGAGCGAACTCTTCGGCCATGTGAAGGGCGCCTTTACCGGGGCGAACCGGGCGAAGACCGGCCTGCTTGCTGCCGCCGAGGGTGGCACCGTCTTTCTCGATGAGATTGGCGAACTGCCGCTCGATCTGCAGGCCAAGCTATTGCGCGCCCTACAGGAGAGAGAGATCCGGCCGGTTGGCGCGACCCATGCCGTGCCCATCTCCGCACGAGTGCTCGCGGCCACCAACCGCGACCTGCCCGCGATGATCGCCAGCGGCCGCTTTCGAAAGGACCTTTATTTCCGGCTCAACGTAGTCACTCTACGCATCCCGCCGCTGCGCGAACGAAGGAGCGATATTCCACTGCTGGCCGCGCATGTGCTCGAACGCATTCGTCTGGAAAACGGCATGATCTACAGCTTTTCCGACGATACGTTGCGCCTGATGAACGAGTACGAATGGCCGGGCAATGTGCGCGAGCTAGAGCACGCCATCGAACGCGCCTGCGCGCTCTCCAGCGGCCCGGTATTGCACATGGCCGACTTCCCCACGCAGTTGCAGGACCACCGTATGCACGTCGAAAACCGGATCGCAGGGGACGCGACGCACAGTCACGAAGCCTTGCCCGATCACGGCGTCGTTTCCATTGCCGCACTCGAAAAGCAGGCGATCCTCAGCACGATCCGGCAGCTTAAGGGCGACAAGCTGATGGCTGCGCGGCTGCTCGGCATCGGCAAAACGACACTTTATCGCAAGCTGAAGGAGTACGGCATCGACGAAGTGTCTGATTCCATTGCTCAATAGCTCGCTCTCAAGGCCATCAAGGAGGCTCGAATGATGCACCCGATTCTCATCATCGCGGACGTTGCTTCCGCTCGCGCTGTCGCCGATGTGCTTCAGCGGGAGCTCGATGTGGCTGTAGAAGTCGTCTCTACCCGCCGCGCTGGGCTGGCGGCGCTGCGGCGGGGCGATTACTCGCTGCTGCTGCTGGAAGAAGGCCTCGCGGCCTCAGATGCCGAGGCTACCGGACTTCTCTACCAGAAGGCGCTCGCTACGCCGGTGCTGGAACTGAGCATTGCTCTCTCCGGCGCCCCACGCGTCCTCCGGCAGGTGCGGGCGGCCCTTACGCGCCGCGCCTACGACCAGGCGCAGGCCCGCGAGGCCGCCACTATCGAGTTGCACAACGAGTTGAAGTCGTCTCTCACGGGGCTGTTGCTGGAGTCGCAACTGGCCCTGCGCGAGGCACAGCCGGGGCATTCGGCAAAACTCCGCCACCTGGTTGAACTAGCGGGGAATTTATGTGATCGCCTGCAGGCCTGACACACGTCAAAACGCGCGAAAACCGCACAAATGCGCTGCATCCTCTCTATCCGGCTGTGTACAATCGCAGCCTGAGCACGCGTGCCTTGCGCGCGAATAAAGACCACGGAGGTCGATAGAAACATGAAACTTACGCCCGGAAAACTTGCCGGCCTGAAGGCCGTTTCCAACGAGCGCGGCGTGATCGCCGCTGCTGCTATGGATCAGCGCGGCTCGTTGCAGAAGTCGCTTGCCAAGGAGCGCGGCGCCGCGGCTACCGGGCATGACCTTGAGGTCTTCAAGACGCTTGTTACCGAGGTCCTGACCCGATATGCGTCTGCTATTTTGCTGGACCCTGAGTATGGCCTGCCTGCCTCGAAACACCGCAATGGCAAGGGTTTACTGCTGGCCTATGAGAAGACGGGCTACGACTCCAACACGCATGGGCGGCTGCCTGATCTGCTTGATCTTTGGAGTGTTCGGAGGCTGAAGGAAGCGGGGGCTGATTGCATCAAGATTCTGCTGTACTACACGCCGTTTGAGAAGCCTGTTGTCAATGACTTGAAGCATGCGTGGATTGAGCGCATTGGCGATGAGTGTTTGGCGCACGATATACCGTTTTTCCTTGAGTTTGTCGGCTATGACGCTGATGGCGGGGATGAGAAGACTGTTGAATATGCGCGTCGAAAGCCATCGATTGTGGCGGGGGCGATGGAGGAGTTTTCGAAGTCTCGTTATGGGGTGGATGTGCTGAAGGTGGAAGTGCCTATCCAGATGGAGTTTGTGGCTGGAACTCGTGCTTATAAAGGGGAAACGGCCTATACGCGGGAGGAGGCGATGCAGCTTTTCCGCGATCAGGCGGCTCTTACTGAGAAGCCGTTTATTTATCTTTCGGCGGGTGTTTCAAACCCGGTTTTCATTGAAACCCTTGAATTAGCAGGGGAATCGGGGGCTGCGTTCAATGGAGTGCTGTGTGGGCGGGCTACGTGGAAGGATGGAATTGCGATCTTTGCCAAGCAGGGAGAGGGTGCGTTCCGCCAATGGCTTGAAACTACAGGGGTTGAGAACATTACGAACGTCAATAATGCGCTGAAGGCGGCGACTCCGTGGCTGGGCAAGATCGAAAACGCGTAGAGCCAATAAAGACGGGGGTTTTGACGGTGCATGGACGGTGAGGGGCATGGTCCTCGACGGTCCGTTTTACGGTGACCACGGTGGACTTTACGGTGCGTTTATCGCACGGTGAGCCGGGGCGATTTTCTTGCGTCAGGAATCCTGCTTGCCCTAGACTCATGGCACCCATGCGAACCCTTCTGCGCTCTTTCGCCCTTCTTGCTGCCCTGTCCCCTGCCCTGCCGGTTGTCGCACAGACCTATACGCCCAAGACCATCCGGATCGAGGGTGCGACGGGGATGGATACCGACCAACTGCTGGGCATTGCAAACCTGAAGCCCGGGACGCTTAGCAAGGAGCAGATTGAGGGTGCGCTACAGCGGCTGGGCGACACGGGGATGTTCACCGACCTGAGCTATACGGTCAGTTCCGAGGCGCTGGTCTTCAAGGTGACTGCCCCGGCTACCTCGCGGTCGCTGCCTGTGCGCTATGCCAATTTTGTTTGGTGGCGGCCGGAGGAGCTGGAGAAGCTCGTCGAGGCGCGTGTGCCGATATTTCAGGGCAAGCTGCCATTCAGTGGGACGCTGACCGAACAGGTGGAGGCTGCGTTGACCGCACTCCTGGGTGAGAAAGGCATCGATGCGAAGGTGGAGGCGGTGCAGTCCACGGACGTCGCCGGCGGGCCGGTGACCGGGGTTGCGCTGACGATTACGCGGCCGGAGATCCTCGTGGGCCAAACGCACGTTGAGGGGGCTTCGCCTGCGTTTACTGCAAAGCTGGACGTCATGGGACGCAGCATCGCCGGGCAGGACTTTGGGATCGAGGAGACCTCGCGCACGATTCGTCAGAGGCTCTCCGATATTTATGAGGATGCTGGGTATCTTGATGTCGCAAACGACCCACCGAGCTTTGCGCCGCCACGGAAGGATATGGACCGCTTTCTGATCGATGCCACGGTGGTCGTCCATCCGGGTGAGATGTATCGCATTACACAGATCGACCTGCCGGCGGTGCCACCGGTGTCTGCCGCGGAACTGGCGAAGGCTGCGGGGATCAAGACGGGCGATCCGGCCGGGGCCGCTGCATTG
>Ga0302316_10003287_pt1 | contig 11083 bp, 8 predicted proteins | sample III_Palsa_N3_2_FD_200456 | JGI IMG/M metagenome (GOLD analysis project Ga0302316, IMG submission 200456) | Peat permafrost microbial communities from Stordalen Mire near Abisko, Sweden - III_Palsa_N3_2 | ecosystem: Environmental > Terrestrial > Soil > Palsa > Peat permafrost | place: Sweden... | reverse complement strand
ACTATGACCAGGGCATCGACTATGATTCCAGTCTACTCAATGGCGGGGCGCCCGGTGCAAAACTGACCGAAGGCGGTATCGCGTCGATAGATCCCAAACACCTGGTCAGAGATCCTCAGAACGGCTGCGCCCCGGTGTATCCCTGGAACTTTCTGCGCGTGAACACCATTTTCGGCGTCGTGCATTCAGCCGGCGGTTATACGGCCTGGATAGACAAACACCCGTCTTATTCGATGGCGGGAGGGCCGGGCGGTAAGGGCCTGGACGATTATTATTCTCCCGAGGTCAGTTCCAATGCGGTGCCCCTGCCGGGCATCAAAACCTCCGAGGGAGTTTCCTGCGCGACGGTACCCGATTTGGTGAACGGTGCAACGGCGTGGAACAGCAGTTTCGCCGATATTCAATGCTACGACGCCCTCAAGGTCGACGCACTATTGAAGCAAATTTCAGGCAACACTCATAACGGCGCCGCGGCGGTGACACCCACCTTGTTCGGTATGAACTTTCAATCCGTGTATATAGGACAAAGCGTCAGCGAGCCGGGCGTGGGAGCAGGGGGCTATCAAAACGCCGCGGGATTGCCGAGTGCCAAGCTGCTGAAGGAAATCGAGTTCGTGGATGCCTCCGTTGGTGACATCGTCGGCGCATTGAAGAGCGCGGGCATCTATGACCAGACTCTGTTGGTCATTACGGCGAAACACGGAGATTCTCCGATCGACCCGGCTGCCTATGTTGCGAATGGCAGCAACACCCCGGCAACGCTGTTGGGCAACGCCATACCGTTCTCCGAGTCGCCCTTGAACAGCACCGGCATTGGCGCGACGGAAGATGATGTGTCGGTACTATGGCTAAAGCAGGGCGCCAGCGTCACTGATGCGGTGGATCTACTCGAAAGAAACGCCGCCGCCATAGGATTGGGTGAAATTTTTTACGGCCCGACGCTGTGGCTCAATTACAACCGAGGCGGGTGGGAGCCGGGCGAAGACCCGCGCACACCGGACATTATCGTAACGCCGAATGAAGGCATGACGTACTCGGGAAACACGACCATGATTGGCGATCACGGCGGCTTTGCCCACGACGATACCAATGTGGTGCTGCTGGTCGCCAACCCTCGTTTCTCGCCGCGCGGCGTATCGGCACCCGTGACTACCGCACAGGTTGCACCCACAATCCTCGAGTCGCTGGGGCTAGATCCCGCCGCGCTGGACGCGGTGCGCGCGGAAGGTACAGCGGTGCTGCCCGAGGTGGCGGCGCAACTCGGACGGAAATAAGTCGACGCGGCTAGGCCTCGGCGAGGCTGGCCTAGGCAACCGCCACGGCCTTGGGCTTACCGGTAAGAGGTCGCGTGGGAGCTCGACGTTCCGGAGCGGCGGTCGGCCGCGAGGCAGTCGGAGCGTCGTCATTGCCGACTCGATAATGCGAAATCAACTGGGCGAGATTCGCCGCTTGTTCGGTGAGGGCCTGCGAGGCGGCGGTGGCTTCTTCGACGAGGGCGGCATTCTGCTGAGTCACATCATCCATGGTCGTGATGGCCTTGTTGACTTGCTCGATGCCGGAGGCTTGCTCGCTGCTGGATGAGGCAATCTCGGCCACGACATCGGTGACCTTCTTCACGCGCACCACGATCTCCTCGAGCGCTCTGCCGGATTCGTCCACCAGCTTGGTGCCCTCGGTGACCTTGCCCACCGAGTCCTGGATGAGCATCTTGATTTCTTTCGCCGCCTTTGCGCTTCGCGAGGCGAGGCTTCTCACTTCAGAAGCCACGACCGCAAAACCGCGGCCCTGTTCGCCGGCGCGGGCGGCTTCGACGGCCGCATTGAGGGCAAGCAGGTTGGTTTGAAAGGCGATCTCGTCGATCACGCCGATAATGTCAGCGATACGTTCTGAGGCGGCGTTTATCTCGCCCATGGCCGCCACGGCGGCACCCACAACGGCGCCTCCGTGTTCGGCCTGGTCGCGCGCTGCCGAGGCTAATTGACTGGCTTGAGCGGCATTGTCCGCGTTGTGACGGACGGCAGAGGTCATTTGTTCCATCGACGAGGCGGTTTCTTCCAAGCTGGACGCCTGCTCCTCGGTGCGCTGGCTCAAGTCGGCATTGCCACGCGATATCTCTTCCGACCCGGTGCGCACTTCAACTGCCGCGCGCGCCATGGCCTGTATCACTTCCGCCATGTTCGCCAACAACCGATTGACGCCATTCGCCAGTGTTTTGAAGAATGCTTCCTTGCCTTCTTCGCCGATGCGGGCGGTCAGGTCTCCATCGATCGCCTTGGCGACAATGGCTTGTACCTCTTCCTCGGTGCGAACCTCTTCCGTACGGTCGAACCACTGTACCGCGGTGCCGACACGGACGCCGGTGGCGTCACTGACGGGAGTAACAGTTAGGCGTACTCGTGCGTTGCCGAGCGCCACGTCTTCGGAGTGGGGCACTCCCAGGGACCCCAAGCCGCGCCCGTGTTTGGCCGACATCCAACTCAATTCGGCGAGGGGAGCGCCGAGTACTCGAGTCGGGTCGAAATGGGGCGCTTGTTTGCGGATTTCTCCGGCGCGTCGTGCCAACAAGGAGCTCATCGCCTCATTCAAATAGATGACATCGCCGCGGACATCGGCGATCAGCACGCTGGTCGAAGATTTATCCAGCGACACTCGGATGCGGGCATTCTCCGCTGCGAGTTCTCGATCGAGCTCGGCCTGGGCACGTTCGCGTTCGGCGACTTGCTGCTCGCGTTCCACGCGCGCCCTGATGTCCGTTTGCATGCGGCCAATGGTCGCCAGAAGACTGTGACTGTCGCCCACGGCAACTTGAACCACACTCGACAGGTCACCCGCCGCGATTTTGTTCGCCACCGCAACCACCACGGCCGGTTCTCCACCCAATTGGCGGTGCAGACTCCGCATGACCAGTGTGGCGGCCAATATCGCGAGTCCGGCTGCCAGAAATCCGAGTCCCACCATCACTGCACGGGCGGTGGAATACGTCTGCTGAGCGTGGGCCGCCTCCTTTTGATTGAGGTCCTGCTCGAATTGTTGCAGCTTCTCCAGCGTTTCGCGCATGTCCGTGCCCATCTTGGCCAACGGCGACGCGCTGAATGTCTTGAAATATTCCGGGCCCTTTCCGGCCAATGCTTGGGCTTCCAACTGCTCTTGAATCGGCCGGATGACCGGCAGCATCTCACTGACCTTCGCCAGCAGATCCGTCTCGGTCTGGGTGGTGTCGGGGAGGGAGGTGAACATTTGCGACAGCGCATCTCGTTCGCTTTCCATGCGCGTCAGCGCGCCTCGGAAGAGTTCGGATTCGTGCTTGATCTTCGCCTCATCCGTCAGCAGCATGAAATTACGGCAGTGAACCGTGATTTGATACTGCGTAATGAGCATACGGGTCGCGTGCTCCAGTTCCGGGTTGTTTTCCGCGGTAATGGTGTGTACGCCTTCGTTGATGACGGACATGCGATTGATGCCGATCGCCAGCACCACGAGTAGCAGAGTGACCACCGTGCCGAAGGCGATCAGCAGCCGAGTACGAACTTTCAGGTCATTGAACATTGGTTTTTTTCGCTGCAGCGCAGCGCCAGAGAGTTGACTAACATCCAGGCTGTATCGGCTAAGAGCCCGGTAACATGAGGAAGTTGAAGCAGCGCACAAATCCGGAAGACCCTCCAGGGGGCGCCTCGTATAGTCGGCGCACACTTTCCGGAGTTCAGCGTGATCACTCTCTACGATTACTTACCCTCCAAGAACGGGTATAAGGTCCGCCTTCTCCTCAACCATCTTCAACGACCGTACATCACCAAGCTCGTCAGTATTTTCGAAGGCGAGGGCCAGACCGAAGAGTTTCGCCGCAAAACTCCCACCGGCGCGGTGCCCGTTCTCGAATTGGACGACGGGCGCGTCTTGACGGAATCGAATGCCATCTTGATGTACCTGGCGGAGGGTAGCTCGTTCCTTCCGAGCGATGTCTGGGAGCGAGCACAGGTGGCACGTTGGATGTTCTTTGAAGAAGACTACATCCAGAACGGCATAGCTTCCCTGCGGCACTGGACCCTGACCGGGAAACTCGCCCGCCGCAGCGATGAGATGATCGCGGCGAAACGTGCCATGAGTGTAAAGACGCTCACCATACTCGAGCGTTGGTTGGAGTCTCGGACCTTTCTGACCGCCTGCGGTTACACCATCGCCGATATCAGCGTGTTCGCCTATGCAAGTCGCGCGGATGAGGCGGGTATTCCGCTATCTCCCTACCCGGCGGTACAGGCCTGGGTCGGTCGGGTTCGGGCCCAAGATCACTTCCTCGATACAATATATCCTTATTCGATCGATCGGTATTCCAGCGGTGAATTACCATGAGCCGTATGACTACTGCGAAGCCCAGGAAGTCGACGAAGCCGTCCTCGCGAATCGACTGGCCGACGGTATTGAACGCAGCCTGCCGCGTGATCGAGAGCGAGGCACCGCGGCTGGCGGACCTCGCGGCGCGACTCAGGGTCGGGCGCTCGGAGCTGCAACGCCAATTCACCCGTCGCCTAGGTATTAGCCCTCGGGCCTATGCGCAGGCGTTGGCCTTGCATCGCTTGGCCAGTGGCGTCGCTGCGGGGCGTACTACCCTGGAGGCGGTTTTCGACGCCGGCTTCGGGACGAGTTCAACGGCGTATGCTGCCGCCGCAGGGACACTCGGGGTCGCTCCGGGTGGCCTACGGGGAGGTCTTGTCATTGGGTGGTGGATGGGCTTATCCGATCTGGGCTGGATGCTCCTGGGGGCGACGGATCGGGGCATTTGCTGGCTCACGTTCGGCGATGCCCCTGGCGCAATGCTCGAGGAAATGCGCGCAGCGTTTCCGAAAGCGAAACTCTTCAACGACGAACAGCGGCTGTACGCCTGGTTCCAGCAGGTCCGAGATTTCGTTTTGTTGCCGCAGGAAGCTCTCGACTTGCCGGTGGACATTCAGGGTACGGCCTTCCAGTCGCGTGTATGGCGAGCATTGCGCCGAATTCCGTTGGGAAGCACGGCGAGCTATACGCAGGTCGCACGCCGGCTTGGAGAGCCGCGCGCCACGCGCGCGGTGGCATCCGCCTGCGCCAGGAACCAGGTTGCTTTGCTAATCCCTTGTCATCGCGTCGTGGCCGCGGATGGCCGCCTGTCCGGCTACCGGTGGGGAGTCGATCGCAAGCGGGAACTCCTGTCGCGCGAGGGAGCGGACGTCATCGCCTCGCGGGATCCGCTGCCTCGGTTGCCTTCTCAGCCGAGTCCAAACGAGCTTTCCAGGGATCGAGCTTCGCCTCGGTATGGCCGTCGGCACTGAATTCCATGAGGGCGTCGCCAGTTACCGTATAGCCCGGCCACTGCGCCACGCCCGGGCCGTTGGGACTGCCGGTTTTCGCAAAGTTGGCCCAGTACGTGTTCGCAAGCCGCGCGACGGCGGCGTCTCGCGGCGAGAGGGCGGGACCGTAATGCGCACTTACCGAGTTGAACACATAAGGAATCTCGGAGGCGTGCGGCGCGCCCGCTGTCCAACTTGTCCGCCGAGAATCCGCGACATACACAAAGCGAAACTCATAAGTCGGAATGCCCTGGCTCGACGGAGTCGAGGCCACGAATCGCGCGGGCTCCAGCATATATTGCTCCTTGGTTTTTTCGCCTGAGCGACCGATGTCGTCGCTATTCGCGCCGATCATGAGAGGTATATGGGCCTCCCTGCCGGCCAGATAGGCGGTCTGCGGGTCTTCCACGGCGATGGTTCCGTCGATCATGGGTCCTGAGTAGGTTGCGCCGCTCGAATCTAGATTCATTAATCCCAACCCGGCGGTGACCTGCTCGGCGGACAGGGCGCGCAGCTTCGCCAACGCCTGCGGTCCAGCACCGGCAATTCCGACGCTTTTCGCGAAATTCACCCCGAGCGTCTCGGCCGACGGCGCATTCGGTAAATCACGGCTCAGGTATTTCGCTCCCATTAACTGGCCACGGCCGCCGCCGGACTCGATGATGGCTTTCTCGAATAGATTCTTGGCCAGGGGCGAGGTCAGGAGCGTGTGGACCGAATAGCCTCCGGCGGACTCACCGAAAAGCGTGACGTTACTAGGGTCGCCGCCGAAGGCGGCAATGTTTGTCTTGACCCACTTCAGAGCGGCGATTTGGTCCAAGAAGCCATAATTGCCCTTGGGACCCTTCTCGCCGGCGGTGAGTGCGGGGTGAGCAAAGAAGCCGAATCGCCCCAGTCGATAATTAAAGCTGACGAACACGATGCCTTGGCGGGCGAATTCCTTGCCATCGTATTCGGCCGGCGAGGTACCGCCGTTGACGAAGCCGCCGCCGTAGATCCACACCATCACGGGGAGATTGGTTGCGCCGGACGTCGGCCTCCACACATTCAGTACCAGGCAGGCTGGGCGTACGGGATACCTTTAAAGGTAAGTACATCGTTGTCGAGCATGCCCGACACTAGACCCGAGTCGATGCGCACTTGGCGTAGGCTGAGGTCGGCCAGGGGGACTATTTCGAGTTCATTGCCTTCGGGATCATGAAAGACGAGCCGGGCGGTTGTCGACTGCGGAGTTCTGTCGGCTTTTACATCCGTGCCCAGTTCGACCAGACGTTGATAGTCGGCGTCGATGGTCGAGGTTCTGAATACCACGTGCATCCAACCTTGTTTGAAGTAACCGTCTACGTCGCGCGGGCGTGATGATCCTTTTTGCCACCACTGACTTTCCTTGTCGAGGTCCGCGACCGATGCCGTGGCATGATCGGGAGACAGCCTGAGGGGATTCGATTCGGCATCCGCAGCCGACGCCCGCAGAGCGGGTAGCAGCACGAGAGGCAATGCGATCGCGATCGCTCGAATAATGGTGTGTCCCAGCAATACCTGAGTGGAGCCGCGCTTCATCCGCCGGCAGTGTAGGGGCAATCTGAAACTGCGGCAATAAATCCGGCTTCGGTCTAACTGTCCATCGAGCAGCGGGAAAACCACGTCGCATACGGCGTGTCGGTGACTGGGCGCCGATTGTAGTCGGGAGCACCATCGGCCCACCACACGTCACCCCGTTCACCCAGGGCTCGTTTTGCATCGTCAACACGCTGTCGGGCTGCAAGGCGAACCTTGGCATCTTTGGCGTATCGAATCGCGCGCCGCGCGCTCATGAGATTGCTTACCAAGCGCTCATGCTCGGCCGGGTCAAGGAAGGGATTGCTGAGGCGCCACAGGCGACCACGGATTACCATGTACCGGCGGTCGGGAGTCCAACAGTCTTTTGACGTGCCATTCGCGCTCATGGGAGTACTTTATCGCGCCCACGTCGAGCTGCGGCATCTCTCAAAGATCTCATCTCGTTGAAGGCATTTTCCGACACGGAGGGGTAGAATCGCTGCCCCTAAACATTTGCGCGAATGGGAGTACCCGATGACCTGTGGCGAGCTGCTGGTTCAACTATTACAAGAACTGGGCGTGGAAGTGGTCTTCGGTATTCCCGGCGTACACACGGTCGAACTCTATCGAGGTTTGCCGGCGACGCGCATTCGGCACATCACGCCGCGCCATGAGCAGGGCGCGGGGTTCATGGCCGACGGCTACGCTCGCGTCAGCGGCAAGCCGGGCGTGTGCTTCATTATCACCGGGCCAGGGATGACCAACATAGCCACCGCCATGGGGCAGGCCTATGCCGATTCCATTCCAATGCTGGTGATTTCCAGTGTCAATAAGACCCACGAGCTCGGCATGGGCGGAGGCCGTCTGCACGAACTTCCGGGTCAGCGAGAGTTGATTGCCGGCGTCAGCGCGTTCAATCACACGCTTACCCGGCCGGATGATCTGCCGGCAGTGCTGTCCCGCGCCTTTGCGCTGTTCAAGAGCGCGCGTCCGCGTCCTGTACACATCGAGATCCCCATCGATGTGATTACCATGGCCGCCGATCACGTCACGCGGCGCCTGGGCGCGATCCCGCATGCCCCTGCACCCAGCCCCGCGGCCATCGTGGCGGCGGTGCAATTGCTGGCGACGGCACAGCGTCCGGTGCTGTTGCTGGGAGGCGGCGCGATCCAGAGCAATGCTCAGGCTCTCGCCGAGGCGCTGGATGCGCCCACCGCGTACACCATTAATGCCAAGGGCATTTTGCCGACCGGCCATCCCCTCGCCTTGGGATCGAATCAATCGCTGGTACCGGTGCGCGAACTGGTACTCCAGTCGGACGTGGTGCTCGCCATTGGCACGGAACTGGGTGAGACCGATTACGACTCGGTATTCGACGGTCAGTTTCGTATACCGGGCAAGTTGATTCGCATCGACATTGCGCCGGAACAACTCCACGGCAACTTTCCGGCAGATCTGGCCATTCTCGGCGACGCGGGCTTGAGCGTAGCCGCGCTGCTCGCGGCGCTGGCGAATCGGCAGCGGCCGTTTGCCTCGGACAGTCCCGGCACCCGACGCGCGGCGGCGGTGCGAGCTCGACTCGAGGCCGGCTGGCCGCGGACTTGGGCGCCGCAGCGACACTTGCTGAGCCTTTTGCAGAAGACACTTCCCGAAGTCATTATTGTCGGCGATTCGACGCAGCCGGTGTACTCCGGCAATCACTTGTATGAAGCGCGCAGCGTCAGGACTTGGTTCAACTCCGCCACCGGCTATGGGACCTTAGGCTACGCACTGCCGGCCGCCATTGGCGCCAAGCTGGCCGCCCCCGCGCGTCCTGTAATTGCGCTCATCGGCGACGGCGGCATCCAATTCACGGTAGCGGAGTTGGCATCCGCCGTCGAAGCGAATGCCTCCATAATCGTCCTCCTGTGGAACAATCACGGCTACGGCGAAATCAAACAGTACATGAAAAAGCGCGGGCTGCCGACCATCGGGGTGGACATTTACACGCCGGACTTTCTCACCATCGCCCGAGGGTTCGGCTGGCAGGCCGAGCGTGCTCGCAGCGTCGACCATTTGCGCGAGCTGCTGACCGCGGGTGCTGCGTCCAGCGGTCCTACTCTAATCGAGGTTCTGGAGCGGGACGAATTTCTGGGACCACCTGTTTGAGTTCCACCGAGGGCACCAGGAACGCGGTCGCCGCGGTGATGACGGCCAAGGCGAACATGGCCCAAAATGTGAGGTTCAATGAGTGCTGTAGGGCCAAGCGCAGCGCGGTATCGCCCGGCGCGGCACCGAGTGGCGTCTGTAGAAGCTGCCTTAGTTGATTTGAGGTAACGGGAACTCCACCGGTGGCGCGAGACAGACCGTGATTGAGCACCGCACCCAGGACAGTGGCCCCCAAGGTGCTGCCCAAGTTGCGCGAAAATAAATTCGACGCCGTGACGCTGCCGCGCTCTCTTGCCGCGACGATTTCTTGCACGAGAACCAGCGAACTCACGCTGAGAATACCCATACCCAAGCCCATGATGAGTGAACCCAGGCCGGCAAGTAGGGGGGAGCTTTGTGGTGTCAACAGCACGAACATGAACGCGCCGACAGGCAGCAGCGAGGTGCCGACCAACAACAGGTGATGCAAACGAAAGCGATGAAATTGTCGGGCCGTCAAGGTGGCTCCGACCGGCCAACCGACCAGCATGGTAGTAAGCGACAGGCCCGCGACGACAGCTGACCGCTGCAGCACGATTTGCACGTAAATCGGTACGAAGGTCGTAAGGCCCATGAGCGCCATGCAGGACAGCACGGCGACGCTGTTGGCGGCCGCAATCGGGCGATGGCCCCAAAGAGCGAAGGACACCATCGGATTGGCGGTTCGACGTTCCTGCACCACGAAGGCCGCGGCGAATAGACAGCACACGGCCGCCGCCGTGATCATGCCAACGTTGGAGGTCCCGATTTCCGTGAGGCCAATCAACAGCGAGATAATAACGACGGTGAAAGTCACCGCTCCCACGATATCCACGGAACGTCGTTCGTGCGGGCTGTTTTCCTTCAGAAAGGCGAGGAAGCCGGCCGCGGCAATGCACCCCACGGGGACGTTCATCCAGAAAACCCAGGCCCAGGACACGTTTCGGATAATGAGGCCGCCGACGAACGGTCCAAGTACAGCGGTGATTGCCCAGACGCTGGCCAGGTACCCTTGGATCTTTCCCCGCTCGCGAGCAGGATATAGGTCGGCGACGATGGTCATGGCCACCGGCTGCAGCGCCCCGGCGCCGACCCCCTGCACCAGCCGAAAAACAATCATGGCCGGCATGGACCAAGCGAATCCCGCCAGTATCGAGCCCACGACGAAAATGCCGATGCCCCATAGCATCACCGGTTTGCGGCCGTAGATGTCGGCGAGGTTGCCGAAGACTACGGTGAGTGCGGTCTGCGTCAAAAGGTACGCTGAGAATACCCAGCTGTACAAACGCAGGCCGCCGAGTTCGGCGACGATTTGCGGCATGACCGTGGAGACGATGGTGGCTTCGAGAGCCACCATGCATATGGAGGCCATGACGGACGCGATAATGAGCGCCCGTGCGGATTTCTGCTTGAATGGCAAATCGATATCCTTGGCTGGTGGGAGCGTAGCGCTCAGTGGAGTGCGATGCCCGCCCAGAAAATCTGGAAGCCGGCGTCGCTGTAGTCTATGCGTGTCTGACGGTTGCCCACGACGAAGCCAATGCTGGTTTCCGCCAGGGTCGTCATGACGGCGGCCAAGTAGGGTAGAGAGGTGTTACGAATACGCTTCTTGCGAATGCTGTCCTTGGCGACGCGCTCGATTTCCTTGAGTGCGGCCAAACCGAGGGTCCGGCTTTCCTCGGTAATGCTGTCAGAGGCTTCCAATTGTTCGAGTACGCGAATTTTTTCCGGATGGGAGACACCCCATTCGACGTAGCGATCCCACACATGGCGAAACCGTAGACGGGCATCCGCCGCCCTGGGGTAGGCCGCGGCCAAGGAATCGGCTACCTCGCGCTTGAGACTGCGATAAACCGCATTCACCAAGTCTTCCTTGGTGGCGAAATATGTAAATAACGTGCCTTCGGCGACGCGCGCGGCAACGGATATAGCCGCGGTGGGAGTGGAGCCTAGGCCGCGTTCGGCGAACAACTTTACGGCCGCTTCGAGAATTGCAAGTCGCTTGTCGTCACTTTTCGGCCGTGCCATAAATCTGCAATCACTTTGAGGGTGCTTGAGTA
>Ga0302316_10003284_pt1 | contig 11096 bp, 10 predicted proteins | sample III_Palsa_N3_2_FD_200456 | JGI IMG/M metagenome (GOLD analysis project Ga0302316, IMG submission 200456) | Peat permafrost microbial communities from Stordalen Mire near Abisko, Sweden - III_Palsa_N3_2 | ecosystem: Environmental > Terrestrial > Soil > Palsa > Peat permafrost | place: Sweden... | reverse complement strand
CCACCGTAATCTCCATCGCCACCCAGGCCACACTGGCCGCCGTCCTCATCTCCATCCCCATGCTTCACCCGGAGATCCTCTCCCTCCACGCCCCCTCACTAGCCTTCATCGCCCCACCACCCCGCCCAGCTCCGCCACCACCCCCGCCAACCCGCGTAGTCGTCACCACCTCCACCACCTCCAGCGCTCCGTCAGCGCCCGCCGCCCCACCCATGTCCAACCAGCGTCTCATCCCCACCATTGAAGCCGCCGGCGAAATCCCCAACCTAAACCCCACCAACATCACCATGGACTCCGGCTCAACCGGAAACCCCTTCGGCTCCACAGTCCCCCGCACCGGCTCGTCCATCTCCGTAGCTCCCACCAACCCCACAGCAAAGCCCGGCGCGCTCCTCCACGTCTCCAGCGGAGTAACCACCGGCCACCTAATCACCCCCATCCAACCCGTCTACCCCCGCATCGCGGTCGCCGCCCGAATGGAAGGCACCGTCATCATCCAGGCCATCATCTCCAAGTCCGGCCAAATCGAATCCGCCCACGTCCTCACCGGCCCAGCCATGCTCCAATCAGCCGCCCTCGAAGCCGTCCGATCCGCCCACTACCACCCATTCCTACTCAACGGAGACCCCACCGAAGTCGAAACCACCATCAGCATCAACTTCCGCCTAGGCGGCAGCAGCTAACGCCCTCGCACAGAAGCCCCTCTCGCAAACTGCGAGAGGGGCCTTCCGTTGAAATACTGCAATCTAAACCGCCCTAAGCCAGCTCAATCAAATCCAGCGGATACCCCGCATCCTTCCACCCCTGCAACCCACCCCGCAGCGGCCTCACGCGCTTCACGCCCATCTTCCTCAGCTCCAGCGCCACCTTCGCACTCGTCTCTTCACTCGGACACGTGCAGTACAGCACAATATCCCGATCCAGCGGAATCATCCCCCTCCGCTCCTTCAGATCATCCGGCCCAATCCGCAGCGCTCCCGGCAGCGTCCTCGGGTCCGGCAATATATCCAGCGGATGCCGCAGGTCCACGATAAACGGCGGCTGCGTTCCCTCGCGCTTCGCGTCATCCATCATCGCCAGCAACTGCGCCGGCTCCAGCCTCAGCCCACGAAGCTCCGTCACAAACTGGTGCCGCTTCGCCAGCCGGTACACCTGCCAACCCAGCACCATCAACACCACCAACAGCACCGCAAAGTGCGAAAGCGCCGAGAAAAAATCGCTGCTCCGCCGCGCCAGATCGCCAAAGAACCGTCCCGCAAACAGCCACGCACCGGCCCAGATCAGCGTCCCCGCCATGTCATACATCACAAACCGCGGATAAGGAATCTCCGCCTGCCCCACAATCGGCGCCGCCATCGTGCTCAACCCGGGCACAAACTTCGCGAACAGCAGCGTAACCTCGCCGCGTTTGCCCACCGTACCCTGCGTCTTGGTCACGCAGGTAGCGGCCTCCATCGAAAACCGGCAAAGCAGGTTCAAAACCTTGCTCCCATACGCCCGCCCCAGAAAGTACCACGCAGAATCCGAGATCAAACAAGCCAGCATCACCAGCGGCAGCGCATACGCCACGTGCAGTTTATGCGCTGCACTCATCGTCCCTGCAGCCAGCATCAGCGGAACGCTCGGAATCGGCAACCCACCCTGCTCGATCAGCACCCACCCAAAGAGCAGCGCATACGCATGGTGTACCAGCAAACTCATCACCGAATGCATAAACGATCTCCTCTCCGCAGCCCGTGCCGCACATCTTTCATCATCAAGCGTCTAGCTATGTAGATGCTTCCATTCCCAACTCGTCGCACAAAGAAAAAAAATGCGGCCCGGAATCGTCCGGACCGCTATTATCTCTCGTCTACCCCCTTGGACGCATCCCCCATCCGTGTCGTTAGCAATCACGCCCCTCACACCTCATCCCTAACACCCTCAATCCTCTACAATCCACCCCAAAGCAAAACGGAGACCCAAAGGCCCCCGTCTTACTACTCCCTATTCTCTATTCCCTACTCTTACTTCACTCGAACCACCGGTGTAACCGACATCCCCGGCCTAAGCGCAAAGTCCTTATTCTCATCCGCCAAATTCGTAAAGTCGATGCGCACCGGAATCCGTTGCACCACCTTCACATAGTTGCCGGTCGCATTCTCCGGCGGAAACAGGCTCAGCTTCGAGCCGGTAGCGCCGCCAACCTGCGTCACCTTGCCTTCGAACTTCCGTCCGCCCAGCGCATCCACTTCCAGCGTCACGTGCTGTCCGGGCTGCATGTGGTCGAGCTGCGTCTCCTTGAAGTTCGCCGTCACCCAAAGGTCCGTCAGCGGAACGATCGTCAGCAGCGCCTGTCCAACGCTCAGGTTGTCGCCAACCGAAACATTCTTCTTGCTCACAATGCCGGCAATCGGAGCCACAATCTTCCCATAGCTCAGGTTCAACTGCGCCTGGTCCACCTTCGCCTGCGCCTGCTGCACCGAAGCAAACGCCGACTCAGCATGAGCCTGCTGCACCTTGATCTGCTGCGGTGCATTCTGCGTATTCTGCTTCTGCTGATCGCGAGACTGCGCCAACCGCTGTTGCGCCAGGTTGATCTGCTCCTGGCTCGCACCAACCGAGTGCTGCGCCTCAACCAGCGCCGCCTTCGTAGCATCGGCCTGCGCCACAGCACCATCGAACTGCTGCTTCGAGATCACATCCTTCGCCACCAGCGGCGTATAGCGATCCACATCCAGCGACGCCTTCGTAGCATTGGCCTGCGCCTGCGCCACGCGTGCCTTCGCCGCAGAAGCATTCGCCTCAGCCTCCAGCACCGAAGCCTCGCTGCCCAGCACATCCGACCCCGACGTCGAAACAGACGTATGCACATTCGTCGTCGTAATCGGCACATTCACCGTAGCCTGCACATAGTCGGCCTTCGCGCTCGCGAGGTCCGCCTGCGCCTGCGACAACGCAACCTGCAGATCGCGCGGGTCGATCTCCGCAATCGGCTGTCCGGCCTGCACCGTCTGCTGGTCCTCAACATCCACCTTGATCACCTGTCCCGCCACACGCGAGCTCACCTGGTACAGGTTGCCATCGACCTGCGCATCGTCGGTGTCTTCAAAGTGCGAAGAGTGTATGTAGTACAGCACCGCCGCAATCGCCAGCACGGCAACCACTCCGATAATGAGACCCTTGCGGCTCTTCTTCGGCTGCTCTTCCTCAACAGGCTTCTTGCCGTCGTTCGGCTTGTCGCCCGGGGCTCCGCCATCCTGCTTCAGCTGCACGGTGCCGCTAATCTGTGCGGTCTGTGTCTTTTGTTCGTCCTGATCGGCCACGCTTATTTCCCTCCCGTAGGTACCGGAACTGCTGTTCCCTGAACCAGATAATCCTTGTAATTTGTCGATGCCACACCCAGCGCCCGCGCCAAACTCAGCTTGGCTACGTTGTGCTGATATAGCGCACTAATGTATTGATCGTTGGCCTGCTCATCGGCAGCCAGCGCCTGCGAAACCGGCAGCGTATCCGCCACTCCCGCATGAAATCTCTCCTGCGCCTCGGTCAAAGCCTCTTTCGCAAGATCCACATTGCTCTTGGTCGCCTGCACCAGCTTCTCGGTCGATTGAATATCCAGAATCGCATCCCGGACATCCGCATTCACCTGCTGCACCTGGTCGCTCAACCGCGCCTTCGTCTGGTCATACTGCGCCGCGGCCACATCCTCGTCGCCATGCGTCTTCGCAATCTGAAGAATCGGAGCGGTGATCGAACCCGTCGCGCTAAATGTCCCATGCGAGTGCCCGGGAGTCGTTCCCAGGTCTCCATAGTCTCCGCTGAAGCTGGCCGTCGGAAGCTGCTCATCAAACGCCGCCTTCTTCGCCGCCTCGCCAGCCTTCAACTGCTCCGCATAAGCCGCCAGGTCCTTCCGCTGCTTCAGCGCCTGCTGAAACGCTGCATCCGGGTCGGGCGTCTCCAACGCCACAAACGGAGACGTATCGGTCAACTCAAACTTCTGCTCCAGCGGCAGCCCAATCACCCGCGCCAGCGCCAGCTTGTCCTTCTCCAACTGGTTCGTCGTAGAGATCAACTGCTGCTGCTCGTTCTGATAATCCACCTGCGCCCGCAGCACATCCAGCCGCGGACTAGTCCCCGCCTCATGCGCATCCGTAGCCTGATCCAGCGAAACCTTCGACGTATCCATCTCAGCCTTCACCGCCGCAATCCGGGCCTCATCCGCAACACAAAGCAGATAAGCATTCCCAACCGTCAGCACCACCAGGTCCCGCGCATCCTGTGCGGTCAGCTTCGCCGCCTCAAAGTTATGCCTCGCCGAGATGTAGTTCTGCAGCGATTGCAGGTTCACCAAATTCTGCGTCAGGTAAGCCCGAAAATCCATAACCTGGAACGGCCCAACGATCGGGTTCAACCCCGGAAACTTCAATCCATAAGCCGCCAGGTTGATCTGCTGCACCTCAATCGAGGCCGAACCGGTCACCGTCGGCAAAAGCTGCTGCAACTGCTGCAACCGCTGCCCACCGGCCATCTTCTCGTTGGAGGTCTGTAGCACCAGCCCAAGGTTATTCCGCAACCCACGCTGCATCGCATCGTCCAGCGTCAGGCCCACCACACCATCGGTAGCCTTGCCGCTCACAATGCTGCCTTTATAGCTGGGATCGCTAACGCCCGTCGGAGGCGTCACACTAGGCCCAGGCTGCGACAACTGCTGCTGCACCTTCGCCGCGGCATCAACCGCATTGCCCGAACTTGCACCCTGTCCGCCGCCGTTTGACCCTGGAGCCTGCGCCAGCATCGGCACACTGGCCACTGCCAACACAAAGGCTCCCGCGCGGGCCAAACCGCGCATTTTCCTATTTGCCATATCTCTCATGCTAATCGTTTGCCGGATGTCTTGTCGTGAATTCAACCACGCTGTTGCAATCATTGGTCTTAACTACTAGATGCACCCACCCCCACGATGTATGCAAAACTTGCTGCGGAAATCCAAAATCCGCCATTAATCCACAATCATTTCGGTCCAGCCCCCGTCTTGGCTGTCCTATTACAGTTGCAACCATTGTCATTTCGACCGGAGCGCAGCGCAGTGGAGAAACCCCTGTATTGGCTCTCCTTCATCCCAGAACAATCCGGGTGCCCCAGGCCCCCGAACTTGGGGACCTGGGTGTCCACACCACCCCAACCCCAACCGGAGTCCAACCCCAAAAACCCAACCCGAAGTACCATATCCCCATGAGCAACCTCCGCACCGCCGTCATCGGCTACGGCCTCGCCGGCCGCGTCTTCCACTGCCCCTTCGTCCACGCCGTCCCCGGCCTAGAACTCTCCGCCATAGTAGTAGCCAACCCCGAGCGCGCCGCCGCCGCCAAAGCCGGCTACCCCGACGCCAAAATCCTCTCCACCCCCGACGAAGCCCTCAACGACCCCACCATCGACCTCATCGTCATCGCCACACCCAACGACACCCACTTCACCCTCACCCAGGCCGCCCTCAACGCCAACAAGCACGTAGTAGTCGACAAACCCCTAACCACCACCGCCGCCGAAGCCCGCACCCTCATCACCCTCGCGGCCTCCAAAAACAAGATCCTCGCCCCCTACCACAACCGCCGCTACGACACCGACTTCCTCACACTCCACAAACTCTTCACCGACAAAACCCTCGGCCGCATCATCCAGGTAGTAGCCCACTTCGACCGCTACCGCCCCATCGTCCGCCCTAACACTTGGAAAGAATCCGGCTTCACCAACGGCCTCCTCTACGACCTCGGCCCCCACCTCGTCGATCAAGCCCTCGCCCTCTTCGGCCCACCCGCCCGCATCACGGCCACCGATCGCACCATCCGCGACATCACCGGCATCGACGACTTCGTCTCCATCACCCTCGAGTACGACTCCACCCTCGAAAACGGCGAAACCCGCACCTTCTACTACGAGTGCCACGCCACCATGCTCGCCGCCGACCCCGCCCCCCGCTTCCGCGTCCACGGCACCCTCGGCTCCTACACCAAGCAAGGCCTCGACCCTCAGGAGCAAGCCCTCATCAAAGGCGCCCGCCCCCCACAGATGGGCTCACAAGAACCCTGGCTCCCCGAACCCGAATCCGCCTGGGGCACTCTCACCCTCGCCACCAAGCTAACCGAACCCGTAGAGTTCAGCGCCAACCCCTACCCCTCCGTCACCGGCGACTACCGCCTCTACTACGCCAACGTCCGCGACGCCATCAACGGCACCGGCCCCCTGGCCATCCCCTCCGAAGACGCCTACCGAGTAATCCGCCTCCTGGACCTGGCCCGCGAAAGCAGCACCCAACGCCGCACCCTAAACGTAACCTTCAACTAACCCAAGCAAAATCCGAATACCCAAGCCCGGGTGGCCCATTCATGCGCGTTCTTTGCGCATGAGTGGGGAACACCAAACTTCAACCAGCCGGGTGCCCCAGGTCCCTCGCACTTGGGGACCTGGGTGCTCGCACCACCACTACACCCCATGGAAGCCACAACTCTGGGTGCCCTACCCTTTCGCGCTCTTTGCGATAGGGTGGGGTATCGCGAAGCGACCGTTCTCCTCAACACCCCACGGCCAACCAACTAATAAACTAATAGCTAGCACCTGTCCCCGGTCACCGTCACGGTAAAACTCACCGTAAAACACCGTCCGTAGCACCGTAAAACCCACCGTCCCTCACCATCCGCCTCACCGCAAAAACCCAGCATTTACTGACATTTTCACCCCACCCCCCGTTCCGCGATAAACTACAACCGTGCAGCGCAAAAAACAGTCTCCCGCCAAGTTCCTCATCGCCGGCCTGATCGTCGTAGCCACCGTCTCCTGGCTAGCCATCTCCGGCTACAGCGACGCCAAGCAGTACTACGTCACCATCGCTGAACTGCAAAATATGGGCAAAAAGGCCTATAAAGTGAACCTCCGAGTAGCCGGCAACGTCCAGCCCGGCACCATCGACCGCTCCGGCCCCAACGCCACCTTCACCCTCGTAGAGCAGGGCAAACTCCTAAAAGTCGACTATCAAGGCTCCGAACCCCCACCCGACGACTTCAAAGACAACGCCCAGGCTCTGGCCATAGGCACCTACGGCCGCGATAACGTCTTTCATGCCACACAGTTACAAGCCAAGTGCGCCAGCAAATACGCCCCCGCCAAACCCGGCACAACCACCCCCACCGGCAACACAACGCCCCTGGCACCCGGCAACAAAACCTAACTCAGCGGGCACTATACTTTCGCAGGTGGTACTGAAAGTAAAGAATTCCAAAGAAGAATGTCATCCCTCCATGCAGGGAGCGACCAATCGCCTTTTCGAGCTGTCCGCGCAGTGAAAAAACAGCCCACAAATAAAGCAAGTAGTTGCCAATTCGTGTGGCATCTCGCAAAGCTAAATCTGTACCCGATAAGTACTCCGCGGGTAATGCAAACCGCGTGAAGAACGTCAGGTAAAAAATACAGGTCGAGAAAACTAGATAACCAACTGCAAGGGGTACAACATTACTCTTGCCATTCACCTTCTCCACCCATGACGCCTGTAGGATCATCCACACCCTCCCGAATAGCCCAAGAGTGACAACATCCAGCAGCAGAACCCAACCCCAATGCAAAGTGGGGGTCTTTGGATGCATACGGACAGCAGACGACGAAGAGTACTCAACAGGCGAAGGATATGTGCTCATGATGCGGCAATTTTAGCCCACGCTCTTATCACTTGCCACTTCTCACTTGTCCCTATTTCCCCAGCGCCTTCAAATAAAGGTAATAAAACTCCACCCCCGAGTAATAAGCCTCCACCCGCACCCGCTCATCCCTCCCATGCGCGCGGTCGTCGTCAAAATCAATCCCCACACCCCCAACCCCATAGCTTGGAATCCCCGCCGCCATCGTATAAATCGAGTCACTAGCCCCAGCCGACATCCCCGGAATCACCGGGATTCCCGGCCACATCTCCCCCACCACCACCCGCAGCGGCCCAAAAACATCCCCCCGCACCGGCGGCGGAGGCAAGCTCTCCCGCGCCGAAGCCGTAGCCGAAACCGCCCCATTATCAGCAACATACTCCACCGTCAGCTTCGGATCGCCAAACAACTTCAACAACACCTGCCGAATTTCTTCCTGCGAGTGCCCCGGCAAAATCCTGCAATTCACATTCGCCTGCGCCAACGCCGGCAGCGCATTCGGAGCCCTTCCTGCACTCAACATCGTTGCCACACAAGTTGTCCGCAGCGTCGCGCTATCCTCCGGCCTCTTCGAAAAAGCCGTTTCAGCCCGCATATCCATCGGAACCGCCAAAACCCCACGAATCTCCGCCGCCCGCTCCGGCGTCGTAATCTTCTCCGTCTCCGCCAGCGACGCCCGCGTCACCGCATTCAACTCCACCGGAAACGGATTCGCTTCCAGCTTCTCCAGCGCATGCATCAACTCATAAATCGCATTGTCCGGCCGCGGTTGCGAGCTATGTCCCCCAGGATTAGTCGCACTCACCCGAAAATCCGCGTAGGTCTTCTCGGTAGCCTCCACATCCATCTCACTCGCCTTACCCTGCCGCAACTCCACCCCGCCCGAGTCCGGATTCAGCACAAAATCCGCCCGCATCAACTCCGGCCGATTCTTCAGCAGCCAATCCACCCCATTCGACTTCCCACCCTCTTCATCCGCCGTCAGCGCCAGTACGATATCCCGGTCCGGCACCCACCCCTCCCGCCGCAACCGTATAAAGTCTTCCACAATCCCCGCATCGTCCACCTTCATATCCTGCGTCCCACGCCCGTAAAAGTACCCATCCTTCTCAATAAACGTGTACGGATCAGTCGACCAGTCCTCCCGCCGCGCCTCCACCACATCAATGTGCCCAATAATCAAAATCGGTTTCAGCGCACTCCCAGCCTTCCCCCGATACCGTGCCACCAAATTCTGCTTCCGATCATTCGGCCCCGCCAGCACCAGGTCCTCCGCCGCAAACCCGCCAGCCAGCAACCGCTTCCGCATCGCCTCCGCACAAGCCGTCACACTTCCATTCGAGTCCTGCGAATTAATCTCCACCAACTCCTTAAAAATCGACCGCGCCAGCACCCTATCCGCCTCCGGCAACACCGGCCCCGCACTCTGCGCCCCCGTCTGCCCCACGGCAACACCAGCACCCATCACCAACCCCAAACCAACCATCGCAACTCGCTTCACGGAACCATCCTTTTCGCGCCAAATCTGAACCCTGGACCCTAAACCCTGGTCCCTTGCCTCATTCGCTTTATACTCGCATAGCAACGATGCCCGCACCTACCAGCTCCGAACCCGTCGTCCTCCTCGATCGCGTCTCGCGCCTCTACGGCACCTTCGCCGCCCTCCGCGAGGTCTCTCTGGCGCTTCCCGCCGGCTCCAGCGTCGTCCTCCTCGGCGAAAACGGCGCCGGCAAATCCACGCTCCTCAAACTCATCGCCGGCCTCGCCACACCCACCTACGGCACAGTCTCCGTCTTCAACGACACACCTCTCGCCGTCCGCGATCGCCTCGCCTACATGAGCCACGCCACCATGCTCTACGACGAGCTAACCGGCCTCGAAAACCTCAAATACTTCGCCACCCTCCACGCCATCACCTCACCCGACGCCCCCGCGCAAGCTCTTCGCGAGGTAGGCCTGGACCCTACACTCCCCCGCCGCGTCGGCGACTACTCACAAGGCATGCGCCAGCGAGCCTCCCTCGCCCGCGTCCTGCTCACCTCGCCCGACCTCCTGCTGCTAGACGAGCCCTTCTCCAATCTCGATGTAGCCTCCGCACAAGCCATGATCGCCCGCCTCCATACCTATCTCGCCACACCCACGGCCTACGGCCAGCCGCGCACCCTGATCCTCACAACGCATCAGGCCGAACTAGCTCGTCCTCTCGCCAACCTGACCCTAACCCTCCAGCAAGGCCGCATCGTCTCCAGCACGTAGCCCCACAAACATGAAAGCCACCAAGACCAACGCCGCCCGTCTCCTCGACCAGCTCAAAATCCCCTACGAGCTCCGCGCCTACGAAGTCGACCCCAACGATCTAACTGCCATCTCCGTAGCCCACAAGATCGGCCTGCCACCCGAACAGGTCTTCAAGACCCTCGTCACGGTCACCACCGACCGCGAACACCTCTTCGCCATCATCCCCGGCGACTCCGAGCTCGACCTCAAAAAGCTAGCCCACGCCGCCGGCACCCGCAAAGCCGAGCTAGCCAGCCTCAAAGAAGTCGAACCCCTCACCGGATACATCCGCGGCGGCGTTACCGTGCTCGCCGCAAAGAAACCTTTTCGCCCGTTAGCCGACGAAACCATCGAACTCTTCGACATCATCAGCATTAGCGCTGGTCAACGCGGCCTGCAACTTCTCCTCACCCCCACCGACTACCTCCGCGCCACCAACGCGACCCTCGTCGATCTAACCAAGTCCTAAGGCCTTCTATTCTTCCGCTCCAGACGAATAGTCGATCGAAACCACATGCCCACCAAGCTCACAATCCATTGAAAAAAACGTGTGACGCTTCTTCGGATGGAGAGCACGCCCCATCGCCGCATCCGATAGCTGCACCGAGATCCGATCCTTGAAAAATGTCCCCGGCATCATCGAGCTCGCCGCGATAGCAGTAGCCACAAGCAGCAGCATCGCGATCACCAGATACTCCGATCTGCTCATATCCTTCACCTCGCGACATCCCTGATCTTGTTCCATTGCAGGAACTCCTGTGCTCACGACCACTATCGTCTATACCGAGATCTAATCGTCCAGCTTGAATATCTTTATCTGGATCAGCTTCGCCAGCGTAAGGTTATCCAGACCCCTCGCGCGCATCCGCTCCACAAATGGCCTGTCGATCTTGAAGATGCTCATCTGCACCAGGTCCTGCTCACTTGGCTGAAACCCAAGTGCTCGCGCCTCTTTCGCCGTCTCCGGCGTAACGCCAACGGCCTTCATCTGGATCAACTTGTTCGCACGCAACTCTGGATATCCCGCCGCTGCCATCCCATGAATGTAGTCGAGATCGACATGCAGCGCCCGCAACCCTATCAACTTGCCGGTCGAAAGATCCGTTACGCCCACGCTCTTGATCTGCTCAACCCAGGCCGTATTCACGTCAA
>Ga0302316_10003275_pt1 | contig 11116 bp, 11 predicted proteins | sample III_Palsa_N3_2_FD_200456 | JGI IMG/M metagenome (GOLD analysis project Ga0302316, IMG submission 200456) | Peat permafrost microbial communities from Stordalen Mire near Abisko, Sweden - III_Palsa_N3_2 | ecosystem: Environmental > Terrestrial > Soil > Palsa > Peat permafrost | place: Sweden... | reverse complement strand
CCATATTTCCCCCCTATTTTGTCGCAGGAGCTGTGTACTCAGGGTTTGCGATGGTGTTGACGCTGGCGATTCCGATCCGGAAGTTCTATCACCTGGAAGATTTGGTGACGCTGCGGCACCTGGACAACATGGCGAAGGTGATGCTGGCTACGGGCTCGATTGTGGCGTATGGGTATGGCATGGAAGTGTTCATGGCCTGGTACTCGGCGAGCCACTGGGAGTTCTTTATGATGTGGAACCGTATGTTCGGGCCGATGGGCTGGGCGTACTGGGTGCTGATCCTGACCAACATTGCGATTCCGCAGGCGACGCTGTGGTGGCGCCGGTGCCGGGTGAGCGTGTGGTGGCTGTTCGTGCTGTCGTTCATCATCAATATCGGGATGTGGTTTGAGCGGTTTGTGATTGTTGTGACGAGCTTGTATCGCGATTATTTGCCGTCGAGCTGGGGCACGTATCGCGCGACCAAGTGGGACTACATGCTGTTTATCGGGACGTGGGGAATGTTTACCTTCCTGTTCCTACTGTTTGCGCGGCTGGCTCCGATGATTCCGATGAGTGAGATACGGATGATGCTGCCGCAGACGAAGGTGCGTCCACTGGGCGCGACCGCCGACAAAGTTGTTGAGGAGGCGCTCTGATGCCGCCGCGCGAGGGAGTTTACGGCCTGCTGGCCGAGTTCAATACGCCGAGTGAACTGGTGCATGCGACCGAGATGGCGCACCGTGCCGGGTATCGCCGGATGGAGTGCTATACGCCTTATCCGGTGGAAGAGGCGGCCGAGGCGCTGCGCTTCCATAAGACCGGCGTGCCGCTGATGTGTTTGGCGGGCGGGATCATGGGATTGATTACCGGGTATGGCATGGAGGTCTGGGTGAACGTGTGGGGGTATCCGCTGAATATCGCGGGGCGTCCTCTGTTTAGCTGGCCGGCGTTTGTGATTCCCGGGTATGAGTGGACGATTTTGTTTGCGGGGTTGAGCGCGGCGTTTGGGATGATCGCGCAGAATGGGTTGCCGCAGCTTTACCATCCGCTGTTCAACGCGGCGAACTTCCGCGATGGGGCTTCGACGGACAAGTTCTTTCTTTGCCTGGAAGCGCACGATCCGCAGTTTTCGACGACGGAGACGCGGGCGTTTTTGGAGAAGTTTTCGCCGGTTTCGGTGGTGGAGGTAGACCATTGAGGCAGGGAGTAGAGAGCAGATCAGTAGAGATGAAGCTTGCGGCGGTAGGTGCGATGGCGGCGGCGTTGATGCTGGCTGGGTGCCGGCAGGATATGCAGGACCAGCCGAAGTTCTTTCCGCAGCGCGGGACTACGTTTTATGCCGATGGCCGGTCGGCGCGGCCGCAGGTGGAGAACACCGTGGCGCGGAACCAGATGCATGAGGACGAGTACTTCTATACCGGGCTGGTGGATGGCAAGGAAGGCGATGGGTTGCCGATTGCGCTGACGCCTGAGGTGATGGCCCGCGGGCAGGAGCGGTACAACATCTATTGCACGCCTTGCCACTCGCGCGTGGGTAATGGGCAGGGGATGATTGTGGCGCGCGGCTATCGGCCGGCGGGCGACTTCCAGCAGAAGTACCTGCTGGAGAAGGCGCACCTGGGGCACTTCTTCAACGTGATGACGAATGGATATGGGGCGATGCCGGACTACTCGGCGCAGTTGACGCCGGAAGACCGGTGGGCGATTGCGGCATATATACGCGCATTGCAGTTGAGCCAGAACGCGAAGCCTGGCGATGTTCCGGCGGGGCAGAAGGTCGAGGACCTTCATGCGATTGCGGCGAAGGAAGGTCTGCTGCCGGGGTTTGCGGACCCGTGGCCGAAGCCTTCGACGGCGGTGTATGGAACGCCGACCGGGCAGGATGATGGAATTCCGGGGCAGCCGCTGGGAGCGGCGTCTCCGGCAGCCAAAGCGCATTATGGCCAGGCGGCGACGCAGGGTTCCGGGGCGACGGACAATGGGCCGCAGAAGCCCGCGCCGGGGAACGATGCTTCGGGCAGGCCGGCGGCTGTGCAGTAGAGCTGTGCAGTAGAGATTTTGATGGAACGGATTTTGACGGATTGAATTTTTGAAGTGCGAAGGCGATTGACGGATGAGTGAACACGAACATCACGGAGCGGAGTTGGCGCACGGACATCACGGCCCGAATGTGCTGCCCTCCATACTGGGGGCGCCGGCTGTTGTGGCGGTCTGGCGGACGCGCGCGGCGATCATCTCGGTTGTCTTTGGGTTGATCTCGCTGGCCTTCCTGTTCGTTCCGCTGGGGCGGGAGCACCTGCTGCGCGCCTATCTGATGGGCTATATGACGTGCTTCAACTTCTGCGGCGGGGCGCTGGCGTTCCTGATGGTGCAGTACGTTTCGGGCGGTAAGTGGGGGCAGATTCTGCGGCGGCCGCTGGAGGCGATGACGCGGACGATCTGGGTGATCATTTTGATGCTGCTGCCGGTGCTGTTTTTGATGAAGCACCTGTACCAGTGGGCCGCGTTTCCGAGCGCCCAGGACAAGCTGAATGCGTATCACGCAGGATTGATGACGCAGGAGCAGCAGTTGACGGCGCAGTCGAAGGTGTTGATGCTGAACCCATCGGCCGCGTGGCTACAGGCGGTACTTGTGCTGGGCTTTATGGCGTTGGTGATTGTGCTGCTGAACAAGTGGAGCATGGACCGCGATAAAGATCCGCAGGCGGGGACGATGGCCAGCTTCGACAAGTGGCGGGTGCGGTTCGAGAACGTTTCAGGGCCGGGGATATTGCTCTATGTAATTTTGATGACGGCGTTTGTGATCGTGTTTGTGAAGTCGCTGGATGTGACGTGGTACTCGTCGGTGTATGGGTTGCAGTTCCTGGTGGCGCAGGGTTATGCGGTGCTGGCGCTGGGGATTCTGACGCTGATTTTGTTGAGCCGCTATGAGCCGATGAAGACGATGTTCCGCACGACCGAGCAGCACGATATGGGCAAGTTTGCGTTCGCGTTCGTGATGTTGAATATCTACCTGACGTTCGCGGAGTTCTTGATTATCTGGTCGGGGAACCTGCCGGATGAGATTCCGTGGTATCTGCATCGCATCCACGGCGGATGGTGGGTGGTGTGCACGGCGGATGCGATCTGCCACTGGGTGATTCCGTTCTGCATTCTGCTGTCGCGGGACATCAAGCGGTCGAAGAGCAAGATGATCTGGGTGTGCGTGTTCATGCTGTTCGCGCGATGCATCGATATGTTCTGGCTGATCGAGCCGAACTTCAACGATGCGGCGAGCAACCTGCATATTGCGGGGAATATCGGGATATTGGCGTACGTGACCGTGCCGATCGCGGTGATCGCGTTGTGGATGGTTTTTTATCTGACGGAGTTGATGAAGCGGCCGTTGATCAATGTGAACGACCCGCACACGGAAGAGCTATTGGAGCCTGAACATGCCCACTAACGGACACGAAGGACACGATATGGGGAAGCCGGAGGGCGTGCAAGCGCACCCGGCGCCGAAGTTCGACGACAACCATCCTGGGTACGAGATACAGGATGTGAATGTCGCGGGCATCTCGACGTTCCTGGCGGGGCTGTTTGGGTTTGTGCTGGTGTTCTTCGTTTTCTGCTTCTTTATGGGGAAGGTGATCAACAACGTGCTGCTGAAGCAGGACGGGCCGGTGAACAAGTGGCAGCCGAACCTTTCGCAGGCGGGCGCGACGCCGACCGGGGCGAAGCTCGAAGACCTGGCCTCGAACGCGGAGGTGCAGCAGCGCCAGTTGCAGGCGATGACGCAGACGTTTCCGACGCCGCGGCTGGAGGCCGATGACGGCAACCAGGACACGGCCGACCTTCATGCGCGCGAGGATTTGCTGCTGGAGCATTACAGCTCGTCGGCCGACTTGCCGGCAGGGACGATTCGCATTCCGATCGAGCGGGCTATGGAGTTGGTTGTGCAGCGAGGATTGGGAACGCCCGCGGCCGCGCAAGCGCCGAAGAAGCTGATGGCCGGGGAGAGTTCTCCGGTGGTGCAGGCTCCGCTGACGGATGGATTTGCGCGGACAGGGTATGAGCTTGACACGATCGAGGCGCGTGAGCAGAAGAACAGTTATGAACATGCTCAGAAGCAGTGAGTAGTGAGTAAGTAGTAGTGAGTTGAGGGTGCGGAACGTGATGGCAGGGAGCACAATTCGGAGGCAGGTGAGAGGCGCGGGGATGTTTGCGCTGGTGCTTGCGCTGGTGTGCGGGCCGACGATTCCGATGGCTGCGCAGGTTTCGAGCTATGGCGATAAGGCTGCCGGGGAGAACACCGGCAATGAGCTTCCGCAGGTGTTGCAGAAGGTGCAGGTGTCGCAGCATTTGAATGCACAGCTTCCGTTGAGTGCGCCGTTTGTCGATGACACGGGAGCGCCGGTGACGCTGGGTAAGTACTTCGACGGCGTGCATCCGGCGGTGGTGACGACTGTGTATTACAACTGCCCGATGCTGTGCTCGGAGGAGATGGATGGGCTGGTGAGCGCGCTGTTGATGGTGCGGCTGGTGCCGGGTAAAGATTTTCAGATCGTGGTAATTAGCATCGACCCGAGCGAGACTCCGGAGCTGGCGGCGAAGAAGAAGGCGTTTTATGTGAAGCGCTATGGCCACCCCGAGACTGCCGATGGCTGGCATTTTCTGACCGGGCAGCGGCCGGCGATTGATGCAGTGACCGGGACTATCGGGTTCGGCTATGTGCGGGTGCCGGGGCCGGATGGGAAGCTTTCGCAGTTTGCGCACGCGAGCTCGATACAGATTGTGACGCCGCAGGGCAAGCTGGCGCAGTACTACCTGGGTGTGGAGTACTCGCCGAAGGATGTGCTGCTGGGATTGATCGACGCCTCGGGCAATAAGATTGGCTCGCCTGTGGCGAATATTTTGACTTATTGCTACCACTACGATCCGCAGATCAACAAGCACTCGCTGATGGTTGCGCGGGTGGTTCAGTTGGGCGGCATGATGACGGTGGCGGCGTTGGGCAGCTTTATGTTTCTGATGTTCCGGCGCGATATCAGGCTGGGACGCGAATACGATTTGAAGAAACCGGATGACACGACGACCGGCGGAACGGATAAAGGCTAACGATGGGAATTAGTCCAGTACTGTGGCAATTTTTGGTGAAGTGGCTGCACAACTCCGCGCTGTTCCCGGCGGAGGCGTCGACCATTTCTCCATACACCGACGCGCTGTATGTGTTCCTGCTGCTGATGACGGTGGTCGGCATGGCGCTGGTGTGCGCACTGGTGCTGGTGTTCTCGCTGAAGTATCGCCGGGAGAAGCATCCGGTGGCGACGCAGATCGAAGGGTCGACGCTGCTGGAGGCGACGTGGACGATTATTCCGCTGGCGATCTTTCTGGTGACGTTCGTGTGGGGCGCGCTGCTGTACTTCAGGATTTACGATCCGCCGGCGAATGCGATGAATATTTATATCGTCGGCAAGCAGTGGATGTGGAAGGCGGAGCATCCCGGTGGGCAGCATGAGATCAACGCGCTGCATGTTCCGACAGGCAGGCCGGTGCAGTTGACGATGATCTCGCAGGACGTGTTCCACAGCTTCTCGATTCCGGATTTCCGGGTGAAGCGCGAGGTGATTCCGGGACGCTATACGACGGTGTGGTTTGAGGCGACGGTGCCGGGGACGTACCACATCTTCTGCACGCAGTATTGCGGGACGCAGCACTCGATGATGATCGGCGAAGTGACTGTGTTGACGCCGGACGATTATGAGAAGTGGACCAAGCAATCGACCAGCGGGATGAGCCTGGCGCAGAACGGCGAACGGCTGTTTGCGAGCATGGGCTGCAATGCCTGCCACAACGGCACAGCAGCGGCGCGCGGGCCGAGCCTGGCCGGGGTTTATGGGTCGAGGCTGACGCTGACGGACGGCAGCCAGGTGCTGGTGAACGATGCGTACCTGCGAGACGCTATTCTTAATCCATCGCAGCATGTGACGGCAGGCTTTGCGCCGATCATGCCGACGTACCAAGGGCAGATCAGCGAAGACGGATTGATCGACCTGGTGGAGTTCCTGAAGAACATGCAGTCCAACTACCGGGTGCAGCAGACGCTGATGACAACGGAGTCCAACCAGGCAGCGCCCGCCGAGGGCACAACTGAAACGGTGAAACCATGAGTACACCTATATCCAACACGATTGTGAATCTGCCGGACCAGAGCACGGCCAGGATACCGAAGAAGAACTACATCACGGCCGAAGATGGGCTGCTGAGCTGGTTGCTGACAGGTGACCATAAGCGGATCGCGATCCTGTATCTGATCTCGATTACGTTTTTCTTCTTTATCGGTGGAGCGTTCGCGGGTTTGATCCGGCTGGAGCTGCTGACACCGCAGCCTGATTTGGTGTCGTCCGATACGTACAACAAGTTCTTCACGATGCATGGGATCATCATGATCTTCCTGTTCCTGGTGCCGAGTGTGCCGGCGACGCTGGGGAACTTTTTTATCCCGATCATGGTGGGGGCGCGGGACCTTGCGTTTCCGAAGATCAATTTGCTGAGCTGGTATCTGTACCTGATCGGCGGAACGCTGACGCTGACTGCGCTGGTGTTGGGTGGCGTGGATACGGGCTGGACGTTTACGACGCCTCTGTCTACTCACTATTTGAATACGCATGTGATTACGGCGGCGAGCGCGATTTTTGTCGCCGGGTTCAGTTCGATCTTTACCGGGCTGAATTTTATCGTGACGATCCACCGGATGCGGGCGCCGGGTATGACGTGGTTCAGGATGCCGCTGTTCTGCTGGTCGAACTATGCTGCGTCGATCTTGATGGTGCTGGGAACGCCGGTGCTGGCGATTGCGATTGTGCTGGTGGCGTTGGAGCGGCTGGTGGGGATCGGGGTGTTCGACCCGAGCAAGGGCGGCGATCCGCTGCTGTTCCAGCATCTGTTCTGGTTCTACTCGCATCCGGCGGTGTACATCATGATTCTGCCGGGCATGGGCGTGATCTCGGAGGTGATTTCGACCTTCAGTCGCAAGCGGGTGTTTGGGTATACGGCGGTGGCGTTCAGCTCGGTGGCGATTGCGCTGTTTGGATTTTTTGTGTGGGCGCACCACATGTTCATCATGGGCGTGTCGAACTATTCGGCGCTGGTGTTTTCGTTGTTGACGATGCTCGTCGCTGTGCCTTCGGCGATCAAGATCTTCAACTGGGCGTTCACGCTGCAGAAGGGGTCGATTACGTTTGAGACGCCGATGCTGTATGCGTTCGGATTCATGGGACTGTTCACCATCGGCGGGTTGACGGGCGTGTTTCTCGGCTCGCTGGGGATGGATATTCATCTGACCGAGACGTACTTTATCGTGGCGCACTTTCACTACGTGATGGTCGGCGGGATGCTGATGGCGTTCCTTGCGGGGATACATTTCTGGTGGCCGAAGATGACGGGCAGGATGTATCCGGAGTCGCTGTCGAAGCTGTCCGCGGTGACGAGTTTTATTGGATTCAACCTGACGTTTATGCCGCAGTTCATCCTTGGGTATATGGGGATGCCGCGGCGGTATCATGCGTATCCTCCGGAGTACCAGGTGCTGAATGTGCTTTCGACCGCGGGCGCGACGGTGCTGGGGATTGGGTTCATGATGCCGGTGCTGTACCTTGGCTGGTCGCTGAAGTATGGGGCGATTGCGGGGAACAATCCGTGGCAGGCGACGGGGCTGGAGTGGCAGATACAGTCGCCGCCGCTGACGGAGAATTTTACGACGATACCGATCGTGGACTACGAGGCCTACGACTATGAGTGGCTGGAGAAGAAGCAGAGAGAAGAGGTGACGACCGTTGGCTAACGCTATCGCAACCACCCACGACGAAGTACACGAAGAGCATGAGCATATTGTGCTGCCGCAGCACCGTCACCACTTCGAGACGGAAGAGCAGCAGCGCGAGGCGGGCAGCTTCGGGATGTGGCTTTTTCTGCTGACCGAGATCATGTTCTTCGGCGGAATGTTCTTCGCGTACCTGCTGTATCGCAACTGGTACTATCCGGCGTTTGTGGCTGCGTCGAACCAGTTGAATGTGCCGATGGGCACGGCGAATACGGCGATCCTGATTACGTCGGGTTTCTTTATGGCGCTGGGCGTGTGGGCGGCCGAGGTGCGCAAGAAGAACCTGCTGGTCTGGATGCTGGTGTTTACGACGCTGTTTGGCTGTGCGTTCCTTGGCGTGAAGTACTTTGAGTACAAAGAGAAGTATGAGTTGCATCATATTCCGGGCTCTAGCTTCAGCACGGCGATGTTTACGAATCCGGATAACTACGCAGAGACCAAGGGCCGGCCAGCGCTGGCTCCTGACATGGCGGAGAAGACGCAGATATTTTTCTTCCTGTACTTCGCGATGACGGGGATGCATGCGCTGCACATGATTATCGGGATTGTGCTGCTGTTCTGGTTGACGTGGCGTGCGCATCGAGGGGAGTTCAGTGCCGGGTATGTTGCTCCTATAGAAAATTTTGGATTGTATTGGCACTTCGTCGATATTGTTTGGTTGTTCCTTTTTCCGCTGCTGTATTTGATCAACCGGCACCCGATCCACTAGAAGCAGAGTGTAGAGGATAGAGAGTAGAGCGTAGAGAGTACGCAAAAAAGGAAGACGCGATGGCCCACGAAGTTTCGCACGATCAGGCGCACGACCCGTTGAACGTCACCAACCCGGAACATGGCGAGCATCACATTGTGTCGCCGCTACAGTATTGCTATGTCTATGGGGCCTTATTGCTGGGGACCCTGATTACCGTGTTTGCGGCCAAGCAGGATTTGCCGGGAGTTCTGAACCCGGTTGTGGCGCTGGCGATTGCCTGCACGAAGGCGGTGGTCGTGATCCTGTTCTTCATGCATGTGAAGTATCAGTCGCGGTTGATCAAGCTGACGGTGGGTGCGGGGTTCTTTACGTTTATCGTTCTGATCACGATGACGTTGCTGGATTACATCAGCCGGGCGTGGGGGATGTGGTAGGAGCAGGGAGTAAGTAGTAGTGAGTAGTGAGTGAAGGCAAGTGCCCTGCGATGTTGCGGGGCATTATTGTTCGCGGTCGCGCCAGAGGATTTGGCGGAGGATGCCCATCCAGGTCATGGCTTCGCGATGGGTTGCGCCGAGTTGCTGGGTGAGCTGGCGGACGAGGGGCTCGGTGGCGTTGGCGGGGAAACGGCGGGTGTACTCGGTGGCGTGCATGACGTCGAGCAGGAGCTGGGTGAGGCGCTCGCGGTCTTCTGCTGTGGCGGGGGCTTCGTGGAGGGTTGGGATCTCTTTGGAGTGCTCGAAGCCTTGGCGGGTGAGTTCGTAGAGGCAGACGGCGACGGATTGGCCTAGGTTCATGGAGAGGTGCCGGGCGGCGCCGGGCGCGAACATGGGGACGGTGGTGAGGAGCGAGGCGTGGCTTAGCTGGTCGTTGGTGAGGCCGGTTTTTTCAGAGCCGAAGAGCAGGGCGACGCGGGGGTGGGTGTGTTCGATGGGGTTGAGTGCGGCGAGGAGTATGGGTGCGGCTTGCTGGAGGGTGAGGACGGAGCGTTGGAGGTCGCGGTCGCCGATGGCGGTGGTGGCGGCGATTAGAGTGCAGTCGGCGATGGCTTCGGCGAGGGTGGAGAAGCGGCGGGCGTGCTGCATGACGGAGGCAGCGCCGACGGCGGATTTGGCTTCGAGTTGGGCGGCTTCGAAGGGTGAGGCGTAGTCGTTGACGATGCGGAGGTCGCTGAAGCCGAAGTCCTGCATGGCGCGGGCGGCGGCGCCGATGTTGCTGGGGTTGCGGGCGCCGACGAGAACGACGGTGAGACGGGCGCGTGCGGCGGCGAGGAGCATGGGTTCGATTGTAGGCGGGTTGGTCTTGTTGAGGTTTGAGGGGTGAAGGATCGAGGGATGAGGAAGAACAGGCAACGGCAAGTGCGGATAAGGCGAGCTCAGAGCGATGAGCTTGTGAGCTTAGAGCAAGAGCGGGTTCTGTAGAGGGATGAGGAGTGAGGTTTGAGGGATGAGGAAGAACAGCAAAGGAAACGGCTGACGATGGCGTCAGCCGTTGGTTGTGAAGCGGTAGGAGGATGAGGGGTCAGTGCTTTGTTGGTTGAGGTGCGGGATGAGATGCGGGTGCAGGGTGGGGCGCGGCCTGAGGATGGGGCGCGGGTTGCGATTTAGGCTGGGCCTGGGGTTGGGGCCTGGGAGCGGGCGCCTGGGTGTGGTTAGGGGGCTGAGCTGGTTTGGCTGCCGGGCTGGGCTGTGTGGCACGGGAAGCCGATGCGGAGTGAGGAGCGCCCGCGGGGTTGGCGCGGAAGGCGTCGGGTGAGCGTGCGGCGGTTACGCCCGGGTGGCCGTTGTTGGCGCTGAAGTGCTGGGCGGGGTTGTGGGCGGCGACGCTTTCGTGGGAGACCTGGTCGTGGGTGGGCTCGATGTGATGCTCCTCCATGGCGTGCAGCTCTTCGGGACGGGGGTGTGCGTCGATGCCTCCGTGGCCTCCATTGAAGGCGACGTTGGAGTGGTTGGTGAAGGCCACGGGGCGGTCGTAGACGTGGGCGCCGCGGAAGCCTACGCCGAGGTTGGCGACACGGCGGTTATAGAAGAAGGCGCCGTGGTCCCAGTAGCCGCCGTCGAAGCCGAATCCGCCGTAGCCGAAGCCGTAGTTGATGCCTCCGTAGAAGCCGATGTGCGGGCCCCAGTAGCCGGTGTGGAAGAGGTAGACGCCGTTCTCCCAGCCCCAGTAGGCTGGGGTCCAGAGGACGCCTTCCTCGGGCGGCATGACCCAGGTTCCGGGGACCCAATAGTACCCACCGTCGTCGCTGTAGGCCCAGTAGCCGGGGGTCCACATGTAGCCGTCGCCGGGGCAGAGGGGCTGGACGTAGACGGGCAGGACGGGCGGCGCGAAGCCGACCGAGATGACCACGGCGGCGTGGGCCGGGGTGGCCGTTGTAGCGGCGAGAATAGGGAGGGCCAACGCGGTGGTGATGAGAATCTTGCGGATTGTTTTGAGGGAGGTCATTTGGTTCTCCTGTGAAACTCAACAGTGCGGTGCTATTGGTTGGTGTGACGTGCGAGCCGGGGTTGAGGTTTCGGGCCCGGTAGATTTGAACACGGGTTTAGGGCGGTTGTTGCTGGGGGGCGGCCTCCCGGGGGCCA
>Ga0302316_10003270_pt1 | contig 11128 bp, 8 predicted proteins | sample III_Palsa_N3_2_FD_200456 | JGI IMG/M metagenome (GOLD analysis project Ga0302316, IMG submission 200456) | Peat permafrost microbial communities from Stordalen Mire near Abisko, Sweden - III_Palsa_N3_2 | ecosystem: Environmental > Terrestrial > Soil > Palsa > Peat permafrost | place: Sweden... | reverse complement strand
CGCAGCACGTACTGCAGGATGCCGCCGTGCTGGAAGTACTCGTGTTCCTTGGGCGTATCGATGCGCAGCCGCGCCTCGAACGTCAGCGGCTTGCCGCCGCCCGGTGGCGTCGCCGTCACGGTGACGCTCTTGGCGCCCGCTTGGGTGAGGCCGGTGATGTCGAAGGTCTCCTTGCCGGTGAGACCCAGGCTCTGGGCATTCTGGCCCTCCTGGAACTGCAGCGGCAGGACGCCCATGCCGATGAGATTCGAGCGATGGATGCGCTCGAAGCTTTCGGTGATCACGGCCTTCACGCCCAGCAGCATGGTGCCCTTGGCCGCCCAGTCGCGTGAGGAGCCGGTGCCGTATTCCCGACCGGCCAGGATCACCAGCGGCGTGCCGTCGGCCTTGTAGCGCATGGCCGCGTCGTAGATCGACATCTGTTCGCCGCTGGGCACATGCACGGTGACGCCCCCCTCGGTCCCCGGCGCCAGCAGGTTGCGCAGGCGGATATTGGCGAACGTGCCGCGCATCATCACTTCATGGTTGCCGCGTCGCGCGCCGTAGGAGTTGAAGTCCACCGGCTGCACGCCCTGTTCGACGAGGTAGCGGGCCGCGGGGCTGGTCTTGGAGATGTTGCCGGCCGGTGAGATGTGATCGGTCGTGACCGAATCACCCAGTACCGCCAGCGCCCGGGCGCCGTGGACATCCCCGACCTTGGACGGCGTCATGGTCATGCCGTCGAAGTAGGGCGGGTTCTTCACGTAGGTCGAACTCTTGTCCCAGGCGTAGACATTGCCCTGCGGGATCTTGATGTCCGACCAGTTCTGATCGCCTTTGAAAACCGTGGCGTAACTGTCGCGGAACATCTTCGAATCGATGGCGCGCAGCACCGTTTCCTGGACTTCCTGGGGGCTGGGCCAGATGTCCTTGAGGAACACCGGCTTGCCATCGGCGCTGGTGCCGAGTGCTTCGGTTGCCAGATCCAGATCCAGCGTGCCGGCCAGCGCGTAGGCCACCACCAGGGGTGGGGAGGCCAGGAAGTTCATGCGCACTTCGGCATGCACGCGGCCTTCGAAGTTGCGGTTGCCCGAGAGCACCGAGCAGGCGATGACATCGCCGGCCTTGACCGCATTCGAGATCTCCGGCCGCAGCGGCCCGGAGTTGCCGATGCAGGTGGTACAGCCGTAGCCGACCAGGTCGAAACCGACGGCGGCCAGAGGCTCCAGCAGCCCCGCCTTGCGGTAGTAATCGGTGACCACGCGTGAGCCGGGCGCCAGTGAGGTCTTTACCCACGGCTTCGCGGTCAGCCCGAGCTTGTGCGCGTTCCGGGCGAGCAGGCCGGCGCCGATCATGACGAAGGGATTGGAGGTATTGGTGCAGCTGGTGATGGCGGCGATCAGGACCGCGCCGTCCTTCAGTTCCACGGCCTTGCCGCCAGTGCTCAGCGCTGCTGCGCCGGTTGCACCGGGGTTGCGCTTGCTGCGCTCCTCGGCCATCGCGACCAGGCTCTTGCGGTACACGGTCTTCGCGTTCTTGAGCGGCACGCGGTCCTGGGGGCGCTTCGGGCCGGCCAGGCTGGGCTCGACCGTCGACAGATCCAGTTCCAGTACATCGGTGTAGTTCGCGGCCGCCGCACCCGGCACGCGCCACAGCCCCTGCGCCTTGGCATACGCCGCCACCAGCTCGACATCCTCCGGTGGGCGGCCCGTCAGCTCGAGGTAGCGGATGGTCTCCTCGTCGATCGGGAAGATGCCGCAGGTGCTGCCGTACTCGGGCGCCATGTTGGCAATGGTCGCGCGATCGGCCAGCGGCAGACCGGCCAGGCCATCGCCGAAGTATTCGACGAACTTCTCCACCACGCCTTTCTTGCGCAGCATCTCGGTGAGCGTGAGCACCAGGTCGGTGGCGGTGGCGCCGGTGGGCAGGCTGCCGGTGAGTTTCACGCCGATGACCTGCGGAATGAGCATGGTGATTGGCTGGCCCAGCATGGCCGCCTCCGCCTCGATGCCGCCCACGCCCCAGCCCAGTACGCCCAGGCCGTTGATCATGGTGGTGTGCGAATCGGTGCCGACCAGCGTATCCGGATAGGCCTGACGGGTCTTGCCCGTGGCACGATCGAACACCACGCGCCCGAGGTACTCGAGGTTGACCTGGTGCACGATGCCGGTGTTGGGCGGCACCACTTTGAAATTATCGAAAGCGGTCTGACCCCAGCGCAGGAACGAGTAGCGCTCACCGTTGCGCTGGAACTCGATCCTGTTGTTGTCGGCGAGCGCCTGCTTGGTTCCGTATTCGTCGACCTGCACCGAGTGGTCGATCACCAGTTCCACCGGCGCCAGCGGATTCACGCTTTCGGCCTGGCCCCCGAGTTTCACCACCGCCTCGCGCATCGCGGCCAGGTCCACCACGCACGGCACGCCGGTGAAGTCCTGCAGAATCACGCGCGCCGGCGTGAACGCGATTTCATGGGAGGGCGTTGCCTTCGGATCCCAGTTGAGAATGGCTTCGATGTCGCTGCGCGTGACATTGACCCCGTCCTCGAACCGCAGCAGGTTCTCGAGCAGGATCTTCAGCGAGTACGGCAGGCGCGCCAGCTGCTCCGGGGGCAGGGCCTTGAGGTTGAAGATCTCATAGGAGCGGGTGCCAACCTGAAGGGAGGTGCGCGACTTGAAGCTGTCGGTCATGACGGTCTCCGGATGCGGTATGGCGCGCATTTTGCGCGATCGCCGGTAAGGAGTAAAATGACTTTAACGCCGCCATTGATGCATATTCCGCATGAAAATCGATACCCTCGGGGTGCAGGCCTTCGTCGCCATTGCGGAAGCCGGCGCCTTCAATCGCGCCGCCGCGGCACTCAGCATTACGCAAAGCGCTCTGAGCCGTCGCCTGCGGGGCCTGGAAACCGACTTGGGCGTGCGCCTCATCGAGCGCACGACCCGCACGGTGGCCCTCTCCCGTTCCGGCGAAGGCTTCCTGCCCCAGGCGCGTCGGCTGCTCGCCGAGCTTGCGGCTTCGTTGAATGAAATCCGCGAGACCGGCAACGCCATGCGCGGCGATGTGACCCTGGCCTGTGTACCGACCATGGGAGTGCACTATCTGCCCGAAGTGCTGCGCGAATACGCCAACGACTTCCCGAACAACCGCATCCGGCTGCTCGATCACTCCTCCTCCGCGGTGGCCGAGGCGGTCTTGAGCCGTGAGGCCGAATTCGGCATCAACGTTGCCCGGCTGCGGCACGCGGACCTGGACAGTACGCCGCTGCTGCAGGACAGCTTCGTGCTGGTGTGCCGCCACGATCATCCGCTGGCGCAGCATCGGCGGGTGTCATGGCAGCAGCTGAAAGGCCATCGCCTCATCTTTCCGGGCGCGAGCAGCAGCAACGAGCCGCTGCTGGAACAGGCGCTGGGCGTCGAACACCAGGCACTCGACATTTTCTACGAGGTGCAGCGCAGCTCGACCGCCGTCGGGCTGGTGGCGCAGGGCGTGGGAATCGCGGTGGTGCCACGGCTGGCCATGCAGGATGGCGCCTATCCTGATCTGCGGGTGGTCGATCTGGTCGCGCCGGTGGTGTCCCGGACCTTCAACCTGCTCACGCGCAAGGGCGCCGTGCTGTCACCGGCGGCACACAACCTCTACGAGTTACTGCTGGCGCGCCGCGCGCGCTTCAAAACCCGCGGCTCCCGACATCAGTCCTGACGTAACGGCGCAGATGGTGCCGCCGCCGAGGCACAGATCGCCGTCATAGGCGACCGCGAACTGTCCCGGCGTCAGGGCCCGCTGCGGTTCATCGAACAGCACCCGGGCGCTGCCGTTCGGGCCGGGGTAGAGCACGGCGGGCTGGTCCGTATGGCGGTGGCGCACCCGCACCGTGCAGCGTAGCGGGCGCAGCGGTGGTTCGACCAGCCAGTGCAGGTTCTCGCATTCAAGCTCACGTGCACACAGCAGCGGATGCTCATGGCCCTGCACGGCAATCAGCACGTTGCGTGCCGGATCCTTGGCGGCCACGAACCAGGGCGAGGCCTCGCTGTCGCGGCGTCCGCCCAGCCCCATGCCGCCGCGCTGCCCGAGGGTGTAGAACGCCAGACCGCAGTGCGTGCCTAGGTGTTCGCCCGCGGGGGTTTCGATCGGCCCCGGGCGCTCCTCGATGTACTGGCGCAGGAACTCGCGGAACGGTCGTTCGCCGATGAAACAGATGCCGGTGCTGTCCGGCTTGTCGAACACCGGCAGTCCGGCGGCCCGCGCCCGCTCGCGCACCTGGGGCTTGGTGTACTCCCCCAGCGGCATCAGCGCGTGTTCGAGATCGCGACGGTGCACCGCGTGCAGGAAGTAGGTCTGGTCCTTGCCCGCGTCCGCGGACTTCAGCAGCTGCACGCCGTCGCGTTTGTGATGCAGGCGTGCATAGTGCCCGGTGGCCAACGCGCTGCCGCCGAGCCGTTGCGCGTAGCGCAGCGCGACGCCAAATTTCACTTCGCGGTTGCACAGCACATCAGGATTGGGCGTGCGGCCGGCGCGGTGCTCGGCCAGGAAATATTCAAATACCCGCGTGCGATAGTCAGCGGCGAAATTCGCCCGATGCAGCGGAATGCCCAGTAACCGGGCGACGGCGCGCGCGTCCTGGAAGTCCTGCGCCTGGGTGCAATAGACATCCTCTTCGTCCCAGTTGCTCATGAAGAGGCCCTGGACCTCCCGGCCCTGCTCCACCAGCAGCAAGGCGGCGACCGCGGAGTCCACGCCGCCCGAGAGCCCGACGATGACGGGCCCCTGCCGCGGGTCGTTCACGCCACCTCAACCGCCGGGATGTCCCGCGCGCGATCCATATCCAGATGCCCGACGTCCGCAAGTGGCTGGCGCTGGCCGGCCAGGTAATCATCGATACAGCGCAGCACCAGCGGACTGCGCAGCCGCGAGCGGTGTGCGAGGATCTCGGCGCGCGTCAGCCAATGGGTGCGCAGGATGCCGTGATCCAGGGGCTGCTGTGCGTCATGGTCGGTGACGCTGCCGATGAAGGTGAAGCGCAGCGACGCCCGGCCGGTGCCGGGGTGGCGCCAGATGTAGGCACCCAGGAAGGCCTCGCTGGTGAACCGCCAGGCCGTCTCCTCGCGGGTTTCGCGGGCGACGGCTTCGAGCAGGGTCTCACCGCGCTCGACATGTCCGGCGGGTTGGTTGAACACCAGGCGCCGCGCAATGCGCTCCTCAACCAGCAGGAACCGACCCTGCCTTTCGGCAAGCGCGGCCACGGTTACGTCGGGGTGCAGGGGCATGGGCCGGCATTATAGCCAACCGGGCCCTGACTGAAGTGTTCAGCTGTGGCGGGCGACCCGCAGCGCGCGCTCCGGGGCGCTCGCATTCCAGACACTGTCGAACTCGGCCAAATGCAGCCGGGCGACCGCCGGGTTGTTGAAGTCGGCAATGCCGTCCAGGTATCCGCGCGCAGCCGGTACACGATGGCGCGTTCATCCGCGATCAGGTAGGCGCACGAGCGCTGCTGGGGCATGTGGCTGGCCACGTACCGGATGTCGATATACGTTGAAAGGCGCCGGCCCATCGCGATGAAGCGGTTGGTATCGGTCATCACGCGGGTCGGATCCACGAGCAGGACCCGCACCTTGGCGAAACTGCGCGCCAGCACAAAGCTCTTGATGATCTCGAGGAACGGAGTCTGGTCGTAGACCTCCGGCTCCAGATCCTGCGTGTAGATGGACAGCATGCGAGTGGCGGAGGCCGCGGCCGTGTCCACGGCGATGCGTGCTTCGGCGATGCTGGTGATGACCGACATCGGTTCGGCACTGCGTTGGGGTGTGGCGAGACTGATCACACCGGAGGAGGTCTCGGGCGTGAAGCGGGCGTGCGCCAGCGGCGCCAGCACTCCCGCATCCTCTGCATCCCCGGAGACTTCCACGTTGGACCGCCCGAAAGCGCCTGCAAATCAGCAGGCTGCAGCGATCTTAGGAAGCCCGGCTGCGGTGGATTGTCGACCCGATCACGCTTTTATGTAGTACCGCGGCCACGTTGGGTCAAATTCGTGGCGCAGATCACTCAATAATGCGTGGATCCAAGACTTTACGCGCAAGTCCTGCGGCCAATCCGACATAATCCTGTGGCTTCAGCTGCTGCAGCCGGGCCTTCTCCGCAGCGGTAATGGGCAGGCTTGCAATGAACGCGGCCAGGCCGGCGCCGTCGATGGCACGGCCGCGCGTGAAATCCTTCAGCAGCTCATAACCGTTGGGTACGCCCTGCGCGCGCAGCACCGTCTGCACCGCCTCGCCCAGCACTTCCCAGGCCACGTTGACGTCGCGGCTGATGGTGGCGGGGTCCGCATCGATCTTCGCCAGGCCGCGCAGCGCCGACCGCCAGGCGACCAGGGTGTGGCCGAGCGCGACGCCGATATTGCGCAGCACCGTGGAGTCCGTGAGATCACGCTGCCAGCGCGACACGGGCAGCTTCTCGGCGAAGTGCCGCAGCAGTGCATTCGCAAGACCGAGGTTGCCCTCGGCATTTTCGAAATCAATGGGGTTGATCTTGTGCGGCATGGTGGAGGAGCCCACCTCGCCGGCGACGGGCTTCTGGCGCAGGTAACCGAGGGACACGTAGCCCCAGATGTCGCGGCACAGGTCCAGCGTGATGACGTTGAGCGCCGCCAGCGCATCGCAGTACTCACCGATCCAGTCGTGCGGTTCGATCTGCGTGGTGAAGGGATTGTCGATCAGGCCGAGCGACTCGACGAAGCGTTGCGCGATCTGGGGCCATGCCAGATTGGGCAGCGCGGCTACCTGTGCATTGAAATTACCGACCGCGCCGTTCCACTTGCCGAGGATCGCCACGGTGGCCAGGCGCTGCTGCGCGCGGCGCAGGCGCGCCACGACGTTGGCGAACTCCTTGCCCAGGGTCGTGGGGCTCGCCGGCTGCCCATGGGTACGCGCCAGCATCGGCAGATCCGCATAGCGCTGCACCAGCGTCCCGAGGGCATGGCTGAGCTCCTCGGCCGACCCGAGCATGACGATCCGCGCCGCGGACAGCAGTTTCGCGTAGCTGAGATTGTTGATGTCTTCGGAGGTGCACCCGAAATGCACCAGTTCCAGGTTGGCGGCGGTGGCGCCCGCGGCCTGCAGCACCTCGCGCACGTAGTACTCCACGGCCTTCACGTCGTGGTTGGTGCGCGCCTCGATGCCTTTGACGATGTCGGCGGCATCCGGCGGCGGATGTTCGGCCAGAGCGGCGGCGGCGGCACGCACGCCAACGGAGAGTTCGGCGCCGGCCAACATCGGCGCCGCCTGCGCCAGATGCAGCAGCCAGTGCGCCTCGACGCGGATGCGTTCGCGGATCAGCCCGGACTCGGACAGCAGTTCGCGCAGCGGTTCGGTCGCACGCCGATAGCGGCCATCAAGGGGTGATAACGCGGTGAGGGCAGACATACGTGCGCATTCCGGCAATACGGGATGTTAGGATTTGGAATGATACCGTGCCGGAGTGCTTTTGATGACAGCTTCTTTCCGTACTGAACGAGACAGCATGGGCGAACTGCAGGTGCCGAGCGATGCGCTCTGGGGCGCGCAGACGCAGCGTGCCGTGCAGAATTTTCCCATCAGCGGGCGGCCGCTGCCCCGCGCCTTCATCCGCGCACTCGGCGTGATCAAGCAGGCCGCGGCGCTGGCCAATGCCAAGCTGGGTCTGCTGGACGGCGCGGTGGCGCACGGGATCGCGGCCTGCGCCGCTGAGGTGGCCGAAGGCCGCCACGATGCCCATTTTCCGATCGACATTTTTCAGACCGGCTCGGGCACCAGCACCAACATGAATGCCAATGAGGTCATCGCGCACCTTGCCTCGGCCAAACTCGGTCGTGCGGTGCATCCGAACGATGATGTGAACATGGGTCAGAGCAGCAACGATGTGATTCCGACCGCGATCCAGGTCGGTGCGGCGCTCGCCAGCCGCCAGCTGCTGCAACCGGCGCTGGCGCACGCGTGCGCGGTGCTGCGCAAGCGCGAGGAACAACTCGCCGGGGTCGTGAAGACCGGCCGCACACATCTGATGGATGCGATGCCGGTCACGCTCGGCCAGGAGCTCTCCGGCTGGCGCACGCAGCTGGAGAACGGTCAGGCACGCTTGAGCGCGGTGGAGCCGCGGCTGCTGGCGCTCGCGCAGGGTGGCACCGCTGTGGGCACCGGCATCAATGCGCATCCGCAGTTCGGCAGCGTGTTCTGCGCGGAGCTCTCGGCCATCACCGGTATTGGCTTCGTCCCCAGCCGCAATTACTTCGAGTCGCTGTCCTCGCAGGATGCGGCCGTGGAGCTTTCCGGCCAGTTGAAGGTCATCGCGGTCAGTGTGATGAAAATGGCGAATGATCTGCGCTGGATGAACAGCGGGCCGCTCGCGGGCCTGGGCGAGATCGCGCTGCCGGCGCTGCAGCCGGGCAGCAGCATCATGCCGGGCAAGGTCAATCCGGTGATTCCCGAAGCCGCCGCGATGGTGGCCGCAGAGGTCATCGGCAATGATGCGGCGATCACCATCGGCGGCCAGTCCGGCAACTTCCAGCTGAACGTGATGCTGCCCCTGATTGCCTACAACCTGCTCGAGAGCATCCGCTTGCTGTCCAATGTGCTGCGGGCGCTGGCGGATCGGGCCCTCGCAGGCTTCACCGTGAACGAAGGGCGGCTGCAGGAGGCGCTCGAGCGCAATCCGATCCTGGTCACGGCACTCAACTCCCTCATCGGTTACGAGAAGGGCGCGGCGATCGCCAAGAAGGCCTACGCCGAGGGCAAGCCGATCCGCGAGATGGCACAGAAGATGACGGACCTCAAACCCGATGAACTGGCCAAACTGCTTGATCCCCTGGAGCTGACCCGCGGCGGCATCAAGGGTGGCACCAGCGGCGGCGGGTGAGCGCGGATCCACAATTTTGGCAGCGGCGCATTGCCGAGCGCCTGCGCGGCAGCACGCCGCGTCATGGGCGCGAGGACTGGGTCCTGCCGGGCCTCACGGCGCAGGCGAGCAAGGCCTTCGAGCGCTTCGTGCCGGCAACGCTGGTGCCGGCGGCGGTGTTGGTGCCGATCATCCTGCGTGATCCGTCCCCCACGGTACTGTTCACGCAGCGCGCAGCGGCCCTGAGGCACCATGCCGGGCAGATCAGCTTCCCCGGCGGACGGCTCGAGTCGGCGGATACCAGCCCCATCGATGCCGCGCTGCGCGAGGCGCACGAGGAGGTGGGCCTGGAACCCGCGTTCGTGACCGTCATCGGCTATCTGCCCGACCACATCATCGGCACGGGATTCCGTGTCACGCCGGTGGTGGCATTCGTGCGGCCCGGATTCTCCCTGGTGATCGATGCGCGCGAGGTCGAGGAGACCTTCGAGGTGCCGCTTAATTTCCTGTTCGACCCGGCCAATTTCCGCTCGCGCATGCGCCAGTACGTCCCGGATCTGCCAGCGGTGGAACTCAAGGACATTCCGGTGGGTGACCGCAACATCTGGGGCGCCACGGCCGGCATGCTCATGAACCTCTACCGGCTGTGCGCCGAGGAGTAACGATGTCGCCCAGCGCCCGGCCTGATCTACCCGCGATGCTCGACCTGCTCGCCCTGATGGTGAAACTGCGTGACCCGGTCAGCGGTTGTCCCTGGGATCGGGTGCAGACCTTTGCGACCCTCGCCCCGCACACGCTGGAGGAGGCATACGAGGTGGTCGATGCCATCGAATCGGGCGAGCCTGCCAAGTTGCGCGACGAACTCGGCGATCTGCTGTTCCAGGTGGTGTTCTATGCACGGCTGGCGGCAGAGCGGGGCTGGTTCGAGTTTGACGATATCGCCCGCGCCATCCACGACAAGCTGGTGCGCCGCCATCCGCATGTGTTCGGTGAGCAGGCTGTGGCGTGGGAGGATATCAAGGCGCGCGAGCGTACCGGCAGCGGCGTACTGGCGGATGTGCCGCGTGCGCTCCCGGCCCTCACGCGGGCGCAGAAACTGGGTAAGCGCGCGGGCCGCGTCGGCTTTGACTGGACCGACATGCGCGACGTGCGCGCCAAGATCACCGAGGAGCTCGCGGAGCTCGATGAGGCGGCCCTCGAGGCCCGTGAACACGCCTCGAGCGACGCAGGCGGACCCTCGCCGCACCTGGTGGAGGAGATGGGCGACCTGCTGTTCGCCATCGCCAACTGGGGCCGCCATGTGGGCGCGGATGCCGAAGGCGCGCTGCGGGCTGCCAATGCCAAGTTCGAACGGCGTTTCGCCACTATGGAAGCCCTGGCGCGCGAGCGCGCGCTGGTGCTGACTGCGCTGACGCTGGCGGAGTGGGAAGGGCTGTGGCAGGAAGCCAAGAGCGCCGAGCGCGGCTTAGCCGGGTAGCTTGAACTCGATCCCCTGCGCCAGCGGCAGCGAGCGGCTCCAGTTGATGGTGTTGGTCTGGCGTCGCATGTAGGCCTTCCAGGCATCCGAACCGGACTCACGGCCGCCGCCGGTATCCTTCTCGCCGCCGAAGGCACCGCCGATTTCGGCACCGGAAGTGCCGATGTTCACATTGGCGATGCCGCAGTCACTGCCGCCTGCCGACAGGAACGCTTCCGCATGCTGCAGCCGATCGGTAAACAGCGCGGACGACAGGCCGTGCGCCGATGCGTTCTGCAGGGCGATCGCTTCCTCGAGCGAAGCGACCGGGATGAGGTACAGGATCGGCGCAAAGGTTTCCGTCTGCACGATCGGCAGGTCATTGCGCGCCCGGATGAGGGTCGGCTCGACGAAGTTGCCGGGGCCCGGCCGCACCTGACCGCCGCACAGGACCGCGCCGCCCTGGGCAACCGCCTCCGCGATGGCGGCCCTATAGCGCTCGACGGCCGCGCCGTCGATGAGCGGACCCATGAGCGTAGTGGCCTCCAGCGGATCGCCGATATGGACTTGGGCATAGGCATGCACCAGGCGTCGCTCCAGTTCCTCGCGCCGCGATTCATGCACCAGCACCCGTCGGGTGCTGGTGCAGCGCTGCCCGGCGGTGCCGACTGCGCCGAAGGCGATCGCGGGAATCGCCAGATCGAGGTTCGCAGTCTCATCGACAATGATGGCGTTGTTGCCACCCAGTTCCAGCAGGCTCTTGCCCAGACGGCGGGCCACCTTCTCGGCCACCTTGCGGCCCACGTGCGTGGATCCTGTAAAGGACAGCAG